>SXGR01139979.1_pt1 | contig 14441 bp, 16 predicted proteins | sample 3174711 | NCBI WGS metagenome assembly SXGR01 (sample SAMN11356860, study PRJNA531348) | freshwater metagenome | isolation source: freshwater sample F1-60 | place: China: Fuxian Lake, Yuxi | collected 2017-12-25
AAGAAGCCGAGACGCTGTGTCGCAACATCGCCATCATCGATCGCGGACGCATTGCCGAGGCCGACCGCATGGATCGTCTGCTGCTGACGCTGCACACCGAGTCCTTCGTGCTCAGTCTGCGCGATCTCGTGGCCCAGGCGCCGAGCGTCGCAGGCTACGACATCCGGCTCGTCGATCCGCAGACGCTCGAGATCGAAGTCAGCAAAGACCGCGATCTCAACGAACTGTTCACCCGTCTTTCGGCCGACGGCGTACACGTAGTCACGATGCGCAACAAGGTTAATCGGCTCGAAGAAATATTCATGCGTCTGGTCGACAAGTCGGGAGCTGCGGCATGAGTGCGGGTTTTGCCAGCGTTCGCTGGGTCGGCTTCCAGACCATCGTGCTGCGCGAGTTCGGGCGCATCCTGCGCATCTGGGGTCAGACCATCGTGCCCTCGGCGGTCACTGCGGCGCTGTACTTCGTGATTTTCGGCAGCCTGATCGGTCGGCGCATCGGGCAGATGGACGGCGTAGATTACATGCAATACATCGCCCCCGGCCTCATCATGATGGCGGTCATCACCAACGCCTACGCTAATGTGTCGTCGTCTTTCTTCGGCGCCAAGTTTCAGCGTTTTCTCGAAGAGATCTCGGTATCGCCACAGCCCAACTGGATCATCATCGCCGGGTATGTCGGTGGTGGCGTGTTGCGGGGTCTCCTGGTGGGGCTTGCCGTCACGGTTATTTCTTTGGTATTCACGTATCTTCCGGTGCACCATCTGCTGGTGACGCTGGTGGCGGTGCTGCTGACCGCAATGGTTTTTTCTTTGGCGGGGTTTATTAACGGCGTGTTCGCCAAAAATTTTGATCAGGTGAACTGGATCCCCACCTTCATACTCACGCCGCTCACTTATTTCGGCGGCGTTTTTTATTCCATCAACTTGCTGCCGGAGTGGGCGCGAGCTTTGTCTTTCGCCAACCCGGTTCTGTACATGGTGAACGCCTTCCGTTACGGCTTCCTCGGCCGCTCCGACGTCCACGTCGGTCTGGCGTTCGGCATCATGACCTTGGCGGCGCTGGCGCTGTTCGGCATCGCGCTCTGGCTGATGGAGCGTGGCACCGGGCTGCGCGACTGAGGGCGCCGCGCCGACCGCTCGTTTGCCGATCAACATGCACGAGTCATTCCATCCGCCGCGGTGGCTGAGCGGCGCTCATCTGCAGTCGATCCTAGCGAGCTTGCCGCTGCGGCGGGTGTTGGTCGAGCGCCGAGCACGACCGCTGTTGACCGCCACTCGCGAACTGCTGCTCGATTGCGCGGACGAGGTGCGCCTGCAGGGGTTCTTCTCGGCGGCGCCGCCGACCGTGAAGGTGGCTACCCGAACTCTTGCGGTTTTGCTGCACGGGTGGGAAGGGAGCGCCCGGTCGCTCTACGTGTTGTCGCTGGCGCAGACGCTGCACGAGCAAGGCCACGACGTCGTCAGGCTCAATTTGCGCGATCACGGCGACACGCACCACCTCAACCGCGAGTTGTTCCACTCGTGTCGCCTGCCCGAAGTGGTGGGGGCGGTGAAGCGACTGCAGTTCCTGTTTCCCTCGCATCGCCTCGTGCTCGCCGGTTTTTCGCTGGGCGGCAATTTCATGTTGCGCGTGGCGGCTGAAGCCGAGCGTGCCGATTTGCGTATCCACCATACCTTTGGCGTATCGCCGGTGCTCGATCCGGCCACTTGTCTGGATGCGCTCGAGAGTGGGTGGTCGCTGTACCACGATTATTTCGTCCGCAAGTGGCTGCGGTCGCTGCGCTTAAAGCAACAGGCTTGGCCCGGGACCTTCGACTTCGGTGAATCATTGAAGTCCGGGGACCTGCGTGCGATGACGCGCGAGCTCGTTTTGCAGCACTCGGGCTATCACACGGTCGAAGAATACTTTCGCGGCTACGCCATCACCGAGGAGCGGCTCGCCGGTCTCAGGGTGCCTACCACGGTGATCACGGCCCTGGACGACCCCATCATCCCGGCCAGGGACCTCGCGCGATTGGCGCGACCACCGACCTTGCGGGTGATTGCTACGCCCACCGGCGGCCATTGCGGATTTTTTGATTCCTTCACGGGTCCGGGTTGGGCGGATCGATTCATCCTGCGCGCGCTCGCAGCCACACCGGGGTCTGCTTGACCTAGAATCGGGCGATGCATCGATCTCTTCGCATGTTTGCCGTTTCGTTGCTGGCGCTGCTGCTTGCCGCCTGCGGCGAACTGCAGGACTGGCGCAGCACGCAGCTCGCCGACACGCACGAGGCCTATGAGGCCTTCGTCCAGCAGCATCCGCAGAGCCAGTACGTGCCGGTTGCCCAGCGGCGCCTTACCGATCTCGTCGAGCAGCGCGATTGGTTGATCGCCACCGAGTCCGACACCGCCGAGGGCTACCGCGCCTTCATCAACAATCATCCGAAGGGGCGTTGGACCCGGGAGGCGCGCGTGCGCTTGCAGAACTTTCTGTCTACACCCGGCGTGCTCGGTCCGGCGGCGATCGAACCGGTCGAGTCTCTGGAGCCGCCCGGCATGCTGCCGAGCGACCCTGCGCCGATCGACCCTGGGCCTGTAGACCGCGCGCTGATCGTGGCTGCGAGCGCGGCTAGCGACGACAACCCGGGTGCCGAGGCGTCGCATATTACGCGACCCGTTGCCGCGCCGGTGGTCAACGTCGAACCGGCGCCCGTGACCCACCGCATCCAACTCGGGGCGTACTCGAGTCGCGACAAGGCGCTCGATGCCTGGCGCGAGGTGCGTGCTCGCCACGTCGAACTGCAGGGTCTGGTCTCGCAGGCGGTGCTTGGATCGAACGGCAAGGTCGAGATCTATCGGCTGCAGGCGAGTGTCGCGAGTCAGGAGCGCGCACGCGAGATCTGCCGGGTGCTGGTGGCAGCTCGCCAGGGCTGCGTATACGTGTCGCCGGGACGCTGATTTTCAGCTACACGGCGCATCATCGGGCACCCGCGCATGTACGAAAATTTCTTTGGTCTGACCGAGGTGCCGTTCTCGATCACGCCCGATCCGCGCTACCTCTATCCGAGTGCGCGACACACCGAAGCGCTGGGCCATCTGTTTTACGGGGTGAGTGCCGCAGGGGGTTTCGTTCAGCTCACCGGAGAGGTGGGTACAGGCAAGACCACGGTGGTCCGCTCGCTGCTCGCACGCGAGCCCGCCGACGTCGATATCGCGCTCATTCTCAATCCCCGGGTGACGGTCACCGAGTTTCTGCAGACGATCTGCGAGGAATTGCGCGTGCCCGTGCAGATCGTGGGTCGCGACAGCGTGAAATCTTTGGTCGATACCTTGACTGCGCGGCTGCTCGAAGCGCACGCCGCAGGGCGGCGAGTCGCGGTGCTCATAGACGAGGCACACCTTCTCGAGCGGGATGTACTCGAGCAGGTGCGGCTGCTGACCAACATCGAGACCGCGACGCGCAAGTTGTTGAAGGTGATCCTCATCGGCCAGCCGGAGCTGCGCGATCTGCTCGCTCGCGAAGACATGCGCCAAGTTGCGCAGCGCATCACGGGCAGACTGCATCTCGATCCGTTGTCGGCCGACGAGACTGCAGCCTACGTACGGCATCGTCTGCGAGTGGCGGGTGCCACGCGAGAAATTTTCACGCCGGCCGCGCTACGTGAATTGCACCGTCAGGGTCGGGGACTGCCACGTCTCATCAACGTCATCGCCGATCGTGCGATGCTCGCAGCTTTCGCGGCTGACCGTCACGAGATCAAATCGGCGATCGTACGGGCCGCTGCAGCCGAGGTAGCCGGAAGAGCATCGCGCTCGCAGCGCTGGATTTGGCTGGCCGTCATGGCGACCTTGCTGGCAATCGGCGGTGCTGCCGTGGTGTGGTTACGCTGAAAACGAGAGTTCAAGCCATGAAGATGTCGTCTCATACCGATTTTTCCGCCGCGTCATCGTCGCTGGTGATCGCGATGTGGCTGCTCATCGGTGGCGCGGTCGCTGCACCCGCAGCCAACGAGGGGGATTGGCCGGTATTCGGAGGCGATCCAGGTGGCAGCCAGCACTCGCCGCTCGCGCAAATCGATACCGGCAACGTTCGGAAATTGCGTGCGGTATGGACCCATCGCAGCGGTGACTTCGTCGACGCACCTTCGCCGAAAGGGTCCATCCTGCAGGCAACCCCCTTGCACGTGAATGGCACGCTCTATTTCTGCACGCCGTTCAATCGCGTATTTGCGCTCGATGCCGAAACTGGACGCGAGCGCTGGGTCTTCGACCCTCACCGCGCCGATCTGAACAGCGGCCGCGAGGCCTTGAGCCCGCCGCGGACCATAGCGAGTCGATGTCGTGGCGTAGCCTACTGGCAGAGCGCATCGGCGTCCGCTTCGTCCTTGCCCGGTTTAAAGAAATCGGCACCCGACGCGCCCTGCCAGCGCCGCATCTTTAAAAACGGCGAAAACGCTCGTCTCTATGCCCTCGACGCCGAGACGGGCGCTTTGTGCGCCGATTTCGGCGCTGCGAAGGGGCACCCGGGCTGGGCGTCGCACGGTGACTACGAAAATCACGGCGAAGGCATCATGGCCTCATCGACCTCGCCGCCGGCGGTGCTCGGTGACATGGTGATTGCCGCGATGGCGGTCAACGATGGCATCGCCAATGCCAAGGATGGCATCGTTCGCGCCTTCGATACACGAACTGGCGAGTTGCGCTGGGAGTTCAATCCGATACCGCCCGAGTTTCGCGGCCGAAGCGGCGCAGCGAACGTCTGGTCGACGATCAGCGTCGATGTCGCCAACAACCTCGTGTTCCTGCCCACCACGAGCCCATCGACCGACTACTACGGTGGCGGACGTCTGTTCGAGATGCCGTTGGCAAACGCGATCGTAGCGCTCGATGGCGCGACTGGTAGCGTGGTATGGTCGCGACAGGTGGTCCGCCACGATCTGTTCGACTACGACCTCGTGGGTCACCCGCTGCTCGTCGACATTCGTCGCAATGGCCGTATCGTGCAGGCCGCCTTGCTGCAGACGAAGATGGGATGGCTCTACGGATTCGAGCGGCGAACGGGCAAGCCGTTTTGGCCCATCGTCGATCGCGAGGTGCCCGCGAGCGACGTTCCGGGCGAAACGGCCGCGGCGACGCAGCCGATTCCGCAGGGCATGGCGCCGTTCGCGAGACAGACTTTGAAGCGCGAAGATCTGTTCGGCATCACGCCCATCGACGCCTATGCCTGCAGGCGTCGCTTCGACGAGCTGCGCTACGAAGGTATGTACACGCCGCCTTCGGTTCGTGGTTCGATTCTTTTTCCGTCGGCCTTGGGCGGCGGCAATTGGGGTGGGGCTGCCTACGATCCGGCGACCAACTCGCTAATCATCAAGGCCGAAAATCTGGCGACGGTACTTCGGGTCGTTCCGAAGAAAGACTCGGCGGAAGATCAGCAGCCACCCCAAGATTACTTGACCCGACCTTTGGTGGGTACGCCCTATCGGATCGAGGGTGAACTATTCAACTCGCCGCTCGGTCTACCGTGTACGCCACCGCCTTGGGGGACGCTGATGGCGCTCGATCTCGGCAGCGGTCAGCCGCGCTGGCAAATCCCACTCGGTCAGATACGTCGTGCCGGCGTGACCATACCCAAGGGTGCAGGATGGGGCTCGCCGAACGTCGCCGGGCCGATCACCACCGCCGGTGGGCTCGTTTTCATTGGCGCTACCATGGATTCGAAGCTGCGTGCGCTCGACACTCGTACGGGCAAAGAACTGTGGTCGGCTGATATGCCTGTCCCGGGCATGGCCGTTCCCATGACGTATTCGGTCAAGGGCAAGCAATACGTCGTCATCGCCGCGGGCGGCAACGCCCAGGTGGGCACGCCCATCGGCGATTACTTGATCGCCTACGCCTTGCCCGACTGAGTGAGCCGCTTCGTCAGCAGAGCAAAGATACCGTCGCCGTTCGAGTGCACGGCCCATTGCACGTTCTGCACGCGGTCCGCGCGTTGGCGAAATTCGACTGCCGTGTGGCCGGCAGTGAGTGCCGATTCGGTTTCGACGTCGACATGGCAGCACCGAAATTCGAACAGCGAAGGATCGATCAGCCAGGCGATCGGGCAGGGGTCATGCAGGGGTGAGCCGCGCTCGCGCGGACCGTTGGCGGGCAGCGCGTTAGAGAACTCGAGCAGGTCGAACGCCGCGCGCGCGGCAGGGGTCTCGAGCGCGCCGAGCGCCACAGTTCTCGCGGGCGTGGCCCGAACCTGGTGGGTGGCGTCGAGACCGAAGGCGTATACGGGCGGCCCCGCGTTGAACACCACCTGCGCCGCGTGGGGATCGGCGTAGATGTTGTATTCGGCCGAGGGCGTGATGTTGCCGCCCGCGCTGCGTGCGCCACCCATGATCGCGAATTCGCGAATCCCGCGCAGCATCTCGGGACAACGCCGTATCGCGGTCGCGACGTTGGTCATCGGCCCGGTGATCACCAAAGAAATCGAGGCCGTAGCTGCATGTGTCAGTTCGTGAATCAGAAACTCGACGGCATGCATTGTCTCGGGACCTTTACGCGGCGATCCTACTGGCAGATCGCCCAGGCCCGATTCACCATGAAAATTCCCGGCCCCCACCGGCTCCCTGCGTAGCGGGCGCGCGCAGCCCGCATGCACCGGTACGTCCTCGCGGCCGGCGATTTCGCGGATCAGGCAGGCGTTACGTGCAGTCAGCGGGGCAGCAACGTTGCCGCCGACGGTCGTGATACCGCGCAGCTCGAGCATGTCGGGCGCGGCGAACGCCAGCAGCAGGGCGACGCCGTCGTCGACCCCGGGGTCACAATCGATGATGACCGCAGACGAGCTCATTCAGGCGGGCAGTGCGTCCCAGTACGCCTCGATGCGTTTGCGCATGGCGGCATCGGGCAGACGCCCTTGCGCAGCACCGAGGTTATCCTCGAAGTTCGCGACTTTGGTCATACCCGGGATTGCACAGGTGACGGCCGGGTGCGAAACGACGTACTTCAGGAACACTTGTCCCCAACTGCGCGCATCGAACTCTGCCGCCCAGTCCGGTAATTTCCGCTCACGTACGCGGCCGAACAGATTGCCGTCGCGGCGGCCTCCGAAGGGCAGATTCACCAGCACGGCAATGCCTTTCTCGGCGGCGAGCGGCAACATCTCGTCCGCCGCGCCACGATTGCCGAGCGAGTAGTCGACCTGAATGAAGTCGAGCTTTTGAGTGCGCATGAGGCGCAACAGGTCGGGATACTGCGCGTCCTGCGAGGTGGTGATTCCCACGTAGCGGATCCGCTTCGCAGCGACCCACTCGGCCATCAGCGGCAGCAGAATCTCCGCGCCGATCAGGTTGTGAACCTGCATCAGCTCAATGAAATTGGTCTGCAGGCGACGCATCGATTCGTCGATGCTGGCGATCCCCTCGTCGCGAGTACCCCCACGCGCCGTGACCTTGGTGGCTACGAAGGCCTGCGGTCGATTGCCGATTTCGGCGAGCAACTCGCCGATCACGCGCTCGGATTCGCGATAAAGAGGTGCCGTGTCGATGACGCTGAGGCCTGCTGCCGTCAGTCCTTGGAGCACGGCGCGACGCGCTGCCCGCTCCTCGGGCGTGGTCGGGCTGTAATTGTTGGTCCCGACGCCGACCACGGGAATCTTCTGGCCGCTCGACGGGATCGTTTTTCGTAGCAGTCCGGCAGCGAGCGTCGGTACGCCGCTCGCGGCAAAGCTGGCGACGGCGCCGCTCGCCATGCCCAGCAGCAAAGCCGTACGACGATTGATCAGGGCATTGACGATTCGAGTGCTCAAAGCAGATCTCCTTGAGAAGTCTCAGGCCGACAGCAGAGAATTCGGCAAGGGAGGTGCCAACTCAGGCGCGACGGCGCGCAGCAGCATCCATGCCAGACAAAGATTGGACGATATCGCGGGGATTGGCAACTCGCGGCGAGCGGTACGCAGTGCGCGCAAGGTTGGCATGCCGGTGCCGCTCAGGACCAGCGCATCGGCACCTCGCAGCTCGAGCTTGCGCAGCGCATCAAGCGCATCGTCACTGGTCATTTCATAGATGCCGTGGGTATCGGTGAGCGCGGGATCGACTCGCAGGCGAGTGACGATCTCGACGCCGGCGAGTTCCCAGTAACGGTAGCCGGCCTCCGCCAGACTCTGCGGATAGGGTGAGATCAGGGCGATGCGTCGTGCGCCCATCGCCATCAGCGCGCTGCGAATGGCTTGCGCGGCGGTGATCACGGGGATGCCGCACGTGCGGGACGCTGCGGTCGTCAGCTCGTCCTCGAGTGCGGGACCTGCGCGATAGCTCGAGCCGGTGCAGCCAAATCCGAAAGCGGCGAGGCGCATCGACCCGAAGCTCGCGATCGTTTCGGGAACGTGTCGGATGTAGTGGTCGAGGCGTGTCTCGACGTCGGCGGCCGGATGCACGAGCCGAGTCGCATAAACGGCGACGCCCTCCGGCAGGAGGGCGTGCAGTTCGGGTTCGACGGTGGGATTGGCCTGTGGCGTTGCAACACCCAACCGGGCGCGGGCGCCGTAGTCCGCACTCATTCGCAGAGGCTTTCGAGGTACCCCTGAGCCACTGGCGACAGACGCTTCATGGCGAGGGCGCGAGCTTTCGGCGCATCGACGAGATGCTCGAGCGGCCCGGATACGAGCATGCGCAGGACCTTTGGGTCCTTGCGGGACACGGCAGCCATTTTGTTGAGTACGGTGAAACCGCGGTAGATCTTGGCGCGCGGTACGCGGTGGTTTTCGATGGAGCGGGAGAGATATTGGCCGAATCGGGAGTACAGGAAGTAATCGTCGTCACCGACGTCGAAACGGGCTTCGGCAAAGAAGTCCGGGAAGTTCTTTTCTAGATACTGATTGACCTTGAGAAGACGAGGTCTAGGGTCGGTGTCTTGCGACGCTGAGATCTTCATTTCTTCTTGTCCACCTCCATCGGGTGCAGACAGCCATCTCTGGACGTCACGAGCGGCACCACACCTCGCGACGCGCGCGAAAAGTTAAGACACACGGACCGCGAGTGCAATACCTTTGGACAAATTTTTTCTGGAGAGCCCGCTCATGGCAAACAACTTACCACTCGCACTCGAGAGTTTTCAGGCGCCGCTGCGGACTCTAGTGCTCGGCGCAAGTGGCGGTATCGGCGCTGCTTTCGCTGATTTGCTCGGCGAGCACGGCAGCGTTGCTGCGGTACACGCGGCGTCACGCACGGCGCCAGCGCCGTGGAATTTCGCGCTCGAGGATGAGGCTTCGATTGCGGCCGTCGCCGCCGCGGCGGCGGCCTCGGGCCCGCTCGATCTCGTCATAGTCGCCACTGGCATGTTGCATGACGAGCACCTGCAGCCGGAAAAAACCTGGCGCGGTGTCGACGCGGCGGCGCTCGCGCGTGCCTTCGCCGTGAATGCGACGGGGCCCGCGCTGATTGCCAAGCACACGCTCGGTTTGCTGCGACGCGATGCGAAGTCGGTGTTCGCCTGTCTCTCGGCGCGCGTCGGTTCGATCGAGGACAACCGTCTCGGCGGCTGGCATGCGTATCGCGCCTCGAAAGCCGCGCTCAACATGCTGGTGCGTAGCTGCGCCGTGGAACTTCGCCAGCGCAACCCCCGTGCCCTGTGCGTAGCGCTGCATCCGGGGACGGTCGACACGCGCCTTTCCAAGCCGTTTCAGAGCGGCGTGGACCCAAGCAAACTCTTCACGCCGCGGCGCTCGGCGAGTGCGCTGATCGGGGTGCTCGACCGCTTGACCCCCGCCGACAGCGGACGACTCTGGGCTTGGGATGGGCAGCCCATCCCCTTCTAGTCCTGTGTCGGCCTCAGGACCCAGGTGGTAGGCTCGAGCCCTGCTGGATAGCTCGGCGATTTGGGATGGACCCCGACGATGAGCACGACCGAGACGGATTCAGGCACGACCGATCCGGGTACCTCGCGCCCTTTGGATGGCGTTCGGGTCATCGACGTCGGCAATTTTTTGGCCGGCCCTTATGCGGGCACGATCATGGCCGAATTCTCGCAGCGCTGCGGCACCGCGATCGCCGCGGCGAGGGACAGCTCGTCACGCTCGCACTCAACGATGTCGGACTCGCGATGCTCGGGCATCTCGGCATGATCGCCGAGGTAGAGGTCAACGGCCTCGATCGTCCGCGCCCTGGCAATCATTTGTACGGTGCGTTCGGACGCGATTTCGTCACCCGTGACGGACGTCGACTGATGATCGTCGGACTGACGGATCTGCAGTCGGCCTGCTTGCTGAAGGCCACCGGGATGAGTGCAGCGATCGACCAACTTGCCGAGCGCTTGCAGATCGATCTCACCCACGAGGGCGATCGTTTTGCGGCGCGCAAGCATTTGGCTGAGCTGTTCGCAGCCTGGTTCGCAGCCCGCGACTTTGCGCAGGTGCGCAAAATCTTCGAGCAGCATCGCGTCACCTGGGGGCCTTATCGCAGCGTACGCCAAGCCCTAGTCGAAGATGCCGATCTGTCGACGTCGCATCCCATGTTCTCGAACGTCGAGCAACCTGACATCGGCATGACTTTGGCCCCGGCATCACCACTCGATTTCAGCCGAGTGCCGCGTTTGTCTGCAAAGCCGGCACCGCGATTGGGCGAGCACACCGACGAGGTGCTGCTCGAGGTACCCGGGCTGAGTTCGGGTGAAGTGGGGCAACTGCACGATGCCGGTATCGTCGCCAGGCCCGAAGAAGATCACTCGCAACGGAGCGTTTCATGAAGCTGCCGCAAAACTTTTACAAGCCCCTCGCGATCGGCGCACCGTCGCCTTTTCGCGAGCTACCTCTGCGCCCCGAGCGCGTGGTGCACTTTTTTCCACCGCACAACGAAAAAATCCGCGCCCGTCTCACCGAGACTGCGCGTCAAGTGGATGTGCTCTGCGGCAATCTCGAAGATGCCATTCCGATCGAATCTAAGGCGGTAGCCCGCGAGGGCTTCATCGAGGGCGTGCGGCAGGCGGATCTCGGGGACACGGCGCTATGGGTTCGGGTGAATTGCCTCAACAGCCCGTGGGTACTCGACGATCTTGCGCAAATCGTGGCGGGAGTGGGCAATCGACTCGATGCGGTGATGATTCCCAAAGTCGAGGGGCCCTGGGACATTCATTTCGTCGATCAATATTTAGCCTTGCTCGAGGTACGATTCGGTATCGAGAAACCGATTCTCATCCACGCTTTGCTCGAGACTGCCGAGGGTGTGAAGAACATCGAATCGATCGTCAGTGCGAGCCCGCGCATGCACGGCTTGAGCCTCGGACCTGCCGACCTTGCAGCCTCGCGCCGCATGAAGACGACCCGCGTCGGCGGCGGGTATCCGTTTTACGGCGTGCTTGCAGACCCCGATGCCAGTGGCACGGCGCGTAGCTTCGTGCAGCAGGACCTGTGGCATTACACGATCGCGCGTGGTCGACGCCTGCGCCGCCAGCGGCATCCGCGCGTTCTACGGACCTTTCGGCGACCTCAAAGACGAGGCGGGTTGCGAGGCCCAATACCGCAACGCCTTCATCATGGGTTGCACCGGAGCGTGGTCGCTCGCCCCGAACCAGATTGCGATCGCGAAGCGCGTGTTCAGTCCCGACGCACGCGAGGTGCTGTTTGCCAAGCGTATTCTCGAGTCGATGCCCGACGGCACCGGCGTGGCGATGATCGACGGCAAGATGCAGGACGACGCCACCTGGAAGCAGGCTAGGGTCATGGTCGATCTCGCGCGACTGGTTGCGCGCAAGGACTCCGATCTTGCCGCCGCCTACGGTTTCTGAGCGGAGTAGATTCTGATGAGCGAAAGACGAGCCCTAGCAATTTCCTCGAGGACTTTGCGATCGGTCAGCGCCTGCCGCACTCGCCACCGCGCACGGTCACGGCGGGTGACGTCGCGCTCTACACCGCGCTCTTCGGCTCGCGATTCGCGATTTCTTCGTCCGAGCCGTTTGCCTGCACGCTGGGTCTGCCCACGGTACCGCTCGACTCGATGCTGGTGTTTCATCTCGTATTCGGACGTACCGTCGCCGAAGTGTCGTGCAACGCGATCGCCAATTTCGGCTACGCAGGCGTGCGTTTCGGAGTGCCGGTCTATCCGGGTGACACGCTTGAGGCCGACTCGGCGGTCATCGGCCCGACGCAGAATACCGACGGTAAGACTGGCGTCGTCTACGTCCACTCGACCGGAGTGAATCAGCGCGGTGAGATCGTGCTCGACTTTCGTCGCTGGGCGATGGTCAATAAGCGCGATCTCGCGCGACCCGCGCCCGCGACGCTCATCCCCGAGCTGCCCAAACGTGTTGCAGCTGCCGATTTCCACGCGCCCATTGCTCTGCCGCGCTCAGGCTACGACGTCACCCGCACCGGTAGTGCATTTCTTTGGGAGGATTATCGGGTCGGCGAGCGTATCGATCACGTCGATGGCACGACGATCGAGGAAGCCGAGCACATGCTCGTCATCAAGCTTTACCAGAACACGGCGAAGGCGCACTTCAACCAGCACGTCGAGCGCGAGGGTCGATTCGGCAAGCGCATCGTCTATGGTAGGCATGTGATCAGCCTCTCCCGTTCGCTGTCGTTTTCGGGTCTCACCAATGCGTTGATGGTGGCGGCGATCCATTGAGGCAAGCACACGGCGCCCATGTTTGCCGGAGATACGATCTACGCGTGGTCCAAGGTTCTCGAGTGCGAGACCTCGCCCGGCGTGAGGACATTGGTGCGTTGCGCTTGCGGACCATTGCGGCGAAGGACTATGCCTGCAGCGACTTCCCGGGTCATGCGGGCAATACGCCCCTTGATCCCGCGGTCGTGCTCGATCTCTACTGGTCGGTACTCGTACCGCGCCGCGTCGCGGTCAGCGCAATCGGGTCAGGCCGGGCAAGCGATCAAATACCGCATCGAAGCTGAGCACAGTGTCGATGCCGTGACGCTGCATCGTGGCGACATGCAGCGCCGCGCGGACAGGCAGCGTCGGATATTGCATCACGAGTTGCTTCGCTCGCTCGACGGTATCGCGATCGACTGGCAGAACCTCATCGACGGTCCCGAGCAATGCATCGAGTGCGGGCTGAATGCTGCCGCGTCGTTCGATCGCCGTGTAGCGGTGAAGGATTTCGACGAGCACTTCGGCGTCCGTGACGAGCCGTACTCGTTGCGTGACGAGCGCCTCGAGTCGACGCTGGGCGTCGATCTTGTTGGGGTGGGCAGCGCCGACCAGATACATGGGTACATTGGCGTCGATGAAAACCATAGTTCGGCACTCGCGGGGCGGCCTCAGTAGCCGCTCTCGGAACTCGCGCCTGAGAGATTAGAGCTGCTGTAGCCGCGCTCGGTTTCGGTCGTCAGGCGCTCGATAGGACCCGTCGCCGCGTTGTGCCGCACGGCGGAGCGAATCGCGGCCAATTTCCGATCGACATCTGCGGTGGACGCTTCGCGTCGCGCTGCCGCCAGCGCTTGTCGGACCCACTCGGCGACCGTCATAACCCGGCTTGCAGCCGCCGCCTGCAGGGCCGCGTACTCAGTATCATCGAAAAGTACTTGGAGTCGCTTTGTCATATCACGAGTTTGATTGACTCATATAAATGAGTCAAATTGTCTCCTTGGCTTTTCTCCTGTAGGGGCTGGTGGTTATAGTCGCGTTGGGAGTCGAGAAAGCGGCGGTTGGGGGAAGGAAAACATGATCGATTCGAGCAGTACACGCCCTGCGGTCCGAGCAACCCGCCCCGGCAAGCAGGGGCTCTACGACCCCGCCAACGAACGCGACGCCTGCGGCTTCGGTTTCGTCGTCGATATCGAGGGGCGGAAGTCCAACAAGGTTTTGCGCAACGCCATCGAAGTGCTGAAAAACCTCGACCATCGGGGTGCCTGCGGCTGCGAAGTGAATACCGGCGATGGTGCTGGCGTGCTGATGCAGATGCCGCACGGCTTCCTCAAGGACGCCGCCAAGAAGTCACATATCACTCTGCCCGAGCCGGGTGAGTACGCCTGCGGACTGATCTTCATGCCGCGTAACGCTACCCAGCGTCGGCGCATCGAGGAAATCTTTGCTCGCGTGGTGCAGTCGGAGGGGCAGATTTATCTCGGCGGTCGTACCGTGCCCACCGACAACGCCATGCTCGGCGAGACCGCGCGCATCAGCGAGCCGTTCATGCGCCAGGTGTTCGTGCAGCGCGGCCCCGACACGCCCGATGCCGATGCTTTCGAGCGCAAGCTGTACGTCATTCGCAAGCGCGCCTATAACGAAATCCGCGTGTCGACGATCGGTGGTGCCGAGTACTGGTACGTCGCGAGCCTCTCGCACAAGACGCTTGTCTACAAGGGAATGCTGCTGACGATGCAGCTAGATCAATATTTTCCTGATCTGCGCAATCCCTTGATCGAGACTTCGATCGCCCTCGTGCACTCGCGTTTTTCGACCAATACGTTCCCGAGCTGGGATAGTGCCCATCCGTATCGTTACATCGCCCACAACGGCGA
>SXGR01004591.1_pt1 | contig 14436 bp, 14 predicted proteins | sample 3174711 | NCBI WGS metagenome assembly SXGR01 (sample SAMN11356860, study PRJNA531348) | freshwater metagenome | isolation source: freshwater sample F1-60 | place: China: Fuxian Lake, Yuxi | collected 2017-12-25
CACCTGGATGTTGTCGCGTGAACACAGTTGGTAGGCCTGTGTGGCGGAAACACGTGCTGTCGCTGCGGCGAGTGGCAACTCGGGTGCATCCGTTGCCAGCGCCCATGCTGCGTAGTAGCAGTTGGATTCGGCGAGTTTCAGCGCCACATACATGTCCGCCATCATATGTTTGAGGCCCTGGAACGAACCGATGGGACGGCCGAAGGCGTAGCGGCCTTTGGCATAGTTCACTGCCATGTCGAGCGCAGCCTGCGCGCCACCGATCTGCTCAAAGGCGAACAGCACGGCAGCGCGGTTATGAACACGATCAAGCTGATCCATGCCATGTCCCGCCATACTTCCCAACAATTCTGCTGAGGCGCCGGAGAACTCGATGCGCGCGGTGTTGCGTGTGGGGTCAACGGTTTCAAGATTCGTGCGGCTGACACCCGAGCCTTTGAGGTCGACGAGGTAAAGACCTGGACCGGCATCACCTTTCGCCAGCACCACCGCACAGTCGGCGATGCCACCATCGGCCACGGCGAATTTGGTTCCGGTGAGTTTGCCTGCGCTGACGCGGCAACTCAGATAGTCCGCATTGAGTTCAGTGCGGTCTTCCGTCACAGCAAGTGCACCAATAAGTTCACCTGCCGCAATTTTCGGCAAGAGCGCCTGTTTTTGCGCTTCGGAACCACACTGAAGTACGGCCTCTGCAAAGAGATAAACCGTCGAAGAAAACGGTGTCGGCGCCACTTTCGCACCGAGGGATTGAGCCACGAGGCAGAGCGTCAGATAACCCGCATCGACCCCGCCCAGACTCTCCGGGATCGCGGTGCTGGGCAGACCCATTTCGCACAGACCCTTCCACACCTCTTCGGCATAAATCGCGCGGCCTTCCAGCACGCTGCGCACCACTTTGGTATCACATTGATCTGCAAGCAGACGTGTGGTCTGGTCGCGAACCAGTTTTTCGTCGTCGGAAAAATCAAAGTTCAAGGTCTTCATCCCCCTCTAATTCTCAAGGCCGGGAAGTAGACCAGTGGGCGCTGGACTTGTACAGACTAAGGCACGTAGCCGTCTCGGTTAGCGACCGACGGTGCACCCGGCAACGTTCGAAGCCACGAACATCTTCGTGACTAACTCGCTGCAGTCGTTGGCGGGTTTGAATTCCGCCGTTCGCCCGAACATGGGGGCGCCTATATAACCCCGCATCGCGAGTACCCCGTCGTCATTCACTCCCATACGCGACTTGTAGGTATTGCCGGACTCCGGGTCGTAAATCTCGCCTTCCCAGCGCTCACCCGTCCAGGCATAACCCACGAGCAGCTCGAGACCCAGCAAGGGGCGGTTTTGCAACGCGGGATCCGGGTTCTTGAAATCACGTCGTGGGGTGCCAACGGGACCCGGCTCTTCACCTTCTTTGTAGTTGGGGTCGAGTACGGCGTGGATGCGCATGGAGAGTGAGTCGCCTTGTTTGCTCACCACGAGGACTGATCGGTCATCACGCCACTGGCCCACCACTGCATCTTGCTCAGAGGCATAAGCATACGGGTTCAACCCGATCAACAACACCATCACCAAAACGCTGCGCATGACGTCTCCTTTCTTTTCTGAATGCCGGTGCAAGCAACCATCGTAGTTCGCGCTTCACACCGATTAAGATGACGTCGGATCATAAGAGAGCGGAGTGAATGTCGCCATGAGCTGGCTCGGATCGATCGGCGTGGCGCTGGTATCCGCATTAGGCGCAGGTGCGCTTGGACTTGGCATCGGTCTCGCGTGCGTGCGCTGGTATGCGATCTCGAGCTTTGAAGGGAAGTCCGGGTACTTTGTTGTTGCAGTGATTCTGGTCGCTGCGCTGATCGGTCTGATGACCGGATTGGTGGTAGCGCGAATGCAGGCGAGCAGTTTTGGTGCCGCGCTCATGAACAGTGGCATCACACTCGTCGGCATGGCTGCAGTGATGCTGTTGTTAGCAGGGTTGTTGGCACCCGCGGCAGACCCGGATGAGGGCGCAGCCTCCCTGCCACGAACGGATGAATCGCAAAGTGAAGATCACGGCTTGCATGCCGCTCCCACACCACACACCAGACTTCCCACTGAAGACGCTCCTTTCTCCGAATAGCTCGAAACACTTCGCTACAACGGCGCACCAGAAATTCGCGACGCGGTGTTCGCACACCTTCGCTCACGCCCAAACCTTGCGGATGAACTGACTAGCACCATTCGTGGTGACGATCACAGCCTCGCCTATTCCGCGCTTTCCGCGTTAGCACAACTACCGCCGGGCATATTGCCGGATCTGGATGCCTTGTTGGCCTCGAGCGGCGATGGTCTCATTACGCGATTACAAATCGTGGTTTCAACTTCTGCGCTCGACGACCCAGGTTACGAAGCCGCAGCAAACGTCTCACTCCGATGATCCGGTTGGCTGCAGGCGGTGCGCAGCCGACCAGAGGCTTCGCGGTCCGCGCGTGTCATGCAACTGCAATCCATGATCAACCTCGCTGCGAGTCGGCCGGACAGTCATGCGCTGACCATTGAGGTGGATACTGCGCGACGGTATCTGTCGGCGTAGAGCAATCCTCCGTCACCCCCCGTATGATCGGAGCAAATCGCAGGTATTACGCTTGAGCCCACCTCCACCTCAGCACATCGGCTACACCGACGCCCACTCTGACTATTTCAGCCGCCGCACTCTCCGGCGTTACGCGGGCGTGTGGTCTCTGTGGGCATTGGGCGTCGGAGCGGTGATCTCCGGCCACTTCTCGGGTTGGAACCTGGCCCTCGACGAAGCCGGTTGGGGTGGCATGTTTATCGCCACGTGCATCATCGCGGTGATGTATCTCGGGCTTACCTTCTGCATCGCCGAAATGTCACCGGCGTTGCCACACACCGGTGGCGCTTATTCGTTTGCACGCACAGCGATGGGGCCGTGGGGCGGATTTGTTACCGGCCTCGCCGAAAACGTCGAATATGTACTCGTGCCGGCTACCATCGTGTTCTTCATCGGCAGCTACATGACCGGCATCACCGGCACACCAATCGCCTGGCAACCCGCCTGGTGGATGTTGTCCTATGTCATCTTTGTGGGCCTCAACATCCGCGGTGTGGAACTTTCATTTCATGTCACGGTGATCGTCACGCTGCTCGCCCTCGCTTGTCTCGTGATCTTCTGGATAAGTGCACTCACTCACATGGACTTCGACGTTTACGCCATGAATGTTGGCGCAGGTACGACCTTGATCCCGGAAGGGGGCGGGCCATTCTTGCCGGGTGGTATTGAAGGCATCTTTTTCGCGATGCCGTTTGCGGTGTGGTTGTTTCTTGCCGTTGAACAGCTGCCGTTAGCTGCAGAAGAAAGTCAGACACCTGAGAAAGACATGCCACGCGGTATTCTCGCAGCGATCTTCACGCTAATGGTGTCGGCTTTCATGATCGTCTGGCTCAATCCATCCGTGATCGGGGTGGGGTCACACGCGCTAGCTGCCTCAGGCGAACCACTGCTTGATGCCCTGCGTGCGATCTATGGTGATGGTATCGCCACGACCCTGGCATTGGTTGCGGTACTGGGTCTGATTGCTTCCTTCCATGCGATCATTTTTGCCAAGGGCCGACAAATTTATTCATTGTCGAGGGCCGGTTACTTCCCCACGTTTCTCTCGGTCACACATGGCCGCAACCAAACTCCGCACGTCGCGATGATCGCGGGCTCTGTGCTCGCACTCACCGTGATGGGCGTGCTGTGGTTCAGCCTCGGCGCAGAAGAAGCGGGAGTGGCTATCGGCGGAACGCTCCTGCAGATGTCGGTATTTGCCGCCATGTTTTCGTATATCTGCCAGGCGATATCGTTTATTCAACTGCGGCGGAAGTTCGCGCACATTCACCGGCCCTGGCGAAGTCCATTGGGTACAGGTGGCGCCGTCGCGGTGTTGATCATTGGCACGATCACTCTGATCTTTCAGTTGCGTGATCCCGTGTATCAAGTAGGTGTGCTCGGCGTGGCGGCCTGGTTTGCTGTTGGCATCCTGTATTTTGCTTTCATTGGGCGACACCTCCTCGTACGTTCACCCGAAGAGGACTTCGCGCTTTCGCTCAACTCTGCCATCAACACTCCGCAATCCAAAGAGGCTTAGTCATGACCGCCCCCGGGATGCTCACCCTGAATGAACTTCGCGAGGCGACGAAACGGGGTGACATCGACACCGTCGTCGTCGCGTTCACCGACATGTTTGGCCGTCTTATCGGTAAACGTTTTCACGCAGAATTCTTCTGCAATTCCGCCTGGTCGGAGACACACGCCTGCAACTATCTGCTCGCCAACGACATCGATATGGAACCCGTACCGGGATACGACGTCGCGAGTTGGGGACAAGGTTACGGCGACTTCGTGATGAAGCCGGTGATGACGACACTACGCCGAATCCCATGGCTCTCCCGCACCGCACTGGTTCTCTCGGATGTGCAGGATCATCACGGCCACGATCTCGCCCACAGTCCGAGAGCGATGCTCAAGGCGCAATGCGACAAACTCGCGGCGCGACGCATGAAGGCGTTTTTTGCATCGGAACTCGAGTTCTACGTGTTCCGCGAAACCTACGCGTCAGCACGCGACAAACGTTGGGACGGCATTCAGACCGCGGCTGAGTACATACAGGACTATCACATCCTCAGCACCACGCGCGAAGAGCCCGTCATGCAAGCGATCCGCAATGGCATTCACGGCGCGGGCATTCCCGTTGAAAACTCCAAGGGCGAGTGGGGTCGTGGTCAAGAAGAGCTGAATGTTCGCTACACCGATGCGCTCACCATGGCCGATCGGCACGTGGTGATGAAAAACGGCGTGAAAGAAATCGCTGACCTTGCCGGTTGGGCTGTGACATTTATGGCGAAATGGCACTACGACCTCGCCGGGTCATCGTGTCATGTGCATGCATCACTCTGGGATTCAAAAAGTGAGAAGCCTTTGTTCTACGACCCGCAGAGTGAACTCGGCATGAGCAAGCTCATGAAACAGTTCATGGCTGGACAACTTAAATACGCGGCGGACCTCACCTACTTCCTGGCACCGTACATCAATTCGTACAAACGTTTTCAGCAGACGGGGACGTTCGCACCGACACGCCTTGTGTGGTCGGATGACAACCGCACAGCCAGCTTTCGGCTGTGCGGAGCGCATTCAAAATCCATTCGAACCGAATGCCGCGTCGGCGGTGCGGACCTCAATCCCTATCTCGCCTTTGCTGCGTTGCTCGCAGCTGGTATGGCGGGGATCGAAGAGAAACTTGAACTACCGCCGCCGTTCACTGGCGACGCCTATGTTGATGGCAGTCTTCACCACATCCCCGGGACGCTTCGCGAGGCCATGGCAGCCCTCGACAACTCGACGTTCTTACGCGGGGTGTTTGGAGACGCCGTCGTTGATCATTACGTGCGCACCGCAGCGTGGGAACAGTCAGAGTACGACCGACGCGTTACAGACTTTGAGTTAAAACGCGGCTTCGAGCGCTACTGAACAGGTTCAACGAAGAAATCATGGATAACAAGCGAGCTAACTGGTCCTATCCGACAGCTGTTCGATTTGGTGCAGGGCGTATCACCGAACTACCGGAGACCTGCGCTGCAGCAGGCATTCGCAAGCCCTTGTTGGTGACAGACGCAGGGCTCGCCAACGCACCCATTACGTTGCGTGCACTCGAGATCCTTCGAGGTGCGGGTCTCAACGCGGCACTTTTCGCGGATATCAAACCGAATCCTGTATTGCCGAATCTGGAAGCCGGCATCGCGGCCTATCGCTCAGGCGCTCATGACGGTGTCATCGCCTTCGGCGGTGGCAGTGGTCTCGATACCGGCAAACTCATCGCGTTTATGTCCGGCCAATCGCGTCCGGTGTGGGATTTTGAAGACATCGGGGATTGGTGGTCTCGTGCTGATCCGAGTGGCATCGCGCCTATCATCGCGATTCCTACAACAGCAGGAACCGGTAGCGAAGTCGGACGCGCGGGTGTCTTAACAGACCCATCCACACAAACGAAGAAGGTCATCTTTCATCCGAAAATGATGCCAGCCTTCGTTATCGCTGACCCTGAACTGACAGTGGGCTTGCCACCTTTCATTACATCGGGCACTGGAATGGATGCACTTGCCCACTGCCTCGAAGCGTATTGCGCGCCGGGTTATCACCCGCTCGCGGAAGGCATCGCGGTGGAAGGCATGCGCCTCGTATTCGAGAATCTGCGCAAAGTGATGGCGAATCCAGCCGACATCGAAGCGCGGGGCCACATGATGGCCGCAGCTGCGATGGGCGCGACGGCTTTCCAGAAAGGACTTGGCGCGATTCACGCGATGTCTCATCCCGTGGGTTCGCTCTATGACACTCACCACGGAATGACCAATGCTGTGTTCATGCCTTATGTGTTGAAGTTCAACCGGCTAGAAATCGAAATTAAGATCGAGAGACTTGGCGCATGGCTCGGAATAGCGGGCGGATTCGATGGGTTTGTCGATGCGGTGTTGGCTTTACGACACGATGTGGGCGTTCCGCACACGTTGGCAGGACTCAAGGTAGATGATCGCCAAAGGCAACGCATCGCCGAGATGGCGATTGTGGATCCCACAGCAGGCGGGAATCCTCGCGAACTTAAAGTCAGTGATGCACTTGAGCTTTTTGATACGGCAATGGTTGGCCGCTTGTAGGCCAGATGCATCAACCGATATTGAGTGTCACCTCACCGAGCCGATCGAACTGCGCATGAATTGCGTCTCCGGCCTTAAACGGAATGGCCTTCACAAACGAACCGCTCAAAATCACATCACCGGGCTGCATAGACACGCCAAACTCATGCAGCTTATTGGCCAGCCAGACGACCGCGTTAAGCGGATTGCCCATTACTGCTACGGCAGAGCCTGTCTCGAGCATCACACCATTGATGGAGAGTGATGCACTCATACGACGCACATCCACATCGAGTAGAGAAGCCGGGCTGCCCCCGAGCACAACAAATCCACAACTCGCTGCATCAGAAATGCTGTCCACAAGCATGTTCTTGCCACGACCGTTGTAGCGGTTGTCGACGATCTCGAGAGCCGGCATAACAAAGTCGACGGCACGAATCACGTCTGCAACATTGATCGATGGCCCACGAAGCTCATCACCCATCACAAAGGCGAGTTCCACTTCCACGAGTGGACGATTCATCGTGTCACGCGCAACGGTTGAACCTTCAAGCGCGAACCAATTGTCGAAGATGAAACCGTAATCTGGCTCTGTCGCTCCCGTGAGATCACGCATGGCTTTGGAGGTGAGGCCGATTTTGTGACCCTTTACGGTCCGACCCCCTAAGATTTTGAGATCACGCACCGTTAGACCAATACGGTAAGCATCATCTACCGTAGCGTCAGCAAACCGGTTGCTGATGGGCTCAACCCACTGACGGGTTTGTTCTGCGTGCCAGAGGGACTTCGCGGCTTCTTCAATGTGCGCAGGGGTCATCATCAGAACTTACTCCGGTATATAGGCCAGGAAAGAAGCGGGAAGTGCCGCACCTTGACCAACATGTGTATGGCGTGCCGGGCGTGATTCAGCATCGGGAAATTTCTCCACCCAGGGACCGTCAATCACAGCACGTGCCTCTGTGCTCGGTGCCCAGAACTCAATCTTGGCGACATGTGACCAGTTGCCACCTGCGGCTGCGAGCATTTTTTCGACATGTCGAAAGATGTTCGCGGCTTGGGCTTCAATCGTCGGGGGTACGTTGAGTGTGCCTGGATCAAACGGCGAGATCACACTGGAAACCAGGAGTGGTCCGATCCGACTCGCTACGGGAATCGCGGTTTGATGTGAGAGGCCGTCGATGTGGATGCTCTTGCGTTGGGACATCGGGAAATCCTTGGGGTTTCAATGAACCAGATAAAGGTTACGACCGGTTCTTTGCCGCTTTCCACGCCTCAAAATCCGGCACGCGATTCGGTGCGAGCGGAAAGAGGTCAATACTCGGTTCGCCTGCCTGAACACACTCCAGTGCAAACGCTTCGCGTTCTTCCTGTACAAGCGCATCACGCACCACTTCTTCCACCAACGCAATCGGAATACACACCGCGCCTTCGCCATCGCCGACGATCACATCCCCAGGCACGACAAACACGCCAGCGCACGTGACAGGCTCATCCATGGAAAACGGCATGTGTTGACGACCGAATGTCGCACCATGGGAAGCGAAGTGATAAACCGGTTTGCCAATCGCCGCGATGGCCGGTGTATCGCGTAATGCGCCATCTGTAACGATGCCGGTTGCTCCGCGCACAAACGCACGGGTTGCAAAAATGTCGCCAATGGTAGCTGCATCGGCAACATCTCTTCGTCCGGGCAAAAGCGTAATGCGCCGCGAGACCGCTGCCGCGAAGAACACCACCATGAAGCCGTAGCGCGATTGGCAGAGGTTGACGAGGTAAGTACAGTCGGGAAGCCGCTCAGCAACCCACCGAACATCAGCACAAAACTGGGCCACGCTGATGGGACCACGGTCCGTGGCCGCAAACACGTCATCGGCCGGGCGCTCGATGACGGGGCGGGAGGTCATGCGACGCCTAGCCGCTGTCCTGATTCTTGCACCACGTGTGCGGTGAGATTGGCGAGGGTTGCAAAGATCTCGCGAGTGCCCTCGTCTTCAGCGGAGATGTGCACGTTGTAGCGCTCGGCGATGGCCACCGCAATTTCAAGCGCATCAATGGAATCCAGGGCAAGACCAGAATCCTCAAAAAGTACGGCAGCGGGATCAATGGACTTCGGCTCGACATCCGTGAGATTGAGGACCTCAACGACAAGCGAGGCAATTTCTTGCTGTTCTGGAGTTTGGGCCATCGACTTGGCTAGACTGTGTGAGGCCGGCGATTGTCCAAGATGACCCGCTCCTTTTCAATGCAAGTCATCGCGAAGGTTCGAGAGGGCCAAACAGATTGACTTGCCACACCTGTCGATTTTCAAAGAGCGCTCGATCGCGATTCTTAACCTGCCTATGTCGACTTTTTCCTGTGGAAGTGGCTCCCAAGCCGCGATAAATCCTCTCACCGTGCCAATGAATCGCGGCCTGGAAGCCGCTCCTGCAAAAAGTGCCCCGCACGGCGCATTACGCAGAGAATTTCCATGCAGCTGAAATTCTGCTTCGGTCAACGAACCACGGCGCTGACCACGAGCCCTGTTGAGCTTCGTCTCTCACTGCAAAACCCACTGATTGCCGGATCGGGCGAAGAAACATGGCAACTGCCAAGCCTCGACTACGCAGGCGCCGATGCCTACGGCATCCACCGTTGGCAAAACGAGAAAGGATTTTGCCTTGCGGTGATTGCGCCGGTCACCCAGCCGTCGATTCGGGAAATTTCACGCTCGCTATACGCGAGGCTCATTGAGGCGCTCGGCGACCAGCACTTCTACCGAATATGGAATTTTATCCCGCTGATCAACGAGAGCTACGGAACGCTCGATACCTACAAGCTCTTCTGCCTGGGTCGAGCCGAAGCCCTTGAGGCACTCCACGACGCGGCGTTACCAGCGGCTTCGGCCGTTGGAACTCCAGGAAGTCACCTCGCGATCATCGCCATCGGTGGAACCGCACAAACCCGACCTGTCGAGAATCCACTTCAGGTTCCCGCCTGGCGTTATCCCGAACAATATGGCCCAAGATCACCAAGTTTTGCGCGGGCCACGTCGGTCGATGAGCGCGAGCTCTTTGTTTCCGGCACAGCAAGTATTCGGCAGAGTGAATCACTTCATGATGGCGACGTGCTCGCGCAATGCACATTGACAGCGGAGAACATTGATCTGGTGATCCGGTCGGCATCGCTACCCGAGAGTGACAAAGTAAATCCCATGACCACTTCCCGGGTTTACCTTCGGCATCCTGCCGATTGGTCCATCATCGAACAGGAAGTCCGACGTCACCTCGAACCCGATGAGGGTTCACTGAATGTCATCCAGGCAGAAGTCTGCAGACCTGAACTGCTCGTCGAAGCGGAAACGCATCTTCGTACACGTGGCTGACCGAGGAGGTCATTTGCGGATTCGTCACCTGTTGACCTTCGTGCTTCTTATGACGGGATCAGCTGTCGCTGCCGAGTTACCCGCTTTACCCGCTTCCCCGTCTTGGCCACACGCACCTCAAGATCGACCTCGCCTCGAACTGGTGATGAAAATCGTTGTCACCTGTTCATCACCGGAGCCAGTTGCAACCACGGCCGACAGCAAAGACGGTAAACGCACGGAGATCTGGCCGATCATCGGAGGTCAGTTCTTTGGCAAGGACATTCGTGGGACGGTCGTACCGGGTGGCGGCGATTTTCCCGTGACCCGCCCCGACGGTGTGGAAGTGATCGACGCGCTCTACCGGCTTAAGACGGACGATGGTGTGACAATCATCATTCACAACAAAGGGTTGTTGTATCCCGGAAAGACGCTCGAAGAAACCCGCTTTCGCTTGGCCCCGGAGTTCATCGCGCCTCAAGGCAAGTACGACTGGCTGAACCGCCATACTTTCGTATCCACCCTGATTTTTCCAGCGCCTGACGACCTAAAACAGGCGCATGGACCCGATCAGAATGATCGCGTGATCGAGGTATACCGCGTCCATTGATACGCCAGTATTCGATCTGGCCAACAGCGACGTTAAGGTGATGGGCCTACGGACGACTTTCTCTGCACAATACCCGCCGTGCCGGCGCTGAGTATTCGACGATCCCAGCGGGAAACGCACCCCCACGACGCTGCTGCGTTCAATCCAGCATCCCGATACTGCGGAAGAACAGTCCCCCAGCGAGAAAACACAGAACAAATCGCGTACAGGCGGCGGGGTCTTTGACCAGGGTCATTCGCGGGATCAACGTCACCGCTGCGACGAAGACCAGACTTCCTGCAGCGAAAACCAGTGCGTAATTCAGAAGACCATCGATGTGGCGAAGAACAAAAAAACCGGTGATCCCGCCAAGAACGGTGCAAGCCCCACTTGCAGCGTTCCACAGCAGCGCTTGCTGCGGTCGCATACCGGACCACACCATCAACAGGTATTCACCGAACTCCAGCGGAACTTCATGCAAAGCGACCGCAAACGCTGCGCTCCAGCCCAAAGCGGTATCTTGAAGAAATGCCGCGGCTACGAGTACACCATCGACAGCATTGTGAACTCCGTCACCCATCAGCAAGACGGGCGCGATGTCTGCGTCAAGCCTCGTAACACGGCTGCGTGTTGCAAGGGCAGCACCTCGCGCAGCCCCAGGCGATAAAGAACTTCGATGATGCGAACGACGTGATGCGACGAAGAAGAAGAACAAACCAGCAATGAAAACGCACGCCGTCTGCCCCATCCCGAGCACCTGCATCCCGTGGGGGAGTATCTCCAGACACGCCATCGCCAACAACATTCCTGCAGCAAACACCGCAATCGAACCCGCCAGCCAACCAGGCACCCGCATTCCAAAACTCGCTGTGGCCAGCGTAGGCAAAACACCCGCAAACAGTGTTGCCAACACGATCTGCGCCAGAATCATCGCGTCAGGCTCCGCTCATCGCGGCGCAGCGCGTGGTGCAGATCGACCGGTATTCCGACGGCGCGGATCTGCGAGGCCATCAACCCCGTCGCAAGTGATCTTATATAATGTAATAACATTACACTATTTTACCGCCCCCGAACCGCTATGTGCCAGCACAGAGTCAGAGCCGAACGATGCGGGTTCAGCTTGAGCCGGCGCTGCGGGTATACTCCTTGGCAATCCACCTATGCCTTGCACGGGGAACGCTGTGAAATCCGGAACCGGTACTCGAGCCATTGCCTCGCGCCTGCGCGAGGTCGAGATGATCTGCGAAGACCAGGGTGCGGCGCTTACACCGCTGCGACGCGAAGTCTTTGAACTGCTACTTCGTCACGACCGTCCTGTCGGTGCATACGAGCTGCTCGATGAACTGAAGTCCCTGCGCCCGAAAGCGGCACCAGTGACCGTCTATCGAGCACTCGACTTCCTGCTGGAGCTTGGCCTGGTCCACAAGGTGAACGCGCTCAATGCATTTTCAGCATGCCGGGGGCAGGAAGCAGACCACCGTGGTCTCGTGCTTATCTGCCGCAGCTGCAAGGCAACGGTCGAGCTGGAAGATCACAAGATCGACAACACCATAAGACGCAGCGCGGCAGAACTCGGCTTTGAAGCCGGTGATGAACCGGTGGAAGTCGTGGGGACATGCGCATCCTGTCGCGCCTGAGTTCTGCGGCAGGGATCGACTACGCTGACCGGTGATTCACTGCGCCGTCAGGAGATGCACGCCTCCGTTGGCGTCACCTGCCGCCAGTCTTAAACCAGCACCCTTGGGACTGAACGCGACACTTTCCACACCCGCATCCAGCGCCACCACCGCCGACGGCGCAACAAAATCCTCCAGTTGATCCCAAAGGCAGACCAATCCGCCTTCACATCCTGACACCAGGCGACGACCTTTCGGTGCAAACGCCAGCGCCCGCAACGGTGCTCGGTGTCGTCGCAAAGTCGTCGGCGAGGTCCCTTCAGGACTCCCCTTCCGAAATCGCCACAAGGTCACGTCCCAACTGCCTGACGTCGCCAACCATTCACCGTCACGCGACCAGGCGAGGTGTTTCGGCTTGGTCTCATACCCGGACATCCAGGCTTCCTTGCTTTCTCGCAACCGCCAGAAATGAACGGAAGAATCCTGGCATCCACAAGCGATGACGCTGCCATCGGGCCGCCACGCCAACGACACCATGGCGCCGCTCCAGGGCAACTTCCGGATCCCTCCACGTGGATCTGCAGGACTGTAGAGCGCCACGCCCTGATAACCGGCCAACGCCAGCTGCGCACCCTGCGGTCGCCACCCGAGGGCAGAAATCGTGCCACCTGCAAAAGAGACTTCTCGCTGCAGCAAACCGCCGTTGGCATCGAACACTCTCGCCACCCGACCTGCTGCTACCGCGAAACAGGTTCCCGCCGGCTGCCACGCACAATGCTCCACCCAGGCGTGTTCCATCTCCAGTTCGGCGGTCAGGGACAAGACACCGTCCGCCAGCGTCCACAGCCGCGCCGCACCATCCTGACCACAGGTCAACAGGCGACTGCCGCGGGGTTGCCAGGCGAGTTGGAACAATCCTCGGGCGTGAGCCTGGATCCGACTCACCACCCGGTCTTCCACAGTGTCGAAAACCACTGTCTCACCATCGGCACCACCAACGGCGAGAAAGTGGCCGTCGTGTGTCCAGTCCAGGGCAACCGGAATTTCCGCCATGCGAAGGCACAGCTGTGGCTGCAGGCGAGAGGTTTCGCTCATCTCACCGCACACGCTGCAAAACCGGTCCGCAGCATCTGTGCGTCGAGGTTGCGGCCAATAAACACCAGCCGACTGCTCCGAGCCGACGCTCCCCAAGGAGCGCCCTCAGTAGCATCAAACAGCATGTGTACTCCCTGGATAACGATGCGCCGCGGCTGGCCGGCGAGGCTCACCACGCCTTTGAAACGAAAGATGTCCACGCCGTTGGTGCGCTGCTGGTAGCCGATGAACTGATTGAACCGCCGCTCATCCAGGTCTCCGTGGATTTCCATCGATACTGAACCCACCGCCGCATCGTGGGTGTGCCCCGGATTGAAGTGACGTGACGACTGCACATCGATAGCCCAACCATCTGACCCGTAGAGCTGCGCATCAAATTCTTCCGGGCGGTGTTGTGTGAACAGTGCAAATGAACCTGCCACCTTCGCGTCGATCTGGAACTCAACCGGCGCATCACGGGTATCCAGCTGCCATAACGTGGTGCCCGGATGGATTAATCCGCCGGGTGGACAGCGTTGCGGATCGTGCGAAAAGTGGCGGAAAACCTTCTCCGCCAGATCATCAAGCGACTCCATCGCGGTCAATGGCAGCACCACTACATCCATCGCGGGGTCCGGCGCCTGATCGAACTTGAGCGTGTGTCTGCCTGCCTCGAACTCGAGGACACCACCCCACTCGAAGGGATACTCCGGCTCCAGGAACTGCGGATTCCGTGACAGCGCCAGCTCGAGATTGAAACCACCGAGGTCGAGCACCGCGTCGATCGGAACCGCTGCCATGCACACACGCTGCAGGCGCGCCAGACTGTTGATGTTGCGCAGGCGATCAGAAATCCGGGCGACTTCGTCAGCGGTCACAAGGTCGGTCTTGTTGAGCACTAACAGATCTGCGAAGGCGATCTGCGCGACGGCTTCTTCGCTGTCGTCAATGTGCTGGCTGATGTGCGCTGCATCAACGAGGGTGATGATGCCATCGATGAAGAAACGCGACTTGATCTCGTCGTCGACAAAAAAAGTCTGTGCCACCGGTCCGGGATCGGCAAGCCCGGTGGTCTCCAGCACGATACGATCGAAGCGGCTGCGACGACGGGCGAGATTTCCAAGGATGCGGATGAGGTCGCCCCGCACGGTGCAACAGATGCA
>SXGR01547358.1_pt1 | contig 14430 bp, 12 predicted proteins | sample 3174711 | NCBI WGS metagenome assembly SXGR01 (sample SAMN11356860, study PRJNA531348) | freshwater metagenome | isolation source: freshwater sample F1-60 | place: China: Fuxian Lake, Yuxi | collected 2017-12-25
GTCGGTCGGCAACCCGATCAAGCTCTCCGACAGCATCACAGAGGTCGAGCGCTCGCCGCTTCTGGGCGAGCACACCGACGAAATTCTCACCAAGGTGCTGAAGTTCACGCCGCGCGAGATCGCCGAGATCAAGGCTTCGGGCGCGACGGGCCAGGCGCCTAAAGCTCAGGCGGCGGAGTAGCACATGCGCATCGTGGTACATGGCCAGCAGGCCTTCGGCAAGGCCGTGCTAGAGGCGCTGCTTAAGCGCGGCGAGAACTTGGTCGGCGTCTATGTAGCGCCAGAGAAGCCGGGCCAGAAGGCGGATCCGCTGAAGGAAGCGGGGCTGGCGGCCAAGCTGCCGGTATTCCAGCCGGACTCCTACCGCAAGCCCGAGGTATGGGAAGAGTTCAAGTCGCTGAAGCCCGACCTGCAGGTCATGGCGTTCGTCAGCCTGTTCGTGCCCGAAGAGTTCCTCAACATCCCGACGCACGGTTCAATCCAGTATCACCCCTCCCTGCTGCCGGCCTATCGCGGCGCCAGCGCCATCAACTGGCCGATCATCCTCGGCGAAAAGGAAACCGGCTTGTCGATCTTCTGGCCCGACAACGGCCTCGATACCGGCGACGTGCTGCTGCAGAAGAAGACGCTGATCGGGCCCAAGGACACGCTGGGCACGGTTTATTTCGACCGGCTGTTTCCGATGGGCGTCGAAGCCATGCTGGAATCGGTCGACCTCGTCAAGGCAGGCAAGGCGCCGCGCCTCAAGCAGGACGAAGCGAAGGCGACCTACGAGGGCCGCGCCACCGCCGACATTGCCCGCATCGACTGGGGCAAGTCGTGGCGTCAGATTGATCCCCTGGTTCGCGGCTGCAACCCGGCGCCCGGCGCCTGGTCGACTCTCGACGGAAAGAACCTGCTGGTGTTAGACATCGAGCCCCTGCCTGCTCGCGCCCCCAATGGTATCGCCGGTAAGCTGGGCGAGATCGTCGAGGTCGCAGCCGATAGCTTCACCGTCGTCTGCGCCGACGGCCGCATCAAGATTCTGCGCGTGAAGCCTGCTGATGGTCCGAAGGTGGGCGCCGGAGAATTCGCGTCAGCGGGCAGGCTTGCCGTTGGAATGCGTTTCGCCTAAGGGTCGCCGCAACGAAAAATGAAGGAATGACCAGGTCATGACCTGCACGGAGCACACCAATCCGAAAACCGATAGTCTTATCGTCCAAGAATCCAAGTAGTAGGTGATCATGGAACCGGCGAAAGAGAAGCTGGTATCGCGGCGGATAACTTCCGTCCCTCGGGTCACTAAGAGGCCAAGGGCTCGATATACTTCATCAATCCACTGCAGAGTAGACTTAAAGGCAAGCTGATGCTGTTCTCGGTGATTTTGGCGACGGCGGCCGGCGAAGATAAGTCTATGGTTAAGGCATGACTCTCTGATGAACACAACTGCCTTGGTCATTTGGGACCGCCGAGTCTGTGCTGGGGGACAATCAACGTGTTGATATGAGGGTTGAATCTGGGGCAGTGTGTTTAGTAGTCCCCGGACGAAAATGCGCTGGACCGCTAATAGGCATTGGAGCTTGGGGCGTTACTGGTTTTCATAGTTCGGTGTCGGGTGCTGATCCATGTTTGTAACCGGTGTGGAACGTGAACCTAATAGTCGAGTTCTGGGATATGAATGTGGACATGAGCTAGTCTACTTGTGATTCGGGCAAGGTGCTAGGTAGAAGTGCTTATTCCGGTGACTTGGATGACTGTAATAAGACAGGGAGCAATTCGTAATAGGAGACGGGTAGTTCCTGTCGAATTTCGGGTATTTGGAGGATACTGGCTTGTGGGACTTGTGTGGAAGCAACTAATGTAGACTTTGGCAAGCCTGGATTTGGCCGCGTGTAGTTATACAGATCACCATTTGATGGGTTAGCCTTATATGCGAAAGTGTTTTCCGGTGCGGGTCCAAAGCGATTTGAGTTCGAGACTGCGGCTGAGCATTTGACACCGTAGCTGTTTTACTAATGCAGAGATCAACGCCCCGGTTGTTATGATGTTTGTTTGGTTGAGGTTTTTACCACAGTCGCTATCGGGATCAGTAGTTATGTAGGACACGTGTGGTTTGTACTTGCATCTATGTCTCTATCGACAGTTGCGTCACCCCACATGGGAGACTCATAGATTGTTGCGTCCTGCTAGTGATTGCTAGGGGTACATCAGCTAGACCCATAAATATTTGGGGGTGCTTTGCGCATCATTTTTTTCGGGGGTACTTTGTGCAGGGGCGGAATACCCTATTAGCTTGGTGCACCCTGCGTATTGACTGGGCTTCTACTGGACATGTGGGAGGCCAGTGCGAATGTCTTTTTCAGCTTGTAGACAGTCATGAACATATATTTGTTTGAGGTCAAGTGATTTGAGGTTATGTTTCCGTCGTTGCTCCGGATAGGAAGCGGGTGCAAGCAATTGGGCTGGAATTCATTTTGTGTAAGACATGCATGATTGATCGGTCTGGGGTCTGGTGTTCGGTGGCTTTTGGATGTTTGTTGCGCCGGGCAGGCTATCGTGTAGGCGCAAATTATTTAGTCCTGCAACCAGTCATCTGTGTGATGGGGGCGGCCTAAGAGCATGCCTGTTGCAAAAAGTTCTTGATCTAAAAGGGCATTAGAGAAACTTTGGTGCGCCAATTCGGTTGCCTAAGTTTTTTTTCCGGTGGCTACTATCAGTTCCTAGCCCCTAGTGATGCTGTCTTGTTGTTTTTTTGGGGGCGGTTCATCGGCCGGTTGCCTCTTGGTCATTACTATTACACCATGCTTAGGGTCAGCATGGCGGCGTCGAGGTTCGAATTATTTAATTTACTGGACCAATGTGTTGGTTTTCGTTTTGGGTATTTCTGTTTTCTCTGACACCATCTCGCAAGCGCTGACGGTGAAATTTGGTTGACAGCAAGATTGTCATGGTTGTTTGGTGGGCAGGGCCGCGTTGCGAAGGCTTACGACTGCTTAATTCAGCGTATGTTCCCGGTGGCACGACGCTAGTACTAAAGGACTCCCCTTCTGTTTCCTTCATTGTTTTTGGGCTGCTAGCTACAAGATTGGTGTGGCTACGGGAATTTGTGATGCTAGGCAAAAACATACTTTACATATAGTCCAGTTTTGTGAACTGTCTCTGGGGCGTGGCTGCTGTGACGTTTCGCAGAAAAATTTTTGGGTATTTGTTCTTGGTAGGTTCATTGGTCCGATCAGCCCTCTAATTTTTGGGAATGCGTTGGTTTCTGTTGGGACTTTGTAAACGGTATACCCCAATGTCTGCGTGCATATACTTTTCCCTAGTAAAAATGAAACCGAGGGTAACACTTGGTGCTAAGTACATACGTTTGACCTGTGGTTGGAAACCAGGCATTTTTACCTTGTTAGGTTGCGTCGGCTGGTTCGAACTGGGATTGATGGCTTGTGGTGTCGGTGAGGTGTTTTCGTCTTGAGCGATGTTTTGTGGGATTAGGCAATTCCCGAAGCTGCGGCTTTACCTGTCAGGGGCAGGCCGGTCTCCTCTTCTTCGATGGGTGTTGGCGCTACTAGTGTTTTTGAGCAGGACTGCTGGGTGTCAAGCCTGTGGCGGGACTGCTGGTACGCGGTTGGTACTACGGCTGGTCTGGTCGTTCCATGGTAGTCGGTATGGTGCGTAGCGTTGATGGGAACTGCCTCGGGGCTCTGGTAATGTCTGCCGGCATCTTCGCAATCATGTGGCGGACGGACTAGGCAGTCATTCCCGCCTCAGATTTCGGTCTTACTGCTGGATCTACGATATGTTGGTTCGGTTCCTCGCTGCTTCGGGTGGGGATAAACGCGTTCACCAAGTCTGGCGGGTCTTGGAAGTAAGGGATCTCCCCGTTACTTGGCTGCAGGGAATCGTTTTGGCTACGATTCTTTACCGGGTTAGGCTTAGGGTGCGCCTATCCACTGCTTAATACTTTTGCGTTGAGGGAAGAGTCTGCGGAATCCTATCGGCATCTTTCACGTTTCGGCTTCGACATGGTCTGCGACTGGAAGCTCCCATATGGTAACACGGTGTAGTGCTGTTACCGTGTTACAAACTTTTCTGCTAGGCTGGGCCGGATGCCCACGTACCCAGGGTAACACGCATGGGGTAGGCTAGATTGGGTTCGCTATGACTATGGCACACCCACATACAGGAAGGTACTGCATAACAGTATTTAGTAATTCCGATTTTTGTTTGCCAATGTACGCCGTTGTTAGTGGTTTCGTGTTGAGTTACCCGAATGTGCCTATGAGTCACGCTTCTCCGTCGACTGCTTGGACAAGGGTAATGCTGATCCTTCTTCGACGCAGGATTTCGTTGGTCTTCAGGCATAAACACGCGGGGAAGATATTGATTCTTTTCAAATCTATGCCTGCTGTTTCTTTGGGGCAGTGACTGGTCGTGGTCTGCCCTTTACACGCGGGAGCACTTGATTGATAGGGTGTTAGTAGTGGTTGTCTATGCATTTCGCTCTTCAGTGGAGAATCAAACTTAGGCTGCTAGAATGTTCGATTAGCAACACTGGCCGAGAGGTTCTGTTAAAAGGGGTATGCAGCGGGGCGGGCTGTAAACATAAATTGTAGTGAAATTTAGCATGGTGTCGTTACGATGCTAACGCTTTGGCTATTGGGTATAAATATTTTTTAAATGTGCCACACGCAAGATGTCTGTGTAAGGAATGTTGATGGTCGTGGTGTGCTCGTTTGTGATTATATTGGTCACATGTTGTAATCTTCCTTACATACACTGAGGAATTGGTGGCTTATATCCAAGGAGAACCGCTTTTGCATTTATATAAGATTGCGGCGTGAACTGTTTTTCGAGGGAGTTGAGGGATGGGCATTTAGATGTGACCCGTACTTGAATTGGGTGACGGTTTAGTTATTTGACTTGTGGGACTTCGTTGTGCTACACTTGCGTTAGTGGAGATTGGCCTATAAGTAAATAGTAGTGGTAGAGCAATGTTTTCGGAGGCGGTTGCATCGTCGTTAAATTTGTGTAATCAGGAGAAAATAATGAAGACTTGGTTTCTTGTTGCGATTTTGATAACTACTGTATTGGTGGGTGCTTGTGCGGCACCTGCGGGACCTGCGGTTGGTGCGTTACCAACAAGCACATCTTGGGCGGAGGTTGCTGCGACCGAAGCACCGGTGGCTGAAAAAGAGGGTGGTGAAACACCGGCTGTGTGCGCTTCTTTGAGGGAGAAACATGGGAGCACTGGGAAGACCGTTAGGGTGGGCATGACCCCTACTTCGCCAGGATATGGCACGCTTGATCCTAAAGACTCTTCTAATGCTTTGGGCGTTGATGCGGACATGGTGGCTGCTATCAGTGACTGCTTGGGTATGAACTACAAGTATGAGTTTCTTGATTTTGGGGGCCTCATTACTGCTCTACAGGGGGGGCGCATCGATATTATTTATTCCGGGATGTACGCGACTCCGGCTCGTGCCGAGCAGGTCAACTTCATCGTCTACCAAAAGGCTTTCACGGGCTCTGTGGTGCAGAAGGGCACAGCCGCAAAGTTCGCGTCTATCAATGATGTGTGTGGCGCGAAAGCATCCACGGTGACGGGAACGGTGGAGGCGGAACAGCTTCTTCAGTTTAGTGATAAATGTGTTGCCGATGGAAAAGGAGCTATTGAAATTCTTACATTTAAGGATAATGACGCGGCTGCTCGGGCGGTTCAAACCAAGCGGGCCGACATTTTCATGTCGGATGCCGGAATGTGTGGTGGACTGCAGCGGCAGTTTCCTGACGCTCTTGACTTAGGGTTCTCGATAGCTTCAGATTTCCGGTTCGGTGTTGGACTGAGAAAGGATGATAAGGTTATGACCGACGCGCTTTTAGATACCATGAAGGCATTGCAGGAGGAAGGTTTGCACTCGAAGTTTTTGGAAAGCTGGGGTTTTGGCGCAGCGGCTTCGATCCCTGTTGAACTCGTGACCAACTGAGGTGGGGTCAGTTGCTTTAGGTGCAGAGATTGTCCAAGTGAGTTATTGTTGTTGATGAATCGTTGTAGGTCCCGTGTCGCTGTCTAAACTCCTCGTTACTGGAGGTGAGGGTTTATTGGGTAGTGCTGTAATCGATGCGGCACGGGATCACTACAACTGCGTCTCTACGGATGTTAAGTCAGGCGATAGCCAAGGTCAATTTGTTGCCTTGGATCTTTGCAACTACGAGGCTGTGCGGACAGTTATGAACAGTGTGCGTCCGAGGTACGTTGTTCATTGTGGTGCAATTTCACATCCGCTTAGGGCTAGTAGGGACCCCGTAGAGACTATAGGATTGAATACTGTAGCCACGGCCAATCTTCTCGATATTGCGCACAGAATTGGGGTTGACGGCTTTGTGTTCATCAGTTCGGCAGCGGTCTATGAAGGCATTTGTGGGCTGGAGTTGGTTAATGAATCGGCGGCGCTTGCTCCTCGGTCCATCTATGCTGCAAGTAAGGTTGCTGCCGAAGCCATCGTTCAAGGATATGTGGGTGCTTTTCATTTTCCTGCGGTGATTCTGAGGCCGTGCAGCATTTACGGTGCAAAACGCAGGACATTTTCGGCGCCATCCTTCCTTGTGGCTTCTGCGCTCGACGGGGTGAATTCAGAGCTAGTTGATGGGGGTTATGGCCTTGATTTTGTACACGTTGAAGATGCGGCCAGGGCCGTTCTCTTAGCGTTGGGTGCGCAGGAAGCCACGGGTAAAACATTCAACATTGCAACTGGGGTGCAGGTGACCTATCCGCTGTTGGCGGCTTCAGTGCGACGGATCATCCCAGGGGCACAGATTTTTATCTCCGCGGGCGATGCGGATCTTGGTCCCGAGCCTCGTCTTGATGTGTCACGTGCCCGCATGGATCTCGGCTTCACATGTAAGTTTGGTCTTGATGAGGGTCTTGCTGAACTGGTAGATAGTTTTATATCGGCACCGTACCTCAAGGGCATTGCACGGCTTGGAGCCCTTAATAGCGGGTGCAAACCGTTCAACCTTACTGGGCCTCTCAAGGCTGTTTAGGAGTGAGATGTAGCTATGTTTGACAGTGTGCTTAGATACTTGTTGTTGCCGGTACTTTGGGAGGGTACTCTCGTTGCGCTTCAGATTGCGTCTGTCGCTTTATCAGCTGGGGTAGTGCTTGGCTTAGGGATTGCTCTGATGCGGATGTCTAGTTTTGGCCCACTATCCGGGATCGCGTGGTTCTATATCTGGCTTATGCGTGGAACACCGCTTCTGCTGCAGTTGGTATTTTTTTATGATGCTTTGCCTCGCTTCGGCATTTACTTGGAGTCTGTTCCCACAGCGATGCTTGCTTTCGCTCTGAACGAAGCAGCTTTTTCGGCCGAAATCATTCGTGGTGGTATCCAGTCGGTGGAAAAGGACCAGACCGTGGCGGCGCAATCACTTGGAATGGGGTACTTTCAAACTCTTAGGCTGATAGTTTTGCCTCAGGCAATGCGATCTATTTTGCCTAATCTTGGAAACGAGGCTATTTCTTTGGTTAAAGGCACTTCGCTCGCTAGCATCATTGCGGTTAATGAGCTTACCTTCCGGAGTCAGCAGATTGTGGCGCAGAACTTCAGATTCTTCGAGGTGTTTACAAGTGCTGCCATTATTTATCTCGGCATTAATACTGTTCTTTCCTTTGTGCAGTCAATACTCGAGCGGAGATATAGTGTTGAGCGAGATACTATGCCGCGGGTGCGTAGTAGTCTTTCGCGATGGTTTTGGTTTGGGCTTGTTAGGCAGAGAGGGGCCAAATGGAACGGCCGGAACGGTACACTGGCGGCAGAGACGGGCTCAAACCGTCCCCTCGGGGCGGATGGGGCGGCGGCGTCAGTGCGTGAAACTATAGAGCTAGTCGTGTCCGGCCTGAATAGGGTTGGCGAAGAAGAGAAGAATGGTAACTTAGTGGTGTGTCGCGATGTGCACAAGGCATACGGGTTGAATAAGGTTCTACGGGGTGTCGATTTGGATGTTCGGCGCGGCGAGGTACTCGTCATCATGGGTCCTAGTGGCTCCGGCAAAAGCACCTTACTCCGTTTGATTAATCACCTTGAGTCGCTTGACGAGGGTGAGATCATGGTGGGTGGTGCCCACGTTGGTTACAAGCGTGTTGGTCATCGCCTGGTGTCGGTTCGTGACTTGTCGAAGGCAAGGGCGGATGCGCGGATTGGCATGGTCTTCCAGCACTTTAATCTTTTTCAACACATGACTGCTTTGGAAAATGTTACGGTTTCGCCGATAAATGTCTATGGCGAGTCGCTTACTAAAGCAGAAGCCTTGGGGGTGGACTTGATCGCCGGGGTTGGGCTTAAGCACCATATGTACCATCTCCCCCATCGTCTTTCGGGTGGTCAGCAGCAGCGGATTGCCTTTGCGCGGGCGCTCGCGATTCGGCCCAAGCTGATGCTCGTTGACGAACCAACTTCTGCTCTTGATCCTGAGCTAGTGGGTGATGTGCTGGGTGTAATGAGGCGTCTGGCAGATGCTGGTATGACGATGATCGTGGTCACTCACGAGGTGCGGTTTGCGCTCGAGGTGGCGGATCGGGTTGTCTTCATGGATGGTGGAGTGGTGGTCGAGTCCGGTGCTCCTAGTGAGGTTCTTAATACGCCTAAGGAGCAGCGCACCCAAAAATTTCTGAGTCGTGTGGTGAACCGTGAGTAGGTTCCAAAGATTTAATGTGGTGAGCAGGTGACCGGACTGCTTGAGGGTAAGGTTGCCGTAATCACCGGTGGAGGGCGTGGGCTTGGGCGGGCTTTTGCTGTTGGCGTGGCCCGGGAAGGAGCCGACGTGGTTATTGTAGATGTAGGGCGCAATGTTACGGGACTAGGCATGAAACTTGCGGACCTAGATGATATGCGGACCACAAAGGAATGCGTCACTGGGATTGGTCGCCGGTGTGTTGTGTGTCAGGCGGACATTCGATCCTCTTCAGAACTTGGCGCAGCTGTAAAGACAGCTTTGGATGTTTTTGGACGTATCGATGTGCTTGTCGCTAACGCGGGTGTTGGTGTTCCATTCCAGGCTTGCTGCGAGATTGATGAGGATGATTGGGATCGTGTTATTGATATTAACCTTAAGGGCTCGTGGCTTAGTGCAAAGGCTGTTATTCCCCATATGGTAGCGCAAAAGTCGGGGCGCGTGATTTTTGTTTCGTCGCAGGCGGGCCTCAAGGGTTATGCGGGAATATCTAGTTATTGCGCGTCAAAATTTGGGGTTGTAGGTCTGATGAAGAGCCTTGCGATTGAACTTGCGCCCTATGGCATCAATGTTAACGCCATCTGCCCGGGAAGCGTGGATACGGTAGGAAATCGCCTCGTTGCAGCTGAGATGGGGGTTTCATTCGAGGACATGGTCGGGGAATTCACATCGCGCCAACTTATTGGTCGTGTGATGGAGCCAGAACGGATTGCGGAAGCTGTGGTTTATTTGGCTTGTCGTTCAGGGGATTTTATCACTGGTCATGCGCTTGCGATTGATGGTGGTGCGACTACCAAGTAGCAATTGTGCTTTAGCGTGCGTATATAATTTCATTGGTTGCACCTCGTTCATTTTTTCTGGCAGAGCTGACTTGGCCTGAGGTCAGGGATGCTATTGCAGCCGGGTACGATAGTGTGTTGTTGCCTGTTGGAGCAACTGAACAGCACGGCCCACACCTACCGCTGTCTACAGATAGCCTGCATACCATCGCGGTTATCGTTAGGGTTGCGCCCGACATTCCGGCGTTGGTAGCGCCGATCTTGCCGGTAGGTCGGTCGGAGCACCATATGATGTTTGCGGGTTCAATGACACTGCGGCAGGGTACACTTGAAGCACTCATTAGGGATTGCTGCGATAGCTTGTTCAGGCACGGCTTCCGGCAAGTGCTCGTGTATTCGGGGCATGGGGGGAACGCAGGCCCTATACGCGTGATTGTTGACGGTCTCAATGGTTCTGCCAGCGGGGGATTGGTGATCGGATGTACGGACTGGTCGCTTTACGAGGATACGTTATTTGGTTGTGCTGCGGAGCAAGGTATAAATCGCGCTTCGGCTGGTGGGCATTCGGGCGAGCTCGAAACATCGATGATTCTCGGTCTCGATCCGAGGCTTGTTCTCATGCAATTTGCCGCAATCGGATTTATGGGCGAGGTCTCGGCGGTGCGTGATTTAATTTTCGACAAGGGAATGGGCGCGGTGTCCGAGAGTGGAGTACTCGGCGATCCGAGACTCGGGGACGCAGAGCGGGGGCGGGAGTACATCCGTCGACTCGCCGCTCGTCTTGTTACGTACTTTAAACGTGAGATCGCTTTTAGGAGCTGATGCGTGGCGCTCCCGCACTGGGATTATTAGTAAAGGTAGACGTCCGTGTCTAACGCCGGTCATTACCATCAACGAGACTTTGTTGGGTATGGGAGACAACCCATTGATCCGAAGTGGCCGGGTGGGGCTAGGGTCGCTGTTGAATTTGCAATCAACTATGAGGCTGGTGGCGAGCGTTGCATTCTTAATGGCGATGATCGGTCAGAGGAGCTGCTGACCGACATGGGCGCTCGGTGCATTCTGGGCGGGCGCCAGCTTGCAGTTGAATCATCTTTCGAATACGGAAGTAGGCGGGGTATCTGGCGTCTGATGCGAATATTTAGCGAAAGAAATGTTAGGGTTAGTGTGTTTGCAGTTGCGAGCGCATTGGTGCAGAATCCCGAGGCTGCGGCAGCTATGGTCGAGGCTGGGCACGAAATTTTATGCCATGGTTGGCGGTGGATTGACTACGGAGGTGTGCCGGAGGCGGAGGAGCGTCGCCAGATCATATTGGCGACCGAAGTCCTCACAAGGCTTGTCGGTATACAACCGGCGGGTTGTTTTACGGGTCGTCCAAGTTTAAACACTCGTCGCCTGCTCACCGAGGCTGGATACCTTTATGACCAAGATGCTTTCAATGATGAGTTGCCGTATTGGGTCAAAATCGATGGGCATTCCCACCTGGTCATCCCTTATTCCCTAGAGACCAATGACAATCGGTTTGATGACAACAGAGGGTTTAGCACGGCAGGAGAGTTTTTCCAGTATTTGAGGGACGCTTTCGATTTGCTTTACGAAGAGGGAAGAAACGAGCCTAAGATGATGACGGTTGGCCTGCACGACCGGCTGGCTGGACGTGCTGCCCGGGCTTCTGGTGTTGCGCGATTTCTTGACTATGTGCTGCGGCACGATGATGTGTGGATTGCACGTGGTGTTGATATTTCGAACCATTGGTACTCTAAGTTTGGATAGAGTTGAAGCAAATGCAGTTGGCAGGGTTCTAGAGGGAATTGATTTCTGCCATGGGTCTGTGCAGTGTAGTGGGTTACTTTAGTCTGTGTAGGCTGCTGGTTTTGATTTCCGAACACATGCAGCGGACATGCTACTGCATGAATTCGATTTCGTGCAGTTGTGTAATGGGTAGGGCATCGGTGATATGGCTTTGATTTGGGCAATTGTCTAATGTCACACTCTCTATCGGAGTACACTCTGTAGCGTTTTCTAGATATATTTTACTTACTGGCCCACTCTCAATCGTTGTTAGGCCTCGTGATTTGCTTTAATGTGGTAAGCACCGTATGCAAAAGGCATCGGAAGGGTGAATGGGTTGCGATGCTCAGCCATAACGTCTGCACGGCATCCGTGACATGGCGTGGGCTGGCATTACGTTTTCTTTTACTGAGTATACGCCCTGTGTTTCAGCATTGGGTGCGTTGGGTTTTGTGTACAGGGTACTTTCAGCTTGTACCAGTCAACGTATGATTCCTGTGGGGTTAGAGGGTTTATAGTGAATTCTGGGCATTGTGCTCATGAATTTGGGTTTATATTGGGCTTTGCTCCGCGCCAAGAAGGCCGTTTGAAGCGCTTCATGGATGACGAAGTCAAGGTGCGGTGTCTGTCGCTGGAATAAATTGGTTCGTGGCGGCCGTTGAGGAGCTGAGGGGTGGTGCGTGCTAGCAATGTCTACGGTGTTGTTGGGCTATGCGGGACGCTGTTGACTTACGGTTGCGGAACAGCTGGCGTTGGCAATGTTATGCGTTGGGTGTGTTTGAGCACTCGATGGGTGCGGTAATATCTGCTCGGGCTTATGGTGTAGTGTGACCGCCAAAGGGCTAGTGTTTTTGGTTGGGTATTCCTATCGGGTTATTGTAGTGACATGGCTTGAGCAACAGAACGAGTTGGGATATCTTTAGTCTGACGGGTTTAGGGAATTTGTTGTAGGGTTAGACGTGGCCGTCGTCTTGATCTACGATAAAGGCTCTACATATGACGTGGGCTTTGTTGGCGGGTTCGCGGGGACAGCTTTTAGCTAGAATATTTGGTTGTGGCTTTGTTTGTAAGTATGTAACAGCGGGAGGTATGCGTGCTGTTCGGTTGCTCCAAGGCGCGACCTCTCTGGGTAAACGAAAGCGGTCGCCGTTGCAGCTGTTTGCGTGCATTAGAACATAAGCTGTCGGCCTTCATTTCCTCCCCCTTGAATTGCCAGAATATCTTTGACTGTTGACCCAATCGGTTGGGTCTGGACCTTGTGAAGACCCTTGGTTGCGCATATGGCCAGTGGGTTACCACTGTACTGTTATGCGGTTCTCGCGAGAATCTGGATTCGCCAAGAGCTGCTCGGCTGCTGCGTCGCTACAACCCACTTTACCTGCAATCGCTGTAAGCGAGATGCGGTCCGAGTGGTGGGGGAACCACCTTAGGGTTTTTATGCTTGGGCAGTTGTTGTCGTAATTAGTCTTATGTAGACTTGCTGTTGCCTGCCAGCCTAAGAGTGCGTTACGTAATATTGGGGGTTGCTTCTGGGTTGAGGTGCGTTTTAGGGGAGGCAGTGTGCTGGGATGACTGTTCAGGCGGTGTTGTTGAGTGCTGTTGGCTGGCTGCCTGTGCGGACGCGGTCGGACGATGTTGACGAGCGCTTGGGAATGATCTCCTCCGGAGCATCTGTACCAAGCAGCACGAGTATCTACTAATTGGGGTGGTGTGTTTTACGCGATTGGAGGTCGCCAACTGTTATCCCACCTGCCAGCCGCCTCCCACGGCTAGGGCTTGGACTGTTACGTAGCGGCTGCGGTCGGAGGCGGGTTAGAGAAATACGTCGGCGACTTCCTCCGAGGTGCGATGCTTTCCTAATGGAATGCGGCGCTCGGCAGCGCATTGAAGTGCCGATGCGCTGTTATTCTGGATTGAGGCGCTTGTGAAATAGTCTATCGAGGATCTCCGTTTCGATCTGGCCTGGGCCCAAGCAGGTTGCGTGAATGCCATATGGGGCTTGTTAGGTCGCCATGCTCTCGATGAGACCGATCATTCCGAACTTTGATGCCGAATGTGTAGGGTTGCCCCCCCACCACCTTTCGTAGCCCGAAAAGCTTGGAGGTGAAGATCAACCGCTCGCGGGTTTTACGGGCGATCGTGCGGCGGTCGAAGACCCGCGCCGTCACGAAAGCGCCAGTGAGGTTTACTCTAAGTGCGCCGGGCCAGTTGGAAAGTGGAAGATGAAAGGCGTGGTTTAGGACGAGTATGCGGGCATTCCGAACTATGATGTCTACCCTGCCTAGAGGATTGTCGGGTTCGGCAGCTGCCGCTAATGTTGCGTTCTCGTCAGTCACAACCAGTATTGTAGCTCTTGCCTCTGTATTAGCACCCACGGCAAGAAGATTAGTTGTTGGCTGACTTAGGGTGGGTTTCGAATAGCCCACAATAATCACGTGGCATCCTTGTGCTAAGAATGCGGGTGCGACAGCTAGGCCGATCCCCTGTGTGCCGCCGGTGATTAATGGGCTTCCACCTGCGAGGAGAGAATTTGTAGTCGGGCTTATCGGCGTACCTGCGGTTTCGAAAATTGAGGCTGCTTGTTGTTCGAGCTGCGGGTGGCATAACGCTGGATGCGCGCGGGAGGGGCGGCACTTAGGAAATATGGACATCCATTACAGAAATCTTTTTCACTAGCTGGCTGAATGTTGGTTCTTCGCTGGTAAAGTAAATTGCCCAAGAAGAGCACAACGCTTTCGGAGTCAATGTGCATGCGGAAGCCTATGGTTTTGGCTTTGGTGTATTGCGTATTACCATAATTACAACTCCTCACTTGCGGTTGTTGTGGTGCCGGCCACGGCGCAACCTGCGGCAACGGCCGTGATTGTGGTGGTGCCAACGGAGGCGCTGGTTGTGACAACTGCCGCAGTTGCGCCAACTGATGTACCCGTGGCTGCGACCGCCATTGTTGCACCCACCGACGCGCCCACGGCTGCGCCAGCTGCCACGGCTGTGGCTGCCGGTCAGTGCGCTCCCGGCCAGATTGATGTCAACAGTGCTTCACTGGAGGATCTGCAGCGGATAATTCACATCGGCGCATCGCGCGCGCAGGCGCTGATCGCGTTGCGGCCGTTCTCGAGCGTCAGTGATTTGGCGCGCATCAGTTGCATCGGCA
>SXGR01082887.1_pt1 | contig 14420 bp, 16 predicted proteins | sample 3174711 | NCBI WGS metagenome assembly SXGR01 (sample SAMN11356860, study PRJNA531348) | freshwater metagenome | isolation source: freshwater sample F1-60 | place: China: Fuxian Lake, Yuxi | collected 2017-12-25
CCATCCAAACTGCGTACCTGCCCGCTTGCAGGTTCGCAGCACCTATCTGCACGTGGTCCTCCACCACCTCGCCGGCAGACCACACCGTCGGCGGGTAGGCGTGGGCAGTGATTGCCTGGTCCATTTGCCCGCGCAACTCGCGATCATTGCTTAGTGGTGTGAGGTGAAAGAGTTGTCAACCCCCAACGCATCCTGCATGGGCACATAGAATCATAGTATATATGGCAATGAGAATACCACGCTGCTAAACATAAGCGCCAACAGGCGTCCCCAGGCTACTAGTGCATTTGATTTCATATTTTTTCTCCTGATCATTTGATTTTTTATCCCCGCAGTTTTTGCGCGGGGTAGAAGGACGATTTCGTTGCACGATAGCTGTATAATCGATTGGCAGCTCGAGCAAATCCTTGCCTTCGAACCAGGCGTGCCCTTTCTCGATTTTCCCCGGTGGGCTGGCTATTAATTGCAGGACGGAGAGCTTTGTAACACTTTTACCGCAACCGCTTTCGCCGACGACTCCTAATGTTTCCCCAGAGGCAAGGTCAAATGTGACTCCGTTGACTGCATGTACGATACCTTCAGGTGTGTAGATTCTTGTAACAAGATCTTCTACCTTTAGGATCACAGATCTTTCGTTGTTTATAACCATACCAAGTTTTGACTCCTAGAGGATATCATACAGCCGCATAGCGCAAGGCATTCTAAGTTTATCTAATCTCTAAAATGACAAAAAGGATGGTCCTAAGTTAAAAGCTCTTCTTTATACCTGGCTGATCTCTCAATAAACCCATGGTTCCGTGCAATCTCGCTCGAACAAGCATGTTGGCATACCTTCTAGCCGAAATAATAATTATCCGATGGAGTGAATTAGGAGTAGATACAGATGGATGGATATGTTTCTGGACACCTAACACCATTGCCCACTTTCGATTCAATAATAAGGATTTGGAAGGGGTTCACCATCATACTGTATTCCCCATGTTCTTTCACTAGTGGTTCAAATAAATCGATCTGTAACTGCATTAAGTGTCTCAGGGAATCAAGCATCAAATCGTATTATTACTCCCACGCATCTACAATGCTAAAAGTTCTGCTGGTTTTTCCAACATCATAATCCTTAGATCACCTTCGTTTACACCTCGCTCATACAAACATTGAGCCAGGATCCTCAGCGCTTCTGCTGGCATGGGATTATGGGCTTGACCGGCATCGCTCACCAATATGCAATTGTGAGGCTTCAGACTCTTGATTGTTTCCACCATTTTTGTCAGACTGTTTCCTCCCCATGCCCACATCGGTGATAGGCCACAGTAGTCCATTTCTGCAACGGCTCCCAAATTGACCAGCTCCTGGAGAAGTTCTGAGGTGATGTTTGGGACAGGGAAGAACGGATGGTTGATGATAAGTCTCTTTAATCCCAATTCCTTCGCAACTTGTGCGAGCTTAAGTATCTCATTTGGAAAGAGATGTCCGGTGCCAAGAATTGCCTCGTGCTGAATCGCCAGTTCTATGACCTCATACACATCCGCCCGTAATCCACCTTCTTCAATTATGGTAATGCCTTTGACTGTCTGCCGATTATTTTTCTTTGAACTGTAACCAGCTGTAGAACCATACACTTGTGCTTCATTTGCGGCATCGACTGTTGGCATCCAAACCACTTTTGCACCCAATCGCAGAGCGGCTTCCACAGCAGCAGGGTTGATACCTCCCACAAAGCTATTGAGCACTATACCTCCGTAGATTGCAATTGTCGGGAACTCAGAGCGAAGCAAGTATGCTCGACTCACCGTTGATTCGTGATGACACTTCACCACTAATGCTTGCATCCCAGCTTTAACTGCTTCTCCTACAATCGTACGGTCATCGCCAATTCGAGTAAACAAGCTGGGATATGAATGCACGTGCAAGTCGATAGCTCCTTCCACTAATATTTTATTCATAGTAGCATCCCTTATTAACTCCCTGATGGATATTGGTTTACGGATGTGAGGATCGCCGCCAACTCTGCCTTCTGTGGGCTGAGTAGACTCTGGACTGGCTTTCGTGGCTCGCCCGCGGGAAGCCCAAGGAGATTCATCGCGTCTTTCACTACACAGGGAAAGGTTCCAAGTGAGAAGGCTTCACGGAGCATTGAAAGGTTTGACTGAAGTTGCCTTGCTCTATCATAGTCACCCATTTGAAATGCGCGATAAAGACTCAGCACCAGATTGGGAACAACATTGGCTGTAGAAGCAACTGCTCCGACAACCCCGACCATCAAACCGTCGAAAATGAGTGAATCCCGACCGATAAAAGTGTAGAAACCTTCTTTGGGAATTTGAACATAAGCTGCTGTTTGCTTTATATCCCCGCTACTATCTTTAATTCCGACGAAATTCGTTACCTTCCTAGCGAGATTTGCCACGGTCTTGGTTCCGATATATACGCCTGATCTATCAGGATTGTTGTAAGCAAATACAGGCACCGATACGGCTGCGCAAATCTGCATATAATGGTCTAGTAATTCCTTTTGGCTAGGGTTTATAAAGAATGGCGTTATAACAGCAATCGCGTCTGCACCTGCTGCTTCAGCATACTTGGCTAGATCTATACATGCTTGCGTAGCAATCTCACCAACATGAACAATTACAAGGGTCCTGTTACTAATGCATTTGATCACCGTATCGATAATTATGCGTTTCTCGCTAGCGGAGAGGGCATAAAACTCTCCTTGACTACCTAGTGGCATGATCCCGTGAACTCCGTGCCCCAGAAGATACTCTAAGATGATTGTAAGAGCACCAAGGTCTAAATTCCCTGTTTTGCTGAATGGCGTCACTACAGGGACAACGATACCCCCGAAGCGGTTGTTCATCTTTGTATCCTCCTTATTCAAAATGTGGCCCAGCACACCTGTATCGCAGTACCAATAGATTTCGTAATTTCCTCCCTAAATCAACCAAACCATTTATTAGTTAGGCATAGAGTTGAATTGTTTGCCAAAGATTGGTTGATTATGACGCTTTACTTGTGCGTGCTTGAACACCTGCCAGGTCTTCTAAAATAGTAATGATGGCTGAATGGTCTAACTCGCCTCGACCAGCTGCGAGCATAGCAGCGAACAACTCATGGGCAAGTGCAGATGCAGGAAGAGGAACATGCAGACGTTTAGCAGTATCCATGATTATATTTAGGTCTTTGTAGTGGAACTTACTTCTGAATCCAGGTTCAAACTCACCTTTGATTATTTTAGGACCACGAACATCCATCACACGCGTCTGAGCATAACCTCCACTCAAGACCTTGACAATAATTGCTGGATCGACACCTGACTTGGCTCCTAACACCAACGCTTCTGCCATGCCTATAAAATTTAGTGCAACTTGAATTTGGTTACATGCTTTTACTGTTTGACCAGCCCCATTTAGGCCACACCAGGTGATCGTTTTTCCCATGATCTCCAGAATCGGTAGAACAATTCGGAAGGTTTCTTCTGGGCCTCCAACCATGATTGATAATGCAGCATTCTTCGCGCCAATTTCTCCACCGCTTACCGGTGCATCAAGGCAAAGTACACCCTTCTCAGTTAGTCTCTTCGCTACTTGAATGGCGGTATCAGGCGCGATTGTACTCATATCGATATGAATCAATCCTTCCCTTGCTGCTTCGATAATGCCACCACTTCCTAGCGTTGCTGCTGCCACATCAGGTGAATCCGGCAGCATCGTAATAACAAGATCTGTTCGTGCTGCAACGTCTTGACACGACAAGCCTTGTTTTGCACCAGACGCAATTGCCTTTTCAAGTGCCGACTCAATGATGTCATAAGCAATCACTTCATAGCCAGCATTTAAAATTTGGGCACTCATATGATTGCCCATAATCCCAACGCCGATGAAGCCAATTCTTGGTTTCACAACTATTCCTCCTGGGTAAATTCCTTCCTTAATCTACTCAATTATGCTCCAATCTCACCTTACTCCTTATCAAGCCAATGGTAGATCATGGTGGTCTTGACGCGTTCGGATTGGGCGATTACGGAACTCTTTTACCAAACGTATCATCCCATCCACTGTCGCCTCAAAAATCTTCTCACCTTTTTCATAAGTTGCTAGTGTTGGGTCCCCAACTGTACCCGTCTCACTGAACGAACTCCACCATTCCATTAGACTCACCGGTGATGGCCTAAGAATGCCTCGATAGGTGAACTCCGAAGGTATGGTGTGAATATCTTTAGCGGCTTTATCTAGCTGCACACGGTCCCCAGCTAGATACAAGTAAAGGGAGGTTTCCCACTCGCATGCATGGCTGACAGGAGAGGTAACAACTTCAGCGACAACATCGCGACCTAGGACGCCGTACATTAAAGATGCACAGAGTGCCCCAGTTTCGAGAATAGTCTTACGTGCTACTAGGTCGCAGATGGCTGTGTTAGATCCATGGCCGGATACAATCAGTATTTTCTTAAATCCGTGATAAGCCAGACTTTTTGTGATATCTAGAAGGTAATTGAAAAGATTCTGAATATCGATACCAATGGTTCCAGGAAAGTCGATGTGGTGCCAGTTAAAACCATACGATACAACCGGCATGATTAGCATCTCATCTTGTGCTCTTCTTCCTGCTTCTTCACAAACCTTTTGGACTAGAAGGTTATCTGTATCGAGGGGTAAATGTGGTCCATGCTGTTCTACAGTTCCAACGGGTAGAATGATCACTTTCTGATTAGCGATAGCTACCTTTATCTCTGGCCAAGTTAAATCTGCGTATAGATATGATTGTCGGGATGCCATTTTGTCGCTCTCCTTTCGTTTAAAACATTACGGGATCATCGCAATACAGTCCACTTCGATTTCCATTCGCGGACGTAATGTGACTTGGATTGTTGTACGTGCAGGGTAGGGAGCTGATGCAAAACTTTTGTAGATTTCGTTCATCTCTTCAAAATTGCCTCGATCAGCAAGATACACGCCAACTCTAACAACATTAGCCCAAGAAGTTCCAGCCGCTTCGAGTATGGTGGAAATGTTTTGGAATGTGAGTTCAGCTTGCTCGCGGAATGTACCAAAGCGAAATTCCCCTGTGATAGGATCAACTGGACCTTGGCCTGCAACAAATACCATCGGTCCCTCAGCTACAAAGGCTTGAGAATATGGACCTTTAGGTGAAGCCCCTTTCTCTGTAAATATGTGTTTTCGCATGTTCGCCTCCATTTGATATGGTTAGTTTTGATTATTGCAATGTGAAGTTTAATTCTTCCAATGCTTATTAATCTTCAAATGATCATTTCACCAAAGAATTTCGTAGCTTCTCAATTAAAATTTCTTCTTCACCATTTTCTAGACACATCGGATTTAGCATCACGATACCATTTCTTATCAAACCCTGACCTACAGCAATCATTGGATCTCCATCGAGCAATTGATTGACAAGGTCAGCGGCACTCAATCCAAGAGCTCGTTCGTCTAGATGTAGGCGAATCTGTGGAATTGGTCGAAGTTCAGTTGTAATCACTTCTGCGCTTACTGATGCCAACTCTCCAATTTGTTCAACCAGGTATCTCACTTTCTTCCACCATTGTTTTAAATCAGCATCGTGGTCTCGTTCCATATAAATCTGCAATGCTACTATAAGACCCATAATTTCTTCTTTACCGACCTTGCAAACACGGCAGATACCTTGGTGAGGGGGACCGGACATGATCCCGTTCTCAATATAACGGTTACGATAGGTCCAAGTCTCAGCAAGTACATCCATGTCCTGTTGCTGCAGTGCGATGGATTCGATCAAATCTCTTCGACCAGCAATAATTCCAGAAGCCTGCGGGCCGCGCAGAGCCTTGCCTCCACTAAAGACAACAAGATCTGCACCTTCTTCAACAAACCTATGTAAGTTCTGGACGGGAGGCAGAGCAGCTGCCGCATCGACTATCACGGGTATGTTAAATCGATGTGCGATCCGCACTACCTCTGGCAGCGATACTGTACCATTTTGATCCATCACAGGGCAAGCTATTGCTGCTGTATGTTCATTTATTGCACTTTCGATCTGCCATGGCCAGACACCCCCTGCACCGGGAAAACCCAAATAGCCTACATCCACAATCTTGACGCCCACCGCTCGAATGGCATGATCATAACTATTTCTGTGGGGGCGCTGGATGATTACCTCGTTCTTCATCCCCGTTGTATCAGGTAGACGATCCATCTTGTCAAGATCCATCCCAGCCACGCAAGCAGCGGTGGCCATCATCAGGCCTCCAGATGCTCCATTGCTTACATAACCAGCTTCAGCACCGGTCGCTGAGCTGATAATCCGACTAGCTGCTTCTTGTAACTCCTCCATCCGAATAAAAGATTTCGACGCTTCTGCCATAGCTTCCATTACTTGTGGCCACATCAAGGTTCCACCCATGCGGGTGAGTGTACCTGATGCATTAATTGCCTTTCTTACACCCAATTTTGAATAAGTATCATCCATCCCGATTGCTCTCCTTGTGTCCAAACTCTCGCTTTTTCTTCTCAAGAACCGTATTATCTTCTTTTAGGGTAAAGCGCGCCCCGCTAGAACCCCAGTTGGCCTCCCGTTTTCTACTGCAATACGGCCATTAACAATTACATACTCAATCCCTTGAGAGAGTCGACGAGGTTCTTCATAGGTCGCTAAATCTACTAAGGAATCGGCATTGAATATTACTATGTCGGCTGCCTTTCCAGGCTTTACTAATCCCCGGTCATTAAGCGAAAAGCGCTGGGCGGGTATAGCTGTTACTTGGTGAACCAAGCCTTCCAAACTCAGACTGGGAAATCTGCGTCTGAATCTTCCCAACACACGCGGGAAGGTACCATAAGCGCGCGGATGCGGTTTTAATCCAACATAGATCGAATCACTACCAACCATGTAATCAGGGCGATTGAGTAACCAAGCTACATCATGGTCCATGGCATCCCAAATCTCAACAGATGGAGTTGCACCACGATAACCTACTTCAAGTTCCTCCTCCATTAACAAATCAAGCACAAAATCCTCTTCATTCGCTACCATACCCTGCCGGACAACATCGGAAGCAGATAATCCAATATAATGTTGATTCTTTGATGATGGCACATGACTTAACACATAATAAGACCAATCAAGTAAACCCTTTTCGCGCTGTTCTTGAAGCTCGGTTTTAATACGTTCACGTAGACTTCTCTTTGACAATCTAACAAGAATGTGGTATAGACCTCCTGCATGCGCTCAAGCAGGTAAGTGCATCAGCATCTTTCCACTTCCCGAAGGATATGGATAAAGTTCTAGACTGACATCTAATCCAAGGTCCTGGGCGGAATCAATAGGTGCAATTAGTTTCTCTACCTGACCGGCATTTTTAAAATCGGTCCTGAAGTGGGAGAAGTGAACTGGAACACCTGAACGTCGACCAATCTCAAGAGTTTCTTCGGCCGGATCAAAGGGATTATTACGAAAGACTGTTCTCAAATGAACAACATATGGAAGTTTGCGTTCGGCTACAGGTCGGCAAAGTTCTACCAGTTCTTCAGTGTCAGCATATGAACACGGAAAATAGCTTAGTCCTGTTGAGAAGCCGACAGCCCCCTCATCCAGCCCTTGTCGAATCATATCCTAGGCTTTCTTGAGATCACTCCCGCGGAGTGGAACATCCCCCCACCCAACTGCTTCAAGTCGAACAGCACCGTGTGGTATCAGATAAGCTGTATTGACAGATACAGTGTTGTTGAATTTCGCACGAAATTCCGCGACTGTGGAACAATCCCATTGTATGGGCGGGTTTCCATTGAAGCCGGCCAGGTAACGCCGATACAATTGAAGGTTAAGTGGTGACAGGGGTGCATACGAGACTCCATCCTGACCCATAATCTCGGTCGTAACACCTTGGCAAAGCCCAGCTTCGTGCTGAGGATCGTGTAATAACATAACATCGGAGTGGAAATGCGTATCAATAAATCCAGGGGTCACTACAAGGCCTTTGGCATCGATTACCCGAGTTGCTTGAGCTTCTTCAAGGAAGCCCACCATCTCGATGCGGCCTTTATTAATGGCAACATCAGCATCATATGCTCTTGCTCCCGATCCATCTACTACAATCCCCCCACGTATTAAAATGTCAAGCAAATCTCCCCCTTCAACTATATTAATATCTTGAGATTGTGATTGTTTAGCCACCTTCGCGAAATCAGATCCTTGATCGAGCTTTTTTTTCTACTGGTTGGTAACTACCATATACGTGCGACAATTCTAAACCCTTGTCAATGAGTCTCTCAAGTTCATCTATATGTTCATTTTTGGGGTTTATCAGCGGCAAGCGGACACTACCAACCGGTTTCCCTCGCAACCGAAGACCTGTTTTGACTAACGACACGCCATAACCTAGACCTTTCCCTCTCAATGCGGTATAAGGTTTATAGAATTGCTCCACTAGTTGCTGGACCAATTCCGTGTTGCAAGCGTTCAAAGCGCGATCGAAGATCCATGATAATTCGGGTAAGAAATCAAATACTCCTGGTGAGTAACTTCGAATGCCCGCATAGAAATAGGTCTCCGCATACATCTCAGCAGATGGCATACCGTTGACAAAGACAAAGCGATCTCCGACAACTTTCTGGAAGCGTGTCAGAAGATCCATATTGCCAATACCATCTTTCACCCCAATTATGTTTGGTATCTCCGTAAAACGATTTATCGTTTCTGACTCAAAACTCGCATTATCTCGGTTGTATACAAAAACGGCCAGTCTTGTTAATTTGGCAATCCGCGAATAGTGCTCAAACAAGCCTTCTTGTGGTGCAACTACAAGATAGGGTGGGAAAACAAGTATGCCATCGGCTCCTGACTCTTCGGCAGCTTTTGCATATTCAATCGCCATCTGGGTGCCATATCCAACACCTGCAATTACTGGCAATTTACCCTTGATTTCTTGTACCGCTGCACTCACTAGGAGCTTATAATCTGCAAGGGTAAGCGACCAGAACTCACCTGTACCACAGCATACAAAACACCCCGCAGGTTGAAATCCGGATATGCTGGTGAGATCATGCAGATGTTTTTGAAAACTTCGTGTATCGATCTCGTTATCATCTGTAAAGGGAGAGCAAACGAAAGCCTGAAGACCCATAACTCTGGCTTTTACTTCTAATGGCGAAAAAAACATCTTATACCTCTCTGCTGAAGCCAATCTCAATAGCTACTATGGGCTTTACTTCATGGTTGGGTAGGATAATCTAATAAATCAGCTGAGAACCGGTCTTCAATCTCCTGCAAAATATATAATGCTGGCAATGTATCAGCTCCGCTGACGGCTGGGGATCGTCCATCCTGAACAGCAGCTAGAAACTCGCGATCCTGATGCATCCACGCGAGTTCATAGTAGTTCTCCCCTCTAATTGCGGGATCATCAACGAGTCCGTCTGCTCCATATAGCCTCCCTTCTTCAAATCGTAGGCTTTCTTCTTCACCAATAATCAGATACTCCTCAAATTGATTGATATGACTATTGAAAGATAGTGACAAGGATATCAATTGATCAGCCGGTGTCCTAATTAGGACATCTAAATCCATCGGTATTCCAGTCCGAGGATCGGGTTTGGCCAGGTAGCCGGTAATATTCACCTGATCGGCGCCCAAGAGCCACAGACTTAAATCCACCAGATGACAACCATGATGCCAAACAAGGCTGTCTTGCCAGCTTCTTTGCCGCCCGGTCCAGCCTGTATCCACGCGTCGCAGAAACACCGAGCGTCCAATTAGGTGATAGACATGAAGATCATTAGCAGATATGCGCTCTTTCAATTTAGCGAGGGAAGGAAAAAAGCGATGACTCTGCGCAACCATTAGACACCGGTTATGCTGTTGCGAAAGATCAACCAATTCACAAGCCTTTTGGTAACCTATTGCCAATGGGACTTCTACAAGAACGTGTTTTCCTGCTATTAGTGCTTGACGAGTCTGTTCATAATGCAATTGACTTGGAGAAGCTACAACCACGGCATCAATGTCTTCATGGGTAAGAGCACTTTTTAGATCTGTTGTATGATTCATGAAGCCAAATTCAGCCGCAAATTTGGCAGTACTCTCGGGCACATGTCCTACTACTGTATGCAAGCTTGCTCCTGCTTCGGCAAGGATGCGTGCGTGATATTGAGCTATGGATCCGTAACCAATAAAGCAGAATTTAATTGCCATTCCGATTCTCCCATCAAGGTTTACCTTCAAAAAAGGCAATAAACAGAGATAAGTAGCCGCGAAGTAGATCAGCGAATGAAAAGATGTCGCTCGACACCTGTTAAAACCTCGCATCCATCTTCCGTAATTAGTGCCGTTTCACTGAACATCGCGCCGCACTCACCAAGCACCCTCAGTCCCATTGGAATGTGAAAAACCATCCCTGGTTTAAGTTGGAATTGCATTCCTTCAAATATGCTCACAGTTCCATCTGCCCAACTGGGAGGAAAAGCACCACCTACAGAATAGCCAAAACAACCGTGGAAGATAACATTGGGTCCGGCAATTGCAATGCCCTCCATACCTGCCTTTGCCACTTCATCTGCTATGACATTTGGCCCCATAGCGGCAAGAACATTATTTAGTGCGGTCAAGCAAGCATTCGCTAGACGACTAACCCCATCATTGGGACTCCCAATTGATAAAGTTCGCATGCAAGGTGAGGTGTACCGCTGAAAGCAAGCTCCTAACTCGATACAAACGCCATCACCTTTATTTAGGCGTACGCGTTTGTGGGTGGAGTGAATGATCCCAGAACGATGCCCTGAGTTAACAATTACGGGCAGAGATACATACTCTCCACCGGCAGTAAACATTGCTTGATAAGCTGCTGCAGCAACATCATTATCTGTTTTCCCCTCCCCTGCTGCTGTAATTGCAGCTTCCATCGCTTGGTTTGTCAAATTTGCGGCTTTTGTTAAGAACGCAATTTCTTGCGCAGATTTGTATGCGCGAACCGACTCAACAATACCCGAACCATCAATGAGTTTCGCCTTATCAAGCAATGACGTTAGAGTATCAAATTTTTGCGCCGAGATGGCAGGGCTTCGTCTTTCGATTCCAATACATGCACTATTTAGATGTCGGGTTCGTAGAATATCTGTAAGTGCTTGCATTGGTTGACGGAATGTTATATCCGGATACTCAGTTCTGGAGAAAGGATGCACATCTTCTACCCATGATTGCAGAAGAGCATTGCCCATTTCTCGCTCCTGCACTAATAAAGTGATATCGCCATCTTGAGGGATGATCGCACACTCACTATCATACATGTTGATACTTTGGAAGCCTGATAGATACAAGACATTAAGGGGGTGGTGTACTAATAAAACATCAACACCTTTATCTTTCATTACTTTTTGCACCTTCTTGACTCGAGACATATATTCATCCGTAGTAAACGAAAGTTCCTTAGAGAGTCCCGATACCACTTCTTTATTCATCCCATTGCTCCTGAATCCAGTTTCGGTCGAATTTCACTTGGTAATGGACTGCGGATCAATCGCATCTCGTAGACCATCTCCAATGAAGTTGATGCTAAGCACACTTATGGCAATCATTAAACCAGCTGGCACCCAAAGCCAAGGCATGTTTTCGATGATATCTACCGATTTAGCTGCATTGAGCATATTGCCCCAACTGGGCATAGGTGGCTGTACACCTAATCCTAAGAAGGATAAAGCAGCTTCAAGAAGAATAGTCCACGCCACCCCGAAGGTTGCTGTAACGATCAGTGGAGCTATTGCATTGGGTAGGATGTGACGGAACATAATTCGACTATTGCGAGCCCCCAGGCATTGAGCTGCTGCAACGAAATCTGTCTCACGAAAGGATAAAAATAATGCTCGCACCAGGCGCGTATCCCATGGCCAACCCAAAAATCCCATTACTATCACAACATTAAACATACTGGGACCAATTATCGAGACAACAGTGATAATGATTATTAGTGTTGGAAAGCACATAACAATGTCTGTAAGGCGCATGATTGAGTTATCAACCCAGCCTCTGTAATATCCTGAAAAACCACCTAACAAAATTGCGATCGACAAGTAAATCCCAACCGAAAATATTCCGACAAAGAGCGAAACCCTGCCTGCGTACAGGAGACGGACAAGAACGTCCCGACCAACAAGATCCGTGCCTAACCAGTGTTCTGGGCTTGGCGATTCGCCTGCAGCCCGAAGATCAATTTTAAAAGGACTATAAGATGAGAAAACTGGGCCTAGGATTGATGCAAGTGCGATTAGGACTAACAGTATCAAGCCCATAAGAGCTAGTCGATGCCGAATGAATCGGCGCCAAAGTCCGGGCCGTTTCAAAACTTTAAGGCTTAATTCTCTTGAGGTTTCTCCCACTGCCTACCTTTTACATCATTTCTTGTTGAATTGGTTTGATGTCTATCCAATAGTTGTATCTTCTAGTCATATCGTATCCTTGGATCAGCAAACGCGTAGGCGATGTCAGCTAGGAGATTAGAGATTAATACCACTAAAGCCGTAAGTAGAACAATTGCCATAATTGTTGGATAATCGCGCGCTTGGACGGCCTCCAAATATAAAGATCCCAATCCTGGCCATTGAAACACTGCTTCCACAACCGCAGAACCCGCTGTGAGTTTTGGGATCATCAGACCAATCACTGTAATAAGTGGGAGAAGCGCGTTTCGAAACACATGTGTCAGAATAACCGTCCTTTCCCATAAACCCTTGGAACGAGCTGTCCTAACATAATCCTGATGAATTACATCCAAAACGCTGGAGCGTGAATAGCGCATTAAGGAGCTTAGTTGTGCTAGGGAAAGAACAACAGCGGGGATCAATAAGTGTCGCAGATGGTCTCCCCACGAGAATGCGGAACCCGCCGTTGACATACCGCTCGTTGGTAAAAGATCGAGACGAACCGCCACAAAGTAAATTAGTAGGAGTCCGACGAAGAATTCAGGTAGCGATACGCCAATAAACGCCCCAATGGTAAGTGAGTAATCCACACGGGAATATTGCTTCAAAGCTGAAACGATTCCTAGAGGGATCCCAATAATAATCGAAATGGCTAATGCCGCGCCCATTAATTCGACTGTCGCACCTAATCTCTCTTTAAAAATAAGCTCACTTACCTCTCGCGAGTCGGAATAGCGCTGCCCTAGGTTTCCACGAGCCACTTGACCAAGCCAGAAAACATAGCGAATTGGTGCAGGTTGGTCTAGCCCATATCTGACACGCATCGCTTCGATAACTTCAGGTGACAAAGCCCTAGTTCTACCTCCCTGTAAGTTTGCGATCACGCTTATAAGCGGATCACCAGGAGCCAAGTTAACCAACGCGAAACTTATCATTGTGATACCAATAAGTGTAGGCACTGCAATCAGGATCCGTCTGATTAAGTAACGAAACATATTGGACGTCCAATTATGATCATGCTCATTAAATTAGAGAGGACCTCTCCAAGCGCATCGTCAATTATGCTCAGATAGATAACCGAGCTGATTGATTAGAGAGGACCTCTCCAAGCGCATCGTCAATTATGCTCAGTTAGATAACCGAGCTGATTGTTGCGTGTTTTGAGGGGTCCTCTCGCATTGCATTGAAACTGATTGAGAAAACTGTTATCTTACTCTATGATGTACCAAGTAGCATATCCCTGATCATAGTCGCCATCGGCAAAATCCTGAGCCCAGTTGCCATTTATGAGCCAATCCCTCATTGCTGCAAGTCTGATTGGCACCCAGACAGGGCCGTACGCAACTTCGTCGCTTAAGATTACCTGAATCTCATCGTAGATTGCTTTGCGTTCATCGTAATCCGCTGTGTTGCGTGCTTCTTTAAAAAGGGCGTCCACTTCGGGATTGCAGTAGCGCCAGAAATTATTTCCAAACGAAACATAACCGTTTTCTGGCGTTGTCTCACACCCAAGAAACACGGACATCAAGTCCGGATCGGCACTGCCTTGTGCTCCAATATAAGTGACGTCAAAATCTCCATCGATCCATGTATCGAAGACACTCGCAGCCTCAAGCAGTCGAATTTCGCTTTGGATACCCACATCTGCCCAATATTGCTGCACTGCTGTCAGTTGGTTCGTCACTGTTTGGTCAGAGTAGTAGGTGCTGAGATCGATCACCTGATTTGGATCCCAATTCGCTTCTTCGAGTAGCGCTTTAGCTTTCTCTGGATCGAAGGGATAAGCGTTTATCAGATCCTGGTTAGCCCAAAGAGGATGTGGAAGCGGGGCGTTATTGAGCTGGATAATATCGCCATACAAACCTTCTTTGATCGCTTCGTTGTCAATCGCGTACATCATCGCCTGGCGAACACGTTTATCCTGGAGATATGGTTTCTGAAAGTTGAATGCGTAGGCATTAGCAAAATCGACCGGTGCACCCACAAGCATCGTCTTGGGTAAATTGCGCAGTCGTTCAA
>SXGR01384727.1_pt1 | contig 14413 bp, 9 predicted proteins | sample 3174711 | NCBI WGS metagenome assembly SXGR01 (sample SAMN11356860, study PRJNA531348) | freshwater metagenome | isolation source: freshwater sample F1-60 | place: China: Fuxian Lake, Yuxi | collected 2017-12-25
GTGCAGCCCGTTCAGATAATCGAACACCCGCGCCAGGCCGATGAGCAGCAAGACCACCAGCGGCAAACTGAGATAGTTGATGTTGCCGAAGTTGGTGCCGATCGTCTCGAAGAAGTGCATCCAACGTCCCTTCTGTTTAGCCGCGGGTCGGAGACCCGAGCGGGTCTGCGACCCGCGGCTAAACACATTCATGTTCCTTTGATGACGATTTCGGAGATGACATTGGCGACGTGCTTGCAGGCATCGACGGTTTCTTCGAGCCATTCGTAAAGCTCGCGCCACTTGATCAACGTCAAAATATCGATCGGCGTGATGGCGTGCACGGCAGGCATGGGTTGTTCGGAAATGCCCGCGGCGTTACCGGCGACGCCGTTCGCCAGCACGAGATTCGCGAACAACGCGGCGTCGGCCCTGCGGTAGATGCGGTCGGCGTCGTTTTCCAGCTGGCCGATTTCGCGGATCAGCAAGTGGATCTTTTCTGAATTCCGCATGTCGCGTAAAAGTCGAACCGCCGCCTCGACCCGGATGCAGCACTCCTTGACGATCCGCGCCAATTCGACCGCTTCCGGCGTCGGCTTCTCGATCTTGAATACGTCGAGTCGATACGAGGTCTTCTCCATGTTGTCCATGACGTCGTCAAGCGAGGTGGCGAGGGTGTGTACGTCCTCCCGGTCAAACGGCGTGATGAAAGTGCGGTCGAGGGCCTTGATGATCTTCTCGACGCTGGCGTCGCAGGAGTCCTCGTCCCGTTTGAGTTCGTGGCTGCGAATATCGAGCTTGTCGAACTGCGTGACCATCTCGTGAAATTTCTTGCCGGCCTGAGTGAGCGTGGCGCCGAATTCGTCGAACATGTCGAAGAACTTCATCTCGCGTGGGATGAGACTGATTCGCATTGCTTGGGATCCTCCCAGTGAGGAAACGCGGTCCTTGGTGATGTCTATTCGGTTTGCTGAGGATTATTTTATGGATTTTCCACACCTGGTAATGTCGATTCGGTTTGCTGGGGATTATTTCATGGATTTTTCACAAACGGACGCAAACGATTCGCCGAAAATCGCCCTTACCTCCTGCCACCTGCGGCTTAAGGTGCGCAAGCTCGCTGCCGAACGCCAAGCCGCAAGCTGCAGATCGACCGAAAAACTCGTTGCCCCGTGTGGGTCGTTCGTGATAACTTAGATGGTGGGGAAGCATCGTTTTGCGCGGAGTACGTCATGCGCTATGGATTCCTGAGTCTGGTGATCGTCGTCCTCGTCGTCACGGCGTCCGAGTCGCAGGACACCAAGAAGAAGGACAAGGAGCCGGACAAGAAGAAAGAGCTCCCCGGCAAAGAGAAAGATCCCAAGACGGTCACAGAGCCTGAGATCACCGAGGTGCTGGGCAAGTCCTTCAAGGAATGGCAGAAAGAGATCCACCACGCTGATCCCAGCAAGCGTGAAACGGCCATGAAAACAATCCTGCTATTTGGCCCGAACAAAGCCTATGATGCCGTGCCCGATCTGTTATTCGAATTGAAGAAGCACACCGCGACGACTCCCGTCGATCTCGCCGTGCGCGTTAACGGCACGATGACTCTGAGCACGATTTTCAAATACAAGATGGAACCCGACCCCAAGCAGACAAAGGAAGCCGCGATCTACCGCGCCCAAGTCAAGGAAGCGGTCGCGATCTATCGCACGTTTCTCAAGGATGATCAGGTCATGCTGAGAATCCGCACGGTGCAGGGCCTGGCCTACCTCGGCCCGGCCTGCCGCGATGCGTATCCGGAAGTCCAGAAGATGGCCGCCGCCAAGGAATCCCTGACCTGGGAGGCGCGCAAGGAGGCCGTGCAAGTGATAGGAATAATCGGCTTCAGCGATCTGGGCTCGCCGCAACCCGGAGCGATGGGCGAGGTGCAAAAGGCCCTCGGCGACACCTCCTATCAGGTGCGCATCGCCGCTCTGCAATCAATCACGCGTCTTGGCATGGCCGCGACGCCGGAGCAGAAGGCCCCCATCATCAGCCGGCTCAATGCGTTCGTGGACGCTGAACCCGACCTCCAGGTCGCCGTCAACGCCCATCTCGCCATCATGACGCTCGAGAAGAAAATCACGCCGCGTCATCTGAATCCGGTCATCAAGCTGCTGAAGCACAAGGATTCGTCGCTGCGTCTGGTGGCCGTCCAATTGCTAGCGGCGACAGGCAAGGACGGCAAACCGGCTATTCCCTCGCTGCTGGAGGCGGTTTATGATCCCGAAGTCAACATTGGCGTCGCCGCCATCTATACGCTGCTCAGCCTCGAAGCCGACGAACTAATCCCGGTATTAAAGAAGATCGCCAAGGACGAGAACGCCGAGCAGGAACTGTACGACGCCGCCATGGAGGCGACTGAGGTGATCGAGAACCGCGACAAGATGCGCAAAGAGAAAAAGGCCAAAGACAAGAAGTGATGCCGTCACGAACGGCTTGGCATTTTCGGCGCGTATCAGAATGTGATTTGCTCTCGATGCCCATTTCATGATAGCTTGAAGTCTGGGGAAGCCTGACATTTGCGAGGTCCATGATGGCATTCCGCTTGACGGCGCTAATTCCTGTTTTTCTAATGGCGAGCCTTGCGGCAACCGTTGGGTGCACGCGGGTCGCCAAACCCGTTGAGGATCCCAACAAGACGCCGCAGCAGCTCGAGCCGACTGGCGGGCCTGTGCCTGAACCGCTTGCCAAGTCCGGATCGACCCCGCGTCCTGTCCCGGTAGTCCCCAAATCCGATCCCAAGCCGTTGAGCAATCCCAAAGACAAGCCACCCGAATCCAAGAGCGAGCCTGTCAATCCGCCGAAAACGGATACCAAGGTTCCAACGCCCGATCCGAAGGGGGGCAAAGATCCCAAAGACACAAAGGAGCCCAAGGCCGAGCCGATGGAGCCCGCGTTTGTCGAACCCACGGAAGTTCTGGGCAAGACGTACGAACAGTGGAAAACGCAGGTCCGAGCCGCGGATCCAACGCGGCGCGAAGAGGCCATGAAAACCATCCTGTTCTTCGGCCCCGCCAAGGCCTATGACGCGTTGCCCGTCATCATCGGCGAATTGAAGAAGCACAAACCGCCGGTCGCCCGCGTCGATCTCAGCGTCTGCGTGAACGGCCTCTTCGCCATAACCCAGATCCTCTTGAGCAAGAAAGAGCCCGATCCCGAGCATGTTGATGAAGCCTTCAAGATCTACAAATCATTCATGAAGGATGAGCAAGTTATTCTCCGCACGCGCGCGGTTCAAGGCGTCCTGGCGTTGGGACCGAAAGCGCACGACGCCATCGAGGATGTCATGAAGGTGGCCCGCGACGGCGCGACCTGGGAGGTGCGCCGCGAAGGCCTTCTTGTCCTCGGACAGCTGGCACGCGACATGAAGACAATGAACACCAAAGTCCCCGCCGAACTGCGCAAGGCGCTTAACGATTCCGCCGTGCCGGTCCGCATGGTCGGGTTGCAAACCATCTTGGCCGTCAAGGACAAGCTGGACGCCAAGGAGTTGAAGACGACCGTGGACGCGATCGAAACGCGCGCGAAGAAGGAAGAGAACCCGGTGCTGCAAATCTTCGCCTATAACACGATCATGACTCTCACGGACGACGTGAAGAAGGTCCATCTCGACCCAATCATCAAGATGTTGCAGCACAAGGAAACGCCGGTGCGCGTCCAAGCCCTACAGGCGATCAAAACGCTCGGACCCAAGGGGCAGCCAGCGATGGACGACGTCAGCAAGCTGGCGCGCAATGGCGACACCTGGCAGTTGCGCAAGGAAGCCCTCTTTACCGTCGTAACAATCGGCTTCGACAAGAAGGATTTGCATCAAAAAGTCTTCGCCGAATTAACCCACGCCCTCGACGACGTTGCCCCGGAACTGCGCTTGTACGCATTGCAGGCGATCGTCGCGGCCCGCGGCGCGCTGGACAAGAAGGAAAAGGACAACACCGTCAAGAGTCTGGAAATCAGCGTGCGAAGGGAAAAGGAAGCGGCGGTGAAAATCTGGATGTACGCCACGATCATGACTCTCACCGAGGTCGTCAGCAAGCCGCGTCTGGATCCCGTCATCCAAATGCTGGATCACAAGGAATCGATTGTTCGTTTGCAAGCGCTGCAGGTAATCGGTCTGTGCGGCAAAGACGCCAAGGACATTGCGCTGTCCGCAGTGCTCAACGCCGTCAAGGATCCGGACGTCTCCATCGCCACGGCGGCAATTGACGCGCTGCCGAACCTGCACGCCTTCGAGACGATCCCGATGTTGAAGTCGATCATGGAGGACAAGAAGACGCCTCCGGAACTCATCGAGGCCGCCGAGGACGCCATCGCGATGCTGCAAGAGGGCATCGCTCAGGAAAAGTCGCGGAAGGACAAATCGAAGAAGGGTACGGAGAAAAAGGACAGTCCTCGCTAGTCGTCAAAAAAATGAACCACGGGGGGACACGGGGAACACGGGGAAAGGCAAGAAAAACCTTGAGATTCCGATCCTCCAAAGCCACTCTATGGTCGGGACGCCCCATCCTCTCGCGTTCCCCTTGCGACACTTTTTGTATTCCCCGTGCTCCCCGTGTCCCCCGTGGTTCATTTTCGGATGGAGATAGGCGAAGTGTTAGAAAAAGTCAGGCGTCGCGACGATCTCATTTACCACGAGGTTCGCATGGCACGACATCTCAGCCTTAGCCTCATCGCTATCTGCTTCGCGTTCACGCCGCTGAACGCTCAGGAGAAAATTTTCCTGGGCAAGACCGCCGACGCCTGGGCGACACAGCTCAAGCAAGGCGACGCCAAGGCACGCCGCAGCGCTGCTTTTGCCCTGGGCAAGATGGGCCGCAACAGTCTCAAGTCGATCGCCGACATGCGTGCTGCGTTTGCCAAGGAGAAGGACGCCAAGGTGCGTGACGCCTTGCTTTACGCGCTGGGGGAAATTTGCCGCGAAACGAAGGGGGACGCGGAACTCGAATCGCTGTTCGTGAACGCCTTGAAAGACACCGACCCTTACGTGCGCCGCAGCGCCGCGTTCGGTCTGGGTTGCCTGGCGCGAAAATCGGAAACCACGCGCGCGGCCCTCGATCGAGCCTTGTCCGATGATATCTCGATCGTCAGGCAAAACGCAATCTGGGCGCTGGTGCAGTTCCACGACGCGGCGCTGCCATCATTCGCCAAGGGATTGCGAGACTCGGAGTCAAACGTCAAGCGCGAGTCAGCCAACGCGCTCCTACAAGTCGGCGACGGCGACAAAGTACACGACATCTTGAAGGATCTGCTTCCTTTGTGCCGCGACAACGACCGCGAAACGCGTCGCGCCGCCTTGAACGTATTGGTGCGCATCGTCGATCCGGGGGACAAGCAGGCGATCCCGAATTTGCGCTGGGCGCTCGACGATCGCGACCCGGAGATCCGGCGCAACGCGGCTCTGGCGCTGACCAACATCGGCGGCGCGGAGACGGCCGTCGCCCTGGACGCTCTGCTGGAGACGGCGAAGAACGACGATCTGGAGTTGCGCCGCCAGGCCGTCATCGCCATCCGCAACATCGGCCCGGCGGCGGCCCCTGCCGTCAAGAGCTTGATCGGCATCCTGAACGACGACGAGGATCACAAGACGCGCGAGCACGCCGCGCTCGCTTTGGGAGGCATCGGCAAAGCGTCGGAGCCGGCCATTCCGCTTCTGGTCAAAAAAATCCAGGATACACGCGAGGATCGTAATGTCCGCACCGAGTGTGCGATGGCCCTCGCCAGGATCGGCCCCGTTCCCGCCGTAGTGCAACATATTCCCACCTTGCTCGAGATCCTCGCCGACCCACGTCAAGACACCAAGGTGCGCGAACGCGTCATCTGGTCGCTGCGCGTTCATGCCGCCAATCTCCGCAACATGAAAGGCCCCCTGGAAACCTTCACGGAGTTGCTCAAAGAGCCGAAAAACGACGACAACAAGATGATTCGCTACGACTCCGCCTACATGCTCGGCATGATCTGGCAGCAGCAAGCGCCTGCGGCGACCCTCGACATGCTCAGCGAATTCCTGCTCGACGCCAATGTCAAGGTCTACGTCAAGACCGATACCGGCGTCGAAGGAGGCAGCGAAACCGGGACGGGCAAGAGCAAACTCGCCGAGCGCGGTGAAGGCGACGGCCGCGTCATGGCCGCCGACGCCCTACTGATGATGGGCCCCGCGCGCTACGCCGGCCGCCAGGACATCATGCGCCAACTCCGTGAGCTTGCCCAGGACGTGCGCGTCTCCCCTGTTCTGCGCAAGAAGGCCTCCGACCTTCTCAAATAGCCCGGCATTCGTTGAGCGCTCGTATGACGCCGCGCGAAACGCAAAACACTTCCGGCATTTCCTTGTGCCCTCGTGCGCCTGTGGTATCCTGAATGCCCGGATAACACCACACGCACGAGGTCCGCCATGAAACGCTGGACGATTGTCTGCCTCTTCCTTCTTGCCGCTCCCGTTGCCGCGCAAGAGCCGATTCGCTTGCCGAACAACCCCGCCCTCTCCGCCGACGGGCAATGGCTCGCCTTCGACTGGAACGGCGATATCTGGATCGCTTCATCCAACGGCGGCGAAGCGCGCCAGCTCACCGCGCATCCGGGCCGCGATACGCAGCCGCGTTTCTCTCCCGACGGCAAGACGATCGCCTTCGTCAGCGATCGCGAGGCCAGCCCGCAAATCTTCACCGTCCCTTTCCACGGCGGCAATCCGGAACAACACACGTATCACACCGCCGGCGCGACCCTGCAAGAATGGTCCCCCGACGGCAACGCCCTGCTCATTCGTGCCGCGCGCGATCACTTCTGGCGCCACGCCGAACGCTTCTTCACGATCAAGTGCAAGGCGCGTTCAGGAGAGGAATTGCTCTTCGACGACTACGGCAACGACGGCACGCTCTCCCCCGACGGCAAAAAACTCCTCTTCACGCGCGAGGGCGAAGGCTGGTGGCGCAAGGGTTACAAGGGCTCGCGCGTCACGCAGGTCTGGCTCTTCGACCGTGCGGCGAAATCATTCACCAAAGTCCTGCACGAGGAATACGGCTGCCGTTGGCCGATGTGGAAGCCCGACGGCACCGGCTTCTACTACGTCGGCGAGCACGCAAGAGGCTCCAACCTGTGCGAGTACGACTTCAAGAGCAAGAAAACCCAGTCGCTCACGAGGTTCAAGGAGGATTCGGTCGTCTTCCCGACCATCGCCCGAAACAGCGGGCGTATCGTCTTTCGGCATCTGTTCGATCTCTACCGCTTCGATCCCAAGCAAGGCTACGTGAACAAGCTCGACTTCTTTCACAACGCCGACCGGATCGCCAAGAAAAAGGAATATCGCGTGCTCACCTCCGCAGCCGCGGCCGCATTCACGAAGGACGGTCTTGAGATCGCCTTCAACGCGGGCGGCGACATTTGGGTCATGGACACCGAGCTGCGCGAGCCAAAGGCAGTCTGCACCGCCAGCGGCATGCACGCCGAGGGCAATCTTCTATTCACCCCCGATGGGCAAGAGATCCTCTGCGCCGGCTCCGTCGAGGCAAAGTGCGTCATCGCGAAGATGTCTCGCTACGATGCCAAGAAATTTTGGTGGCAGAACCAATATTTCGTGAAGACGAACATCGCCGTTCTGAACGAGATGCCCTCGAAGCTCAAGCTCAGCCCGGACGGCAAGCGGCTGGCATTCGTGCTGGGACGGGGCGAACTCTACACGATGGACCTCGACGGCGAAAACAAACGCCGCGTCCTGGCCGGCTGGAACGCGCCCGATTTCGACTGGTCGCCCGACGGCAAGTGGTTCGTCTATGCCCAGCTCGATGCCGAATTCAACCGCGACATCTGGCTCGTCCGTTCCGACGGTTCCGGCAAGCCGTTCAACCTGTCGCGACATCCCTACAGCGAGCACGATCCGATCTGGTCGCCCGACGGCACGATGATCGCCTTCGCCGGCCGACGCGCCTCCGGCGAACCGGGCGCGCATGTCTGCATGGTCTGGCTCAATCCGGAGGATGATGAGATGACCGCCCGCGATCGCAAACTCGAAAAGGCGCTCGAAAAAATGAAAGCCCGCACCTCGTCCGGCAAGGACGAATCCAAGCTGCCCACCAAGAAGCTGGCCGATGTCAGCATCGATTTCGACGGCCTGCACGAGCGCGTCACACGCGTTAACCTGGGCGAAGGCTCCACTGGCGCGCTCTTCTGGTCGCCCGATTCCAAAAAGCTCGCCTTCACCGGCAACTACGAAAACAAGGCGGGAACCTTCACCATCGACATCGGCGCTACCCTGACCCCGAAGCTGCTCACCACGATCACGGGAGCCAATCCGGCCTGGTTGAAAACGGGCAATCAGATCGTCTGGCTGGTCAACGGCATACCGACCAGCACCCCCGGCGTTGCTGCCACTGCGCCTGCGGTCGAGCCGGCGCCGGCGCTCATCCCGAAAAAGGGCCAGCCAAAAGCCCAGGGACAGCCGTCCCTGGGCTTTGCCGGAGGCTACACCTTTTCGGTACGGCAGGAGGTCAATTATCTTAGCCGTAACCACGGCGCCTTCAGCACCGCCTGGCGGCTCATGCGCGATCACTGGTACGACGCCAAGCTCGGCAACAATGATTGGACCGCGGTTCACAAGAAGTATGCCGACATGGCCACCCAGGCGCCCGATACCGAAACGCTCGCCACCGTCGTACAGATGATGCTCGGCGAGCTCAACGGCTCGCACCTCGGCTTCACGCTGAACCCTGCCACTCCCGCGCAGCCGACCGCGCCGCGCGACACTACCGCACACCTGGGCGCTCGCTTCGATTACACCTACACCGGCTCAGGCCTCAAGGTCCGCGACGTTCTTCCCGGCGGCCCCGCCGACAAGAAGCGCAGCCGACTCCAACCCGGCGACATCATCCACAAGATCGACGGCTGGGAAGTCGGACGCGACATCGACCTCGCTCTGTCCCTCAATGGCCCCGCCGACCGCGAAATCACCTTGGCCGTCCAGGGCGTCGACGGCAAGACGCGCGACGTCGCCCTGCGCCCCATCAGCTATCCGGCCGCTCAATTGCTGCTCTACGATCACTGGCTGCGGCACAATCGCAAGCTGGTTGCCGACGCCTCAAAGGGCTCGCTAGGCTATCTGCACATCAGCGCCATGTCGATGCCGAACTTCCGCAAGTTCGAGGAGGAGTTGGTCAGCCAGGGAGCGGACCGCGACGGTCTCGTCGTCGACGTGCGCGAAAATCCCGGCGGCTCAATTACCGACCATCTACTCACGGCTCTGACGCAACCGGTGCACGCCATCACGGTCCCACGCGGCGGCGGCCCGGGCTATCCGATGGATCGCAAGGTTTACGTCTCCTGGCACAAGCCGATTATCGTCCTGTGCAATCAAAACAGCGGCTCCAACGCCGAGATCTTCAGCCACGCGATCAAAACGCTCAAACGCGGCCAGCTTGTCGGCGTGCGGACCGCTGGCGCCGTCGTCAGCACCGGCATCGCTCCGGTGATGGACGTCGGCTTCCTGCGCATGCCGACGCGCGGCTGGTTCACCCTCAACGACGGCGAAGATATGGAGAAAAACGGCGCGGCGCCGCACCACGTCGTCTGGCTCGATCCGTGTACCTTGCCACAAGGCCGCGACGCGCAACTGACGCGCGCGATCGAGTTGTTGCAAGCGGATGTCGCCGCGTGGAAGGCGCGGCCGCAGCCGAAGTTGAAATTGTCCACGGAGCGACCATGAGATTCTCCCCTCTCCCCCTGTACTCAGGGGGAGAGGGGCCGGGGGTGAGGGGAACGAATCGCCAGGAATGTAACTCTCAGACCATTGGTGTGAGGTAGGTTGCAGTTGCACGTGTCGCCCCCTCTCCCCCGGATTACCGGGGAAGAGGGGAGCCCGGTCGCGGCTCGTCGGGACTTTCGCAACGCCGCACCAGCCACCACAACGCCGCAGTCCACGCCAGGATCGCAAGGCTCTCGCCTACGATCCAGGCCGTCGGCATCGGGATCAACACATCGAGCGTGATAATCGTCACGTCGAAAACGAGCGTCACCGGAATCAGGAAACGCAACAGAGGCAGATAACGCCGCACGTCGCGCGACATGAACCAAAAACTCGCGCCGATGGCCGCATAGAGGGCCGACACGGAGCGCGTCAGATACGCCATGAGCGGGGCCGTGGGCAGTTCGCCGAGGCCGAGCCATTCGCTGACGATGTTCATCCACGCACGCGGCAGAAAAATGGCGATGGCCGCGGCGAGGAGCATCACCGCGGTGAGGCGGAAGAACCAGATCAGCATGCGTTCTGAAGTAGCCATCATTGCCGATGAGATATGATGTCGCTTACCAATCGTCACCCGGCTGCGTGGCGACCCTTCTTCGTTTAGCGCTCATGGCACGGCGCCAAGAACGTGGCGCTTCACCGCGAGCGCTAAACGAAGAAGGGTCGCCACGCAGCCGGATCTTGCCGATAGTACTCGCGGAACAACGCATACATCTGCGGATACGTCGACGCCATCGCTTGCGGCGCGTCGAAGAAGCACTCGGTAGCGACCGCGAAGAATTCGGCCGGATCGCTCGCGCCATAGGGATCGAGCAGCGTCTCGCGGCCTGTGCGTTCGGCACGCTGTAGCTTGCGAAATTCGACGTTCATCAATGCAGCCCAGCGCTGGGCCAGGTCATCGGTCGGCAGGTTTGGCGTGCCGTCCATGGCCCCATTCAGCGCATCCAGTTTGTGGGCAAACTCGTGGAAGACAAGGTTGAAGCCTTCCCCGGGACTCGCAGCGTTCTCCTCGAGTTCGGCCCACGAGAGCACGATTGGCCCGCGATGCGCTGCAATACCGAGGCTGTCATCCTCCTCAACCAACGACGCCCCACCGTCGATGGCACGCTCCTCCTTGACAATGAATGCGTTTGGGTAGACCAGGATCGTCTGGACATTGTCGAAGTAGAAGTCGTCAAATCCCAGGACCAACACGGCGGCGAGGGCGGCGATGACGACCCGGCGCGCATCGGTCAACTCTAGACCGCGGCAGCCTTCCCAGCCTTTCTCGGCAAGCATGATCTGCACCGCGTCTTGCAGCTTGCGTTGCTCGGCATCGTTCAGGACCGAATAGTGCCCGACCTGCGCGCGCAAGATATTGAGCCAGGCCTCGGCAAACGGCTCCGCGAGGATCTTGCGACGACGACGATTTTTGAGCCAGGAAAAGAGCATAGCGGTCTCGACAGACATTTAATTTGCTCGCGGGTTCGCGCTGCAAACTCCCAACGATGAACATTCCCCGATTGCTTCGCCGCCGAATTCATCTTACACTGGCATTGGCGAGTAGCCGACCCACGGATGCGAGGCGAACATGAAACTCTCCAGTTTGATCCACGTTCTTATACTTGGCGCGGCTGCGCTCGGCAGCGCCAGCCCGCTGAGCGCGCAACATGAGGAGCGCCGCGAGTACGTGCAATTTCCGTTCGGCAAGGATGCGGAAACGCTCGTCAAAGAACGCCTGCGGGCGGAACAGCAACTCGGCCCATACAAGAGGCTCATCCAGCAAATCCTCGCCGACCCGGACCATTTCGGCATCGATCCCAAAATGTTCAAGGATGTCAAGATGGACGAGCCCACGCTGAAGAAAGCCGTGCGCGATTGGGCGGCCAGTGACCCGGAACTGCAGAAGGCGGTGCGCGCATGGGTCAAGCGTTTGCCGAACGATTCTCCGCCTGACACACAGGAAGTACAGCGTGAATTGACGCGGCTTCAGCGGGAGCTTGGGCCGGACGGGGATTTCATCCAGCAGATCCTGGCGGATCCCGCCAAGTTTGGTCTCGAACCGAAGTTTTTCAAGGACGTGAACATGTACGAACCCGCGCGCAAAAAAACTGAGCATGATCGCGCGGCTAATGATCCCAAGATGCAGCAATTCGTGCGCGAGCGATTCAAGCGGATGACCAACCAACCGTCAACCGAGGCCCAAAAAATACGTCAGGAGTTGAAACAGACATTCAATCAGGCGCTGACGCCGCCGAGCAAGGTAAAGCCCCCCGTCGGTCCCAGGGCGATCGAGACGAAGGTGGACCCGCTCGCCCGGGCTGCCGAGACGGCGATGATCCAGGCCGAGAATACCAGGCTCGGCGATTGGCTGAAGGACTCCGCGGCGTGGAATCGCGCCTTCCGGGACCTGCGCGGCTCGTTCGACCATCCGGACGCCGGCCGCTTGAGCAACGGAGAATGGGCGAGCAAGGTCGGACTGTCGCAGGACCGAGCGTTGCAATTGACGGAAGGCGCGCTGAGACGGCTGGGCGATCTGCCCAAGCCGAACGCGGAGCTCTGGAATTGGGCTCGATCGCTCCCCACGTTCAACCAGGTTCCCGCGCCGCGTATCGCTGCGCCGGAGCTGCCGACGTTTGACAGCCTTGCCCCGTCTTCGTTCGGCGCCGCGGCCACATGGATCACGCTGATTGCCATCCTCCTCTTCGCGGCCTGGCGCATGCGTTACAGTGCCCGACGCGCGCCGACGCGAAGCGATCACCGCGCGACGCTAGGGCCCTGGCCGGTGCGCCCAGACGCGGTCTCGACACGGACGGAATTAGTGCAAGCGTTCGACTATCTCGCGCTCTGGTCGCTCGGTTTGGACGTAAAGAGCTGGAATCACCAGGCGGTCGCATGCCGCTGGTGTGAACGCTCACCCGGCTGCGTGAACAGCGCGCAAGCGCTGGCGGCCCTTTACGAACAGGCACGCTACACCGACGGCGTCGACGAGCTGCCCTCGCCTCAACGTAAAAAGGCGCGCCAGGCGCTCGTCCACCTCGCGGAGGCGCTGTGATGCGATCGCTTCTCCCTATCCGGCACACGACACGGGACGGTTTTTTGCTGTTGGCCGTCCTGGCCTGCTATACGCCGGCAACAATCGCCCAAGAAAAAGAGGCGCCGCAGGTCTCCTTCGATGGCGCCGAAGTCTTCCGCCATGTCCTGCACGGCCATCGCTTAAAGCCGATCACGACAATCGACGAACTAGCCGTCGATCCCAGTCAAACAATGGTCATCATCCTGGGCAATCCGCGCATCCTGGAGGACGCCCTAGGGCCGCTCGAACTGACCGACTTTGGACAACGCGGGGGCAACATCCTCATCGCCACCGATTTTGAATACCAAGGCTTTGGGGTCAAGGTCATCGGCAAGAAGATCGTTCAGTCCGACACAACGGCTGCGTACGGCGGCGACGTGCGCTGTCCCTTCCTGCCCTACACGGCGCTCGGCCTCAGCGCATCGGACCCACGTGAGCATCCGCTCTTCACCGGACTGAATAAGGGCATCGCCACGAACTGCCCAAGCCACGTGGAAATCGTCGAAGCTCAATGGTCTCTGGGCCACTTGCTCGATTTTCCGAAGGACGTCAGCCGTGATCCGCCTTCCAGAGAGCAAGGCGTCCGCGGGAGATCCCATCGCAATGGTTATGGCTACATGGCCGGCTCGTCAAAATTCGCGTCCGCCGGCGGGCGCGTCCTGGTCATCGCCGGGCACGGCATCTTCCTGAATGGCATGATGCTGCAGCCCGAGACCGACAATTTCGCGTTCACGAATAACGCGGTACGCTGGCTGCAAGAAGGCGAGAAGGGCCAGACGCGCACCAAGGCGCTGCTCGTCGTGGACGGCGAAATCATCGACAACTTCGACGCCAATCTGTCGCCGCCGTTGCCGCCGATCCCGCTGCCCGCGGCGCGGATGGTCAATCGCTTACTGCGCGGGCTTGAGGACGAACGCTTCTTCCAGCGTGTCTTGAGCCACGCGCTGCAAGGGAACTGGAATCGGCTCCTGGCCATCTTCCTGGGCGTCGCGACCTTGGCGTTGGTCCTCTATGGCGCGAAGAAGCTGCTGCAAGGACGCCACACGGCGGAAACCACCGTGCCAATCATGGTGGGTGCGCCCGTTCTGATCGACGTCGTCACTCCAGCGCTTGCACGGCATCGGCAAGCGATGCTGGGCAAGAACGACTACGGCGAGCTGGCCACGACGCTGATACGCGACTGGTTTTTGAGCAAGTTCGACATCGCGCCGGCGCAATGGCGCATCGGCGTCCACACGGAGTTCAAGTTCCCCGGCGCGGGCTTTTTCTGGCCGCACAGGCACCTTCAGACACACGCCAAGCTCGTATTGCGTCTGGCTGCCGGGCCGACTTCGTTGTCCGTTTCGCGCGCCGAGTTCTTTCAGCTGGTCGATGCCCTCCGCCACCTGAGCCGGGCCCTGGACGACGGGCAAGCCACATTGTTCATCGACGGCAAAACCGTAAGACACACATGACCAACAAAGGCAAAAGGAGAAAGTAAAAAGGAAGTAACTCTTTAGCCGTATGAAGTACATCTTTGCTCGAACCGCCTGTTTGGGTATCCTCTGTGAGACACACGGAGGGTTTTACCATCACGGCACTGGATGTCTCTCTGGGACCGAGCCTCACAGAAGCGGAGGCTCGGGCCA
>SXGR01031479.1_pt1 | contig 14408 bp, 18 predicted proteins | sample 3174711 | NCBI WGS metagenome assembly SXGR01 (sample SAMN11356860, study PRJNA531348) | freshwater metagenome | isolation source: freshwater sample F1-60 | place: China: Fuxian Lake, Yuxi | collected 2017-12-25
AAGGAAAAAAGAAGGAAAACAAATGAAAAAGTTTAAAAAATTATTATCGAATTTACAAGAAGCAGGTGCTCAAAGTTTTGGAGGATCTGTATTTAATGGTTTTAGTGATCCCGCCCCACGATCTGCACTTAGTGATAAAGGACTTCACTACGCATTTAAAGATCCAGAACAATTAGCAAGACTCAATGCTTTTGCAAATTCATTTTTGGGTGGCACATATCTAGATCCAAAAGAACCACTAAAAGAATTAGCAGGAAGAATTGGTCAATTGGGACTGTCTATGAAATTTGACAATAATGTTAAATTAGCAGTTGGAGAAAATCATATACCTCTTGCTGTATTTGGTGAAAAATTCGGTGTAACGCCAACTACAGACCTTTCACAAGGATTTGATACAGGAGAAGATTATCCTGACATGCTTCTTTGTTTTACTCTGTTACAAACAAAAACAGGATATGTGTTTACTGATGTTTATATTAAATCTCAAATCTGTACTGATTGTCCTCAAGAAGTTGGTACAGAAACTGATAACACACATGCACGACAAAACATAGTACAAGTCACACCACAAAACGAAGAGACTATTACTTTAAATAAAATTCAAGAATTTCTAGAAGAGAATGAAGTATTTCAATCAAAAATCATGTTGCCTATTTACGAAAGTCTTGAAAAGTCAATAAATCGAAATGAGTATTCAAAAGAAAAGGCATTTTCTAGATTTATTTACGCAATAAACTCAGGACTTGCAACACTGGAGAATCCACCAGCAATAACAGAAGAACAAAAGTCTGCGATTGCAACTAATATGTTGTCAACATTTGAGAGTAATTATCAGGGTTAACTGTTATATAAACTTTTAATAATGAAACCAGAATTAACCGAAAATAATTTTTTAATATACCTTATTAAAAATTCAACATTTTCTGAGATTCAAGATTTATATGATGATTTGACAAGAGTTAAATACATAAAAAGATTGTTAATAAGATTCAAAAAAACTGGAGATTTAAAAGAAAGGTTAATACTAAATCATATAATAATACTTCAAAATTTATTTGGTGCAGAGGTATGTACTAGAATGTTGTTTTATAAAATACCAAAAGACCTACATTCCATGTTGAAGTCCTTTTTAGAATATCTTAGATATATACCAGAAGAAATACCAGAAGTAGATATTAATAAAATAATTACAGATCATCGTATAGACAAAGTATTAAAGAATATTCATGGATAAAATATTCAAAAAACGATCAAACAATAATGGACTAAGACGAGTGGTAACTGGTTTTACCATGTGGAAGTATGTAAAGGCAATTACTTTACCTTTTACTAACACAAAGGCTTATAAATTAGGAATTATAAATGCAACTGGTGAATATCTTAAAGATCCAAACAAACTAACTAGAACTGAACAAAAAGCTCTTACTTCCTTTGATATTATGATCTTTGATCTTAAAAAACTTTTTACTAAAATAATAGATCCTAGTATTAGAGTTAAACTTAAATATATACCAACTGCTATTCCTTTATTAGCAGAAGAAGCAGCAAAATATGGTGCAGACGAAGCAGAAATATGTGAAGGACTTTTATTGTATCTTCATGAAAATAATATTGATATTGCGATTTTAGAAACGGATCCAGATCTAGAGGAAGACTATAATGAAGACATTTCGTAATTTACTATTAGAGATGGCAGCTAAGAATACAAAACAGTCTGAGTCAGTAGTTGCATCCGTTGTTCCTGTACCCTCAAAAGACCAAGGAAAAGGAGTACAACGACATTATGAACATGCAGGAGATGTACATTTTAATGATGGAAAAAATGGCGCATCGACTATGGCAGATATGTTGTCAGAAATAATCGACTCTGCACCCGAACATCTAGCAACTAAAATAGACGGCTCTCCTTCGATGGAATATGGAATAGAAGACGGAAGACATTACATATCCTATAAAGGATCTGGAAAGAAATCCTTCACACATGAAGATATAGAAGCACATCATGGATCAGGACCACAAGGATTTAAAGATGCAATGCATGCTATGTTAGATCACGTCGATAAAATACACAACGGAAATCCAGAAGAAGTTCATCAAGGTGATATAATGTGGCATGGAAAAAACCCACACACAATTGAAAATATTGACGGAGTTTCTCATTATACATTTAGACCTAATGTATTGCGAAACGCTATTCCTGTTGATTCCGAAGAAGGTGAAAGAATAAAAAATGCAACTTTCGGATTTGCTCCTCATACTGCATATGTTGGTGGTGTAAGTAGAAATTTTTCTCACAGCGAAGAAAAACAGCATCCAGATGTTCATTTATTTGATGCTCAAAGTCCATCGATTCCAGAAGAAAAAAAACAGACACTACAAAAACAAGTAAGTGATTTAAAAAATTCAATACGATCAACACCAGAAGAACACTTTTCTTATATTTCTCAAAATCATATTGCAGATTTGTTTAAACGATACACCTCTGAAATACGAAGGACAGAATCTCAAGATAATATTGGTTTCGGCCACTTTATATCGTTTGTGCATGGTAAACTACAAAAAGGTATAGATGACCTTAAATCTCCTACTGGTAAACAAAAGAAAGAACAATCAAGAAATGATTTATTGACAGATATGAAAACCAACCGAGATCATATACAATCTGGATTAGATATTCATAAAGCAATAACTAATATAGGAAATAATATAAGATCAGTATTGGATTCAGAACAAACTACTAAAAGATATTTTGATGCATCTACTGGCAGAGATCGGACAAATCCAGAAGGATATGTATTTAAACCTCTCGGGACATTAAAGCATGCATGGTATAAATTAGTAGATCCTAGATTTACTGCAAAGAATTTTGCAGTTATGCGTGGACCAAAAACTGAACCAATAAAAGAGAGTCAAGAGAATGTACCTGGAACTGGGTCGTCAGATAGTACAAGTACATTGGTTTCTGATCTAAAAAGAACTGGGTCGTCAGATAGTGCAGTGCTTAGTTTTGGTAGAGGAATGGGACATGCTGGACATATGGCACTTGCAAGTTCGGTTATTACTCATGCTGGAGAAAATCGTGCCGATCCTTATGTTGTTCTTTCAAAAACAACAGGACCAAAAGATCCGTTGACAGTCGATGAGAAAATAGCTATTCATCATGATGTATTTCCAGAACATAATAAAGTATTTCAACCCGCTACAGATGGAATGCCAACTATAATTGAAGTTCTTCAACAATTACATGGCCACGGATATAAGAATGTAACTGTTGTTCTTGGTGAAGATCAACATAAGGAATTTCAGTTTATACACAAATACAACGGACAATTTGATCCAGAAACAGGAAAAGGATACAAGTTTGATGATCTGAATTTAATCAGCCGACAAGAAACAAATGATTCTAGTAGATATTTTAAAGGACCTAGAGCAACTGATATGCGAAATGCACTGACAGATGGAACTAAAAGTGAAGACGAACAATGGAAAATTTGGAGAGAAGCTATGCATCCTAGTCTTTCTAATGATAGAGTCAGAAATCTAATGGAGATAGTCAAAGAACGTTTATCTAAAAACAAATCAAACAAATCTACAAAAATGGAATCAATTATTAATAATATGTTATCTTATATATTTGAAGAGGGAGAAGCATCTAGTGGACAAATGACAAGTGATGGAGCTGGTATTGCAGGACTTGGTGATGATGCACGTGCAGGAAACGTAATAGTTAGAAAAAAACCAAGAATGTTTAAAAGGAGACAACGATGATACCAACAGAATTAATAACACTAATCGGTGGAAGTTTTACTGGATTTCTTTTTCGTCATATGGCAGAAAATAGAAAGAACGCACAAGAAAATTTTCAACGTGCAATAGACTCACACAAACAAACAGAAGTCTCCAGAAACTCTGCAGTACAGAGAGTTCCCATTGATGTAGGTAGAGGAGTCAGACAAACTATAGTACTTGCGATTCTTTTTGGAACTATTCTTGCACCATTTGTTCTTCCGTTTTTTGGTATACCCACCATAGTAGAGGTAGAATATACTTCTCCAGAATGGTTATTTGGTCTCATTCCATCCAGCAGTACTAAACTGTTTCAAACAATTAATGGATATCTTTTTACAACAGAGAATCGTCAAATTCTAGTTTCCATAGTAGGTTTTTACTTTGGAAGCGCAGCTGCATCAAACAAGTCATAAGGAGACGTATATGGAAAAGTTAAAACAAATTTGGAATAACATTTGGTCGAAAATAGTATCTTTTTGTAAGTTGCAATTGCCAAAGTGGTTTACAGATAATGGAGTAGAAGAACAAAAAAAAGAGATAACACAAATCAAACAAGAAAAGAAAAATCAAACAAAGATTCGTCTTCGTAAGAAAAGTGCAAAGAAGAGCACGAAGAAAACCAAGAAATAATTTTTATGAAATTCTTTACTATTATACTCTTAGCGTTGACGGTTGGTTGTTCTCCGTCTATTCAGATGCCAAGTCTCACGAAACAAGCACCCGATGTATTAACGAATGACACTGAAGTTGTTGTTGCTCCTGGGGTTCGTGGAACTATTAATAAAGGATCTTTGATACAGATTCCTGAAGAAGATAAAGTAGAGGTTGTATTACAGGAAAAAATTCAAACTGTTTTAGGTGATAAAACCATAGAAATACCAAAAAACACAAAAGTTATTATTCCTGCTAACACATACCTCAAGACCACAGAAGTAACAGATATTCGTCTTTCTGATGGTGCAGATGTTACTTTACGTAAAGGTACAGTTATCACCATGTCAAAGATCAACTGGTATGCTATTTTGTTCTATATGATGTTAATAGGTGGTGCGGTTGCGTACTGGATATATTCTCGTAATAAAGATATAGACAAAGATAACGATGGATATGTCGATGATTCACGACCGCAACAACTAAATGAGAGTGAAAGATAATGTATGAATATTCTGCTACTCTAATAAAGATTGTTGACGGTGATACTGTTGATGTTCTTATTGATCTTGGTTTTAATACTACTAAAAAAGAACGAGTGAGATTGTTGGGTATTGATACTCCCGAATCTGTCACAAAGGATTTAACAGAAAAGAAACTAGGACTTGAAGCAAAAGAATATATCACACAATGGTTCACAAAGAATACTCCGTTTCGTTTGCAAACCACCAAGGACGATAAATACGGAAGAATCCTTGGTGTGTTTACTGGGATAGATGGAAAGACTTTGAATACTTGTTTAGTGGATGAAGGATATGCATGGGCATATAATGGTGGAATTAAAAAGAAAGATTTTGTTCTTCTTTTAGAGAAAAGAAAATGAAATCATTTAAAGAATTTTTAAACGAAGATTTACGCAAATGGTTCAGTAAAAGCGACCCAGACGGAGATTGGAAACGAATAAACAGTAAAGGCGAAGTCGCTGGCCCTTGTGCAAGAGAAGAAGGGGAACCTAAACCAAAATGTATGTCAAAGAAGAAACGAGCATCTTTGACTAAAAAAGAAAGAGCTGCAGCTGTGCGTTCTAAAAGAAAACACGATCCAGATGCAGACAGATCAGGAAAACCTATAAACGTTTCAAATTATGGAAAAGGCAAAATAAGTGAAGAAGTAGAAATGTTACAGGAAAAAAATATACCAACTAGTCCAGAAAAATGGAGTCGAGCAAAGGCATTAGCTAGATCTAAGTTCAAGGTATATCCTTCTGCATATGCAAATGGTTGGGCTGCTAAAAAGTATAAAGCAATGGGTGGTGGATGGAAAACTGGGTAAATATATTATTTACTAAATATATACATGAAATCCTTTAAACAATATCTAATGGAAACTGCTGCATGGACACGCAAAGAAGGCAAGAATCCTGATGGGGGACTAAACCAAAAAGGTGTAGATTCTTACCGTAAAGAAAATCCTGGGTCTAAACTCCAAACTGCAGTTACTACTCCACCGTCTAAATTAAAGAAGGGCTCTAAGGCAGCAAAAAGAAGAAAGTCGTTTTGTGCAAGAATGGGTGGAATGCCGGGTCCTATGAAGGATGAAAAGGGTCGACCTACTCGTAAAGCATTAGCTTTGCGTAAATGGAACTGTTAAACTTTAATTTTATTATATAAGAATTTGCAGATATAGAATGCATCGACTATATCACTCACTGGGTTTGATATTTTTGTTTTTTCTGGTGTGATAATATCCATCAATGGAATATCAGTATCTTTTGTAAATTGCATATACATTGCCGCTTTATCACTGTTGCCTTTACCTGTTGCCATTTTTTTTATTGCGGATGGTGGAATTACTTCGACGGGAATTCTACTTTGCCATAATTTATATTTTAATATTCCAGTATTTTCTGCTATATTAAATACTCGTCCCTGTCCATGAAATGCATATCCTTCCAGGGATACATGATCTACTCCTGCGACTATACCCATCACCCAATCGGATATTGAATCATATCTTTCAGATTCTTCGTTATATTCTTTGAAGTTCTCTCCATGGATGTTATGCAAGAACGTGTTAGAGTATTTTTTAATATCAGAGAGGAAGTAGAAATTGCAGTTGGCAAATTCAAAATTATATCCTGTGTTAAAAACACAAATAGCAGGCCCGTTAAGTGAATAGTCTATTCCCGCTATGATCATGTATTATTTATGGTTTTATAATACTACGAATCCATTCTTTGTATCGATCAACTCTTACACACGAATTTTCCACTATTACTATTTTACCATCTATTCTGGTTGCAGAAAAACTTCTTATTATTCCAATCTGATATTTGATTCCATCCACATATGCAAAAGCACCGCCGCCCGAATCTCCAAACCACACACTTCCTTGGTGAGGAAGAATTTTAAATTCGTTTAACTCGTCAACAAGTATTCCATAAAAAGAAAACTTACTGTATTCGCTTTGTTTTTTCCAAGATGCACCATATCCAGATAGATCTATGTCTTGAAATTTATATACCTTTAATACATCTGGACACAGATCATATATTTTTACATCTAGTATGGGGTGATCTAGAGCGATTATTCCTATATCATTCAGAACATATTTTCCAATAGAATAATAAGGATGATGAATTAACTCTCTTACACAAAATACTCTACCATCAAATAGATGAATTTCTGTTATATTATTTTCATTTATACAATGTCCAGCAGTTAAAATATAATAGGGTGATATAAGAACACCACTACCTACAAAAGTTTTATCTACTTTATGTAAAGATACAACACACGGGTATTTGTCATTTTCGAGAGTACAGTTCTCGAACCCTTGTCTTTTTTGTGTTTGTACTTCTGGTGGTAGTTTTGCTACTTGTGTTGTTGATACAACTGAAGTGCAACTAACTAACAGTAATATCCCGATAAAGAAACATTTAAGGACTCTTAACATATTGAGTGCCCTTGAATATATATAATATAAAGGCCTTTTATTAGCCTTATTATTTAAATATTATGTTAAATCAACTAATTCGCATTTATCACCAGAACACGCAAAGGTTTGTGTCCCAGAAGTAGAGTCCTCTTTTTCGTAAGAAACTAGGGTTTTAGACCATTCAACTGAAGACGGTAGACTCTCTTCCAACGCACTACAATCCTCTAGGGAACATTCTTGGTATGGAGCCTGTCTGTAGGAGTGGTCGGAGTGTGGCAAAAAGGAAATACCACTTATTTCGTCGAAATGCTTATACACCCAAGCACCTACCTCCATCCATTCGTTTTCTTTTACTGTTATTGTGATTGAAGGTTTATGTTCACACCAATACCGTTGAAATGTTAACCAAATCTCTAGATGTTGTATTGCTGTAAGGTCGTTTCTTGTAATACATTCCGGAGACCGCACAGGAAACGAAAATACCATAGTAGTATCGGGTTTCATAACACAAGGTTCGTGTGGAAACTTCATATCCATCATCATTTGACATAATGGATCTTTACGATCTGCACGAACAGTTCGAACATAATATTGACTATGTCTAGGATGAATACCTGATGCAGAATCTGTTAGTTGTGAAACAGTTCCACTTGGTTTTACGCAAGTGATTGCCGCAGCAGGATTGATTCCTATTTTCTTTGCCCATTCTTTATTTACATCTATTGTAATTTTTTTAAGTTTGGTTAATACTTCTTCTGTATTTTTATCATTAGCACGTAAAATTTTATTATCAAGAATTCCAGTTAATGACACACCCAAAAGAGCTTCTTCCTGACAATTCTTTTTGAACTCTGATGTTAGATAAGGAAAATGAGTAAGACTTGCTTGCCATGTACCGAGTATTGTTGCTAACTTTACTTTTCGTTCTAAAGTTTCTGGAGTATCGGTTACACGAACAATAACTTCTGTGAGATTACAAAATTCACGATCACGAAGAATAATTTCTGAACACGGATTGATTCCAAACTCATAATCTGCATCTCTTCGATCTCCTAATTTTGCAACAGTGCGTTTGCATGCATCTCTATTAAAGATACCTCGTTCTCCACTCTTGGACTTATACAACGATACCCATTCTTCCATAAAGATACCGATGTCTGGTTTTTCTTTATATGCAACCGAATTGTTTGCAAGTGCTCTTTGTGGATTTGCTTCCCACCACTGTCCCACCTTTGCATCTCGCATTTTTTCATCCGTGAGATTAGATAAAGAAATAAGTGCAGATCGTCTCACACCGCCGACGACGACAACTTCAGCAACTTTGCATACGATATCGTGACACTCGATGGATGTAAGTTTCCTACCTGCGGCCCTCTTAAAAGTATCAGCGGTGAACTTGAACAAATCATGTAGGGGTGTTGGGCCAGATGCTCTACCACCGAAGGTTTTAAGTCTTGCTCCTGCAGGTCGTATCTTTTTAAGGTTCCATTTCGGTATTTGACCAGCAATAAGTAACGATATGAGTTCCTTGTAAGATTTGGCCCAACCGGCCTTTGAATCCTCAACAACGATCTCAGTTTCTGTTGTATAAAAGTTTTCAGCAATAGTAGGAAGTTTTTCAACATATTGTCTCTCCACGGAAAATCCAACACCAGTGCCGCAATTATGAACTACAAGTCCGTTTGCAAGCACAAAGTTGTGATTGCGTTCCATTTTAATGTCAAAGAAATTTGTGTCAGTTGTTTTGAATTCTTTTTTAATTATTCGCATATTCTATTATTCCATTCTTTATAAGAGTATAAAACTTACTCAATTTAATATTTTCACATTTCCTTAATTCAACACAAGTATCATATAATCTACCATCGATAATACATTTTTTTGCTGCTGGATTTTTCTTACCTGTATATTTTCCTTTATTCTTTTCTGAAAGAATTTTCTTTGTTTCTTTTGTGTGACATTTTCCGTAAAATGGATTGTTTTCTCCAGACAATAATTTTGATCTACTGGCTTGTTGTTCTTTCGTAAAGGTTTTACCATATCTGTGATTTTTTTTGCCCATTTGTGCTTCGGATAAATGTTTACAATGTTCTTCTGATGGCTTCTTTCCTTTTCGGACTATAGACATCTTCTGTTTGGTTTTGTTTGTGTGTTTTTTTCCTAAACGAAAATTTCTTAGTTTTTCTTTACTTATATTTGATAACTTATGCCCAAATGTCCCCTCTCCCCCAAGGGTCATATTATATCCACAACCATTTTTGCAATAACTATTTTGATCTACAATCCACCTTTTCTCTGCTTTGATTAAATCATTATGATTTTCACATATCTCTAATGATTTTATTGAAAAATTATCCACACCATATTTTTGCATCGCTTTGTGTATCATCTGATTGTTTGTCGTCATTTTTTGTGTAGATTTCATCTTATGTTCACTGAATCTACAATTAATAGATTTAGTAGTCATACCAACATACTTTTTATTATTTATTAGATTTTCTATTAAATAAATTTCCATATGAATCTTATTCGACAATGGGTTGAACCTGTCCACTCTGCGGAACTGCACCCGTATTATATATACGTTCTATGTGTTCCAATTCATCGAAATCTTCTAAATCTTTTGCTTTCACCCAACCTCTATTTTTAGTTAAAAATTGATGATCTGCTGTACATTCTACGATAAACCCATCGTCCATCGTCAATTTAACTATAGGTTCCATTGATCCTGTACGAGTTTCTAATATTTCTATTGGTTGTTCATATTCATACCCCTTTGTCGATTCATTGTATGTCAATAATAAATCTATATTAGGATCAATATCACATATTTTCTTGATACCGTTAAGTGTAACAATTTCTGTGTTTGGAGACAAACACATAAGAACATAAAGAATTTCATCAAATGCTCTAACTCTATTTACTGCAATGTAACTACAGTTATATCCTGCAACATTGTCCCGACTTAAGGCTTCTCCAGCGGTCATAAGCGACCTCATAGAAGGCATAATTTCCAAATTCAATATGGCGTCTTCTAATTCATTCCTTAGTTGTTTGGGTAAATTATAATTTTGTGATTCTTTAAGATGATTTTCGAAAAAATCAAAATATCTAGAAACAGTTTCATTCCAGGTTTCTCTTCGTTTTTCTGATTCTATCCAACGCGAATAACGAGAAAGGTGAATAAATTGTTGATAGAGAGACGGTAATTGTATTTCTTTTTTCATAATGAACGTAATGTATTTATACTTTATTTGTCAAACAAAACCACGATTCTGGAAAAAGATCATCTAGAATTTTATTAATGCCTTTTGCATATTCTCTTATCTCCCATTGTGCATGCGGATCGATTCTTTGCATATAAAAACGAGCATATGCCGCAAGAGAACCAGTCCACCACCATTCGGTATATGTTCCTTGGGGAAGAACAAATCGGGCCTGTTCTGGTGCAACTCCAGATTTTATTAGATCCTCATACACAGTCAAACATTTTTTAATTGCTCTATTGTAATTTTGTTTACATATTTCCTTTTCTGTTCCTTCTTTCATGAAGTCGTCGCTACCTTGTTTTGCACCCTCTTTTGGTGCAGTACGCCATTCTGGATAATAAAATTCTGGATCAATAGTAACATACCGTCTAGAAATCTCATTTTCTACAAATCCTTGTTTATGTTTAAAACATTGAGTGCGAATAGAGATTGGTGCCTTTATTCTTAAGGTAATTTGTGGATGAGCAAATGGAGTCCAGTGATTGTGTTGTGCTAAATATTTTATAAGATTAAAGTCTTTATCTGTTATAATTTCTTTTCCATCTTTATCTATTATTGGTTTTGTAGTTTTATTGAATGACACTCTTGCAGCATTGACGACAGTGATGTCGGATCCCATATGAGATACATATTCTACAAATCCGTTATTTAATACGGTAATTCGGTTTTCGTACATATTGTTTATTTTTTAGGAGAATTTTTTACATTTACAGTAACTGCATAATCAGTAGCTCTTTTACATAATTCTGTGTCCATTTCTTTTACATATTCTATGAACTTAGCACTAAATTCAAGATATGCTGTATTTAATAATACAATTTCTTTACTGTTCATTTTTTTAATTTCTTCGTCAAAATTTTCATAATTATCGTTTATCATTTATATTTTCTCCATTTATTAAAATGTACCATAGATGAAAGACCTTGGTATGTGTTACTTCTTATAGTACCACAAACGTCTATGCCGTTCAAGACCATTTCGTTTATATCTTTAAATTTATTTTCTTCGGACCATATGCATATTTTTTTATTCGACTTTATAAGTTGTTCAACAACGGACACTATTGCCTTATTTCTGGGTTCATTATCGACTATATGGGTAATATTTTTTAAACTAAATTTTTCTTCAAAGTCTATAAAATTAGTAGATCCCAGACATGCTAGACTATTTGGTAAAAATAAACTGTCAATAGGTCCTTCTACTAGAAGTATATCTTCATTGGTTTTGATTTTATCCATACCATAACACATAGGAGTATCGTCAACTCTGAGTGTTATATATTTACCTACACTTGTGGGTGAGGATAACGTTCTTCCCTGTACCCCGATTACTTTTGAATTTCTATCATATATTGGAATTATAAGTCTAGGTTCTTTGAATAAATTATATTTTTCGTTTATTTCTTTTCCTAGTATATAAAAATTTTCTGTATATCTGAAGTGTTTCCACTTATCTTTACCTAGTCCCCGAGATATTAAATATTTCACACAGTCGTGAGATTCGGGTAGTGTATCTATACCAACATAAGAATATGTTTTAAGTTCTGTTGCTTTGTTGGGGTATAAGTCTACTAGCGAAGGTTTCTTATAATTAGAGTTACCATTTTCACCATTTATGTATCTTTCTACAGAGTATTGTTTACATAGAGTAGGAGACATCATTTCTAAAAAATTATAAAGATTGAAACCTACTCCACAATTATGACACTTAAAGAAGAAGTCGTTTTTCTTTTTAAAGAAGTATCCTCTTGCTTTGTTTTTATTTTTACTAGAATCTCCACAAGAAGGACATCGACAGTTTGCTAATACTGTAGTTTTCCATTTAAACTTCTGTAATTGTGGAGATATTAGATTTATATACTTAATATCAATAAATGATGACATTTAGAACTTCCATGAAACATTAGGAGTTGATGAATTTTCTTTCATTCCAAAAAAATCTTTTTTTGTTGGTATGGGAATAGCCGATTGGTCTTCTTTTTTTACATCAATCAGTTTCATTTTTGCTCTGTTTATTCCTAGAATAAATTTACGATTTACCACGGTGTCGTTATATCTATTTTTAAGTTGCTTGATCATAATTTGATTCATTTCATCGAGTTCATCTGTAGATATCATCGCAAACATAAAATCTGCAGTGGCTGGTAATCCGAAGGACTCGGACGTATCTTCAAGACCCACATCATTGCTTTGAAATCCTGTACGATTTACTTGAGTTGCACTAAATAACGGAACATTATACTCTACTGCAAGACCTCGTAATTCTTCTGCAATAGATTTAATATAAGTGTACGAGTTGATATTGTTTCCGTTTTTTAATCTTGCAGATGCACATATATTTAAATAGTCTACAAATATAACACTTGGTTTGAATCTTTTCTTTAACCATAATTCATCTAACAGAAATCTAAAATGATTTACGTTTGCTGTTGCTGTAGGATATTCCTTTATAATAAGTTTACCCTTCACACCCGCTGCAACTTTATTAAGGCGATTATTATACATTGTTTTTGGGAGTTGTTTCAGATCGTCCATTGTAATATCTAATAAATTAGCATCAATGCGTTCTGCGATTCGTTCTTCTGCCATTTCACATGTAATATAAAGTACATTCTGATTCTGTTTAAGACAGTTTGCAGCATGATGACACAGGAATAGACTTTTGCCTACTCCAGTTCCTGCCATGACAATATTAAGAGTCTTTGCTGGAGTTCCACCATTAGTAATCAGATTAAAGTATTCAAGGTCAAATGGTATCTTTTGTTCTACTGTGTGGTAGAAGTTAAATCGAGATTCTGAATCTTCAATATAATCATGTCCCACATGTGAATCAAAAGAAACTGCTAGTGCCTTTGAGAGAATATCTGGAATAGATCCAGAATCGGTTTTACTATTACCATCGATAATGTTAATAGATTCCATAATTGCGTTATATACCGCACTGTCTTTGCAGAATTTTTCTGTTTCATCAAGTAACCATTCAGAATCAACCGTTTCCTGGTGTTTACATACATCTTCCAATAAATCTAAAATTAGTTGATGTTCTGATTCGTTTATTGTCTCTTTTTTTTCAAGAACAATCTGTAGTACTTCTTTTGTTGGAAGATTGTTATACTTTAAAATAAATTCTTGAATAGATTCAAATAATATTCGTTCTCTACGATCTTTAAAATATTCAACTTTTATAAACGGTACTACTTTTCTAGAGTAAGATTCGTTTTTAAGAAGATTGTGTATAATTACACCCTTTATATCTCCATCATTCATCTGTTGTTTTTTCTGTTGTATTTCCGTACTTAAATTCTTTTGCTGCTGCTTCGTCTAGAAGCTTAAGAACTTCTGGAGTAAAATATTTTTCCGGAGTATCATTTATATTCTTCTCAAAGACTTTAGATCCATCTGGAAGTTCTATTCTTGTACTGTTCTTCTTGAAGATATTATATTGAAGTGCAAGTTCTGTTAATCCGTAATAAAGATCAAGTCCTGTGTTGTAATTTAATCGGACATCTACCATCTTGTTTTCTTTTGTGAGTCTTCCCTTATATAATTTACAATGAATTATATTGCCAATAACTTGACCTTCATTATTCTTGTCCTTCTTCTTGGACAAGTAAACGATAGTAGATGCAGCATAGCGGATTCCTTGTCCTCCACTCATTTCTGTAGTAGGATACATCGATCCCATACTCTGATAAGTATGATTTGTCATAATCATAGGAATTTTTGCCATTCCTAGTTTAACTGTTAATACACGGAAAGTTGC
>SXGR01144143.1_pt1 | contig 14400 bp, 2 predicted proteins | sample 3174711 | NCBI WGS metagenome assembly SXGR01 (sample SAMN11356860, study PRJNA531348) | freshwater metagenome | isolation source: freshwater sample F1-60 | place: China: Fuxian Lake, Yuxi | collected 2017-12-25
TCATGCAGCGACAGTTTGTCGCGTAGATAAAGCCGTCGAATCTTGCCCAATATTTCCATGGTGATCACCCTTTTTATCTCCTGCCTAAAAATTAGGCAGGACAAGTAGAACACCTGGGTCAATTTTGGATCGGCATCACCCCTTAAAGTGGGTCAGTTTTCGGTCGGCGGCAACACTCGGCCATCTGTCGCCGACTGCTTTCATTCAGCAATACTATGCAAAGCAGATGGCCGCTTGAATCCGTTGGACTCTACTGTTGACGACCGACCTTATACTTTGCTATTTTACCGGATTTCGTTCCGGCGTTGCCAACTAACTTAGGGTCAAATAATTTGAAAAATTCTCACGCTGAGCCTACGCCTTCTTTTGGCGACTCCATCAAACCAACCGAACTTTTTTACGTAGTTCGGAACGCTGAAGAACAGTATTCAATCTGGCCAAATTGGCGAGACCTCCCACTGGGGTGGCATACCGTTGGTCAGGCAGCGTCACGTGAAGACTGCCTGAACTGGATCGAAAAGAATTGGACCGATATGCGCCCGCTCAGCGTTCGGCAATTTCTTGAGCAGCAAGGGAAAATCGCACGTTCGTGATGACAACAGAAGCGCTCTCATTTCCGCTGACTAATGCCCAACTTGAGCTTGCAATAGTTTCATTGGTCGTGCCTGGGGCTGCCTTGGGCGTGACGGGCGGGACCATGGACATTCGTGGAACAATGGACCATGAACGATTTATTGATGCTGTCAAGTCCGCGCATCTGTCAGTAGCCGCGCTGAATCTATGCCTCAGATTCGAAGGTGACCAGCTACGCCAGCTCCTTAAACCTGCGCCGCATGGCCTACGCACCGTTTACCAAGACTTGTCCTCTTCTGCCGATCCAATGGCTCTGGCCCGGGATCTCCTGACCCGGGAGTTGCACCTTGGCGTTGACCTCTTTGGCGAGGAACCCCCAGTTCGCCATTACTTCTTCAAGCTCGGCGCGCATTACCTCCGCTACGCAATACTGGCCCATCACGCAATAATCGACGGTTGGGGCTTTTCGCTCTGGGTCCAGTTGATGGCAAAGGCCCATGCCGGTATTGCGCTAGATAATCCTAGTTTTCTGGACCATGTGCAGAAAGTTACGTCCATCGGATTTGACAGTCCGGCGCAGCGGCGGGCTATGACTCATTGGCTGGGCAAACTGCCCTCTCCACCGGCACCCCTGTTTACGTGTTTGCGGCCCGGCGAAGTAGGGGTACAACAGACCCGCCTCACGCTGGCCCCCGAACGTTATGCGCCTTGGGAGTCACTCGCATTGGCAAAGGGCATCTCGATGGCCAGCATGGTGACCGCCGCCTTGTTGCAGGAATTGGCAGCGCTGACTGGCCAATCGCGCCCTGTGCTGGGGCTGCCGATCCACCGGCGCTCATCGCCCGCCACCAAGCAGACCGTGGGTCTGTTCGCCAATGTGCTGCCTTTGGTGGTGGATATGGCTGCAGACGAGCCTCTTGGGGAACTAGCTGCCCGAATCCAGCAGGTGCAGCGTACCGATTTCCGCAACAGCGTAATCACAGTAGCCGAAATATCCCGGGCGTGGAATCTTCACGGCAACCAATCGGATCCGCTTCAGGTCACATTCAGCTTCGAAAAACACGACTACAATGTCACTATTGCGGGCTGCGAAGTTAGTATTGATGCCTTTGCCCCCGTGGCCCAGATTAGGCCCCTGCAAATCTATTGGCGGCAATACCAGGACGGTCACCCGGTTCATGTCGATGTCTCAATCAACATCGGCTATGTCAGCCAACAACTCTCCCCGCGCTTGCTCTCTCGCGTGTTCGAGCGCCTGGACCGGGCCGCTGGCGTCGTCACCAAACAATCTCCCGCTCCAGCAAAAGCCCGGACCACAGCGGCGGCACCAGCGCGCCATCTGCTGAAGGAAGACAATCTTTGGGCTTTGTTCGAACGGGTTTGCGCCGGCGGGCCAGATGCCGTGGCGGTTATCGAAGAAGACGGACAAAGGCTAAGCTACCAAGAACTGCGCGAGCAAGCCCTAAAAGTAGCCGGCCGTCTGCAGGCTCTAGGACTCAAGCCCGAATCCTTTGTCGGGCTGTGCGCCCGACGCAATTCGCGCCTTGTAGTCAGCATCTTGGGTGTTCTGGCAGCAGGTTGCGCATACGTGCCCATCGACCCAGGCTACCCGACTGAACGCCTGCGCTTTCTGGTATCGGATTCAGGCATTCGTTTCGTGCTGGCCGATGACCCAGCGGATGTGGCGGTGCTCGGTCTAGAGGGCATTGAGGTGCTTGGCATGGCTGAAACGCCAGCGCAGAGCACCCCCGAAAGCGCCCTGCCCGCGGTTCTTGGCGGCTTCGCCGCGTACATGATCTACACCTCGGGCTCGACAGGGCAACCCAAGGGCTGCATCGTCAGCCATAGCAACGTAATGGCCATGCTGGGCGCGGTCGACCTCATCCACGATTACCGGAGGAACGACATCTGGTCGCTGTTTCACTCCTATGCATTTGATTTTTCGGTTTGGGAGCTATGGGGTGCTTTGGCCACCGGCGCAGCGGTAGTGGTGGTCAGCCAGAGTATCAGCCGTGATCCGCAAGCCTTTCATGAATTGCTCCATCGCGAGCGCGTGACCGTGCTCAGTCAGACTCCGACGGCATTCCGGTCCTTAATGAACCACAGCGACTGGCTGTCCGAAAATGTGCCTCCCTTAGCCCTGCGGCGGGTTATTTTCGGTGGAGAGGCGCTGGATCCGGACATCCTTCGTCCTTGCTTCGAGCGTTTCGGATCGGCCATAGTATTCACCAACATGTATGGCATCACCGAGACTACGGTGCATGTCACACACCGGAACATCGGACCGGAAGACACCCATCTGGGCAGCGTGATCGGCGCGGCGTTGCCGAACTGGCAAATTTATGTGCTAAACGAACAGCTAGTGCCGACGGCGCCAGGAGAGGTCGGTGAAATCTATGTGGGCGGCCTGGGCGTATCCCGGGGCTACCACCGGCGCGCCGGACTTACAGCGGAACGCATGCTGCCGGATATTTTCCAGGGGGACGGTTCGCGCATGTACCGGTCGGGCGATCTGGTGAGGGTCCGTACCGACGGCGAGATTGAGTACGTGGGACGCCTTGACCATCAGGTGAAGATCCGTGGCTTTCGCATAGAACTCGGGGAAATCGAGGCCAGCCTGCGGCAGATCGAAGGTGTGGGAGACGCGGTCGTGCTTCCCTGGCGCGACGGCAGCGACGAAGAATCGCGCCTGGTGGCTTGGGTCACGCCCAACGGTAACGACCATCCTTCGGAACAAGCCTTGCGCTCGCTCCTGCAAGCAATCCTCCCGAATCATCTCGTTCCGTCGCGCTTTATTTCGATTCCGGCGCTGCCTCTGACCGCGAATGGGAAGCTGGATCGCGAACGCCTGTCGCCGCCATCACGCGCGCCCTTGGTCAGCGCGCTCCAGCAAGATGGTCTACATACGCAACTGGTCGTACTGAAGAACGTCTGGAAGGACGTCCTAGGTCGCGATGCCAGCGCGGATGCCAATTTCTTCGCCCTGGGTGGCGACAGTCTGATGGCCCTGCGCATGGTGGCACGGCTGCGCAGTTTCGGCTACGAACTCAGCCTGGCCGATGTCTACCGCCAGCCGGAATTGCTGGCTTGTTCGCACAACCTCCGGCCGCTGAACGTGTCCACCCCACACACAGCCCGCGCTGCCACGCCAGTGCTTGGGGACGGGGTCGAAGACATCTTCCCAATGCTGGCCTTGCAAGCCGGGATGATGTTCCACACCGAGCTGGCCCCGGAGTCCTGCGTATTCCAGGACGTTTTTGATTTCGAGATCCATCACACATGGGATGCGCAGCTTTTTCAGCTCGCGGTGGAAGGCGTGGTCGCCTGGGCCCCTGCCCTGCGCACGCATTTCGACTGGGACGGTCATGACCGGCCAGTGCTGATCATTCGCAAGAGCGCGCAACTGCCAGTGGTCGTCGTCGACCTGCGCGACTTGCCGGCCGCGAGTCGGGCAACCCTGGTAGAACAAAGCAGCCTAGCCGAGCGTGCGCGGCCCTTCGACTTTGCAAGCCCGCCTCTGATGCGAATAAAAGTACACCTGCTTGATGACCAGCGCTTCTGGATCACCGTCGCCTTCCACCACGCCGCCCTTGATGGCTGGAGTTTCGCGGCTTTCATGGCAACGCTGCTGGCCCACTATATGGGAGAACTTGATGTCAACCAGCTCGCGCGCGACGAGTCGATACAGAAGATGGCCAGCTTGCGCGAGGAGCAGGCGCGCAGCGACCCCGCGCTGAAGATCTTCTGGCAGGAAAGCTTGAAGAACCTCAATCCGCCACCCTACCGTGGAAGACGACGCCGCACCGGGATAGAGCGATTCCGCCAGCATTACGCAAGCGACGTCCTGGCCTCCGTCACCAGTACCGCAATCAGGGCCGGAGTCTCCCAGCGCACTGTCCTCTTGGGCGTCCATATGCTCGCCCAGATGAGCTGGCATCAGAGTGCACGCATCACGTCGGGCTGCGTGCTCAACTGCAGACCAGAGCTGCCAGGGGCCGACCAAGCCATAGGCTTGTTCCTGAACACCCTGCCCATCAATGCGCAGATACCGGGCGACCAAGTCTCCGCCATCGACTGGATTCGGGCACTGGCTCAAGGCGAAGCGGCCGTGCTGGCGCACCGTTGGCTGCCGCTGCCAGAGCTACTGAAACTGGCGCGAACCGACATCTTGTTTGACTGTGGCTTCAACTTTGTCCACTACCGCGTATACGAACAACGCATGGGAGCCAAGCTAAACGCAGTGAACGGCTACCAAGTGTTCGAGCGCACCGATTTCCCGCTATTGTGCCAATTCGCGATCGAGCCATCCCGGAACTCGCTGGAACTGAGCCTTGTCTCTGATCTCGAAGCACTCGGCGCACACGAGTTGGAGAGTTTCGCAGAGCTCTACGGAAAGTGCCTGAACTGGCTGTGCAGCACGACTTCCCAGGGCGTGCCCGCTTTCTTCACTGAGAGCCCTCATGCGGCTGAGCAGGCAGACGGAGCGGCTGTGCTAGTGGCGGCGACCGGGCGCGATTGCGACACCCCACCCGAGACCTGGCTCCCACTGGAGCGCGAACTAGCTAAGACCTGGAGCGATGTGCTGGGCGTGGCTGTGTTGAACCGCGATTCCTCATTCTTCGAATTGGGTGGCGATAGCATCTCGGCCACCCGTCTGGTGACCAAGATGCGTAAGCAATTCGGCGTGCATGTCCTGCTGAAGGACTTCTTCGCCCGGCCCAGCTTGCGCGGAGCGACCGTTACCCTGGTACTGGCACGCGCTCTGGTGGCGCATGACCATGTGCCAAAATTGGCCAACACACCCATCCCCAAGGCCATTCGGCGAAGCGCAGTGCTCGACAACGCGGTTAGAAATCCCGAATCACGTAAACCATGAGCGTATTCGATGAATTTGAGCTTTCTGATGCCCAGAAGGCACTCTGGCGCGCCCAGTCATTAGATCCTTTTGGCACGGCCTACAGAGTTCCCCTCACTGTGGCTTTACTCGGACCGCTGAACCGCGAGCGTCTCGAAAAGTCCCTGATCGCACTGGTGCAGCGGCATGAAGCCTTGCGCACCACGTTTGCCATGACTGCAGACGGGCCGGTACAGTGCGTCCACGCAACGGTAAAACCAGACATTGAACAGGCCGAACTACCTGGCCCATGGTCGCTGAGCAGCTTCATTACCGACCAGCTGGCACGCCCCTTGGACCCCGCGCGAGTCACGCTTCGATTCGTGATCGCTCGCTGCGCAACCGATCACCACCTTCTCTACCTGGATTTGCATCACCTGATCTGCGATGGCGCCTCGGTGGCTATCCTGGCCTCCGACCTCCAGGCGCTCTACCTTGGCGAGTGCCTGCCGAAGGTGGAATACCAATATGCGGACTGGAGCGAATGGAAGGCAACCATCCCCGATGATCCCGAAGCACTAGCCTTTTGGCGAGCCCGGTTCGCCACCTTGCCTCCACCCGTACCGCTGTTTGACAACGAAACGGGGGATGCAAACCGGGCGCACACCCTGCAGGTCCGCCTGGACGCCCCAGTGTGGATGGAGATCCGCCGCGCCGCCCAAGAAGTGCAGGTGACAAGCTTCGAGTGGCTGCTCTCTGTGCTAGCCAGTTACCTGTCGCTGACGACGGGCGTGTCTCCGCTGACAGTGGCCGTGCCGTGGTTTAACCGGGAGCGTGAAGAGTTCCAGAACACCGTAGGTTGCTTTGTCGACACGGCGGTAATGAGCCTGTCCCCGGCTGCCGACCTTGTGTTTGCCCAGCAACTGTCAGCGATAACCGCTGGCATTCGGGAGCACCTGACCCATGCCGGCCTGGGTTGGCAGCGAATTCACTCCCTGTGGCGCGAGGCATGGCCTGTCGCGATGGAACCGCCGCAATCCCGGGTGCTGTTTGTACTGCAAACTCAGTTGCCGGCCCTGGACAGAATTCCCGGCCTGACGCTCAGTGTGGACGCGCCCGACAACGGCGGCGCGAAATACGACCTCGCGTTCCGTATCGACCTGGACCCTGCCGATGGCGGCGGAGCCCGACTCAAGCTCGAGTTCCGCGAATCGGTCCTCGACCCCGCACAGGCCGCACTGGTGCTGGCAGATATTCAGGCCTGGTGGCAAAGCTTGGCCGCCAATCCTCTCCAACGCCCGACGAAATTGCCCCGCCTCTGGCGGCCTGCAGCGCTGAGCGGACAAGCCGGCACAAGGCTTGGCGATCGTCATGGCCTGACGACCGTCAGCGCTGACATTCCCGTCGACACCGACACCCTCCTCAAGGAACTTTGCGCGCAATGGGCAAGGACTCTGGGGCTGCCCGTTGCAGGTCCAGACGGCAACTTCTTCAGCCTGGGCGGGGACTCGATCTTGGTGCTGCAGTTGGTCGCAAAATTGCGCGAGCAAGGCTTGCGGGTTAAGCCACGCGACCTTTTTCAGTATCCCACTCCCCGCGCTCTCGCACTGGCTAAGCTCAAGCCCATCTCTGCTTTAGCCGTCGAATCCACGGCCCGACCCATCGCTAGTCACAACTTGCTCCCCATTGAACGCTGGTTCTTCGGACTCAATCTGCGCAACCCGAACCACTGGAATCAGGCACTGGCCCTGCGTCTGCCAGCGAGCTTGAGCATCAATTTCCTGAAAGACGCGCTGCGCCAAGTACACGCGGCTCACGCCGGTTTCGGCCTGCGCTGGGAGTACGACCGCGGCCACGGCTGGCGCCTGAGCAGCGCCGAGGCCGAGCGGGACTTCGTCCTGACCACCATGCCATCCGATCTCCCTGGTGCGCAACCCGCAAAGTCGCTTCAAAGCATTCTGCACCTAGGGCAGGGACCGCTATCGGCGCTGAACTGGTGTGCCGCCACGGGCCAACTCACCTGGGTGGTTCACCACCTCGTGGTCGACACGGCGTCCTGGGCGATTTTGTTCAAAGCCCTTGATGACGCCCTGCAGCAAACCCCACTGAAGCCAGCCCCCGCGGCCGACTCGTCGCGCAACGCCCGCCTGCGGGCCGCAGCATTGGCTGCGGCGCAAGCACCACAGCTAGGCTGGGTCCAGCGCACGCCAGCCAAACAACTTCCAGGGGAACCAGGCCGTTATGTAGAGCAGCAAAGGTACACGCTCAGTCTGAAGACCGGGTTCCTTGACCAGGCGCACGCCGTGACCGATGCTGGTTTCACCTTGGAAGAGATCCTGCTCACTGCCACTGCCATGCTGCTGGGCCATGAGAGTGGAACTCCGGCAGCCAGCATCACGCTGGAGCACCACGGCCGCGACGCTGATTCAGACAGCGCGGCGTCCGAAGTCGGCTGGTTTACCACACTGGCCCCCTGGGGGCTTAACTGGGGACGCGAGGCCAGCGGGCTGGATATTCTGAGCGAGGTTGTCCCGTCGCTCGCCCACTGGCGTCGCACGGCTAGCTCGTGGCTGCCTTGGGTGCAGCATGCAACTGGTGCCAGCGCGCAATTGCCCACCCTTTCCTTCAACTACCTGGGCCGGATTGACGGCAGCTCGGCGCATAACCTGACCATAGAGCCGCTTCCCGACCTGCCCCTGCATGATCCCAAAGGTCAGCGCCCGTTTGCACACGAATTGATCTGCTGGCGAAGCGGGAGCGACGTGCACCTAACCTGGCTTGCACCGGCAACGGTGCCGGCCGCTCAGGTCCAGGGATGGCTACATCGCATCCGAGATAATGCGACAAGCTTGGTTCATCTCAGCGCAACGCAAGGCTACCGCCTGCCGGCAGGCCCGCTCGCCCCCGGCCTGCTTTACCACCACGCCGACGACCGCCCGGAAGAAGCGCTCTACACGGAGCAGGTCTGTGCTTGGCTAGACGGACTGGTTCACCCAGCCAAGCTGCGGGCGGCCTGGGATCTTTGCGTAAAGCGCCACGAGTCCCTACGTGCCTTATTTCGCTTCTGTGACGATGGGGTATTGCGTCGCATCATACAGCCCGAGGCCAACCTGCCCTTCAAGGTCATCGACCTAAGCGAGTCAGGGGCGCAGGCAGAAGCGCTGTTCACGCGGGCCTGCGAGCAGGAACGCCGCACCAGCTTTGAGATGGACCGGGGGCCACTGGGTCGGATGCTGCTGGCCCGCTTTAGCGAAACGCGTTATCAAATCGCTTTCACGCATCACCATGCCATCGTGGACGGCTGGTCTCTCCCGGTGTTGCTGGAAGATTTGCTGGCTTGCTACGACAATCCAGCGCAACAAGCCATGCAAGCGCGCCCGCTCGGGAGTCTGGCCATCGTGCGCGCCCAAGCGGCGGTTGACGACGAATCCCTACGCACCGAGTGGCGTGAAGTGCTGGTCAAAGCGACTGACCGTGGCGAGTTGGCGCTACGTAGCACAGCGATTGAGCCTGATCTGGATCTCGACCTCGTGCTGGACCCAGCCCTGTCTGATCGTATCGCCAGCCGGGCTGGCGACTATGGGGTTTCCATCACCACCTGGTACCTGGCAGCCTGGGCATGGGCACTGCAATCTTTGGGACTGGGCCGCACACCCGTCTTCGGTCTGACCGTCAGCGGGCGTCAAGCCGAGTTGCACGGCATCGAACGCTATGTAGGTCTGACGGTCAACACCCTGCCCCTAGTGCTCCATACCCATGCGACGCAGCCCTTCTCGGCCTTGTTGCAGCAAGTACAGGAGCGCTCCGCCTTTGTGCAGGCAAGCGCCCATCTGAGCCTGTCCGATCTTCACCGTCTGGCCGACGCACCGGGCGAAGCGCTGTTCGACTCAATGTTCGTGTTCGAAAACTACCCCAGCAGCCGGATGACGGGACGCGATTTCACAGTTGGCGAAGTCCGGATGCGTGAGCAAGCGCACTACCCTTTGGCCCTTGCGGTCTTGCCAGGTTCCTGCACCACCTTGCGTCTGGCTTTGCGCGGCGGCCGAATCGCCAGGCAAACTGGACAGTCGATCCTTGCAGGAATGCACTCGGTGCTCACCTTGTCATCCTGGCGAGCTGAGAGCACGTGCGCGCAGTTGCGCTTCCACACTGCAGTCGACTTGGGCGCGCTGCTCGCCGCGACAAGGGGTCCGGCGGCGTCCGAGAGCCAGGGTACGCTCTATGACTTGCTGGAGCGAGCGAGTATACTATGGCCCGAGGAGACCGCTGTCGAGTTCGACCTTTTTAGATGGCGCTACCGGGAACTTGAGCAGCAGGCACGGCGCATGGGTGCGGGCCTGCAGGCTCTCGGCCTCCGGTCAGGGCAATGCGTAGCTTTCGAATGCGCCCGCAGCGCGGCTTGGCTGGCTGGCGTCTACGGCGCCTCCTTTGCCGGCCTAGCCTTCCTCTGTATAGACCCCGCCCTCCCAGCGCAGCGACGCACCGACATGCTCGACCGCAGCGGCGCCGCCTTACTGGTGGTGGATGCTGGACACGAACGAGATCTCGCCCCGGGCCGTGCGCTGACCCGGCTGGAAACCCTACTCATGCAGAGTCCTGCTGACGCCAATCCGGCGCCCTCTTCGCCCAACAGTCTGGCCTATGTGGTCTACACCTCCGGCTCGACCGGTCACCCCAAGGTGGTTGGCGTGCCCCAGCGTGGGCTACACAACCTGGCTTGGTCCCAGGCGATGCGGGCCCAGCTGGCGGTGGGCGACCGGGTCTACCAGTTTGCCTCGCCAAGCTTTGACGCCATGGTGTCAGAGATTTGCATGACTACGTGGGCGGGAGCCTGCCTGTGCCTGCCAACCCAGGGGTTACCAATCACGCAAATCGACTTTGTCGCCGATCTGGCGCGAACCCGCCCGTCGCACATCACGTTGCCGCCAAGCCTAGCTGCCAGCCTAGATCCTGCCGACTTTCCAGGCCTTCGCGTGATGTTGGTTGCTGGAGAGCGCAGCTCGGCCAGCCAGCTAAGAGCCATGCGAGCAGCCGGCTGCCTGATAATCAACGCCTACGGCCCGAGCGAGGCGACGGTCTGCGCCACTATGTCGCATTGGATTGGAGAGCAAGATCCTGCCCTTGGCAACGTACTGGATGGCGTCGAAGCTCTGGTGCTGGATGCCATGGGTCAGCCTTGCCTCCCTGGCGTGGCCGGAGAAATCGCCATCGGCGGTGTGGGCCTGGCATGGGGCTATCTGGGGGACCCGACGCTCACCGCGCTCGCCTTCGTGCCCCACCCTTTCCCGAGCATGCCCGGAGACCGTTTGTACCTAACCGGCGACCGCGGTCTGAGGGACGCATCCAACCAACTGGTGTTTCTGGGTCGCAAAGACCGGCAGGTGAAATTACGGGGCCAACGCATCGAACTCGGAGAGATCGAGGCGTGCTTGGTCGCGCTGGAAGGAGTAATGGCCGCTCGGGTCGAGCTACGTGGCCCGGGCGCATTGGCCCGGCTGGACGCTTGGTTGCAGCCACACAATGGCTACGAATTGAGCCTAGCGTTGTGCGCCGAGGCCGTGTCAACCCGCTTGCCCGCGGCCATGGTGCCCCAGGCTTGGGCCATAGTCGAGTCCTGGCCTTTAAACGCTCTCGGTAAGGTCGATGTGGCCCGCCTAGCGGAAACTGTACCGCTAGGGGTCGTGGTTGAGGGTATAGCGATCGAGAAGGAAGACGACACGGCCCTACTGAGCGCCGTCATGGCCATCTGGCGTGACGCCTTGGGCCTCCAGGTCGAAGCAGACCATGATTTTCACTTGGCCGGCGGCGACAGCATCAGCGCAATGCGTGTCTCGGCCCGCCTCGCCAGCTTGGGCCTGTCGGTTAAAGCCCGTGACTTGCTAGGGGGTCTCACGCCTCGGCGCCTCTCGAAAATGGGCGCTTCGACCACTCTGGTCGAGCCGACAACTACTCCAGCCCAAGCGCCCTGGACGCCGATCCAGGCCCGCTTGATGAGCCAATGGCAAGGTCGGTTACCGCGCTGGTTGCTCTCTGTTGATCTGATCCTGCACTCGAGCGTCGACACCGCAAGACTGGAGGAGGCCATCCACCGGGTAGCCGGCCGTCATGATGCGCTACGCCTGGTGCCCGACTTATCGACAGAAATGCTGCGTCGAGATGACTCTCTGCACCCCTTGGTGCTGCGTACGCACGCGGGCACACCGGACGAACTTTTCCAGCGGCTACGCGCGACCTTCGAAGCCCAGAATTATCACGGTCTCGCCGTAGCCATTTGGGAGGGCCCAGAGCCGCGACTCCAAATCGTGGCGCATCACCTTTGGATGGACGTGATGAGCCTGCGCCTACTGATCGACGAAATCAGTGAGAATTTCCAGCCTGACGCTCTCCCGCGCCCGTCTGCCCCGTCTTTCCTCGCTTGGGCAGACGCGCTGCAGAGCCGGGCGCTGGCAGGCCACTTTGACAGCGAATTGGGTCTTTGGCTCGGGATACTGACCTCGCCAGCGCCCTTCACACGTCTTGTAAACGGCCCCGCACCGTCGGAGGCGCAGGTGTCGCGCGTGCAAGTGGTCGTGAAGTTGCCGCAATCCTTGCCGTCTGAGCGCTGGCTGGAGGCCTTACTGCTGCAAAGCCTAGCCCAATGCCTAACCCAGCCCGGCAGCACCCTGCTCGTGGAATGCGAAAGTCACGGACGGGACGCGCTAGAGGCGCATGACGCCTCCGCTACCGTCGGATGGTTCACGGCCTATTTTCCGCTACGTCTTGAGCGGTCAGGGCAGCCTCTTAAGCATGCCGCGGCCTTGGCCCGCTGGCGAGCCGCACTGCCAGCGGGCGGTGCTGGCTTCTCGGCCCTACAAAGCTGGCGAGCGCAATTGCCGGGCGCTGACGGATTGGCTCTTTTTGAGCAGGCCTGTGCGCTCTCGTTCAATTACCTCGGTGCCGTGGACCATGCGACCGATTCCTCTGACAACCACCCGCTGGGTCGGCTGAACCTGGATGGGCAAAACCAGATGGACGTTGACCCCGGTCTGAACCGCTTACGACCGATCGCGCTCGAAGCCTGGCGCTCCGCGCGGCAACTGAAGCTGCGCTGGACCTTCCGGCGCGAACAATGGCCGCAGGCCGACACCGCTATCGCGGCAGTCGCGCTGGAACTCCAGGAACTGCTCGCACATACGACCAACGTTGCAATAGATGCTACGGATGCCGCGCTGACAGCCAACCTCGACGACGACGAGCTATCCGACCTGATGAACGCCCTGGACAACTGAGGCTATGCCCAAACCGAGCTCGCCCCGAATCGAGAAGATCCTTCCCCTCAGTCCGCTTCAACGCTTCATGCTTGGCCTGGCTTTGAGAGATGACGAAGGATTCGTGGACCCCTACGTGATCCAAACCTGGGGTCGGTTGGAAGGCCAGTTCGAGGCGGACAGCGTGCGCAGGATCTGGGAGCGTCTCACGCAGCGTCACGCCGCATTAAGGACAGCTTTTGTGAACCAAGGCAAGGGCGAGCCTCGCCAGGTGGTGCTGGAGCAGGGCCAGCTCCAGTTCCAGGTGCTTGACTGGCGTGACAGCCAAGAGGACTTTGAAACGACCTTTGCAACCTTACGGACCAAGGACCGGCTACGCCGCTTCGACCTTGTCAAGCCGCCGCTGCTGCGCCTGACGTTCGTACGCATCGACGCGCGCAGTTGGTACTTCCTTATGAGTAACCACCACCTGATCATGGATGGGTGGTCGCAGCAGATCGTGATTGGCGAGTTTCAGGACCTGCTCAATGCCGAACTCGATGGCATGCTTGCCGAACTGCCGCCCTCAGTCGGTCCGGACGCCCTGTTAAAACGCTTCCGGACCCACGTGCCTGAAGCTACAGCCGCACACTGGAAAGCCGCACTCGCAGGGTGGGTGCACCAGGCTTTGCCGCGTCCCCTGACGCCGCCGTCGCAGCCCGGCTCGGTGCGTCCGTCGGAAATCTTGCCGCCCCCCGTGGTGCAGGCCCTGGCAAGACGCGGACGCGAGTGGCGGGTCACTCAAGGCGCGCTCGCCGTAGCCGCATGGGCCTTGTGCCTGGCGCGGGTGCACGGCAGCCGACGTGTCACCTTCGGTCTAACCACCTCCGGGCGAGAAGGGACGGACTCCGGGACGCAGGCCGTAGGCATGTTCATCAATACCCTCCCCCTTTGTCTGGACTGCACCCCAGAGCTGCCGCTGGGGCAGTTTGTGCTACGGTCGGCCGCCGCCTTGCAGGCGCTGACCGACCACGACACGGTTGACCTAGTCGAACTACAACGCCTGGCGGGTGCCGGACCTGAACGCCCGTTGTTCGACAGCCTCGTTGCATTCGAGAATTTCCCCAGCGCGCCTTCCGTGATGCGTCGCGTCCAGGTGAGCCGACTGCAGAGCGATGAGCGCACCAGTCTGGCTGCTGCCCTGGTGGTGGTGCCGGGACCGCAGTCCTGGCGTTTGTCGTTGCAGGCCGACACGGCCCTGCTCGATGCCGACTTGGCACAAAACCTCTGCAGAATGTTCGCGCAGGTGCTACGCACGCTGGCCCTGGCGGAACCCGGCCGGGTCGGCTCATTGCTGGATCGCTTTAGTTGTGCGCCGATCGTGCGTGCCGAGGCCAACTGGCTCGACCATGCCAGCAAAGATTCTTTGGTGAACCGCTTCCTGGCCCAGGCCCGAGCCCAGCCCACGCATGCAGCCGTACGCTGCGAGGGATCAGCCGGATTCAGCTACTCAGAACTCGAACAGTGCTCCGGTCGCGTAGCCCACAGGCTGTGGGTGCGCGGCGTGCGCCCAGGGGACCAAGTCGTCTTGTGCGTGGCGCGTAGCGCCGACCTGCTGGCCCTAATGTTGGGCATACTGCGGGTTGGAGCCAGCTACGTGCCCGTGGACCCTCACCAGCCCGAGGCGCGCCAGCGAGCCATCGTCTCTGACTGTCACCCGGTACTGTGCATCAGCGACGAACCGCTGGCCGATATCGCACTGGTGCA
>SXGR01378407.1_pt1 | contig 14400 bp, 6 predicted proteins | sample 3174711 | NCBI WGS metagenome assembly SXGR01 (sample SAMN11356860, study PRJNA531348) | freshwater metagenome | isolation source: freshwater sample F1-60 | place: China: Fuxian Lake, Yuxi | collected 2017-12-25
CCTGCCTGGAGAGCCGACCGAAAGCGGCCGCGCGCGAGGCGTAGAACATCGCGCCGAGCGCCACCCAGAAGACGAGCGCCACCCACGACGGCCACGCCATGAAGCCCGGCATGCCCGGCACGCACAAGAGGACGAGAAAGCCCACCGAGACGAGCGCGCCGGACACGGCCAGGCTCTGGCGCGCCACGGACGCCCGTTGACGCCGCAGCAGGACGGCCGCCGCGACACAGGTGTAGAGGTAGCCGATGGCCGTGCCGACCGCCGCCATGTCGACCACCCAGGTGATCACTTGTCGCCCGAACCAGGGCGCGATGAGCGACACACCACCCACGAAGAGAATCGCGTTCGACGGCGTACCGTACCGCGGATGGATCCGCCCCATCCAGTCGGGCAGGATGCGGGCACGGGCCATGCTGAAGAGCAGCCGGCTCGATGCCATGAAGAAGCCGTTGATGCCCGTGAAGATCCCCATGCACACGGCGGCCGTGAGCGCCATCAGTCCCGCCGCCCCCAGCGACTGTTGGGTGACGAATCCGGTCGGCCACACGTGCTTCGCGGCCACGAGCTCCTGCCAGGGCATGGTGAAGGCGGTTGACAGCAGCACGACGACGTAGAGCGCCCCGCCCGCCAGGATGGCGCCGACCATCAGGCCGAAGCTCTTCTCCGGCGGGAAGTTGAACTCCTCGGCGGCCTGGGGCAACGTGTCGAAGCCGACATAGAGCCATGGCGCGATGGCGAGGATCGCCAGCACGCCGGCCAGCGGCGAGCGCTCCGGGCTGAACACTGGCTCGAAGTGCGAGAGCGATCCGGCTGATGACACCGCGCTGCCGGCGCCCACCAGCGCCACGGCGCCGACCAGGATGGCGGCCATCGCCAGCTGGGTCGCCCCCACCACCTGGGCACCCCGATAGTTGAACACCCCGAACAGCACCACGGCCCCCGAAGCCAGCAGCACTTCGCCGGCGCCGACGTCGAAGCCGGCCACGCGGTACAGGAGGCCCTGCGTGAAGATGTCCGGCACCAGGAACTTGCCGAGCACCGCCAGCGCCGTCGCGTTGAGCGGCACGATCGACAGGTAGCCGAGTGCCAGGAACCAGCCGCACACGTACGCGTGGTGCCGGCCGGCCGCGTAGTAGGCAAAGCAGAACTCGCCCCCCGCGACGGGAAAGCGGCACACCATCACGCCGTAGCTCCACGCGATCACAACCATCAGCGCCGCGCCCAGCATGATCCCGATGGACGCGCCCAACGGTCCGGCCTTGAGCAGGAAGTCGGCTGGCAGCACGAAACAGCCGAACCCGATGATGCAGCCGAGAGCGAGGGCGCCGATGTGCCACGGGTTGAGGTGCCGCTGCAGTTGTGCGCGCTCGTTCATGCTGACGCTCTCTCGTGCCCGTGCCCGACGGCCGCTTCGCGACTCCGCCGGTCCACGGTTAGCCGCCCACCCGTGCGAACTCCGGAGCGTTGAGGCTCGCGTACTTGGCCAGGAGCCGATGAGGTTTCTTCAACGCATCGCGCCGGAAGGGGTCGCCCAACTCGCGTGTGCACATCATCTCGACGATCGTCGTCTTACCGTGCCGCTGCGCGTCGCACGCCGCGCGGAAGGCCTCGCCGACGTGCGAGACCGCATCGACGACGATGCCCTCGGCGCCCATCGCCTTGGCGACGGCGGCGAAGCTGGGGTTCTCCAGCTCGACGCCGAGGAACCGATTGGCGTAGAAGTCGACGTGGTTCTTCTTCTCCGCGCCCCACTGCTGGTTGTTGAACACCACCGCCGTGACCGGCAGCTGCTCTCGCACGCACGTCAGGATCTCGCCGAAGCTCATCGTCCACGCACCGTCGCCGACGTAGGCCACGGCGGTGCGGTCTGGCGCGCCGGCCTTGCAGCCAATCATGGTGGGGAACGCATAGCCGCAATTGCCGAACATCATCGCGCCGAACATGCTCCTGGGCCGGGTGAACCTCAGGTAGCTGTTCGCCACCTGGCAAATGTTGCCGATGTCGGTCGACACCATCACGTCGTCCGGCATGGCCTTGGCGAGCTCGCGCAGCATCTGTCGCGGATGCATGTAGGTGGACCCCTTCGCGATTTCCAGGCTCCACGCGTCCTTCTCGTGATCCCACGTCGCGAGCTCCTCCATCCACGCAGCTTTCTCGGTGCTGATGACCGCGAGGCGGTCTGCGCGGTTGGCGTGGCACGCCAGGCTGCGCCCCTGCAGACGCGCGGAGATCGCCTGCGCGGCCTGCCGCGCGTCACCGTTGACGGCCACCGACGTCTTCTTGACGAGGCCCAGCATCCGAGCGTCGGCATCCACCTGGATCAGCCTGGCGCTGGCAGGCCAGTAGTCGAACCCGTACTGCGGTAGCACGCCGAACGGCCCCAGCCGAGAGCCGAGGGCCAGCACCACATCCGCGCGCGCGAGGACCTTCATCGCCGCCTTGGATCCGTGGTAGCCGAGCGGGCCGCACCACAAACGATGGTGTGCGGGGAACGAGTCGTTGTGGAGGTAAGAGTTGCAGACCGGGGCGTCGAGCGCTTCGGCGAGCGCCAGGCACTCGTTCACCCCGCCCGACGCGACGACGCCACCGCCCGCGATGATCACGGGAAACTTCGCCGCCGCCAGCAGATCCGCTGCCGCATCCAGGCTGGCCGCTCCGCCGGGGCCCCGGTCGATGCGAATCGGGGCCGGGATTTCGCACTCGAGTTCCCCGTAGAAGTAGTCGCGCGGGATGTTGAGCTGCGTCGGTCCCATCTCGAGAATCGCCCGATCGAGCGCACGCGCGGTCAGTTCGGCCATGCGCGCCGGGTTGTTCACGTGCGCCTGGTACTTCGTGATCTTGGAGAAGATCGGCAGCTGATCGGTCTCCTGAAAGCCGCCGAGGCCCACCGACAGAGACCCGGTTTCCGGCGTAATCGCGAGGACGGCGCTGTGCGCCCAGTACGCCGCGGCGATCGCGGTCACGAAATTCGTGACCCCAGGTCCGTTCTGTCCGATGCACACGCCGTGCTTGCCGCTGGCCCGGTAGTAGCCATCGGCCATGTGTGCGGCGCCCTGTTCGTGCACGGTCGGGATGAACCGGATTCCCGCCAGGGGAAACAGGTCGAGGGCATCCATGTACGCCGAGCCCACGATGCCGAATACGTCCTTGACCCCGTGCGCAGCCAGCGTTTCGACCAGTGCCTCGCTGGGTGTCATCTTTTGCTTCCCGCTCATCGGTCTGTCCTCCCTGAATCTCGCCGGTAGATACTCCGGCCGCCGACAATCGTCTCCATCACGTGGATGTCCTTGATCCGCCGCGGATCGCCCACGAGGGGATTCTCGGCGAGGATGACGAAGTCTGCGAGCTTGCCGGTTTCGATCGATCCCTTGATGGTGTCGTCGTGCGCCTGCCAGGCGGCGTCGATCGTCACCGCTCGCAGCGCCTGCAGGGGCGGAATCCGCTGGTCGGGCCCCAGTACCCTGTCGGTGCGCGTCAGGCGGTTCACCGCCGACCAGACGGCTTGCAGCGGCCGCATCGGCGTGACGTTGCTGTCGAGGTGAATCGAGAAGCGGATTCCACGCGCGACGGCGGCTGCCAGGGGGCTGATGTGTGCGCCGCGCTCCGGTCCCTGGAAGATGTCGCGATGCTGGTCGCCCCAGAAATACGTGTGCGAGACGAAGAAGGACGGAGAGACGCCAAGCGCCTTCATCGTATCGAGCTGATCGTCGCGTGTCATCTGCGCGTGCTCCACGCGAAAGCGATGATCGGGCCTCGGCCGTTCCGCCAGTGCCTCGCGATAAGCGAACAGCACATCGTCAATCGCCGCGTCGCCATTGGCGTGGGTGGCGATCTGATAGCCCGCCCGGTGGTAGGCCTTGACGCGCTCGACGAGCGCGGCCCGCGGCTCTCGCGGATACCCGCGATACTGCGGGTCGTTGTTGTACGGCGTGTGATAAGGCTTGGACAAGTACCCGGTGAAGCCCTGGATCGAGCCATCCTGCATCAGCTTCACGGTGAGACCGGTCTTGAGCATCTCCTCGCCGATGCGGGCCGCCGGGACGATGGTGGGCGCCGCTCCGCCGTCGGGCCGCGCGGCGCCCGGGATCATCGCGACAATCCGGAACGGCAGGCGGCCTTCTTTGGCGGCCTGCCGCAAGGCGTTGCTGATGCCGCCGCCGGCCAGCGTCGCCGTGGTGACACCGTTCGACGCGTAGTCGCGCACCGACCAGTCGATCGCCTGCTGGATTTCGGCGGGCGTCTGCGGGGGGATCAGCCGGCCGACCATGCCACCCACTTCTTCGAGTAGCCCGGTCAGCTCCCCCGTCTTCGGGTCCTTCTGGATCACACCGCCCTGGGGCTGCGGCGTGTCCTTCGTGAGGCCCGCCAGCTCGAGGGCGCGGGTGTTGGCGACGCTCAGGTGGCCCGATGCGTGCGTGATGAGGATCGGGTGGTCTCTGGAGGCGCGGTCGAGCTCCTGCCTGGTTGGATGACGGCCCTCCTTGAGCAGGGTCTGGTCGTATCCGCCGCCGCGAATCCACTGTCCTTTCGGCAGCGTCAGCGCCTTCTGCCTGAGGGCCGCCACCATGTTCTCGACGCTGTTGATCGAACCGAGGGGTGGACTACTCAGGTTCACGGTGAACAGCTCCGCCGAGCCCGAACCGGGGAAGTGACTGTGCGCGTCGATGAACCCTGGCAGCATCGTGCGTTGCTGGAGATCGACGACGCGCGTGCGGCTGGTCGCCAGCTTGCGAATCTCGGCGTCGGTCCCGGCCGCCACGATACGGTCTCCCAGCGTGGCGACACCCGACACGGTTCGCGACCCTGCGTCCATCGTGATAATGGTGCCATTGACGTAGATGGTGTCGGGTGAGGTGGTCTGTGCGACAACCCAACCCGCCCCGAGCCATGCTGCGGTCAAAGCGAAGGCGACGGCGGCGCCCACGCGGGCGGGTGTCTGCTGCGTTATCGGCATACGAGCCTCCATGGTCATTTGGTCGCGGGCGGGCGCTTGTAGACGGTTCTGCCCCCGAGAATCGTCTCGAGGACCGGGATATCGCGAATTCGCGTGGGCTCGATGGTCAGCGGGTTCTCGCCGAGGACGACGAAGTCAGCCATCTTGCCAACGGCGATCGACCCTTTCGTCGTCTCCTCGAAGTTCTGCCACGCTGCATCGATCGTCACGGCGCGCAATGCGCGTTCGACGTCGATGCGTTGGCCAGGCCCGAGGACCTTGCCGCTGGTCGTCAGCCGGTTGACGGCGTCCCACACCAGCTGCAGCGGCTTCACGGGCGTGACCGGCGTGTCGTCATGGATCGTGAATGTCACGCCGCGGGCCGCCGCCGACGCGAGCGGGCTGATCCGCGACCCGCGATCCGGTCCCTGGAAGATGTCGCGATGCCGATCGCCCCAATAGAAGACGTGCCCGACGAAAAACGACGGCGTCACACCCAGCTCCTTCATCCGATCGATCTGGTCGTCTCTCGACATCTGTGAGTGCTCGATGCGGTGGCGATGATCGGCTCGCGGGACCTCGCGGAGCGCCTCGGCGTACGCGTAGAGGATGTCGTCGATGGCGGCGTCACCGTTGCCGTGAATGGCGATCTGGTAGCCGGCGCGATGCACCTCCTTGACCATCGCGGTCAGCGCGTCGCGTGACCGCCGCGGATACCCGCGGTAACTGCGATCGCCCTTGAACGGAACGTGGTACGGCTGACTCAGGTACCCCGTGTAGCCCTGAATGGAGCCGTCCTGCACGATCTTGATTCCCTGGATCTTGATCTTCCGCCCGCCGAATCCGGTCACTAGGCCCCCGGCTTCGACCGCTGACGGCTGGCCCGGCTCGGCCTTGATCGCGTAGACGTTGACACGCAGGTCGAGGATGCCGGCGCGCTCGGCGGCCTGGAGATCCCGCAGGCTCTCGCGCGAGCCGCCCGTCACCGACGCCGTCGTCACGCCCTCCTCGACGTAGTCGCGAACCGCCCACTTGATGCCCTCGAGCGTCTTCTCCGGCGACGGCGGCGGAATCAGGCGCGAGACCAGACCTCCGACCTCCTCGAAGACGCCGTCGGGTTCACCGCTGGCGTCGCGACGGATCACGCCACCTTCCGGGTTCTTGGTGGCCCGCGTGACGCCGGCGAGCTTCAGCGCCAGGCTGTTGGCCACGCCAAGATGCCCCGAGATGTGGGTGATGAAGATAGGGTGATCGGTCGACGCGGCATCCAGGTCCTGGCGCGTCGGGTGTCGCATTTCCTTGATGAGCGTATCGTCGTAGCCGCGTCCGACGACCCATGCACCCTTGGGAGTGCCTGCGGCCCGCTCTTTCAGCAGGCTGACCACCTCGGCGATCTGCGTCACTTTTCCGATGGGCGGGCTGTTGAGGTCGACGCCGGTGACGGCCGCCATACCGGAGCCGGGAAAGTGATCGTGCGCCGCGTAGAAACCCGGCAGCATGACCTTACCGCCCAGATCCACGATGGTCGTGTCCGGCCCGGCGAGCCGTTGGATCTCGTCGTCGGTCCCCACGCCGACGATTTCATCGCGGCGGACGGCCACGGCTGCTGCCGTCGGCCGCGCCGAATCCATGGTGATGATGACACCGTTCCGATACACGGTTTCGGCGGTCAGTCCGGCCGGCGGCGCGGTTGTCGAGCATCCGCTCACGAGCGGGAGACACACACCGACGCACGCGGCGATACCGATCACGCGCATGGCCCCTCCTCCGACACACCGTGCGTTCAGCGTTGCGCGCCCCGCGACGCGGTGAGCCCGAGGGCGACTCTACGCCGTGGGAATGGTCGGTAACAAGATCCACTTCCTGGCGTTGGCTGAAGACCAGTTGGATTCGCGCCGACCGGTGATCACGTAGAGAGCGGCGGGGCAGACCTCGACAGTGGCATGCCGCCGCAAGGTAAGATGGGTCTGTCGCGTGGATCCGGTCCCGGAGCGGGCTCGGCGTCCTCAGTACCTGCGCATGTTGGTCCCCCTCAAGGCCGGCGAACCTATCTACCGTCAGATCTACCGCTTCGTGCGTGCGCAGATCCTGGCTGGGCGTTTGCCCGCCGGCGCCAAGCTTCCGTCCACCCGGGCGTGGGCGCTGCAGCTGAGCGTGTCGCGCACCGCGGTGCTGCAGGCGTACGAACAGCTCGCCGCAGAGGGCTACATTCAGGGGGTCACGGGATCCGCCACGGTCGTGGCGGCCGACCTGCCGGATTCGCTCGGCCGCGTCGTCATGGCGACGGACGGGTCGGGCGCCGCCCAGGCCGTTCCCGCCCTGTCCAGGTACGCGGCCCGTCTGCTCGCCGAGACCGAACACCGGCCGCCGGATCCACCGATTGCCAAGCAGCCAGGCCACATCGATTTCCACTACGGCAACCGCATCGCCATCGACTTCCCCCACCGCACCTGGCACACCCTCGTCTCGCGCCGGGCCGCACGGGCGGTCCCGAGCGGCGCGCCTGGCGGCGGTCACATGGCCCTGCGGGAGGCTCTGGCCGCCCACCTGCACCGGACGCGTGCCGTGCGCTGCGATCCAGCCCAAGTCGTCATCGTGAGCGGTTCGCAGCAGGCGCTGGACCTGGTGACCCGCCTGCTGGTGGACACCGGGGCACCGGTCGCGATCGAGAACCCCCAGTACCATGGTGCGCGCCAAACGTTCCGCGCGGCGGGGGCGCGCCTCATTCCGTGTCCGGTGGACGAGGACGGCCTCGACGTGACGGCCCTGTCACGCTCCCCGGCGCGCGTTGCGCTGGTCTACGTGACGCCCTCGCATCAGTTCCCGACGGGCACCGTCCTGCCGCTCGCGCGGCGATTGGCTCTCATCGAGTGGGCGCGCGCGCGGCAGGCCTTCATCCTCGAAGACGACTATGACGGAGAGCTGCGCTATGACAGCCGCCCGATCGAAGCCGTGCAGTCACTCGACGAGACGGGCCGCGTCATCTACATGGGAACGGTGTCGAAGGCGCTCACGCCGGAGCTGCGCATCGGATATGTGGTGCTGCCGCGATCGCTCGTGTCGCCGTTTCTGGCGGCCAAATGGGTCGCAGACTTGTTTGCGCCCACCGCCCCGCAGATGGTGCTCGCCGAGTTCTTCCGGGCCGGCCATTACGAGCGCCACCTTCGGCGGCTGCGCGAGACCAACGCCCGCCGACGAGCCGCGCTCATGGCGGCGGCCCGAGAACACCTGGGGGACCGCGTCGCGATCGGGGGGGTGAGCGCCGGCCTGCACGCGATGCTCTGGCTGCCCACCGTGCCGGTCGCGGAGCTCCCCTTGCTCGTCGAGTGCGCGAGCCAGCTGGGGGTGACGATGTATCCGGTGTCGCCCTATTACCTGGGAAAGCCGGCAAGGAGCGGTGTGCTGGCCGGCTATTCATCGCTCACCGAACGGGAGATTCGCGACGGGATCGCGCTGTTCGCTCAGGCACTCCGGTCGCGCTGGTGACCGACTTGCCCGCGGGTGGCAGGCGCACGTGACGACGCCGGTGGCGCTTCCCGTGGCCGACTGACGCGGGCCCTCCGGGGATCGCGCGCCGCGCGAGTCGCCAGCCCTCGTGCAAGTGGTATTGCCGATCGGTCCGGAACTGGATCTTGGCCGCACCCAGTTCGGCGCGTAGGCTTGTCGCCATGGCCATCGAGACCCAGGCTCCCGGCATGACCGGCGAGGAGATCGTCGCCCTCAGCAAGGCACACACGCTCTACGAGTGGTCGGTGCAGTCGAAGATCGATCCGATCCCTGTGGCACGGGCCAAGGGCGTGTATTTCTGGACGCCTGAAGGCCAGCGCTTTCTGGACTTCAACAGCCAGTTGATGTGCGTCAACATCGGCCACGCGGACGCGCGCGTGGTCGAGGCGCTGCACCAGCAGCTCGCCACCCTGCCCTATGCCAGCCCGTTCATGGCGACCGAGCCGCGCGCGCGGCTGGGCGCCAAGCTCGCCGAGATCTGTCCCGGCGACATCGACGTTTTCTTCTTCACCAATGGCGGGGCGGAGAGCAACGAGAATGCGGTGAAAATCGCCCGCTTCGTGACGGGACGCCATAAGGTGCTCGCGCGGTACCGCTCGTACCACGGGGCGACGGCGGGCGCGATGACGATGACCGGCGACCCTCGGCGCTGGATGAGCGAGCCGGGGATGCCGGGCGTCGTCCACATCATGCACCCCTATCACGGGGTCGAACGCGGATGGGAGCCGGTGCAGGCGTCGTTGGCATCGCTCGAGGAAGTGATCCAGCTCGAGGGCCCGCAGACGATTGCCGCGTTCATCCTGGAGCCGGTGACGGGCGCCAACGGCGTGCTCGTGCCACCCGACGGATACCTGCAGGGCGTCCGCGCCATCTGCGACCGGTACGGCATCCTGCTCATCGCCGACGAAGTCATGACGGGGTTTGGGCGGACCGGCGAGTGGTTCGCCGTCGACCACTGGAAGGTCGTCCCGGATCTGATCACGATGGCCAAGGGCCTGACGAGCGCGTACGTACAACTCGGTGCGGTGGGCCTGCGGCGCGGGATCGCCGATCACTTCAAGGACCGCGTGTTCTACGCCGGGCTCACCTATAACAGCCACACGCTGGCATGCGCGGCCGGGTTGGCGACCATCGCGGTTTACGAAGAGGACCGTCTGATCGACAACGCGCGCGTGCTTGGCCGGGTCATGGCCGACCGCCTGGCCCAGCTCGCCGCGCGCCATCCGAGCGTCGGGGACGTGCGTTCGATCGGCCTGTTCGGGGCCATCGAGCTCATTCGAAACCGGGCCACGCGGGAACCGCTGGCGCCCTTCAACGCGACGTCGCCCGAGATGGCGGCGCTGCACGCCTTCTTCCGCCGCGAAGGCCTCTACGCGTTCCTGCGGTGGAACATGATCTTCACCAGTCCCCCGCTCTGCATCACCGAGGCGCAGCTGCATGATGGCTTCGACGTCATCGACCGCGCCCTATACCTCGCCGACCAGGCCGTCGTCTAGCGCGACTCGACCTCCGACCGGAAACCGCGTCGCCCCCCGCACGCCGGCCCGCCAGGCCGGCACCCGACTCCTCAAGTGGTATCAGCGGGGAACCCCTGAAGTGGATCTTGGTCCACGCCAATTCGCGGGCGTATGCTCCGCGTCACCGCTTCCCTGGTAGGTGCGGTGGCCCCGAGGCCGATCGTCCGGTCCCTGGGGTCGGGGAGTGGTGTCGTCGTCGCAGGCGTCACTGAGGCACGTCGGAGGGGTCGGCGAGGAGGTTGAGTATGAGCACCAACGGAAGGGCCCGGAGCGTCGTGTTCGCCTTCGTGCTGTGGGCGCTATCGGCCAGCGTGGCCTCGGCGCAGGGCGCCATCGCAGGCGTCGTCAGGGACTCGAGCGGGGGGGTGCTGCCCGGGGTCACGGTCGAGGTCTCGAGCCCGGCGCTCATCGAGAAGACGCGGACTGCAGTCACCGACGCACAGGGGCAGTACCGGATCATCGACCTGCGACCCGGCACCTACACTGTGGTCATCTCGCTGCCTGGATTCAACACGATGAGACGCGAAGGGCTGGAGCTGCCTGCCGACTTCACGGCCACCGTCAACGCGGATCTGAGGGTTGGGGCCCTCGAGGAATCGATCACCGTGACGGCCGAGTCGCCGGTCGTGGACGTGCGGAGCACGACCGTCCAGAACGTGATGAACCGCGAGCTGCTGGATGCCATTCCCACCGGACGGAGCTACCAGTCGGTGGCACAGCTCGCGCCGGGCGTCCAGCTGAACCGACCCGACATCGCGGGCGCCGAGTCTTTTTTCAGTACGAATCTGCGCGTGCACGGGTCGCTGACGCGGGACCAGGCGATTCACCTCGACGGCATGGACACGACCTCCGGCGAGGGTGACGGCCGATTCCAGGGCTTCTACCGCGATGACGGCGACAACGAGGCCGTCGTCTACACCACGAGCTCGATCCCGGCCGAAGTGTCGAAAGGCGGCGTCCGCATCAACATGGTCGGCCGGGAAGGGGGCAACCGATTCAGGAGCTCGCTGTTCGTCGCCGAGACGCCGGGCGCCTGGCAGGCCAACAACATCACGCCCGACCTCATTGCGCGCGGGCTGCCCACGGCGCGTGAGGTCCGGCGCTTCTACGACTACAACTTCACCCTCGGCGGACCGATTGAGCGCGACCGGCACTGGTTCTTCTCGTCGTGGCGCTCGTGGGGCGTCCAGAACAACGCCGCCGGCGCGTTCCGCCGGGACGGATCTCGCTCCCCGGATGACGCCGTGCACCTCACGGGATCGGTGCGCGTGACGTCGCAGCTGGGCGACCGCAACAAGCTGATGGTTTACTACTCGCGGATGTTCAAGCGCACGCTCTACCAGCGGTTCATTGGCCCCAACAGACCCGAGGAGGCCTCGAGCCTGCATACGACCCCCATCATCTATTCGGCGCAGGCCCGCGTGACCTCTACGGTGGGGACCCGTCTCTTCATCGAGAACGGCTTCTCGATGACCTACACGCATCCGAAGATCTGGCCGCAGCCCGAGGTCGCGACGGCGGCGGGGGTCATCCCCAAGCAGGACCTGGTGCTCGGCACCTTCAGCAACGCCTACTCTCAACGGCTTGATCTGTACAAGGGCAACGGCGTGCTCACCAGTTCGCTGTCCTATGTCACGGGCTCGCACCAGTACAAGGCGGGCTACCAGATGCGGATGGCGCACAGCCGCAACACGCTGACGATCGCCGGCGACCAGCATCTGGTCCAGGAGTACCGCAACGGCGTCCCCTCGTCCGTCACCGTCTTTGCGACGCCCGTTGCCACCGACGTGTGGCTACGTCCGGAGCTCGGCATCTACGCGCAGGACTCGTGGACGCTGCGGCAGCTCACACTCAACTACGGCGTGCGGTGGGAGCTCTTCCGCGGGGTCGTGTCCGAACAGGACGTGCCAGCCGGACGGTTCGTCGCGGCCCGTCGGTTCGCCGAGACTTCGAACGTGCCGAACTGGAAGGACTTCACGCCCCGCTTCGGCATCGTCTACGACCTGTTCGGCACCGGCAAGACCGCCATCAAGGGTGGCGTGAACAAGTACATGTGGGGCGAGTCGGTGGCATTTACCGAGCGGCACAACCCGCACCAGGCGGGCGGCGCCAACGGATCCGACAGGCGAACGTGGACGGACTTGAACCGGGATGACATCGCCCAGGACAACGAGATCGGGCCGGCCAGCAACCGCAACTTCGGACTATCGCCGGCCCTCAGGCCCGACCCGAACATCGACCGGCCGTACCACGTGGAATACAACGTCACGCTCCAGCACGAGCTGGTCCCTCGCGTGTCTGTGAGCGCCGCGTGGTACAAGCGCCAGTACTACCGCGTCTTCCAGACCCAGGACCTGGCGGTGAGCCACGCTGACTACCTTCCCGTAGAGGTTCGCAGCCCGCTCGACGGTTCGCCGATCACGATCTACAACCTCAGGCCCGACAAGCTCGGCCTCGTGGACCAGTTCGAGACCAACTCGTCGAACAACACCCGGCGCTACAACGGGTTCGATCTGTCGGTCGATGCGCGCCCGAGGGCGGGCACGACGTTCTTCGGCGGCATCACGGTGGGCAAGCAGATCGACAACACCTGCGATGTCCCCGATCCGAACCAGCTGCGCTTCTGCGACCAGACGCCGTACCTCGGTTATCAGACCGTGGCCAAGGTCTCGGGCTCGCATCTGCTGCCTCTCGGCATCATCGTCAGCGGCACATTCCAGAGCTACCCGGGCAACCCGGTCAACGCGCAGGCCGCCGGCGATGTGGCATCGCCGGAAGCCGGGTTGGGCGTCAACTGGGTGGTCACCCGGGCCGTTGTCCCCACGCTGACCCAGGCACAGATCACGGTGCCGCTCATCCCGCCCGGCAGCAAGTACCTCGACCGCTACAACCAGGTCGATTTCCGCGTCGGCAAACGCTTCCGCGTCGGGAAGACGTCGCTCGATGCGAACCTCGACGTCTTCAACGCGCTCAACACCAGCGTGGTGTTGCGTGTCACCGAGACGTTCGGCGCGGCCCTTGATCGGCCGCTGGAGATCCCCCTCGCCAGACTGTTCCGCGTGTCGGCGAGTGTCCGGTTCTGAGCCGCCGCTGGCATGGCATAAACTGCAAAAGCTCATCCTTGTGCAACTGACTGAAGCCGGGTGCTCGCCGAGACGGCTACATCGGCAACGGCTTCAGCTACGCTGGGAGGGATCGCCGGAGGAGGAGAATGCGATCGAACGACTCTCATACCTCCTTCAGCCGACCCGATGCGTACTTGTGCAACAGACTCGAAATCAGCGTCAGATACGGCAGGCCCTCCGCGAGCGCGCGCTTCTGGATCGCTTCCAGGTCCTTACTCGAAAGGCGGATGTTCAGCCGCCAAGCTACCAATAGAAAACGGGCCTGAAATCGCTAATTTCAGGCCCGTTCTGTGATCTCGGACGACCTTAGCAAACCGCCGCCTTAAGCCTCTGGCCACCTCACCACGCGGAGCTGCCTATTGTCGCACAAGGACTTGCGGATTGCAGACTTTGTGATCTGTCGACGATCTGGTCGTCCCCGTCACGGCGTCGAGACTCTCGGTGGCCGAGCGGCGGTCGACAATGGCGCGGAGTGCGCCCGCGTTCGAGGGTTGCTGATGGTCGACGATCTTACGAAGAAGCCTGCGCAACTCCGCCGCCAACACCGCGACACTCGGTGGCAGCAGCAACGTCTCGTGCTGACCAGGAATCCGACGAATATCCAGCGACCCAACTAACCCGCTCCAACCTAAGGTCGGGTCGTCGCGAAACTCCGCAGGTTCGATCGCGGCGCGGAACAGCGTGACGTCGCCGCCGTAGGGACGCGGCGTGTACTTCTGGGCGGCAAGTGTGAGCCTTTCGCTGACGTTGAGAAATCGCGCTGGCACATCGACTTCGTCGCGGAACAACGCCGCGTGCACCGCCGGATGAAGCCCTGAGTAGAGACGAAACTGCAATCGCCACACGACGCTGCGGGTGCGTCGGCTGACGGTGCGCCAGCGCTGCGCGAGATACCCGCCCAACTCGCTGACGCGCACGCGGTACAGATTCGTCAGCTGTGCAACGGCCCGCTGCCCCAGTCCCGTCACGCGCCGACGCCAGCGGACCGACGCCGGCAGCAGCTTATAGGCGCCAAGCGCCGCCGCGTCGAGACGCGCAAGCAAGGCGACGTGGCCGCCGTCGTTGGTGATCCGACGCGCCATCTCGAACGCGACGACCCCGCCAAACGAGAATCCGGCGAGAACGTATGGCCCGCTCGGCCACTTGGCGCGCACCGCTGTGACGTAGCGGTCGGCCATCGACTCGACGTCGGTCTCGGTGGGTTCACCATGACCGAGACCGTGCGCCTGCAGGCCGAACACCGGGCGGTCGGGCCCAAGCAGCAGCGCCAGTTCCCGAAAACCAACCACGTTGCCGCCAATGCCGTGCACCAGAAACA
>SXGR01057067.1_pt1 | contig 14399 bp, 14 predicted proteins | sample 3174711 | NCBI WGS metagenome assembly SXGR01 (sample SAMN11356860, study PRJNA531348) | freshwater metagenome | isolation source: freshwater sample F1-60 | place: China: Fuxian Lake, Yuxi | collected 2017-12-25
ACGGTTCGTCGGGCACTGCGCTGTAACCCCGCGGCGCCATGTACCCGATGGCGGCTTGCTGGGTGATGATCCCGGCGACCGTCGAGGTGTCATCGTGGGGAGCCAAGCCGACGGTGACGTCGTTCGGTGCCAGGCCGACGGTGCTGGCGTCGTATCGGGGGGCGTTGACGGCGGCCAGTGCCGCGCCCCGGGCCAATGCCAGTGCGGCGTCCTCGGGGATGTGTACCGGCAGCGTCGTTCCGACGGCGACAAGTGTTTTCAGCGCCGCGACATCGACACCGGAACCCACCATGAACAGTGCCTGGGGCGGGGTGGGAAGTCGCTCGAGACCGACCACCATCGTCTGCAGTTCGGCCGCAGCGTCGGGGACGTGCAGACTGCGACTGGCAACTTTGACCACCGCTCCGTCGGCGGCTCGCACCACCGCCAGCGTGGCGGTGTCGCGTTCAAGGAACATCAGCGCGGTGTGTGCGTAACGGGCCGCCTGCCCGATTGCCTGCGCCAGCGCACCTGCGGCGTGCAGTTCGGATACCAGGATGACATCGTCGATGCTGGCGGCCCGCAGCACACTTTTCAGCCGGGCGGCGGCGACGGGATCAGTCCAGACCACCCCGGTGGCGGTGATCCGATGGCCGCCCTCGGATGCGCTGTCCCTGGTGCCCAGGATGCCGGCGAGCGCCGACGCGGCCGCGTCATCGGTGGTGAGGTCGAAACAGCGGTGGTCGACGGTGGCTCCGTGGGCGTCCTCACCCTCGACCAGCACCATCCGAACTGTCGTAGGTGTCATCGACACACCGAGAACGACGTCCACGTGCCCCTCCGTTGGTTGAACCGCTAACGGTTCATCGCCGAAGCCGGGGCTGTCGTTACAGCGATCCGGAGGTCCGAATGAAGTTCTGGTAGGACCGCGACGGGGTGGGGCCCCGCTGGCCCTGGTACTTGGACCCGACCGCGGCGCTACCGTAGGGGTGTTCGGCCGGGCTGGTCAGCCGTAGTAGGCACAACTGACCGATCTTCATGCCCGGCCACAGCGTGATCGGCAGGTTGGCCACGTTCGACAACTCCAGGGTGATGTGCCCGGAGAAGCCGGGATCGATGAAACCCGCGGTCGAATGAGTCAGCAACCCGAGCCGTCCCAGCGAGGATTTCCCCTCCAGCCGACCAGCCAGATCGTCGGGCAGCGTGCAGCATTCGAGGGTGGAGCCCAGCACGAACTCCCCCGGGTGCAGCACGAAGGGCTCCCCGTCGACCGGCTGCACCAAGCTGGTGAGCTCATCCTGCTGCTGGGCCGGGTCGATGTGGGTGTAGCGGGTGTTATTGAACACCCGGAACAGGTTGTCCAGGCGCACATCCACGCTCGACGGCTGTACCAGGGTGTCGTCGAACGGGTCGATGCCGAGCCGCCCAGAGGCGATCTCAGCGCGGATGTCACGATCAGAGAGCAGCACCTGACGAGCCTATAGCGATTGGTACCCTTGGCTTGCAATGCCGATGTAGTTCAATGGCAGAACATCAGCGTCCCAAGCTGAATACGCGGGTTCGATTCCCGTCATCGGCTCGACGATGAGTATCAGCAACGCTGATCCCCCGAACGCCGCCAACGCCCAGCGCAGACCCGTGGTGGAGTCCGGGTAGCTGGACCTCTACTCGTCGCGCGGCCCCATTGCCATGGGCACGAGGTCAGATCCCCGGGCGAAGAGCCGGGGCAAGGACGCTCAGCGGAATGTGCGGCTGTACCGTTCCGCCATCCATCGACCACAGCAGCGCGCCCGGAGTGAAGTCAATCGGCGCATCCCGGGCGACGGGATAGTCGGGCATGTACAGGATCAGTTCGGTCGGAGTGAGCGCCCAGGCGTTGTATCCACCGGAGTACACCTTGTCCGGCGTCCATCGGTCCGCGATGAAGGGATAACTGCCCGGATCGCGCGGCGGCGGGGCCTGGTCGAGCGCGGCCTGGATGAAGGGAGCGCCCAGCGCTGGAACTGCTGCCGGATCCACCACGTCCGAAAGCTGCAGTTGGCGTCCGGAGGCCAGATCAAAGGTGAAGGTGCGGTAGGCATTATTCAGGGCCGTGCCCTCGGCGTGATAGTTCTCGTGGAACACCACCGTGCGCAGGTTCCCGCGCTGGAACGTCTCAAAGTTTGCATCGCCCCAACTGTCTGCGACCATCCTCGCCGAGGCCGAGCGCCAGTTGTTCATCAGCGCGCTGAGGTAGTCGCCGATCACCTTGCCCATGGCGGGGTTGTCGAGCTCGCCGGGAATCGCGATATTAATCTCCCGGACCGCGAGGCGCTCAGACTTCACCGAGGCATGGCAGTACTGCCCGTTCCATTGGCCACCGATCTGGTCACAGAACCCGGCCGGGGACGCCGAAGCGCCGGGCGCGGTAGTCAGGGAGGCCGCTGCGGTGATCACCGCACCGGCCAGTCCGCCCATCCACGACGCAGCCCTCATCAGCGCCGCCCCACTAAGGCAGTTCGACTTTGCTTGCACGCCAACGGCCGTCGACCTTCTCCAGGGTCATCTTCATCCGGCTGCGGTCGATCCGCGGGTCAGGCAGCTTGGTGTTGGCCACCGACTGGTCGACGAACAGCAGAACCACTGCCCTGTCCTTGGACACCGACTGCACCGCCGAGTCGATGACCACCCCGTGCGCCGTCGCCTTGTTCTCGATCAGCAGCTGCCGAAGTTCGATACTGGACTGCGAGTACATGTCCTTGAACTCACCGGTGGCCCCGTCAAGAACCTCCCTGAAATTCTCATCCACGTTATTGGAGTCGATGCTGGTGAGCACCTGCGCGTAGCTCACCGCCGTGCGCTGGGCCTCTTGACCAGCATGGTCAATCTGGCGGGCCTGCCACACCTGCCAGCCGAAAACGCCGGTGCCGGCCAGCAGCCCGGCAACGGCCGCCACGGCCGCGACGACCCGTGGGCTCGGAAGCCTGCGTTTCGGCTCGGCGACCTCGTCGCTCTGGGCCTCCTCGCTTTGGGCCTCGTCGCTCTGGGCCTCCTCGCTTTGGGCCTCGTCGCTCTCCAGCGCATCGACGTCGGTCCCGGTCGCACTCTCGTCCGCCGCGTCTTCGGTGACGGCTGTGTCATCGGTCATGATTGGCATCCTCGTCTATCACTCCTCATGAGGACTCAACTGGGCGGTTCGACCGGCAGGATCGGGCCGCCGTAGGGAGTCTGGATGGAGTACCTGCCCTGCGGCTCGGGGTCGGTCTGCTCACCCAGATCGGCGCCCGGCGGCGGCCCGGCTGTGTCATCGCCAGCTGGCCGCGGTGCGTTCTTGGCGCCGCGGATCAGAACGGCGGGATCGTCGTCCAGGCAGTAGGTGTATCGGAAGGGCTCGGGATAGTGCGCCGTTGACGGCGGTCGCCGCGGTGTGCCGTAGTCGCAGCTGTACCGCGGGTAGAAATCCGTGGTGAGCCAGAAACCGTTGTCGTGAAGGATGCCGCTGAAGGAGTCGAGCACCGAACCGCGGTAGGAGGGGAAGAGCGCGTTGAGCGCCGGCACGCGCAGGTACAACAACTCGCTGAGAGTAGTCAGGTCGCCCAGCAAACTCACCATGGTGTCGGAGTTGTCGGCGATCAGGGTGTCGATTTCGGCCAGGGACTTAGGTGCCTGTTCCGTCAGCACCCGGAAGCCGCCAGTCATCTGGCTCACCCCGCCGAACACCTCGCCGAGGTTCGCAGCGGCGACCGTCATCCCCTCGTTCTTGTCGGCCACCAACTGCATGGTGACCCGGGTGGTGTTGAGCAGGCTGGTGGTCTGGGGCAGGACGCCGTCGAGTGCGGACAAAAGGAAGGTGCCGCCCTCGACGATGTCGCTGAGCTTCTGCGGCCCGTCCTTGGAGAGGCTGAGTTCCTTCTTAATCAGATTAAGTTTGTCCGTGTCGATCTGCTTGAGCATCCCGTCGGAGTGTGCGAGCAGATCGGCCATGGTGACCGGAACTGCGGTGCGTCCCAGCGCCACATCGCTGCCCTCAGCCATGAACGGTGACCGGCCGTCACCCCCGTCGAAGTCGATGTACTGCTCTCCTGCAGCCGATAACCCACTCACCCGCGCCTTGCTCGACTCCGACAGCTTCACCGCCGAATCAAGACGAATCTCGGCGTTGACCCCAGCCGGGGTGATCAGCAGCTTCTCAACCTTGCCGATCGGCACCCCGCGCAGGGTGACGTCCTGATTAGGCAGCAGCCCGCCGGAGGCCGGCAGTTCGACCGTGACCCGATAGACCGACGCCAGTGGATTCCAGCGCAACGCCCCCAGCGTCAGATACGACAACCCGACGAGCAGGGTGAGGGCCAAGGCGCCCGCGGACAGCCAGGTCTTGTGCCGGTGTCCGTAGCGGACCGCGCCGACGAGACCGTCGGCCATCACCCCGATCACGAGCCCGGACCGGACGAGCCGGGCGGGGGCCCGTGGACGGCCCACTGGCCGGGGTCGGTCGGGCTGGGGATCACCGGCACCTGCGGGACGTTCGGGCCCCGCCCGACAACCCGCTCCTGGAGACGCAGCAGGGTGTACTGGAACGAACCGACAAGCTGATTCCAGGTGGACCATTTCGGCCCATGGAGGCCCGGGTCTCCCGGGAAGCCGATATCGGGTATCGAACCGAGGACCAGCCGGTCGATACTGCCCTTCGCCGCGAACGAGTTGCCGGCGAAGGCCTTGATGAACGGCGGCATCAGCCGGTTGATCGCCAACAAACTGGTGTCGGGGTCCAGGACGGCGTCGTTGAGCGCGCTGGACATGGTGTTGAGATCGGCGATCATGCTGCGGCCGCTGGTATCGGTGCCGGCTACCGACGGGAACCTTCTGAGCATCTCGGCGGTGCTGCCCCCCTCAACCACGAGGTCCGCGATCTGGGTGGTGCGCTGGGCGAGGGTGTCGGTCGCCGGCGCCGCCGCGCTCATCAGCTCGGCGATGACGTCACTCTTGGCATCGATCTCCCGGGAGAGCCCGGATAGCGCAGTCAGCGAGTCCGTCAACTGGCCGGTGCGCGCGTTCATGACGCCGAGCAGCCGATTCGTGCGGTCGATCAGCTGAGCGAAATTGCGACCGCCGTCCTCGCCGGCCGCCTTGCCGGCGCCGTTGACGATGTCGGTCAGGTTCTTCACCGCTCCGCCGTTGACCAGAACAGCCGCCCCGGTAAGCAGGCTCTCAACGGTCGCGGCAGCTCGGGTGTCCGTGATCCCGATGGTGTCACCGTCGGTGAGCAAGGGCACTCCCGACGACACATTCGCGGGTGGCTTCACGGCGATGAAGACATCCCCCAGCGGCGTTGCCGAACGAAGTTCGGCGGTGGTCCCCCGGGGCAACCGGACACCCTCGGCGATCCGCAGCGTGGCCACCGCGGTGTAGTCGCGGGCCTCGATGGACTCCATCTGACCGACGTCCGCGCCGGCGAGTCGAACCGTCGCGAAGGCCGGCACGTTGAGGGCGTTCTCAAACACCGCGGTCACGTTGAATCCGCCCTTTCCCGCGCCCGGATGGGGCAGCGGGAGACTGGCAAGTCCGCTGGTGGCGCAACCGGTCCCGGTGAGCGAGACCGCTACCGTCAGTGCGGCGATCTTCCTACCCGCGGTCATCATCTCGGTCCCTCCGACGCATAACTTTTCTGCCCCATCGCTGTAAGACCGTCGAGAATGTAGGACACTCCGAAATCCGGGCCGAAGTCCTTCAACGTTCCGGTACTGCAACCCAATTGCCGCAAGTGCATCAGATTGCACACTTCTTTGATCGGCTGGGTGTCGAACAAACTCTTGTCGGTCAGGAGGTGCACCCGCGCGGCACCGTTCTCCCTGTCAAAGATGTTGTAGAGGTTGTCCAGCGTCATGGGAAAGACATTGAGAAACTCGGCGATCTCACGCTGAAACTCGACCGTGGTATCCAGCGTTGTATCGCCGTTGGCGAGCATTGCGTTGATGGCGTCGTGATTCTGCTCCAGTAGGTCGCCGAGTTGGGTCAGCACCACGTTGAACTGCTTTCCGGTGGTGCCCCTGCCTAAGTCCTCGTCGGCAAGCACCTGACTGAGAACCCGGACCGTGGAGCCGAAGTCACGCAGCATCGCATCGTTGGCGGCCGCGGCGTCCATCAACGTGCTCAGATTGTCGATCACCGTGGTGAGTTGTTCCTTGCTCTGGGCACCGCCGTCGGCGCCGAGTTTGAGAACCTTTGACAGTTCGCCGAGCGCGGACTTGATGCGATCGCCGTTACCGTCCGCCATCAAGGCGGTCGAATCGACGAGGGTGCGGACCGCGCCGTTACCCTCGCCGTCGCCGCTGAGGGACGTCGCGAGCCGGTCGATCATGTCGAGGGTTTTGGTGAATTCGATCGGAGTCCTGGTCCGGTCCAGTCCGATCGTGGCGTGGTCGTCCATCGCCGGTCCACCCCTATAGGGCGGTGTCAACTCGACGGAGCGTTCGGCGAGGATCGACGTCTGCATGGTGACGGCCTGGGCATCGGCCGGGATCGTGACGTCCTTGTCGACGGTGAACTCGACCTCGACATAGCCGGTTTTCGGGGTGACCTTGGTGACGCTGCCGACTTTCATGCCGAGAACCTGAACGTTGTTGGACGGGTAGAGGCCGGCGGCGTTCTCGAACTGGGCGGTCAGCGTGATCGTGTTGCGGCGCTCCTTGATAACAGACCAGCCGTAGAGCGACGCGACAGACGCCGCCACGACGGCCAGCGCGGCCAGGATCAGAAACCCGCTACCGCGCCTCACTGGCAGTCCTTGAAGTACTCGATCATCCCGAACTGCTTAGCGCGACCGCTGATCGCGCACATCCAGGAGTCGATGGCGAGGCCGTTGATGACGTTGCCGTCGACTGAGTTCCCGGTGCCGGTGGCGTTGGCGACGCTGCGCAACCCGATGGGGGCACTCTGCAATATTGAGTGCACGATGTCATCACGTTGGGCCAGCAGGCCGGTGAGTTTGTTCGTGTTGGCCAGCAGCGCATCCATCTGCGGCCGGTTGCCAACGATGGTGTCATCGAGAGCGTAGACCAGCTGGGTAAGCGACTGCTGCATCTCGTGGAATTCCGCACGGCGCGCGACGAACTCGCCGAACAGCTGCTGGCTCTGGTTGACCATGCTGCCGATGCTGGCCTGCTGGCGGCGTAACGTCGTCGTCACCAGGTCCATGGTCTTGAGCATGCTGCCGAGTTGTGCGCGACGGTCAGCCATCACCGTAGAAAGCTTCTGCAGGTTGTCCATCGCCTTGGGGATCATCGGGGGCAGCGTCTCGATCTGCCTGCCCAGCGCCTCGACCGCACTCGCCAATTGCTCGGTGTCGACCTCACCGTAGTTGACGGCCACATCCTGCAGGGCCTGTTGCAGGTCGTAGGGAACCTCGGTGTGGTTGAGGTCGATGGTGTTGTTCTCGAGTGGACCCCCGCCGCCGGGGTGCAGCGCCAGGTACCGCGACCCCAGGATGGTGGTGACCATGATGATGGCCCGCGAGTCCTTGCCGAGTTCGACGTCGTCCCGAATTCTCATGTCGACGACCACGTGGTCGCCGGCCAACTTCATCCCGGTGACCGTTCCGACCGGGATGCCGGCGATGGTGACGGGGTTATCCGGCAATAGCGCGGCGGCCTGGATGAACTGCGCGGAGTAGTGGCGGTAGCCCGGGCCCACCTTGGTGATGATCACCAGGGTCGCCAGCAGAACTGCCAGCAGGCCCAGAGCGACCAGCCCCATCATGGTCCGGTTGAGATCCTCGAGCGTCTTCTTTCGGGGCAGCCCGCGGTACTTGCGCTCAATCTTCGAATCAGCTGCGTCAGCCATCGGTCCGGTTCCTACATTTCGGAGTGTGCTGCGCCGTGTTCCCCGGGGTGGCCGCGTCGACGATGATCGGGGTCACGTCATTGAGGCCGGGGAAGAAGGCGTACGGATTGAAATCACATCCATAGGCGTTGATGTAGGCGCCCTCACCGGTGACGTTGGCGAGGCCCTTGAGCATGTTCGGCAGGTTTGCGCCGAAGAAAGCCGCTTGCGGTTCGATCGCGACCAGATGGGCCGCGAACCCCGGTTCCCGGGTGATCAGCGCCTGTAGCGAGGGATTCACCTCGCTGGTGACCGTAGACAACTGGCGTACCACCCGCGACAGCGAACCCATCGAGTCGACCAATTCCGGGCGTCGGGCATTGAAGGTGTTCACCATCTGCCGGGTGTTGGCGAGGGTCTCGTCCAGGTTGTCGTTCTGGCTTGCCAGGGTGCCGAACACCCGGTCCAGGCCGGTGATCATGTCGCCGAGGAGCTGGTCGCGGCCGGCGAAAGTGTCGGTGAGCATGCCGGTCTGTTCGACCAGCATCGCCCACGACGCAGCGTCGCCCTGCAGTGCCTGAATGGCGGCGCTGGAGATCTGATCGACCGCCTTGGGGTCGATGGTGGCGAACAGCGGTTCGTAGCCGTTGAGCACGACGCCGACATCGAACGACGGGATGGTGCGGTCCACCGGGATGACGCTGCCCGCCGGCAGCGGCGTCGGATCACCGGTCTCGCCCAGGTGAAGGTCGAGATACCGCTGGCCGACGATGTTCTGGTACAGGATCGACGCCTCGGTGTTGCCCAGCAGTTTCTGGTCGTCCTGCAGCTCGAAGTTCACCTTGGCGCGGCTGCCCGGCAGCAGGTCGATGGTCATCACGCGACCGACGCGCACGCCGGCCATCCGAACGTCGTCGCCGTCGCGCAGACCGAACACGTCGGTGAACTCGGCCGAATACACGGTGGTGGCGCCGGCCACCTCGCGCTGCAGTGTGGAATACACCAGGTAGGACATCACGGAGGTGACCACGAGGAACGTGGCCAGCCCAAAGGCCATCTTGCCCAACTTCATCAGTGCTGACCTCCGGTGACTTCGGTGACCGTCATCCCGCGCACCACCGGCGCGAGCAGCAACTGGGTAGCCGCGGTGGCCGGTCGGCCGGTGATGTAGGACAACTGCTCGACTTCCTGGGCGCTACCGACGGGTCCGACGTTGCCACCGTAGGACGCCGGCGCCGCTTCACCCGGCAGATAGCCCGGAGGCCACGGAGCGACCGGCGCGAGCGGCGCCGGCGACGGGTTCAGTGGCACGGGCGGCGTAGTTAGTGCCGGGTTGGCCGTCCCCGGGACTGGCGGCGCGGGTGTCATCGGCGGGCCAACACCGCCGAGTACACCCGTGCCGATGCCGTCGGACAGCGGCGGATTCGGGTCCACCAGGTTGGGCCCCTGCGGATTGATCAGCGGGGGCCCGACGGCAATCAGGTTGCCACTCGGGCCCACGACGGTGCCCGGCGGTGGCAGGAGGTCCGGTGGCGGCTGGTAGTTCTGCGGCAGCAACACCTCAGGCAGTTCCGGCCGCACCGCGATCAGGGGTGCGGTGAAGCAGCTCGGGCCCTTCAATGCGCCATAGGACGGGCAGTCGGCGCGGGTGTAGGAGTAGCTCGGGGTCAGCGACAGGTTCGCCCGCAGGTTGAACACGGCCTGCTCCGAGTCCCAGCCCTGCGGGAACTTTTCCGAGAATACTTTCGCCTTCTGAAAAGCGGGAACCCAGTTGTTCGACGTCTGTGCCAGCACACCCATGACCGGCGTCATGTGCTTGCTAATGGTGATCATCTGGTCGACATGATTAGCCAGGGCCGAGTGCGCCGTATCCAGGGTGCGGGTTCCGCCGGCCAGCATGGTGTCGAGCTGCGCGCGTTGCTCGACGATCGCTTGCATCGGTCCTACTGCCCGGTGCAGCGAGTCGAGTAGATCCGGTGCGGTCTGCTGCAGCCCCTCGGCGGCGGCGACCAGTGCACTCAACGTCGACGGGCTTGTGGTGTCGGTGGCAACAACCGAATTCAGCTCGTCGACAATGCGGTCGAGTTGCGCTCCGGCAGTGAGTAATTGAGGCCGGCGGTCATGGGTAGCCGCGCCTAGTGCCGCGAGGATACCGAGCGTTTCGTCCTCCCGGCCGCGTCCGGTGGCGAAAAGAATGTCGCGCAACTTGCTGATCGTGGTCTGGAACAACACCGTCGGCAGCTTGGTGTCCTCGGCGATGTGGTCGCCGGTCTGGATCGCGGGTGCCGCTCCATTGTCGATGAGCTCGACGCCCGAGATGGCGAAAACGCTGCTGGGAACCACACGCGCGGTTACCGTCTTCGGGATCGCCTGCGCGTAGTCGTCGGCAATATCGATGTGGACCATGTTCGGTTCGTCGTTCCTGGTGGGCACGATATTGTCGACCGAGCCGACGAGCAGCCCGTGGTAACGCACGTCGGACCGGTTGGGCAGCCCGTCACCGACGTTGGTCAGCTCGGCGACGATGCGGGTGTAGGAATCAAACCTCCCGGAGGACTTATCCAACAGCAGGCTAATGATGGCGGCAGACGCGGCGATCACGGCCACTCCGCTGAGCAGCAGCGTGCGATTGGACGGCCCGCGCCCGCTGAGATCGAGGACCTTTGCCATCAGCCGCCGAACCTGGCGCCGGAGTCGAGGCTGAACATCGCCATCGTCAGTAGCATGTTGACGACGACCACCACGCTGATAGCCGACCGCATCGCGTGACCGGCCGCAATCCCCACACCCTCGGGTCCACCGCCTGCGTAGAAGCCGTAGTAGCACTGCAGCACCGAGCAGATGGCCACGAAGACAACGCATTTGACTACTGAGTAGAAGATATCGGTGCCCGACAACATCAGACCGAAGTAGTGCGCATATCCGCCCATCGAGCCGCCGCTAATGAAGGCGACGACGACCTGGGTGCTCAGATAACTGACACCGAGACAGACGACATAGAGCGGGATGATCGCGGTGATCGAGGCCATCAGGCGGGTGGTCACCGTAAACGGGATCGGGGGGATCGCCAAAGAGTCCAGCGCGTCGATCTCTTCGCCGATCCGCATCGCGCCCAACTGCGCGGTGAACCGGCACCCGCTCTGGGTGGCGAAGGCCAGCGCCGCAGCGATCGGGGCGAGTTCCCGGGTGTTCACCAGCGAGGAGATGATGCCGACTGCTGGACCGAGGCCAAGCAACTGCAGGAAGTTGTAGCCCTCGATGCCGACCATGACGCCGACCACGATGCCCAGCACCAGTGCGACACCCGCTGTTCCGCCACCGACGACCAGCGAACCGTTGCCCCAGGCGACGTCGGAGAGCAGTCGGGTGTACTCATTGCGGTAGCTGCGCAGCACGAGCGGGATGCCGGCGATGGCCTTGCCGGCGAAGTGCAGCATGTGGCCCAGTTGCATGATTGGTTCGGAGACCCGCTGCGCCGCCCGCTGGATACGTGCGACGACTGGCGAGACGGGCTTGCTGACGACCACCTGTCACAGCCCCGTCTGCGGGAAGAAAATGAGGTACATCTGACTGATCGCGACGTTGACGAGCATCAGCAGCAGGATCGACTCGACGACCGCGGCGTTGACCGAGTTGGCTACCGCCATCGACCCTCCGCGGGTGGTGAGGCCCTTCTCGCACGACACGATTGCGACGATCGCGCCGTAGATGACGGCTTTGAACAACGCGAGATTCATGTCCGCGGTGGTGGTGAACGCGGCGAACGTCTCGATGAAACTCCCCGGCGCGCCATGCTGGAAGTAGACGTTGAAAAGGTAGCTGGCCAAAAAACCCGCGAAGCAGACCAGCCCCGTCAGGGCGATCGCGACAAGTATCGCGGCAACGAATCTGGGAACCACCAGTCGCTGGATGATGGAGATGCCCATCACCTCCATTGCGTCGATCTCTTCGCGGATCTTGCGCGATCCCAGGTCGGCGGTGATCGCCGAACCAACCGCCGAAGCCATCAGGATGGCCGCCACCAACGAAGCCGCTTGACGGATGACGGCGAGGCCACTGGCGGCACCGGCCAGCGAGGTGGCACCGACCTGGCCGGCCAGCAGAGCGAACTGGACCGACAGCGTCACCCCGATGGGCAGCGCCACAAAGATGGTGGGAACGACTGATGTCCCGGCCATGAATGCGGCCTGGCGGATGAATTCCCGCCACTGAAACCTTCCGGTGAACAGATCGACGAACAGCGACTGAATGGTGCGCAGTGCCAGGACGGCCTGATCGCCGACGGTGGTGACCGCGGCCATCGGGTGCCGTTTGGCGTAACCCGAGACCCAGTCGTCGATCGCCTTGCTGCCGTCACTCCTGCGGTCGTTCTCGTCAGCAGCTTCCGGGGTGATGGCCGACGTCGTCATTGGACGGGCTCACCCCCTCCCGCGGTCGTCCCGTGTTTTTCACCAGGGCGTGCAGACGCGGTCACCGTATAACGTCCCGCGTTACAGCGCCCGCTGGTTTCTTGGAAGACAATGACGCTCAGCGGCCAGTCAGTTGATCGATCAAGTTGTAGCCCTCTGGGTCGTCAGGCAGCACCGGGGCGAAGCCCTCCAGGAAGATGATCGCGATGACGTTCGCGGCGACCACGCCGATGAACAGCCAGACGATGGCGGTCGAGACCCTCCAAGCCGCACTGCCGGCGGCGGGCGCCTGCGGAATGCCCCGCGGCATCAGCATCAGCATCACGCCGATATAGATCATCACGATGGCGAAGGTGACGAAAGCCCAGGTATAAAGATGCAGTCGCAGGAACGGCGCGCCGTAACCCGGGTCACCGGGCAGGATGTGCAACTCAATCTGGCGCACCGATACCGACGCACCCGCCAGCACACCGATCAGGCCTATGCCGAGGCCCTGCGCGTAGCGAGCGGTGGTGAGTTCACCGCGACGAGCCTGCATGATCACGAACAACGCTCCCAGCGTCGCCAGGATCATCCCGTAGCGCTGCAGCATGCACAACGGGCAGGGGAACTCCCCCATGACGAACTGGATGAAGAACGCACTGAGCATCACCACGCAGTAGGCAAGTACCCACGCGTGCAGGCCCCAGAAGGTGATGAACCCCCACAGCCGACTGCCGTCGCCCTGGGGATCTTCGGTGATCCGCGTCTCCTCGACGACGATCTCGGCCATCAGAAGCTCAGATCCAACGTGGACGTGACGTGGTAGCGGAACAAACCGATCGTCGCCACCAGTCCCACAACCCAGAGTGCGATGACCACCCCGCGGTTGGCGCCCCGCCATACCAGCAAAGCGAGCACCAACAGCAAAATCATGATGAGAATGTCCACGCGCGAACCATAAGCCGTGGCGGACGGGTTGCGGGGCCGTTTGGCCCGGACTCAGCCCGGAAAGATGTGCACCCAGTCGACGAGCATCTGGCACGGGTAGTTGCCCGGCGCCGCATCCTTGCCCCCGGTGCCACCGATCGCGACGTTGAAGACCGGCTTCATCATGAACCCCGGATCGTTGAAGGCCCAGTCATCGAGCGAAAACGCCGGAACCTCGAAGTACGGCTCCATACCGGGTTGGTAGTCCAGCCAGAAGTACATCCCGGAGGTGTTCCAGGTCATCCGCCAGCGGTGCCACGCATCGTCGACGGGAACCGGCATCGTCGCGAACGAGGTGCCGTCCAACCGGGCGTGCACTGTGGAGCCCGACGGCCACTCCATGTTGCCGTACCACTCGACGAGGTCCACCTCGCCACCGCGCGGTTTGCTCTCGTTGACCACCCACCAGGCCGGCCACGCCCCGGGAGTGAGGCACTCCATTTTCACCCGGGCCTCGAACGTGTGGTTGATCGGCGCCGCGAAGTTGCCGACGACCTTGCCGCTGACGTACTTGCCCGGCGCCTCCCGGGTGGCGCGGATGACGAGATTGGAGTTGCCGTCGAGGAACACGTGTTCGCGATCGTCGCGGTACTGGCCCATGTTTTCCGGTCGGTCCCAGAACACCGGATTCTTGATCAGTTCTCGCCGTTGGGCGATCTGCCACAGTGCCGGGTTCGGCGGGGCACCGGCCGGGCCGTCGAACTCATCGCCGAGGAACCCCGGGGGCACGGCGGCCGCGGGAGCCGGCGGGACACCCGGAACGGGCCCCGGCGCCTCGGGGCCGACCGGTTCGGCCCCGGCCGTCGGCGTGGGAATCGACACGGCGGCCATGCTCAGACCGGCCATCACCATCGCACTGCGGCGATCGATATCGGGCATGGTTCAACATCTTAAAGGCCAATCGCCGGGCCGTACACCGCCGGGGGCGCAACTGCCTCCGCACAGCAATCGGCGGAGTCGCACATTCGGTGTCTCTAGCTGGTGGAATTGCGTTTTGCCTCCGCCGTGGAGAAGCACGGTGGCCAGTCATGGCGCCAGTGCGTCCGCCTGCAGTGCGGTGCGGATCGCCTCGTCGAAATCCCGGCACGTGCGCCGGATCGCCTCATCATCGGTCGCGATCGCTACCGCACTCCGAATACACACGACCATTGTCGGCCGGGCGATCGTGATGTGGTGATCAGCCGTGAACAGTCGGGTTCTCCGCCGGGCGGCGCTCAAGATCGTTTCGTACGCAGGCAGCAGGCA
>SXGR01666394.1_pt1 | contig 14396 bp, 14 predicted proteins | sample 3174711 | NCBI WGS metagenome assembly SXGR01 (sample SAMN11356860, study PRJNA531348) | freshwater metagenome | isolation source: freshwater sample F1-60 | place: China: Fuxian Lake, Yuxi | collected 2017-12-25
CAACCGCAACGTCCGTGTGACTGCGGCCGCCGTTAGTCATGGCGGCATCTCGTTGAAGATTGCTGCGACCAATGAAGTCAGCCAGCCTGCACCGTTTGCGCCAGCCGGGGCGAAGACGGCCCCAGTCACCAATGCGGAGGTGGGTGTGACCGAAGCGAAGAATCCGATGGTATTGTTTAAACCTGGTGTTGATTTGCGCGAAATCGTCGACGCTGTCAATCAATTGGGAGCAACCCCTTCGGCCATGATCGCCATCCTTGAAGCGCTTAAACGCGCGGGCAGCTTGCGCGCCGATCTGGTGGTTATCTGAAATGGCTACTCCCGTGCAAAGCCCCAGTTCCCATCTCGACTTCGAAGGTCTGGGCCGTCTGCGAGGGCAGGCGCGTACTGACAGCCCAGCAGCGGCGCACGAAATCGGTCAGCAGTTCGAGGCGATGTTCGTGCAGATGATGCTTAAGTCCATGCGCGAGGCCTCACCTCGTAGCGGTTTTATGCAATCCCAGGCGTTGGACACGTATCGGGAGATGTACGACAAGGAGATATCTATCCATCTGGGAAGGCGCGGCGTACTCGGCATTGGCGAAGTGCTGACCAAAGCCATGCAAAACACCCAGTCCAAGCTGGCGAAGGCGGGTGATCTGATCAAGCCCCCGGGGATGACGGTCGGTTCAGGTCTCGGCCTGCCGCTAGTAGGGGAGCAAGCTGGCGTGCCGCTAAACAAGCCGCAGCGAGCGCTGACTCTGCCCAAGCCGCAAATGGGCGGGTTTCCCCTGATGCACGGCGATTTGCAAGCTGACGCCGTCGCCAAGCCGGACCACCCATAGTTGCTAGCCAGACATGGCCGACATCCTCACCATTGGCAGTTCGGCAATAGAGGCCTATCAGCGCGCGCTGGGCACTGTTAGCAACAATATTGCCAATCTGAACACCGACGGCTATAGCCACCAGAGCATTGCGCTCGCGCCTGGTACGCCGGAGAACCGCGCCAACATCTATCTCGGGACTGGCGTGGTGGTCAGCGCGCTGAAGCGCGCCTACAGCGAATTCGCCACCAATGGCTTGCGCAACAGCACCAGCGCTCTTAATACCCAAGAGCCCCTAGTTCAGTATTCGAACCGGATCATTGATGTGATGGGCAGCGCCCAGTCTGGGCTGAATTCGGCACTCGATCAGTTTTTCTCGTCTGCCCGCGCAGTTTCGGCGGCGCCGGCATCAGCGGATATGCGCGGCCAGTTCCTGAACAGCGCGGATGGTGTTGCCGCCCGGCTGCGCGAGCTGGCGGGCCAGCTGCAAAGTGTGGAATCCGACACCCGCGAGGAAATTAGCACCGAATTGGCAAAGATCAACACCATCACCGCCCAGCTTGCCGTTGTTAATGCGCAGCTCAGGCGCTGCACCGGCAACGCTAACCAGTCTCCACTGCTTCTCGATCAGCGTGATCAGTTGCTAAACGAGTTGTCAAAGGCCGCCGTCATCAGTGTCGCGACCAACGCCTATGGCGAAGCCACCGTCGGGCTGGGCAGTTCAGCCGGTCAAGCTATTATCCTGCAAGGCAACACAGCTTTGCCGGTGGGCGCAGCATTCAACGATTCTAGCGCTGGCAAGGTCGATATCATCATCGATCCCTTCGGCGCGGCCCGGTCAGTCAATAATCTCGACAGCGGCAGCATCGCGGGGCTGATCGCTTTCCGCCAACAGGCGCTGGAACCCATGCAGTCACGATTAGACACGCTAGCTCAGGTGTTCGCCAGATCAGTTAACGGAATTCAGACTTCGGGAATCGATGGACATGGCCAGATTGGCTCAGAGCTATTTGCGATAGCACCGGCGTTTCAGCTTGAGTCCGCAGGTAAACCCGCCGAGGTCAACGTCGAGGCAATCGTCGTCAATCCTGCGGCAACCGCGCATCACGATATTTCCCTAAGCTACGACAAGCGCCTCGCCGTATGGACCGCTCGCGATCGCATCAGCGGGAATAGCGTGCGTAGCGATCCTGCGGCCGCTGAACTTGTTATCAACGGCGTGCGCTTGAGGTTCTCCGGGACGCCGCAGCAGGCGGTCGAGCTCACCCTTAAAGCGTTTCAGCGATCCGCCAGCACGATCCAACTCATCCAGGCCGACCCGATGGGTATTGCGGCGGGAGCCTTGTTCCGGGTCACCCCGGCTGCAGGCAATACCGGGGTTACTGCTGCTGCTGTCAGCTTTGATGCGATGTCGCCCCCCAGTGGTGGCCCCGCGCGGCTGGAGCGGGTGTTTGTTAACAATCCCAATTCAGCGGCTAGCCTAGAATTCATTAATCCGCCTGCGGCGCCTATGCGGAATATCGCTAGCATTCCGGCGGGCTACGGCAACGTGCGATTGCAGTTTAGCAGCCCGCCCGAGGGGGAACTCAATTTGCAGGTGGTGACGCGCGATGGCAGGCAGCTCCTTGGTACGCCCCTCAGCGCCGAACAGCAGCAGAGCTTGTTGACGACACAGAACGGCTTTATTGCGGGCGCCCGCTACTCTTCAGAGTATCTTAACAAAGCGGGTGAAGCAGCTTACCGCGGTCTGGACGTTTTTTATGGCGCGCGCGCCCAACCGGGCGGCAATGCCGAGTTCGACCGCGTCAACAACGTCGTTGACCTGCGCAATCTAGCAGCGCGTATTGACGCCAAGGCGATATCCGTCTCCGCCGGCGCTGCGGGTACGACTATTATCGAGGCCAATGCGCTGTCCTTGAACGGCTCGCCCCTAGGCGCACTGCTCATCCCGCCCAGTGGCCGGCTGCAGGCCAGCGATCTGGCGCTCTGGATTAACCTGCAAGTTCCAGCCAGTTCTGACCTCAGAGCGAGCGCCGCCGCGGAACTGCGAATACCAGCAGCCGATTTGCGCATCGCTGCTACCGGCACCGCACTGTCGATCAATGGCAGCGCCATTTATCCTCCTGACACCGGCGGCGTATTCGCGAGCAGCCTAAGCCTGGCTGCCGCTATTAACGCCGTGGCCACGACCACTGGCGTGCGCGCGGTTGCGCAAGCGGATGGCTCGATCGTGCTTGGCAACGACGTCGGTCACGAAGGCGAGGACATCGTGCTCGGCACGCCGATGGTTGACGGCAACGGCGCGAGCGCCACCTACACCAACGTCCTTGGCCTAGATCCCCTACAAGCAAGCACCGTAGTGGGCCGACTCTCACTCACTAGCGCCCAAGAGATCAGGCTGGGAATTGGCCCGGCGGGTAGCGCCGCTGATCTGGCCAGGCTGGGGCTGCATGCCGGCGTACATCTCGCTGGCGTTACCCCCGAAGACCTATTGGTATTTCAGAGCGGCATAGGTACCGGCAGACTGGCCGCTGGCTACGAAAAGGGTACAATCGATACATTGCAGCAACAGCGCGCGCAGACACTCAGGGTCCGCTTTACCTCCCCAGAAAACTATGCGATCAGCGATGCCAGCACTGGTCATTTGCTCGCCGAACGCGTCTACGATGGCACCTCAGGCATCCGCTATGGTAGCCTGAACCTACAGCTCAGCGCGGCCCCGCGCGCTGGCGACGAGTTCCTCATCGACGGCAATCACGACGGTACCGGCAGCAATGTGAACATGCTGCGCATCGCAGCGCTCGAAAAGCAGGGCCTGATGTCGCAAGGGCAGACCTTGGGTGACTACTACAATTCGGCCTTGAGTGATATCGGCCGCTTATCGAGCCAGGCGCGAATAGCCAAGCAGGCGATGACGGTGGTGAACCAGCAGGCGATAGAAGCGCGAGACAAGGTTTCGGGCGTAAATCTGGACTCGGAAGCAGCTGATCTGATCCGCTTTCAGCAGGCGTATCAGGCTGCCGCCAAGACCATACAGGTCGCCAACGATCTGTTCGATTCCATCGCCCAGATCCGCTAACATCGGAGGCACTTCCGTGAGCATTTCCACTAGCTACTATTTTAATCAGGCGGTCCAGCAAATGAGCGAGCTGCAGGCCAGCATCGCTAAAATCCAGACCCAGCTCTCCACCGGACAGCAGCTGACCAAAGCGAGCGACGACCCGATCAAGGTGACGGCCATATTGCGCCTCAATACCGCCATCGCCCGTCAAGACAGCTTCGCCAGCACACTCGCCATTGTGGGAGATAGGCTGCAGGCGGAGGAGGCCACTGTCAAGAGCGCGACTGACGCCATGACGCGGGTCAAAGAGCTAGCGATACGCGCTTCCAGCGACACCTATGGCGCTGCGGACCGGGCAGTCACTGCAGCCGAGTTGTCTAGCCTTGGCGAGGAGCTGATTGCTCTGGCGAGTACGCGCGATATCAACGGCAATTTTCTGTTCTCGGGAACCCGCGTCAGCCAGCCGCCGTTTGCCGAGGCTGAGGCTGGTGCGATTGAGTATGTCGGCGATCAAACCGGAGTGCGGGTGGCCGTTGGCGAGCAGCGCGAGATGAGCGCCAATCGGCCCGGCGCCGAGGTGTTTGTGGCGGCCACGCGTGACGATCGCGGTAGCCCCGCAAAGGTGGGATTCTTCGAGGCTCTCGGTGACTTGATCGGCGCGTTACAAAGCGGGGATCGGGGCGGATTGCAGCGCGGTATCGGAGAAATCGACCAACTCAATTCTGGACTGTCGCATGCGCTGGCCCAGATCGGCGCTGATCTGAATGTGGTGGACACGCAACTGCGCCAGGTTGAAGACACCAAACTTCGCTTACAGACCACGCTCTCTGCGCTCGCCGACGTCGATTACGCGCAGACCATTACCAACCTACAAAAAGAATCCCTAGGACTGCAGGCGATCCAAAGCAGCTTCGCGAAAACCTCCGGCTTGAGTCTGTTCAATTACCTGAAATGACATTGGCTATCCGTAGGAGGTCTCGCAAGCCGCGCAGCCCAACATCCGTTGGGAATTACGGCAAGGCAAACGGAAACCAGCGCTCGGGTGCAGCGCTGCGCAAGGCGCACACTAAAGAATACCTTACTGCTCCCGACTATATTCGAAAACCTCTGCATTGTGATCTACCCACGGCCTCAGGAGTGAGTCGGTGAGTATTCCATCCATAAGCACTTCCTCGAACTCCGCCGCTGGTCTGATAAGCGCGCTCGGCGGTGGCTCTGGTGTTGACGTCAGTGCGCTTGCGCGCAGCCTAGTCGCTGCGGAGCGCGCCCCCCAGGAAGCCTTAATTGACTCGGGTCTAAAGACAACGCAGGCGAGGATTTCCGGTTACGGTGCGGTGCTCTCTTCGTTGTCGCAACTGAAAAGCAGTTTTGGGGCGCTACAGGACCAATCGAAGCTCAATTCACGGGTGGTGCAATCGAATGCCCAAGGCTACTTTGACGTCACTGCCAGCGCTGCTGCGGTGCCCGGACGCCACACGGTCAATATACTGTCTCTGGCAGTCGGGAAAAGCAGCATGTCCGATGGTTTTGCAACAGCCACTACGGCCCTCAACGGCGACGCGCCCATCACGCTGAACCTCTCGGTGGGTAACCCGGCGGTCAGTACCGCGCTCACGGTTAGCAGCCCCACGCCCAGCGGTATCGCCACGGCAATCAACAATGCCAACGTAGGCATTAGCGCTCGCATTGTCAACACCGGCAGCGGAGTGACGCCGTACCGAATTGTTATCAGCGCCACTGCCACCGGGGCCGCTGCCACGTTCAGCGTGAGCAACGATGCCACTGGAGCCGATGGCAGCAGCCTGACTTTTTCAAGCAGTTTGGAGTCTGCAGCGGACGCGCACCTGGTGATCAACGGGGTAGAAATGTGGCGCAGCTCCAACACGGTCAGCGATGCCATTCCTGGGCTCAGCCTCAGCCTGAACGCAAGCACCAGTACTGATGGCACCTTGGCCAACAGCGTCCCCAGGAGCATCAACATCGCGCGCGACACCAGCGGTGTGAAAGCCAATCTGCGCGCACTGGTCGGCGCCTACAACAGTGCGCGGGGCTTGCTTGCGACGGTAGCGGACAGCAAGTCGAAGGTTGCCGATACTGGCGCTACGCTGGTCAACGATTCGTTGGTCAGGCAAATTCAGTTCCAGATCACCCAGATGGTGACGAGCACCTCATCCACTCCCGGAGCCAACGGTCAGGGGGCGCTGCGAGACTTAGGAATCACCATACAAAGGGACGGTACACTGGCGTTGGCTGAGGAGCAACTGGATTCGGCGCTGAGGGATAATTTTACAGGCGTGGTCACCATGCTCAGCGCGGACAAGGAGAATTCGGGCAGGCTTTTGCCCGGGTCCCGCGGTCTGGCTGGCGACGCAGTGCAAAGCTTGACCAGTCTGATGGAGCGTGGGGGCCCGATAGTGGCGGCAAGTGACAATGCAAACAGCAAGGTCACGGATTACAATGAAAGAAAGGCCGCCCTCGAGTTGCGGATGCAAGGGCTGCTGAATCAATACACCACCCAGTTTGCGGCGATGGAGCGCATGGTGGGGGAACTCAAAAGCCTCAGAACATCGTTGGCCAACCAGTTTACCGCTTGGGCAAATCAGAGGGATTAGGTCTTGCCGCACAGGCCGCATGGCCTGCGGCAGGTTATCATCCGCGGATGGCAAGCCTGAACATAGGCAATAAGATTGTAGTGCTGTCAGCAGGCTGGGAAATCTATGAGCAACTTCCTGTTTCTGACGATATTACTCAGTATTCTGGGTGTAGTGTTGATGATCATTTACCTGATCGACCGGGTAAATTTGATAGAGAAAATGCGCGCCGTGCAAGGTGTGGACTCGCTGTCGGGAATTCATTCGGCCCCCGCCGAGGAACGCTTCGAAGGCTTAGACGGGGAGTTGCTGTGGAACGCACTGAGCGGCACCCCGCCATCTACTTGGAGTGAGGAAAAGCTAAGCGATATGCGCAAGTTTTGCGAGCCGGTAATTGACCGGCATGTGATGGAGGTGTTCGAAATAGGGCGACTGGACGCACGCCAAGGCATACAAATGCCCGCCGAGGCCAGTCGTGTGGCGGGCGCAATACATGGTCAGCTTGCGTCGTGGTTTCCGTTGGCCGATTCCCGCGCGATCTACAATCTGGGCCAGGACCGCGAGCGGAGTCAGGAACACGAGCTCCCCGACATACGGGCACGCGTGGATGAAATTTACCAGCGCCTGCGAAGCCAAGTCGGCTTGCTGCCCGGCCTCGGCATCGGCCGGATACTGCTGCCCGTCGTTGAGCTGCCGACCTTGCCCGAAGGCGGGGCAGTCGAGTCGGCACCGCAGGCAGACAGGGCTGGGAGCGAGAATGCTGCTCGCCCGGTCTGAGGCTGGGCAGGGCAATTGCATCAAATAGCCACCATTCCAAGCAACCGATCAGGATAAGAATCGCTGGTTGATGCGACTAGGCGTCGCGTCTTGATTCCGGCCTTGCGGGATGTATCCAAGCGCAGGATATTGAGCACCATGCGGCGTGCCGTGGCAAGGTTTTGGGCGCTGTTCTTGACTCGCGCCCGCGCCTGATCGTCGCTCAGACACACATCCAGGCACCAGTGCAAACGGTTCCCGAAGACCCGCACGCTGGTGTCGTGCGAGGCTATACCATGTTCCAGTTTCATAAAATGCCTCAATTAATCTAGCCGTGCCTCAGCCCATGCGTGAATTTCCGATGCCCAAACCGGCTTCTTGCAGCAATAATTCAACCGTAAATGGCGGGTTTTGCAACTACCTCGTACAACTTATTTTTTCGCGGTGCGATGTCTAAAGCGCTGAAAACAAGGTAAGATCTTGGACAGGTAGTAACGCTTAAAAAACTAAAAAATAGTTCAAAAAATCCTGCCAGCTGACGACTTGCATTATGCAGGATTAAATTTTACAAGTTTCCCAAAGGATTCCGGAGGTGTTCCATGACTGATGCCATATCGAATAGCGGGCCATTGAACCCCAGCCACCTTAGCCCGACTAAATCCCCTGTGCAGGGGTTGAAGTCGCCTGCGCCGGTGAATGAGGAGGACATTCTGCAGGTCGAATCGGCTGCCAAGCTGATCGAGGGAGAGCCGGATTTCGATGTCGCGAAAGTGGAGGCTATTAAACAGGCTATTGCTGACGGTAACTACCCGCTAGACCCGAAGAGGATTGCGGAAAGTTTTGCAGCCTTTGAAAAATTAGTCGATAGCGCGGTTTCCCCAGATCCCTATTCAGACCGCTAAGAATTGCACGGCCCGGCCCGGCCCTTGTCTAGCATTGCCAATACCGTTGCTGGGGCGTTTGATCTGGCGCTGCAGTTGCACCGCGTTCTGGAAGAAGAATCAGCTGCGCTCGGTGTTCCCGACCTGAGCGGTTTTGAAAAGCTCCAGCCGCTCAAGGAGCAGATTCTTGCCTCGCTAGGCGGGTTCATGAAGAATGGCGCACCGGCTGCTGTGCTCGCCGACGTGCAGATCGAATGGACTGCGTTCGAACAGCTGATGCTTTCCTGCCGCGATGCGCACCGGCGCAACGATATTTTGATCCGCAGCAAATTGGAAAGTATCCGTGCTGCCCTGCAGGTGCTGCAGGGTAGTGGCACCTCAAGCTCGGACGAAGTCTATGACCGGCTGGGTAGAATGTCAGGCCCGCGGCGGGGCCGCGGTTACGAAGATGCCTGATTTTCATTCAGGCTAGACTTTTTTTTCGTCCCCGGGCACCATTCCGCGCAGCCAGTAGGCCCACGACAATACTGCGGCAACCGCGGCATATAGTTCTTCCGGTATTTTTTGATCCAGATCGAGTTGCCCCAGCAGGGCGACCAGCTGCGGGTCACTGCTGATGTAAATGCCGTTGCGCAGCGCTTCAGCAATAATGCGTTCAGCCACCTCACCGCTCCCGATGGCGCTGAGCACCGGCGTATCCCTGAGGCCATACTCCAGCGCAACTGCGCGTTTTGTGGCTTTCATCAGCAATATCGTTCAGGCCCGTACATTTAGGATGGTCCCCGGCAGGGCGCCTGCGGGGTGGGGCTCCTGCCGAGCGCTGTTGTAGACCTGGAAGGAATTCATGCGCAGACCAGCTCTTTCCATCGCCAGCCTTAGCGAGCGCGAGCCCCGTGTCGCAGCGGTGGCAACCGCGGGCTGGGGTGCCCACATTGTCATGTCCACCTGCGTCTTACCGGTGATGACGGTCTTGAGCCAGATTTCGCCTAGGGCATCGTTGTGGGAGTGCAGATCCACCGTGTAGGGCGGGTCGGGCTGTTCCTTGCTGGGGGCTGGGCGATAAAAGCTTACGCGCACCGGATTGACGTCTGCAAACGGGATTAGCAGATTGAGCAGCAGCTGGTTGTTCGACTGGGCTTGCACCGCCTGCAACTGCGCCGCTTCGATATCGACAAGGGCGCGAGCGGCGATATCGGCTGTATCCCCTGAGCTATCGCGCGCGAGCCGCAGCAGTATAGTTTTAAGATTGGGCTGCGCGGGCGTTTTGCCGTGCGCTAGCGAGGCCTCAGTCCACAGCCCAGTATCGGCCACCGCCTTGCGCAGGCTAAGCGCGTTCAGGCGGGCCATCGACGGCTTGGTGAGTACCCGGTCAGCAGCGCCAAGCGTCCTCAGGGCACGATCCAAAAAGCCTCCTGACAATGCCTGCATCAGTGCCGGCAGTTGCTGCGGATTTAATAGCAGTGACGCGAGCGTATTGAGCCCCGCTGGCGCCAGTGCCTGAGGTAAAGGTGGGGGCGGTACAGCCGCCTCGGCGGTGGTGGCGCTCATCCGCAGCGGCTGCAATATCAGCTCCCCGGCTGTTAGCAGCACCCGGAAGCTTTGCGTCTCGCCGTCGCGCAAAGCATGTCCCTCGGGCAGGGCCAAGGGAATGCCGTTGATCAGCAGCTTGAGGGCCTCGCCATCAGGTCTGACGACTCCCCTGACAATCTCGCCATCGTGCAGCCCGAGATCTCTGGCCACCGCCTCGGTCATTCGCACTTGAGCGGCTTCTAGGGGCGCTGGATTGATGCGCGAGGCTACTGTGGTCTGCTCGATGCCCAACACTATAGATTCTCCGATCCCTCGGGTAACTAGTATGCCAGTTGGAACTGTTTGAGTAAAGTGCAGCTCGCCCGCTGCGAGCTCGCTACCGGGACGCGAGCGCAGCCCGACCGCATCAGAGCGAGGGGGTAGAGTAAGTGGATCGATCTGCTCACGCCGCGTCACTGCGCTGCGGGTTGCCAATTGGGGTAGCGTGAAACTCGCTGCCGACTGCGGCGTCAAGCTCAGGGGTGCTTGCGGGTTCAGCGGTACGGCCGACGGTTGCGCTGGGGGTGCGTGCTGCCAAGGTGGTTTGTCAAGGCGCAGGCTTTCGTTCAAGGGCAGGTTGTGAGAGGTGCGGATTGTCGCTTCTCGCCCAGTAAGTCCTGGTAGCGTGGTGGTTGCGCGCGCGGCAGCTTCGGGAGGCAGCGTATCCAGCACTGACAAGCGGTTCGATAGTGGCAGAGTTGCGCGCGACAGCGCCTCCCCGTAGGCGGCAGGAAGTGACAAGGGTAGTGATAACTGCTGCGCGGTGCTCTGGCTGACTGCTAGCTGCTCCAAGGGCAGGGCTGGGTCGTTGATTTTCGTAGCTGATGCTGGAGCTGCGTGTTGCCAAGGTGGCTTGCCAAGGCGCAGGCCTTCGTTCGGGGGCAGGTTGTAAGAGGTGCGGATTGTCGCCTCTCCTTCTCGCCCAGCAAGTCTTGGTAGCGAGGTGGTTGCGCGCGAGGCAGCTTCGGGAGGCAGCGTATCCAGCACTGGTAAGAAGTTCGATAGTGGTAGAGTTGCGCGCAGCAGCGCCGTCCCGTCGGCCGCAGGCAGCGACAAGGGTAGTGGCAACTGCTGCGCGTTGTTCTGGCTGACTGCTGGCTGCTGAAAGGGCAGGGCTGGATCGTTGATTTGCGCAGCTGAGGGTAGTGCAGCGAGGACCTCCCGCTGCGCCAGCGGAGGCAGCTGTGGCAGAAATACTAGGCTGGCTGTTACGGCAGCAGCGTTTGCCTGCGGCGAGCTACAGGCACTGGCGCCGGGCGCATGCAGCGGTTGTGGCGTGAGCTGCAATGCGATCAAGGTGGGCTGGCTATTGCCGCGAACAGGCGGGGGTCAGTGATCCCTGGCGTCCACCGGCCGGGTCAGGGAAAGCGTATCCAGCTTTTGCGCGGATCGACAGCTGCCGGAGTTTGCTCGGGCGCGGCGGGTAGTGCATCGGACACAGGGGTAAACAGATAACGAAAATCCGTCAGCATTGGCAATTGCAGGGTCGAACCTGCCAGCAGGCCTTCGGCTTTACCACCCTTGAAGGCCGTCGGGTTTTTCTTGATTAGCGCTTGCCGTAGCAGATCTTGCCGTAGCGGCAAATGTGTCAAATGGCGTACGATCAGCCGGTCCAGCGTATCGCCACGCCTGACCGCAACGCTGCATTGCGAGCTCGCCTCGGCTAGCGCTTCGCGCCTGGCGGCGGGGGAGTGGGCTTCGGTCGCAGCTTTCAATGGAGCGGGCGCTCCTATGGCAGGCGCTGGCGGATCAGCGGCGATGGACATAGCTGCAGAGCCTAGCAGGGCGAGTGCGACACCCAGCAGATCAAAACAGTGGGTTTGCTTTGTCATGTCAGTATGTCCCATGAAAGCTACAGGCGGATCGAAGGCAGCTGAGCCGTGGTTGATGCATGCGCCAGAATAGATGGGGGCTATGCATTACAAGGGAACTGCGGCTAGGGTCGGGTGCTGAGCTGCCGGCCGCGGACCGGCAATGCGTCGGGCGATGGCTGTGTCGCGCATCACTGTCTGTACTTCAAGTAATGCGGCCAGCCGCAGCGTGTCGGCATCCAGCAGTTGCACGGGGTAGCGGGTACGATCGATCAAGAGCAGCTGATCGCCCACGCGTAAGCCGACGCGGCTGCCAGCGGCGATGAAAATCTGCTCGCTCTCGTCCGTGCTCGCCACAAACTGCAGGGGTTCGCAGGCGAGCGAACTACGCAATGCCTGGAGCCAGTTTCGCAGCGTGCGCTGCATGGCATCCGTTAGCGCCGCGGGTAACTCTGGGGGCCTCAGGCTGGGTGAGGGTTCAGAGTATTCGAGCAACGCGGACTCCTGCCACAGGCTGCGCCCCGAGGCCGTATCATCGAGTTGCAATGAAACCCGCAGCATCAACTTAGTGTGTCGCGCCACGCCCAGCACACGCTGCAAATCAGTGAGTGGGGCGGGGGGCGCTGCCTCTAAACGTAATCGCAGGCGGTAGGGTTGGGTTTGTGGTCGATCAAGATCGTCCAGCAGGCGCATATAGGTATTGCTGGATCTACTGGCAGCAGTCAGCACCCATGCCTTATCCTGCAAAAACAGCGCGTGCAGAGTCGCTTCGGCATTGCTAGCCAATGCTGAGAGGAAGTGATCGCCCAGCCTGCCGTCTGCAGGGCTGGCTTGGCTGCTAAGCGCTGCGTGGCGCTTGAGTCTAGGGCCAGTGGCGGCACAGTCGCGCAGGCCGCTGCGGGCCACACTGGCCTCGGCTTGTGCCGCCAGCCTGAGGCTTGCAGGGTCCGGATTATCCCACTCGGACAGCAGACGAATACCGCGTACCTTGATCTCGGAGCTGATATGTATGTTTTCGCGCAACACCCCCGATTCATCCACCCACGCCGATGAGCGAACCCGAGCCGGCACCTTGAGCGCGTGTTCTAAAAGCGCCTCGCGCAACGCTTCCAGCCGCGCTTCGGCGCTGGCCCTGGCAGGCGGCTCTGGCTCCTCGGCTTGGACGGGCCTAGGTAGTGCAATAACAGCTAGTGCAAGGATATAGGCCCAAGCGCTAGGCGGCGCAGGCACGGCACATCTCATCGCAGGGAATAGCGTGTGCATGGCTAGTGCCGTTTAATATTTAGCTGTTCCAGATAAAGCACGCGCAGATCGTTGACCAAATCACGACCCAGCGTCAAGGTAACCTCGTAGGTATCAAGGTTGATTGGCGTGATACTGGTCAACGTCGCGCCATAGATCACGCCCTCAACGCGGGTACGAAATGTGTCGCTCATGACTGTCATGTCCGACACCATCGTGTTGGCATCGAGACGAATCCCATACACCTGCTCAGCCAGGCCGCGATAGGCATCGACCTTGGCGGCGCGTATGGCGAGCAGGCGTTGCTGGGGAGCGCTTGTGTGGTTTTGCACCCCGATCACTGCGTAGCCGCTTGCCGTAATGGGGGCACGGTGATCGAGCGCAAACGCGGTTTTCACTTCCGGCGCGACGGACGTGTGACTGGGAGTTTTTGGTGCGGGTGCATGTGAGGCGCAGCCGACCAAGCTGGAAGCGAGCAGGACGAACAGCGCTAAGAGTTTCATCGGTAAAGGCCCAATGTTAAGATGAGGGATACTTGCTTAAACAGCATCTGAATTGTGCACTGTTGAAGCATAATTCGGCAGCAGGTGCCGTAGCTTTAACGCCTAGCGAAAGAATGTTGCCACAGCGCTAAAGAACTTGCTATAGCACCCGAATTAACAATTAATGGTTCCGTATAGCTGATGCAACTTTAGTGTGTGATGCTCCGGCGGGCGGTCGGGGTCACAGACGCAGTGGTCTCATGCGCTGTATGGGACGCATGGTTTAAGCGAGTAGAAAAAGAGGTGCATCATGGGGGAAATAGGCTCAAGTGCAATAAGCAGCGTATCGGCTCCACAGCCGCGAGCTGCGAGTACGGGCAGTGTGGCTTCGGCGCAAGACACCGCCACCGCTTCCGAAGTAAGCCATATTCCAGAGCCCAAGGTCGCGATACGGGTCGATGCCCAAGAGATGCAGCGTCGGCTGCAGGATGCAGTGCGTGAGCTTAACCAGAGCATGGACAATGCCTCGCGTTCGCTGTCGTTCTCGATCGACAGTTCGATTGGTGTCAGCATAGTGATCGTCACCAATAAGGATACCGGAGAGGTGATTCGCAAGATCCCTGGCGAGGCCGTGCTGAACGTCGCGCACAGCATCGAATCCTTGAAGGGCATCCTCTACAGCGAGAGCATCTGATTGCCGCAGGCGATCTGCTCGCGCCGAGGTCGGCGCCATGTGTTCGCGTGCTTATGCCTGCACAAGCGGGTATGCACGCAGCGTTATCACCAACTGAATGGCGTGTCGTTGAGGCGTGCTGCTGTAATTTATATTGGCCGCAGCGCAGCAAAAAATTTTTTTACCGCAGCGCTAAAGTCAAGGTGATTCGAGGCGAATTCATGTTGTAACGGGACTCGAAAGTGTGAGGCACGTAGACCTTGCCCTGTCGGGAATCCCGGGTTATTCATAAACACTAGGAGATCATTCTCATGAGCGTTATTAACAGCAACATCAGCGCCCTCAACGCGCAAAGTTCCCTGGCTAAGAACCAAATACAGCTGTCCATGGCCATGGAGCGTCTGTCCACGGGCTCCCGCATCAATTCCGCCAAGGACGATGCGGCTGGCCTAGCAATCGCCGATCGCATGACCACAGACATCCGCGGCTTCGCGATGGCTATGCGCAACGCCAACGACGGCATTTCA
>SXGR01143181.1_pt1 | contig 14391 bp, 11 predicted proteins | sample 3174711 | NCBI WGS metagenome assembly SXGR01 (sample SAMN11356860, study PRJNA531348) | freshwater metagenome | isolation source: freshwater sample F1-60 | place: China: Fuxian Lake, Yuxi | collected 2017-12-25
AGCAGCGGCCCGTCGCCGCTCATCTGCTCGGCGATCCACTGCAGTGTCTTGCCCTTGTCCCAGTCCACATCCGGGCGAAGTTCGACGACTTTGCGTCCGGAGGTCACCCTTAATCCGTTGCGCCTGCCGACATCGTGCACCGCGGCGGTCACGGTAGCGGCGGCAGCGGTCCCGGCGTTGCGGAAGTGCACCGCGACTGCGAAGCGCTTGTGTTCCACCGATACTCCGGCGTCGGCGCGAAGGCGTTCGGCGAGCTCGACGGCTGCTGACTCGAGTACCGGAATGGCTTGCGCGGCAGCCTCATTGCTGTGATGCGTCCCATCCGGACAGAGAATCTCGAAGCCGTGACTGCCCGCGTACCACAGACCCGGGATTCCGACCCGGTCGACGATGTCGGCCAGATCGCGACCGGACAGCACCGCCACCGGGTAGAGCGCCGCGAGTGCGCGCAGCGCCTCGGCGGACCCATCCACCAGCGTGGCGGTCCCGGGTTGGTCGACGATCTCCGAAAGGGTGCCGTCGAAGTCGAAGAAGAATGCGGGCCGGTGCGCTGCCATCACAGCGTCGATGTGAGCGGCGCACGTCAGAGCATCCGGCAGGTCGGACATCCGGCGGTCGATGATACGGACCGTGACCTGCGCCGGATCATCGACGATCGCATCGGCGCCGCGCGCGGTAAGGGTGGCGGCCACGCCCTCGGTGTCGCTGCCGGTGACGACGCCGATGACGACGCCGAACCCGCAAGTGCGCGCCGCTGCGACACCGGCTTCGGTACCGGTGACGACGACGGCACGACCCGGGCGCGCGCCGAGGCGGCGCGCGGTGTCGAGCAATGTCGCCGGCTGGCTAGTGGCGGAGACCGTCGCGACGGCCAGGCCGGCAACCTCGAGTCTGTGCATCAGCGTTCCCACCGACTCCATGACCGGTCCCTCGAGATCGAACAGCACGGCGTCATGGTGGCGCGGGTCGATTTCGGCCCGTGCGCCGCGATCCGACATGGGGTCGACGATAGGCCAGTCCGCGGGCATCGCGCGGCCCGGGGCGAAGCCGATCAGGGTCGTCCGGCCCGGCCTAGGTGACAAATGTCCCTGATCCGCGGGGCACGGCCGGTCCTAGGATCAAGCCCGTCCCTAGGACCAAGTTCTGCCTGAGGTAGTGGAGGAGCGAAATGGCAACCGCGGCACACACTCAACTGATCACGGTCGGCGTGGACGGTTCGGCGGTGTCGCAGGTGGCGGTCGATTGGGCCGCCCGCGCCGCGGCGCTGCGGTCAGTTCCGCTCAAGGTGGTTCATGTGCTCAACCCTCCGGTCGTGACGGCGTTCCCGGAGGTGCCGATGCCGGCGGGATTCCTGCAGTGGCAGGAGGACGAGGGTCGCAGGGTGCTCGCCGCTGCGATCAAGACGGCTGAGGAGGCCGCCCATCTTCTCGGGGCCCCGGCGATCGAGGTCAGCGGTGAAATGGTGGCCGGAAGCTCAGTTCCGGTACTCGCTGAGGAGTCCACTCGGGCACAGTTGATCGTGGTGGGCTGCCGCGGCCGCGGCGCATTGGCTCGCGGGCTGTTGGGATCGGTCAGCACCGGTCTGGTTCACCACGCGCACTGCCCGGTAGCGATCATCCACGACGAGGACCCGCTGATGCCCCATCCGTCGTTGGCCCCGGTGGTGGTGGGAGTAGACGGCTCACCGGCATCCGAGCGCGCGGTGGCGATCGCCTTCGAGGAAGCATCGTTGCGTGGCGTCGACCTGGTGGCCGTGCATGCCTGGAGTGACACCGGGCTCTTGGAGTTCCCCGGTGCGGACTGGTCGGAGTTGCAGACCGGGGCTGAGGAAACCCTCAGTGAGAGGTTGGCAGGTTGGGCCGAGCACTATCCGGACGTCCTCGTGCGCCGCATCGTCGTGGCCGACCGCCCCGCCCACCAACTACTCGAGCAGGCCGCGGCGGCTCAGCTTTTGGTGGTTGGCAGCCACGGCCGGGGTGGCTTCGCCGGCATGATGCTGGGTTCGGTGAGTACTTCGGTGATCCACGGTGCCCGAATGCCGGTGATCGTCGCGCGCTAATCGCGCGTCGTCATCGTTGGGGTGCGCGTCGCGCCCCAGAGTCCTACCGCGATCCCGATCACCGCACCACCCAGACCGATCACGCGCTGTGTTCGCTTCATTTCGTGGTGCACACCGACACCACCCAGCAGGTCGGCACCGTCAGCGCCCGCGGATGCCAGGAACCATCCCCGGGTGTCGTTGCCGCGCAACGCGGCGGCGGTGAGCAGTCCGCCGATTAGGGCGTCGCGGTAGCCCATCGAGCGCAGCAGCAGTCGCGCGGTCGGGGCCGGTTCATCAGGGTCACCCCAGAGTCGGTTGGCCCGAACCGGGTCGATGAGAAATGAGACGCCTGATGCGAGCCTGATGCAGCCCGCTGTCAGTGCGAGACGGTCAATCGCCATGGGTCGCAGCCTAACCGGGGTATCAGGTCAACGGCGCGGACCAGCGCAAGTGCGTTCCGCCGTCGGGCGCATCGGTGAGCACCAGCTCGCCGCCCGCCTCTGCTGCGCGCGCCCGCAGGTTCGCCAGCCCGCTGGCGGTGACGTCGGGCGGCATTCCGCAACCGTCGTCGATCACCTCCACGCTCAGGTCGTCCTCGACCCGGACGTTGATCATCAGGCTGTCGGCGTGCGCATGCCGGATCGCGTTGCTGACCGCCTCGCGCAGGACTGCTTCGGCGTGATCTGCCAGCGTCGCGTCGACCACCGACAGTGGCCCGGAGAACCGCGCGGTGGTGCGCAGGCCCGATCCCGAGAAGCCGTCGATCGCCTCGTCGAGTCGTTGCCGCAACCGGGTGGCTCCCGAGGAGCCACCGTGCAGATCGAAGATCTTGGTACGAATTTCTCCGATCACGCCCTGCAACTCATCGACGATGTCGGTCAGGCGCACCTGCACTTCGGGCGAGCGAGCCCGTGGGATCGTGCCCTGCAGTGACAGGCCCACCGCGAACAGCCGCTGGATCACGTGGTCATGCAGGTCGCGCGCGATCCGTTCGCGGTCGGCGATCACGTCGAGCTCGCGCATCCGGTGCTGCGTGCTGGCCAGCTGCCAGGCCAGGGTGGCCTGATCGGTGAAAGTCGCCATCATCTCCAATTGTTCGTCGGTGAACTCGGGGGCGCCTCGACGCTTCAGGACCACCACCACGCCGGCGACGGTCGCGGTGGATCGCAGCGGCAGCACCATCGCGGGCCCGGCGTCGCTGATCAGTGCCACGACGTCGGGCGCGGTGTCGAGTCGGCATGGGGTTCGGCTGGTGAAGGCAGCGCCGATCGCACTGTTCGCGACGGGCAGCGATGGCGCCCCTGCAGGCGGACGGTCCCAGCCCACCGTCTCGCTCACCAGCAACTCGGTCACGTCGGCCGCGGGCCCCTCGGCGTCGGCGGGCACGGCGACCAGGGCCAGGTCGGCCCCGCTGAGGTTTTGCGCCCGCTGGGCGATGAGCCGGAATGCCTCCCCCGGCTCGGTACCGCGGAGCAACTCGGTGGCGATGTCGCGGGTCGCTTCGATCCACGACTGCCGGGCCCGGGTCTGCGCATACGAACTCAAGAGGCGAGTTCGGCTATCCTCACGTTCGATCACCCGGCCTAGTTGCGTGCCCGCCTGGGCGATCAACCCCACCAGATCGGAATCTTCCGGTAACGGGATCGGCCCGAAGAATTCCAAAACGGCCATCACCTCGGATCCAACCAGCACAGGGACGCCGAAGGCCGCGCGCAGACCGCAGCGTTGAGCACCGTCCAGGCGGTGGAAATGCCGGCTGCTCGCGAGGTCCTCAAGCCAGACCGGTTCACCCGATTCCCACACCCGGCCCGGTAGGCATTGCCCCTTGGCGATTGTCGTCGTGGCGGCCCGCAGGGGGGAAATCTCGATGCCGGGATCTCGATACCAGATACCGGTGGGCCGCATGCGGCGCTCCTCGCCGTCTCCGATGGCGATGTAGGCGTGCGCCGCGGACCAATCGATGAATCTGCACATGTCCTCCAGTGCAGCCGCCAGTACCTCGTTGACCGAATCGGCGTGGTTGGCCTTTGTGGCGATGGCTGAGAGGAACGCCACTTCGTGCTGCTTCTGGTAGAGGTCGCGCAGCGTGCGCTCGGCGATCCGCTCCGCCTCACGGCGGCTTTTCCGTTCGCGGGCGAGGCGTCGGCCCAGAAGGTCGACGTCTTCAGTCAGCCTACTGACCAGATCGGCTGGCCCAGAGCCGATTTCGGAATCATCCATCAATCCCGGCCCGTACCGCCGTCAACAGCCATCAGGCAACGATCCGACCCGTCATGCATACATTCCAGGTGCCGGACGTCTAACGTCTCGCCGTAGTGGTCTCCAACCCCCAGGATGAAGCCGTGGGCAAGGTCGCAGAGTTTGCGCGGCGAGCGATAGTCGATCAGCAGTGATCCGTCGGAAGGAGACTGGAAACCGAAATGCGGGCAGTACGCCCCAGGGTAGAGCTTGCGCACCTCCGGATGGATGACACTGTTGAGGGTACGAAGAAACGGTGCCGCGTGCCGGTGCGGAGTGAAGAATTCCGGCCGGCTCGTCGCCAGAATCGCCATCGCTTGTCGGCCGAACCAACGGAGCACCTCGCGGTCCGACATCGACAGGCCCGCGCCGGCCGCCGATACCAGCGACATGATCTCCGCGTCGTCGTAGCTGCCGAGTGAGGTGTAGACACCGCTGACCCCCGCCGCGTCGAGAAGGGTGTCCCACACCCGTTCCCCGTGGGCGTCAACCACGACCTCTTCCAGCAGATTGAAGATAATGCCCTTCACGCGACTCTCCCGGGCGCAGTTCAGTCGTTCCGGCGCGGGTTCTGGTCAAGCTTGGAGACGAAAACCGCAGCCTGGGTGCGACGTTCCATGCCGAGCTTGGCCAGCAGCCGCGACACATAGTTCTTGACCGTTTTCTCGGCCAGGAACATCCGGGCGGCAATCTGACGGTTGGTCAGGCCTTCGCCGAGCAGGTTCAACAGCACGCGCTCCTGATCGGTGAGACCGGAGAGCGGATCGGAGCTTTCGGCGGCGCCGCGCAACTGGGCCATCAACGCGGCGGCTGCTCGGTTGTCCAGCAGGGAGCGTCCCGCGCCGACGTCCTTGATGGCCTTTGCCAGTTCCATGCCCTTGATGTCCTTGACCACGTAACCGCTGGCACCGGCCAAAATCGCGTCGAGCATGGCCTCATCGGAGGTAAACGAGGTCAGCATCAAACACCGTAGTTCCGGCATCTTCGACAACAGGTCGCGGCACAATTCGATGCCGTTGCCATCGGGCAGGCGTACATCGAGCACTGCGACGTCCGGGCGCAGCGCGGGAATCTGAGCCATCGCCGCAGCTACCGAACCGGCCTCGCCGATCACGTCGAGCTCGGGGTCGGCGCTGAGCAGGTCGATCAGGCCCCTGCGCACGACTTCGTGATCGTCGACCAGAAAGACAGTGACCATGGGATCACCCTAACGCCCGGACGGCGCGGTCAGAGTAGTCGTTGGCGATCTACGACCACGATGGTGCAGTTGGTGTCATTCAGGGCGGTCTGCCCCATCGGTCCCAGCAACTCGCCGACGCCGGTGCTGTTCGGAGCGCCGACCACCACGACGCCGATGTCCGCGGCATGCGTGGAGAGGTAGCTCAGGGCGTTGCCATGGATGGCCACCGGCCGCGCATCGAGATCGGGATAGCGGTGTTTCCACTGCGACAGCCGCCGGTCCAGTTGGGCACGAACGAGGCGGTTGCCGTCACCCACCGCGTGTGAGTCGTGGACATCGGTGTACCGCGACTGCCATAAACCTAGTGCCCGCAACGGCGCGTTGCGCAGTCTGGCTTCTGCCACACCGAACTGCAGCACCGCGGCACTGTCCGGGGTGTCGTCCAACTCCACCACCACCCAGCCCGGGTTGGCGGGATCCGGCCGGCCTGGGTCGCGGACCACCGCGACCGGGCAGTGCGCGGAGGTAACCAGTGCCTGTGGAGTGGAGCCGACGCGGTCAGGATCGAAATGTCGGACGCCCACCGCTCCGACGCAGATCATCAGCGCACTCCCGCCAGTCGCCAGCAGGGTGGGCACCGGTGCGCCGTCGACGACGTGCGTTTCGATCCGGACCTGCCGGTGACTCGCCTCGACGGCCGCGGCGGCGGCGCGCACGGCCACGTCCGCCTCGCCGCGCTCGCCGGTGGCCGCCGCGGCCACGAGGCGGAGTGGCACATCCCGGCTGCGGGCTTCGTCAATGGCCCAGATCGCGGCGTCCACCGCGTTGCGGGATCCGTCGATGCCGACAACGACCGACGGCGGGGTGAACTCTTCGGACATCGCGCGCTCCTATCCGCCGTGATGGTCGATGTCGACGGGATCCTCAGTCTGCTCCAGGAGTCGTTCGGTATCCCCACGTGTACAGGCAGCGGTGCCTGGCGTGAGCAACATCGCCGCCCCGGCCGCGATTCCCAGTCGTACCGCCTCGGCAAGGGGCCAGCCGCGGGTGAGTCCGACGGCGACTCCCGCCACCATCGCGTCTCCGGCGCCGACTCCGCTGCCCGGCGGAACCACCACCGCCGCGAACAGATGACCTTCGTCGGCACTGGCCAGCAACGCGCCGCGGGCACCCCTGGACACCAAGACATACCGGGCGACGCCGCGGTCGATGAGTTGCCTCGCCGCGATCAACTGCTCGGCCTCCGTATCGATCGCACGGCCCACGGTGTCGCGCAACTCCCGCAGGCTCGGTTTGATCAGGAATACCCCGGAATCGACGTGGGTCAGTCCGCTGCCCGAAGCATCCAGGACGAACAGCGCGCCGGAATCGGTACACACGTTCGCGACCTGTTGATAAAAATCGACCGGGACCTCCGGCGGCAAGCTTCCGCTGGCCACCACGATCGTCGCCGATGCTGCTGCGCGACGCAGTTGGAGCAGGCATTCGGTCTGCTCGGCGAGGGTCAGCGGCGGTCCGGGTAACACAAAGCGGTATTGGCGGTCGGTGCTGAGCTCATCGACGGTGAAGCTCTCCCGGGTCGAGCCGCCGATCGCGATGCGATGGGTTTGCAGACCCTCAGCCACCAGAAGGTTGTCCACCAGTTCACCGGATGGGCCGCCGGCGGGGAACACCGCCGCCGCAGTGGCACCTAGGACGTGCGCGACACGAGCGACATTGATTCCGCCACCGCCGGCGTCGTACCGCGCCGCAGCGCACCGCAGTTTGTCGGTCGGCCCCACAACCGCGGTGCTCGTCGTGATGTCCAGGGCCGGGTTCATGCACAGCGTGACGATCCGGTGCCCGGCGACCGAATTCATCGGTGCGAACCCAACGTGACGTCCCCTCCGGCTGCGTTACAGACCTGACGGATAGGTTTCCGGGTTCTGTCCCGCCACCCACACGCTGGTCGGCTCCAAGGGTTCCAGCGCCCGCGTGGAGTCGATATGGATCATCGCATCGAATTGATCCGAGGGACGAACATGGAAGTAGTGGCTTTGGCGTTCGGTGCTCGGCAGATAGATCACGCCGATAGCGCGGCCTAGCCGAACGACGTCGAACGCCTCGGTGGCGGCGGACCCGTCATGCATGGACACCAGGAACGCCGGCTTGCCGACCTCATGCAGCAACTCCTCGATGCTGCCCGGCAACGCCGGGCGGACCACCTTGCGCTCGGCGACGCCGCCCCAGTCGCTGGCCGCGGTGACGGTGCCGCCGTAGGTGGAGAACCCGATCAGCCGGCAGTCCTTGCCGTAGGTCTCCCGGGCGAGTTGGCCGATGGTGAACTGGCCGTCGGCCGAGACCTCGGTGGCGCGAGCGTCGCCGACAGGGGAGTTGTGCGCCCACACCACAACTTTGGCGGGTTGCGCACTGGCGTGCCGGTCCAGGTGGGTCAGCAGCGCGTCGAGCGTCTGCGCCATATGCTCGTCGCGCATGTTCCAGGAGGTCACCCTGCCGGAGAACATGCGGCGGTAGTACGCCTCGGCGTTGCGCACCGTCATCGCGTTCTGCTGGGCGTAAAACAATTCATCTTCGGCAGGCTCGCCATCGCGACGCAGGTATTGCACCGCGCTGCGTTGCAACTCCACCAACTGCTCGATGGCCTGGCGCTCGCACCGCGGCCCGGCGCCGAACGCCGCCGCGTAACCATAGGCTTGGCCGTCGCCGCCGTCGGAATGATCGAAGCACGCGTATCGCGCCCGAGCGCGGGCGGCGGCCCGGGGGTCGACGCCGTCGAGGTAGGCGATCACCTCCGCCATGGAGCGGTGCAGGCTGTAGAGGTCGAGGCCGTAGAACCCGGTCTGGCGGCGGCCGTCGGCCGCGCAGCGCCCGTTGTGCCGTCGCAGCCATCCGACGAACTCGTTGACGACGGTGTTGCGCCACATCCATGAGGGGAACCGCTCGAAGCCGCGCAGCGCTTCCTCCGGGGTGGCGTCGTCGCCCAATGCCCGGACGTAGCGGTTCACCCGGTAGGCGTCCGGCCAGTCGGCCTCGGCGGCGACGGCGACGAAACCCTTCTCCTCGATCAGCCACTTGGTGATCTCGGCGCGCGCCTCGTAGAACTCGTGGGTCCCGTGCGAACTCTCGCCGATGAGCACCACTCGGGCGTCGCCGATCAGATCGGCGAGCACCTCCCGCGGCGGCATCCCGCCCGGGGCGTCGACGGCGACCGCAGCGATCAGCTGAGCCGGATCGGATACTGGCGGGGCCAAACCCGGGGGAGGTTCGGTGGTGGGTCGGGCCAGCAGTTCGCGCACCTGGGAATCGGTGACCTGGGTGAAGTCCCAGAACGATTCGCCGACCGCCAGAAACGGTGTCGGCATTGATGCGCACACCACGTCCTCGACGATTCCGGCGAACTCCCGGCAGGTGGACTCCGGGGCAGCCGGAACCGCGATGACGATCTCGGCCGGATCGGATTCCCGCAACGCCTGCACGGCGGCGAGCATCGATGACCCGGTCGCAAGTCCGTCGTCGACCACGATCACTGTCTTGCCGGTGACGTCCAGCGGTGGCTGCCCACCGCGGTAGACGGCCTCCCGACGGATCAATTCGCGTGCCTCGCGCTCGGCGATCTCGCGCAACTGTTCCGGGCTGATCCGCAATCCGCGAAGGACATCGTCGTTGACCACGAGTCGGCCTCCGCTTGCCAGCGCTCCGAACGCGAGCTCCTCGTGGCCTGGCGCACCGAGCTTGCGGACGATGAAAGCGTCGAGCGGCGCACCCAGCGATTTGGCCACCTCGAAGGCGACCGGCAGGCCGCCGCGGGCCAAGCCCAGCACGATCACGTTGGGCTTGCCGCGGTAGCTCTGCAGCAACCCGGCCAGAACCTGACCGGCCTCCTGCCGATCCTTGAACACCCGGCGCGGGTGTTGTCGACGGATGCCCGCGGTTTCTCTTTGTTTCATGGTCGAACCCCCTGATCACAGCGTAAGTCGCTGTCGTCCCGATGACTCGGGTCATAAGTCACCTAGCGGCTGCGATGACTTCCACCGGCAGGAGTCGGGGTGCATGATCAGAAACAATCGGAGGAGCGCTCCCATGCGGTACGTCGAAGACATCGCGAATCTCGGCATGGCCGACGCCGAGGAAGCCGGCGGTAAAGGTGCCAACATGGGCGAGCTGGTAGCGGCGAAGCTACCGGTACCACCCGGGTTCGTGGTGCTGCGTGACGGGTACCTGGCCTCGATCAACGCCGCGGGTGTGGCCGCGGAGTTGAACACCGCCCACCGGACGGCGATCGCCCATGCCGGTGAGGTCGGCATGTTGACCCAGCGTTGCCGATCGATGCAGGACCTAGTTGTCAAGTCCGGAATGGCCGACGAGGTTCGTGAGCGGGTATTGGGCGCCTACCGAAAGATGGGGACGAATGTCGTTGTGGCGGTTCGCTCCTCAGCCACCGGTGAGGACGGTGCGGATGCCTCCTTCGCCGGCATGAATGCCACCTTCACCAATATCAGCGGCGAAGCGGAACTGATTGATGCGGTGCAACGCTGCTGGGCTTCGTTATTCAGTCCCCGGGTGGTCACCTACCGGGCCAGCCGTGGATTCACCGCTGACCCGGCGATGGCGGTGGTGGTTCAGCAGATGATCGCCTCGGAGCGTTCCGGTGTCGCATTCACCGCCGACCCGACGACCGACGCCGTCGACCGCGTTGTCGTCGAGGCCGCGTTCGGCCAGGGCGAGGTGGTGGTGTCGGGTTCTGTCGAGCCCGACACCTACATCGTCGCCAAGGATTCCGGAGAGATCCTTAGCCGCCGCATCGGCAACAAGTCGTTCAAGATCGTCCGCGGCACCGACGGCAACGATCAGAGCATCGACCTCAGCGAGGCGCAGGCCCAGGCCCAGGTGCTCGACGACGACGAGGTTCGCGCGATTGCCGAGATCGCGGTCGCCAGTGAGAAGCACAGTGGCTGCCCGCAGGACACCGAATGGGCGATTGCCGACGGCAAGATCTGGATAGTGCAGACCCGACCGATCACCACGCTCACCCGGGCCAGCAAGCCGGTCGCCGAGAGTCACGAGGTTCTGGTTCAGGGCCTGCCCGCGGTGCCCGGAGTGGCCTCGGGAACGGTGCGGGTGCTCGCCGATGTCGGCGAGGGCGGACGGCTACAGGACGGTGAGGTGCTGGTCGCTCAGATGACCAATCCGGACTGGCTTCCGACCATGCGCCGTGCCGCCGCTCTGGTGACCGACACCGGAGGGATGACATGCCATGCGGCCATCGTCGCGCGCGAACTCGGGGTGCCGTGTGTGGTCGGCGCACGCACCGCCACAACCGATCTCACCGACGGCGCCATGGTGACCGTCGACGGAACCCACGGTCGCGTGCTGGCCGGTCAGGTGATGACGGACACCCGGACCACGACGGTCGTCGGTGACCGCAACGTACCGGTTGTCGGCGCAGTGACCGCCACCAAGATCTATGTCAATATCCTGCTGCCGGACGCCGCCGAGGCCGCCGCTGCCCGTGACGTCGACGGAGTCGGTCTGCTTCGTGCTGAGACGATGCTGACCGACGCGCTGGGCAATCGCCATCCGCGCGATTTGATCGCCAGGGGTGAGCAGGAGAGCCTCGTCGACAAACTGGCCGCCGCCGTCGGGAGGGTCGCGACGGCGTTCGCACCCCGTCCGGTGATATACCGCGCCAGCGACTTCCGCACCAATGAGTTCCGCAGCCTCGACGGCGGCGAGCAGTACGAACCCCGGGAACACAATCCGATGATCGGGTTCCGCGGCTGCTTCCGGTATGTCAAAAATCCGGATCTGTTCGATCTGGAACTCAAGGCACTGGCCCGGGTTCGCGAACAGAGTCCGAATCTGCACCTGATGATCCCGTTCGTCCGGACGAAGTGGGAACTCGAGGAATGTCTGGCGTTGGTGGATGCCAGCCCGTTGGGCCACCAACGCGGACTGCACCGGTGGGTGATGGCCGAGGTGCCGTCGGTGGTGTACTGGCTTCCCGAATACGTCGGGATGGGTATCGACGGGGTGTCGATCGGCAGCAACGATCTGACGCAGTTGATTCTCGGCGTCGACAGAGACTCCGATCAGTGCGCGGAATTGTTCGACGAGGCCGACGAGGCCGTACTCGACGCTATCGGCCGGATCGTCGCCACGGCGCGCCGCTTGGGCATCACGTCGTCGCTGTGCGGTCAGGCGCCCTCGACGAAACCCGCCTTTGCCGAACATCTCGTGACGATGGGAATCACCTCGATCTCAGTGTCTCCGGACGTGGCAGATCAGGCCCGCCGGATCGTCGCCGCCGCCGAACGTCGACTGCTGATCGAGGCGGCCCTGGCCTGAGGCAGTGTCGGCCCGGGCCGTGGAATGCCCGTGCTGCCGGGGAGTCGGTTGCCCGGCAGCACGGGTCTATGCGGGTTATCGCGATGCCGTCGGGCGGTGTTACGGCGTGTGACGATCCCACGGCTGACGACAATCCCGGCCGTCTCCGGTGGGCTGTCCTATCGTGGTTCTCATGCCGGTAACCCGCCGTGACCTGCTCAAGGGTGTCGTTGCCGCCCCGGCCGCACTCGGCCTCGGCGGGTTGGGCGCGTCATCGGCCGTCGCGGCGCCGGAGTCCCTCGGCATCCTGCTGGACTACGCGGCAGGCGTACTCAGTGCGGGCTGATATCAAGTCCGCTGGCGCACTCGGTGCTATCCGCTACGTGTCCGACCGCCGTCCCGGCGGCGAATGGATGCTTGGTAAGCCGATTCTGTTGGCCGAGGCGAGGGATCTCTACCAGGCCGGCCTGAAGATCGTGTCGAACTACCAGTACGGCAAGCAGGCCACCGCGGACTGGCTCGGCGGTCAGGCCGCCGGCGTCACCCACGCCAAGCGGGGCTGGGAGATTCATACCGCCGCGGGCGGACCGGTGGGCGCTCCCGTCTATGCCTCCATTGACGACAACCCCACCTACGAGCAATACAAACAGCAGGTCGCACCGTACCTGCGCGGCTGGGAATCGGTGCTGGGCCACCAACGGGTGGGCCTCTACGGCAACTCCAAGACCATCGATTGGGCGATCGGGGACGGCTTGGGTTCCTGGTTCTGGCAGCACAACTGGGGGACACCTCGCGGGTTCGTGCACCCGGCCGCCCACCTGCACCAGTTCGAGATCGATGCGCGCTCTGTGGCCGGCGTCGGTGTCGACCTCAACAACATTCTCAAGCCCCAATTCGGTCAGTGGGATTGAGAAATCGGAAAACCTACTCAAAAGTAGGTTAATTCCAGCAAACTTACGCTCACATTTCTGTCGGGTAATTCATGACTCGGACGGCAGGTAGCAACCGCTGGGGTGGCTCCGACGGCCGCGAATCGCCTGGTAACGATTCGATAACAATCAAGCGTTGAACAGCGGTGTTGTGGCTACTCAACCGTAACCACCTGCACGCAGGACGTTTGACGGGGCGGGTTGTGGCAGCGGTTTGAATCGCCGTTACACCATTGTCGGTTACCCGTCCGTAGAACTGATCAGTAACCAATCTTCACCAGGAAATGGGTTCAATTGTTGTGGGAACCTTAGTGCAGTTGAGGAGCCCCGCGGGAATTGCGAAGGCTCGCCAGTGGCGGAACGACAAGCCAGCGCGACGAGACGGTTCGAGGGAGACAAACACCGGTGACGATCCACGAGCACGACAGTCTGCGCAGCGATGACGCCGACCGCACCAGCGTGCAGGCCCTCGTGGACCGGCTCAACGCGGGCGAGCCGTACGCCGTGGCCTTCGGTGGCCAGGGCAATAGTGCGTGGTTGTCGAACCTCGAAGAACTCGTCACGATGGCCGGGATCGAGTCGGAACTCGCCACCGTGGTCGGCGAGGCGGAACTGCTGCTGGAACCGGTCGCCGACGAACTGGTCGTGGTGCGGCCTATCGGCTTCGAGCCGCTGCGTTGGGTGCGCCAGATCGCTGCCGAGGAACCGGCACCGTCCACTCGGCACCTGACGTCGGCGGCGGTGTCGCTGCCCGGTGTGCTGTTGAGCCAGATCGCGGCGATACGAGCTCTGTACCGGCAAGGGCTGGACTTCACCGTCGCCCCGCCGGTCGCGGTGGCCGGTCACTCCCAGGGTGTGCTTGCCGTCGAGGCGCTCAACGCCGCCGGCGCGCGCGACGTCGAGCTGCTCGCCCTTGCGCAACTGATCGGCGCGGCCGGAACCCTGGTGGCGCGGCGTCGCGGCATTGTTGCTCTCGGAGAACGCCCTCCGATGGTCTCGGTTACCAACGCCGAACCGGAGCGAATTCGTGCGCTGCTCGCCGAGTTCGCCACCGACGTCCGCACGGTGGAACCCCCGGTGTGCTCGATCCGCAACGGGCGTCGCTCAGTCGTGATCACCGGAACGCCCGAGCAACTGTCGCGCTTCGAACTGTATTGCGAGCAGATCGCCGAAACCGAGGCCGCCGAACGGAAAAACAAACTACGCGGCGGTGCCGCGTTCTCACCCATGTTCGACCCGGTGGCGGTGGAGGTCGGCTTCCACACGCCGCGTCTGGCGGACGGGGTGGACATCGTGGCGCGGTGGGCCGGTGCGGTGGGCCTCGACGTCGAATTGGCGCGCGCGATGGCCGACGCGATCCTGGTGCAGCCGGTCGATTGGGTGGAGGCAGTGACTGGGCTCTCCGACGCGGGCGCCCGATGGATCCTGGACCTCGGACCCGGCGACATCCTGACCCGGGTGACCGCGCCAGTGATCCGCGGTCTGGGAGTGGGCATTGTGGCGGCCGCGACTCGCGGCGGCCAGCGCAACCTGTTCACCGTCGGTGCCGCGCCGGAGGTGGGCAAGCCGTGGTCGAGCTACGCGCCGTCGGTGATCAGTCTCCCGGACGGTTCGGTCAAGTTGTCCACCAAGTTCACCAGGCTCACCGGCCGCTCACCGATCCTGCTGGCCGGTATGAC
>SXGR01233567.1_pt1 | contig 14388 bp, 13 predicted proteins | sample 3174711 | NCBI WGS metagenome assembly SXGR01 (sample SAMN11356860, study PRJNA531348) | freshwater metagenome | isolation source: freshwater sample F1-60 | place: China: Fuxian Lake, Yuxi | collected 2017-12-25
ATCGGCCGCAGATGGGCGGCGAAGATGGAAGAGCTCGGCATGGAGCACGTCTACCTGGAGGTACCCGACGGGACGCATGCCAGCGCCGGGCGGGAGAACATCGGCCGAGTGTTCGAGTTCCTCAGCCGCCACCAGCGATAGCTTCGGGGTGCCCTCCGCCTCCGCAGCGCGATAGTATTCGAACCCGTCACCGTACGGAGGCCCATTGCAACGCCAGATGCTCGTCGTTTCGGACCCGCCCCAGGGCAAGGTGGATCACCAGGGGGTCGCGGACGCACTCGGACTCGAGGTGGACGACGCAAGCCCGAAGATTCGGTTCCCAGCGCCCGAGGTGTTACGCGCAGGAGACGCGGTTCGCGCCGTTCCGTTCGCGCATCTGTTGAACGACACAGGGCTCCGCGTCGCGGTCGTGGATGGACACCACCTCGCCTAGGTGCCCTGGCCCAGTCCCATCGCTTCCGTGACGTTCGGTCCCAGCGGCCTCGAGGGGCGATTCCGCGACACCGACGTGCTCGTCCGCTACGACGAGCCCGTGCTGGCGGTCTACTGCAGGCCTCCGGTCGGATACGTTCGACCCTCCAGCCCAGCTTTGGCGGATGCCCGCTCGGGGCTCGCGGTAGCCGAGTCGATCGACGGTATGACGATTCTCGATCTCTATGTGGATCGGCCCGGTGGCCTCGAGCGCATCACCATCGCCGACGGTGTCACCGACTTCTCGAGTCTCGGGGCGCTCCGCCGAGCGACTCCCGCCGAGAATGTGGACGCCGTCTTCGACGAATGTCGCCGTCGCTTCGCAGACGTGAAGGTGGATGCGCGCCTAGATGGCGTGCGCCCGCGCCGACGGTTCGTTGCAGGTGAGGCGAACTTCGACATGGACCTGCGTAAACATTACTCGTTCGGGACGCTCTTGCTGCGCCACGCGCTCGACTCGATCTCGTCGGACCTCAAGGACCTGCCGCACTATGAGTACGGATCGCGGCTGGCGTGTGCGATCTACCGCACGCACAAGTCGTGAGGCAGAGTCCCGCACGCTAGACGCCCTCAGGCCGCGTCGATGCGACGCACTCCTGGAATCCGGTCGAGGTCCGATCAGCACGACGTCCGGCGACGGCTCCATCCGGTTGACGCGTACGCCGGTGCCGGTCTGCGCGAGGGACGCCGCCGCAGCCGTCAGCAGGAACGCTACCGTGAGGAGCGCCGCGCGGAGGATGCGATGGTGTCCGTTCGTGCAGGATGCTACAGGGGGCGCGCCCTGGGCCAGCCACGAGGATTTTCCTGGCTTCTGAGGCCGCTTCCGGCAAACATTCGGCGCGTTGTCCGCACTCGCTCATGGTGCAACCACACAAGGAGTAGAGCATCCATGTTTCGCCGAGCCTCCCTAGCGTTGTTCGTCGCCCTACTGGCCGCCGTACCCGCTGCCCAGGCGCAGGCGGCTCAGCGGTGGTCCATTCAGTTGTCCGCCCTGGGCGTGGAGTTGACCGGTATCGAGAACGAGGACCTCCGCTTTGGAGGCGGCTTGGAGCTTCAGGGGCGCTGGAATCCCAGCGCGTTCTCGCTCGGGCTCGGCTTCCAGGGCACGCGTCATCGCGTGGAGGACACACTGCTCGCGCGCAGCGTCGATGTCACCTACAGCGGCGCGTTCATCGAGCCCCGCTATATCGTCGGCTCGATCGGCGACGTGGTCGGCATCTACGTGGCGGGTCGACTCATGGCGCTGACCGCTGAGTACACCATCGGGACGGTCACGCGGAGCGTGGACGGTGGCGCGGTCAGCGGAGGAGGAGGCTTGCTCGTCCGCCTCGGGTCACGCCTGAACCTCGAGCTGGGCGTGACGGCTGGAAAAGAGCGCTATGAGCAGCAGGAGGCGGAAGGGACGACCGTCGTTACCCGGCTGGGACTCGCACTCGGACTGTAGCCCTCAGAACCTGAGCAGCCGCGTCGCCTTCACCACGAGCGAACGGCCTGCCAGTTCCGACCAGCGGTCGAGCACGTCAGTGTCGCGTCGCTCCGTGTACACCACGAACAGCTCGCTGCCCGGCGCCCACTCCCAACGCAGACGCGCGTTCACGCCGAAGAGACTGCTCGACGTGTTGTACTGGGCGATCGTACTCACGAACATGCGCGGCGATAGGCTATAAGTGACGCGCGTGCGGAGGACGTGCTGGTTGAACTGGCCGCGGCTCGTCTGGAGGCTGGGCAGGTCGATCCAGTTCAGTTCCAGGCTCGGCTCCACCGACAGTTGGGGCAGCACCTCGATGCGTCCCTGCGTGACGCTGACTCCCGTCACAGTTCCGTCGTAGAACCCGCCGCGCGTGAATGCCACGCTCCCCGACAGACGGCGGCTGGGTCCGAAGTAGTACGTCGTCTCGATGTCGCGGAACGAGTACGTACCCTGAGGGATCGACGCGCCGGAGATGACTGTTGTCTGCGCAAGCCGCTCGTACCCGTCGTTCGCGTTGAACATCAGCCAGTCCCCATTCTCGAACTCGAACTCGATGCGCCCGCCCCGGTTGCGGGTCTCCATGGTTCCGAGGCTCGCGCTCTCGATGAACGTGGCGATGGGAGCGAGGTTGAAACGCCGCAACGACGGGATCCAAGGCACGCGCGGGCTCCAGCGTATGAAGGCGGTCGTCTCGCGGAAGTCCGAGCGCCGCACGAACCCGAGCTCCGGGTTGAAGTTGTCTTCAACGACCACGTGGTCGACTGACCAGCTCCAGGTGTTGCCGCGCCACCCCGCGCGGGCCCGATAGCTCTGGTCGCCGCGGTCGAAGCCGTCGGTGCGGCTCCTGGCCCAGTACCCGAACACCTGCATGTTCTCCCAGAACGCGAAGTTGTAGTCCACGCCGTAGACTTCGTTCGAACCCGTCGGGCCGACGGTGGAAGTCGTGCTCTGCTCGAACAACGCTCCCACGCTGCTGCGCGAGAAGATGTCGCGGCGTACGCGCGCCACGTAGAACTCGGTACCGGCCTCCATCCGCACGCCGACGGCGCCCACGTCGAATGCGCCGCTCTTCCCGGTCAGGCGCCCGCCGAACTCTATCGGTGTGACGAGTCCGTTCTGGAGGCCGATGCGTCGGCTATAGAACAAGGAGGGTGCGTTTGCGCTGCGCCCGCCGCGCGTGCGCCCCGAGGACGTCACGTTCGGGCTGCCCGGCGGACCGCCACCGCCCGCGCTGGTGGGTCCGCGGCCCCCGTTGCCAAACTCGAAGATCCCTTGCGACTCCAGGAAGAAGTCCCGCTTCTCCGGGAAGAAGAGGCCGAAGCGGGACAGGTTCGCCTGCTGCTCGTCCACCTCGACTTGGGCGAAGTCGGTGTTGTAGGTGAGGTCGAGCGTCGCGTTCTCCGACAATCCCCACTTCACGTCGAGTCCCGCGTCTGCCCAGCCGTCGTTGTCGACGGTCGGTGCCGTAACCAACTCGGTGCGCACACCTGAGATGCCGAACGGCTTCACATCCAGCTTCAGGCCGCCCGGGGGAGGTGGCTCCAGTCCCTCGAGGGTCGCGTACATGGACACGCGCATCGAACCCCGCGTGCCGTTTCCCACCACTGCGAACGGCAACGACGTCAGGTGGTTCCACTCGTTGTTGCGCACGACGGAGCGCCGCATCTGGATGCCCCAAGGCGCCGCAATGCCCGCGCGATAGCGAAGCGCCCGGAACGGGATCGCCATCTCGACCGTCCAGCCGCCGTCGAACCTGCCGGTGCGGATCTCCGTGACCGGATTCCAATCCAGGTTTGCGTCTTCTTCATTGGTGATCTGCAGGTCGGTGAAGCCACCGAGCGGATTCACGAAGAAGCCCACGCCGTTGCGGCGGTCCGAGTACGTGTCGAAGAAAACACCGAACTGGTCGTTCAGCTCGATCGCGGCCGCGTCACGCCGCATCTCGTTGGCGATCCACTCGCTCTCCGGTGCGCTGTCGAAGACCCGCGCCGACACGTAGACGTTCAGGTCATCGAACGCCACCCAGGCCTCCGTGCGTTCCGAGGGCGCACCGTCCTGTTCCGGGACGGCCTGCACGAAGGCCGAAACCGGCTCCTCGCTCGAGTAGAGAGGCTCGTCCAGAACGCCGTCGATGGCGAGCGCCTCCGCCACGCGGGTGGCATGCACGGTCTGCGCGCCGGCGTTCGTAGCGAGCATGCCGATCGCGCACACGCCGACGACGGCGCACACTGTGACGTGTTGGTTACTGCGAGTGCTCATGGACTCCCGACATTCGGGGCAGGACCGCGGGGCGCGGGAAGATGGAATAAGGGGGCCCGGGGGATCAACCGGCGGGTTGCGGATCCGGGACCCGCCCGCCGGGGAGGCAGGTGACCGCCCGTCCGGGCCCTCTCCATGACGAAATCCTCCCTCCTGGGTAGGTTGGCCACATGCACAGACCTGTCGTTCTCGCGTTCGCGGCCGCCCTCGTCGGCTTCCTGGCTCCCCCCGCCGCGCACGCTCAAGCCCCCGCCACTTCCGCGCTCACGCGTGACGAGTCCGAGGCCCAAGAGATGGGCCTCGAGATGGCATTTGCGTGTAACCCGCGAAGGCAAGGAGAGGTCGTGGGATCGGAGTCGGCCGTTCTGCGCGCGGCGGATGCGCTTGCCGGCACGGCAATCCTCAGCCGCACCGCTGAGGGTACGTTCCTGTCGCTCGAGCAGTACGACGACGCACTCGAAGGACACTGCCTAGTGTTCGGTTGGTTCGGCAGCGACCTCGCGCCCGGCCGCTATCCCATCGCGCAGCTCTCCATGAGCGCCATGGAAGAGGAGCAAGCTTCCGGCGTGCGCTCGTTCTATGTCTGGGGTGCGGTCCGGTCGACTGCGGAGAACGCCATGCTGGTCGCGCGCTCTGGTTCGCTCGAGATCCTCGGCGTCGATGCAGCGACCGTCACGGGGACATTCGAGCTCGTCGGCTTCCTCGTCGCAGAGAGCACGCGCGCGGGCGATGCGTCGTGGTCGGGCTCGTTCAGCGCGGTGGTGGAGCGGTAGGTAGGCGCATGGCGGAGCGCGATCCGGCCGTGGGGCGCAACCAGCGCGAGACCTATCGGATCGACTTCCCCCGCACGGAGCGCCCCGCGCTCCGCGTGGGTGAGATGATGTTCGAGGTGCTCGATCTCTCCGGGTCGGGCCTGCGGTACTCCGTTCCCGCGAACGTTCCGCCACCGCCCCTCGGAGGGGATCTATGCGGGCGTGTCCTGTTCAAGACGGAGGGAGAGCACGACGTGGTGGGCACCGTCACCCGCGTGCACGGTCACATCGTCGCGGTCCGCTTCACCGGAGCCGGCGTCCCCTATGCAGCCGTCTTCGCCGAGCAGCGGCGGCTGCGGAACGCGTTTCTGGCGACCAAGGGGCGGGCGGGGTAGAAGAAGCTGGACTCGATAATGGTGACTCAGGCTCGACGCGTCGCCGAGTCGGGATTCGTACCCATCCTCCGACCTGCTCGCTCCTCGAGCGCCTCGAGTATCGAGGGGATGAGTCCCCCGAACGCGCCGTTACTCATCACGAGCACGACGTCGCCCGCGTCGGCTTCGCGCGCAACCCGAGCGACGATCGTGGGCACGTCCGCGAGCGCGCTCGCTTCGATGCCACGCGCCTGGATGCCCCGCACCACCGCTTCCACGTCGAGCCGTTCTTCGGCGGGCACCTTGTCATGCGGTTCGGGCACCTTGAGAACGACACGGTCGGCTGAGTCGAACGCGCTCGTGTACTCGGCCTGGTGGATGTTCCGGCGGCTGGTGTTCGAGCGAGGCTCGAACACGGCCCAGATGCGTCGACCGGAGTAGCGCGCGCGGACGCCTTCGAGGGTTTCGCGCACGGCCGTCGGGTGGTGCGCGAAGTCGTCGAGCACGAGCACGCCGCCTGGCTCTCCGCGTGGCTCCTGACGCCGCTTCACGCCGCGGAAGCTCGCCAGCCCCGCGGCGATCGCCTGAGGCGAGATGCCCAGGGAGCGCGCGGCAGCGAACACGCCCGTCGCGTTCTCCACGTTGTGCCGCCCGGACATGGGCAGCAGCACGTCGGCGAGCAGGGTGCCGCCCGCGCGGATGGCGAACCGCGCGCCGTCGTCCCCGAACCGAACCTCCCGCGCCTCGACGTCGGCGGCACGCTCCACACCGTATGTCACGACGGTAGCCCGACCGTGCGTGCGCGCGATCTCCACCGCCCGCGGGTAGGCCGCACTCACACCGATCCACCCGCCGCTCGGCAGGGTGTCGCAGAAGCGCTCGTAGGCGCTCTCGTAGTGGGCGAGGTCCCGGTAGATGTCCGCGTGGTCGAACTCGATGCTGGTGAGCAGCGCGGTGCGAGCCCGGTAGTGGAGGATCTTCGGCGCCTTGTCCCAGTAGGCGGTGTCGTACTCGTCCCCCTCGACCACCACGTGTGGACCCTGTCCGAGCCGGAAGTTGCCGCCGTAGTCGAGCGTGACGCCCCCCACCAGGAACGTCGCGTCGAGCCCGGCGTGCACGAGCACGTGGGCGAGCATCGCCGAAGTGGTGGTCTTCCCGTGCGTGCCGGCCACGACGACGCTGTGCCTCGGTTTCGCGACCAGGGCACCGAACGCCGCCGGGAAGCTCATCTGCGGGAGCCGGCGCTCGCGCACCGCGGTGGCCTCCGGGTTCACGCGTCGGATCACGTTGCCGATGATGACCAGATCGGGGCGCGCCCGATCCAGGTTCGTGGGCGCGAACGGTGTCATCACCTCGATGCCCCATTCGCGCAGCATGTCGCTCATGGGCGGATAGACGTTCTCGTCACTGCCGGTCACCCAGTAGCCGGCGGCTTTCAGCATGCCGGCAAATGCCCCCATGCCTGTGCCGGCCACGCCGACGAGGTGGATGCGCCGCGCCGTGTCCGGCGCGATGTCGGCCAGAACGTGCCCGTCGTCTTGCCCAGCCGTCACGCGCGTGAGCTCAACCGAAGAAGACGTAGGCGACGAAGATCGCCGAGATCATGCCGGCCACGTCGGCGATTAGCCCGGTTGCGACGGCGTGGCGTGTCCGCCGCACGCCCACGGAGCCGAAGTAGAGGGCCAGGATGTAGAACGTGGTGTCGGTGCCGCCCTGGAACACCGAAGCGAGGCGCCCCGCGAACGAGTCGGCGCCGTAGGTCTCCATGGCGTCCACCATCATCGCCCGTGCCCCGCTTCCCGACAGCGGCTTCATGAGCGCGGTGGGGAGCGCGGGCACGAAGTCGGTGCGGAACCCCAGCGCCGCGAACCCGTTGCCGATGCCCGTCACCAGATAGTCGAGCGCACCGGATGCGCGGAACACCCCGATCGCCACCAGCACCGCGACGAGGTAGGGCACGATTCTGATCGCGACCGCGAAGCCCTCCTTGGCGCCCTCGATGAACGACTCGTACACGTTCACGCGCTTCAAGAGCGCCATCACGATGAACGTACAGATGACGCCGAACAGCGTGATGTTGCCGACCGCCCCCGAGACCGTCTGGAGGCGTTCGGGTGGTAGGCCGTTGAAGTACCACAGCATGCCCGCGATCAAGGCGGTGACGCCCACCAGGTACCCGAGCACCACGCGGTCGAGCAGGTTGATGCGCTGCACGAACGCCACCGCCAGCAGTGCGATCAGCGAGCCGATGTACGAGGCGATCAGAATGGGGAGGAAGATGTCGGACGGGTTGGCCGCGCCGAGCTGAGCCCGGTACGTCATGATGCTGATCGGGATGATCGTCAGCCCCGAAGTGTTCAGCACCAGGAACATGATCTGAGCGTCGGTCGCGGTCTCTTTGTCCGGGTTGATCTCCTGTAGCTCTTGCATCGCCTTGAGGCCAAGCGGCGTCGCGGCGTTGTCGAGGCCGAGCATGTTAGCGGCGAAGTTCATGATGATGGAGCCGTGCGCCGGATGATCCGCCGGCACGCCCGGGAAGAGACGGCGGAAGAATGGGCGCACCACCTTGGCGAGCACGGCGATCGCGCCGCCCTGCTCGCCGATCTTCATGAGCCCGAGCCAAAGCGTGAGCACGCCTGCGAGTCCTATCGAGATCTCGAACCCCGTGGTCGCCATCTCGAACGTGCTGTTCACCATGTCGGTGAAGACCTGCACGTCGCCCAGGAAGAGCAACCGGGCCAGGCCGACCACCAGCGCGATCAGGAAGAACGCGACCCAGATGTAGTTGAGTACCATGGTCGTGCCTTGCTTCAGCGCTCCGGCTGCAGGAGCAGTTCCACGAGCACGGGCACGTGCTCACGCATGAGCACCTCCGTGGCCGCGAGCGGGATCTCGTACGTTACGATGGGCAACTTCCGGTCCTGGCCCCAGGATCCGAACGATCCGGGTGTGGGATACCCCACGTCGCGCACCAGCGGCATCCGGGTCCGCTTGGCGAGCCAGCGGCCGAGTAGCGTGTCGCCGGGATCATCGATGCAGGCGAGGGGCGCGTGCAGAGCGACCACCGCGGCGGGCTCGAGCTCGTCGATCAAAGCGAGCAGAGCCTGCACCTCCGGCTCCGAGCCGGCGTGCGGGCCGGGCGAGAGCACGACGTCGCTCGGGTCCTCGAGCGTGGATCGGCAGGTGACTTGCGCGGGGGACCAGTTGGCGGCGGGGAAGTTGCGGTTGAGGTCGACCCCGCGCGCGTTTGCGCGGGTGCCGCGAGCGAGTCCGTCGGGATTCGCGGCCAGCACCACCGCGCAGTGAGTCGGGGGTTCGCGGAGCTGCCGCAGCGCCCGCGAGAGCGCGTACGTCGTCTCGGGTTCCTCGCCGTGGATCCCGGCGAACACGAGCGCGTGGCAGGATGTGCGCGGGCGCCACACCGCGAGTGGCGCGCCCAGCACCGAGTGCCCGTACGTCGAAGGGGCCCACGGGATGGTGCCCCATTCGGAGCGCGGACGGAGTGCGTCGGTCACGCGGGGGTCGGGGCTGTGTTCTTCACGAAGCGCTCGAAGATCTCGTCCAGGTCGCGGAGCACGACGTCGCGGAGGCGCATGTGCGCGCTCTCCAACGTCCCGCGCAGGAGCGTCGGCGTGAGCGAGTCCGCGTGCAGGCGGGCGACTGGCGCGTGGCTCAAGTGCCAGCGTTCCGGCGCGACGCCACCGCGGTCGAGGTCATACGGCCGAAAGAAACCGAACGCTGTGCCGTCCGCAATGCGCGCGTCGAGCCACTCGTGCAAGGGGGCGAACATCCCGCCAGCATCGACCTCGGCCGGGACCAGCTCCACCGTGTAGGTCGGCGGTTTGGCCTGTGCATCGTAGACGTCCACATCCGTGCCCCAGTGGTGACGCGATGCGCCGGGGAGCGCCGACCAGCGGAGGATCGCGAGCACGAGCTCGTGCGGAGAGAGCGTCGCTACGTCCAGCGGGCGTGCGGCGCTGTCCAACACCGGGAGCGCGCCATCGCACTTCCGATTCCAGATCGAGAGCTGGCGATCGAAGCTTCGGAATCCCGACAGGATGCGGAGGTCGAACCCTTCCAGGCGGGCCGCGTCGCGCAGCGAGCGGAACGAGACGACCGCATCCGCGTGCACGGATGCCCCGAGCTCATCCGCCTCCGCGGGCGCACACAGGTGAGTCTCGGTGCGACCCACGACCGCGGCCGGAACCACCTCCCTCACGTCACGGCCGCCAGGCGGTGGCTCGCCATGAGCACCGCGGCCACGATGTGCCAGGTGTGAGCCGTGGCTCGAGGGAGCGTCACGTGCTCAACAGCCCCGTCCGCCAAGCGACGTACACGCCCAGCCCGACCAGGACCAACAGCGGCAACAGCCACCGCCACGCGCTCTTCTTCGGCGCAAACGGATCGGACATCTCGCGCGAGGCGCCCTTGGGCAGCTCGGCGACCCCGGTCAGGGAGCGTCCGAGCGGGATGTTGACGCGCGTGAGCGCGTTCACCGCCCAGCCGTTCGCATCCAGGATCGGGCCGAGGTTACGCCTCCGCAGCTTGAGCCACGCGATCAGCATCGACGGGCCACTGATGAGCAGGATGACGCCGAGCAGGCCGAGAGGCATCAGGTAGCCAAGCCCGAAGATGGCCTGAAGCATCGCGCCCAGCGCAGCGGTGATGCCGCCGACCGCCACACCGAGGGCGGCCACCACGCCGACATCGAACTTGGGCTTGGGCGGTGGCGCAGCCTGGGCGCCGGCCGTTGCGGTGGTCGCGGTCTCCGTGGTGGCCGTTTGGAGGCGTGCGTTCGATGCTTCGTCCGCGGCAGCGGCGCGCTTCGCCACCATATCTTCGATCCATGCCACCAGCTTTTTGTAGGGAGACCAGAACGCCTGGCCCACGCTGATGGGGTTGTCGATGATCTTGGTGACGGTGGCGTCCCAGTCGCGACCCCGCCTGTCGTAGAAGAGTCCGTTACGGCCCACGAAGAGGTTGTCGCTGTCACCCGCCGTCATGGCGCACGCGACCGTCATCTTCTCCCCGCCGGGGCGTGTGCAGTCCACGTAGGCCAGGTACGCCCCCGACTTCCCGGCCAGCGTGCCGTGCTTGCCCGCGTCGAGCACCTGAACGCACAGGTCCGTCGTGCGCGCATCCAGGTGCAGCGTCCCTGCCTGGAATACGGCCTTCCGGCGCGCATAGAAGTCGCTGAATGCGACGAAGTTGTTGAGTAGGCGAAAGAGGTCGCGCCAGCAACGTGCGAGTCGCTCGACCTGGACCATCGCCTCGATCCTCGGTGCCGCCTCCAGATCTTCGGCGACGGCCTTCTCGAGTCCTGAGCGAACGGAGGGAGCGAGCAACGCACGCACGCGATCGCGTCCGAGGCCCTCCACCGACGCGCCGGCTTTGCGATCCAACCACGCGCGATGGCCGGCGAGGCGTGCGCGTAGGCCCTGCCACTCAGATTCGGTCAAGCTCTGCTTGCCCTTGCCGAGTAGGGGCTCGACGGCGGCAGTACGCAGAGCGTCGATCTGAGCCTGCCAGGCCGGATTGGCGCCGGACGTCAGGGGGAGCTGCCCGCCCGCGTCAACCAGAGCGAGAGGGAGCTGTCGCAGCTCCGTCGCGCTCACGGATAGGTCGCGCGCTGCCGCCTCGATGTAGGCTTCTTCCGAGCGGTTGACTGCTCCACGTGCGCGCGGATCGAACGCGGCGAGGCGTCCGCGAAGGAACCAGTCGTCGACCTTCGCGCCGATGGCTTCGACCGCCGCGAGCGCCGCTCCGGTCGCGTCCCCCAGCGGGAGGACGTCGGTGGCCTTTACGTCTGCCTCCGCCCTCCACGCCTCGTACTCTCCGAGTGCCTTGTAGAACGCCTCGATCTTCGCGGCGGTGTAGCCGAGCTTACCGCCCCTGTCGGCATCGCCACCCATGACTTCCACGATGTTCCGCGCGGCCGCCTGTAGGGCCGCGTCCGCAATCGACTCCGGTGGCACGACGCCATCCCCGTTCAGACGCGCGTTCGCCATCAGTTCGGCGGTCTTCTTCGCATCTTCGATCGTTACGACGGTCGCGTCGGCCTTGCCCAGGCCTTCGAGCATGAGCTTCGCCGCGGCGAGCACGATCTGCCCTTCTGGAGTGGACGGGTTCACCACGGACAGCGGCACGCCGTCGGTGCCCGCAACCAGGCCCTGGGGGTCCTTGAGCACGCGCTTCAGCCAAGCGACGACCGACAGTAGCTCCGGTGCTCGCACCCGACCGTCCTGGTCGGAATCCAGGAGCGCGAGCGTGCGCTCGTCGAACTCGAGGCCTTTCACTGGGCAGGCCAACGCGACCCATAGCTTTTGATCGAGCTGGTCGAGCGCGAGCACGTCGGCCGCGCTCTCGAGAAGGACTTGGTCTACGCCGCCCGCGCGATAAAAGCGCCAGGAGTGCCTGCTGCTCGTCGTGCTGTCCATGCGATGCCTTTCGGTCCTGCGGGTACGCCCGCGGTCGAAAGCTGGGGAGGGGAAAAGGTGGGCAGCCCGCCGGTCCGGAACAAGCCGGACCTCTCCCAATCGCGGGGTGGACGTCGGTCTCGCCGGGCGCTGTGCCGCCGGATAGACTCGGCTGCACGCTCGACTGCTCCCTCGTAAGGAGGCCCCATGCGCTCGCGCACGATACTGCTTCTCGCCTGCTCGGCGTTCGCCGCCCCGCTGTCAGCCCAGGATGCGTTCTCACACGTGACCGTGGAGCCACGCCCTGAGGAGCATCTCCATTGGGATGCGGGGGCAATCGCCACGATGCGGTCGGAGCTGGAAGGCCGCCTGGCCGGCGGAGGGGGGATCTGGGGGACCGGCTTCGCGTTCGATCGCGTGATCGACGACGCGGACTATCGCCCGCACAGCATGTCGATCGTGTTGCGCGAGGGGTATACCCAACCCGAGATCCATCAGCTCAAGTGGGATATCTACGTGGTGCTGGAGGGCTCTGGCACCGTGCTCATGGGCGGGCAACGTACGGGTTGGGTCGACGGCCGCCCGGCTGAAGAACAGCGCCCGGCCCTCACGGGTGCGGAGGCGTTCCCGGTCACGAAGGGGGACATCATTCATGTGCCCGCCCGCGTCTGGCATCAACTCTTGCTGGCCGAGGGTCAATCCATGCCCTATGCGCTCATCAACATCAACGAGCCGGAGCCGACCGAGTGATGTTCGGGTGCGCCTAGTGAGCTGAGGTAGGCTCGCTGCCATCTTCGAGCAACTCGAAGATCCCTTCTTCGATCAGCACGCGCATGCCCAGCCGCTGCGATGACACCCCGTCGCGCAGCACGTAGTCGAAAAGCAGGCGTCCTTCCTGCTCGTTGGCCTCGAACCGGCGACAATCCACCCGGTCGCACGCGAGCATCTCGTCGCCGAGCTCGATCAGGTGCGAAGAGACGACGAAGAGATTCCCCGGCCGACCGATGAGGGCGCGCAGGACGGCGCCCGAAGCGTCGACCGCATCCTTCACGTTCGTTCCCTTGAAGGGCTCGTCCATGAGAGCGACCACATGGTGCCCATCGGTCAGCGCCTGCGCGATCACCTTCACGCGAAGCGCTTCCGCACGGAAATAGCTCACACCGCCGCGCACGTCGTCGGTGACGGTGATCGAGCTGAAGAGTCGCTGGCACGGCGCGAATCGGAAGGAACGAGCTGGCACGCTCATGCCGAGGTGGGCCAGGTAGATCGAAAGGCCGCAGGCACGCAGGTAGGTCGTCTTGCCAGCCATGTTGGGGCCGGTGAGGAAGAGCACATGGCGCCCATGGCCGAGCTCTACAGGGTTGGCGACCGGCTCGTCGACGAACGGGTGGTACAGTCCTTCGCCGCGGACGTGCGTAGGCCCCGACTCGACCTCCGGTGTGACCCAACCGAAGCGCTCGTTGGCGTCGGACATCGCCACCAACGCGTCGAGTTGGTTGGCTAACTCGATCATGCGCTCGACAGACGCCCGCTCCATCAGTCGGAACGCGCGGTCGAGCTTCATGACCTTCAGGAAGCCGAGACTCCAGTCTTCGGTGTCGGCCACGATCGAGAATGCGGGTCGTGTCACCAGCGCCGCGAGTTCGGTCAGAAGTGGCTCGATGTCGCCAGTGGCCGGCTTCGTAGGGAGGGCTAGCGCGCTCACTACGCCCCGGAGCACCCGTACCAGCTTCGACGTAAGCTGCACGCCCCTCACGATCTTCGCGTACGGGAGGAAGTCACCGAAGCGAATGCCGGCGGCCTCCATCAGGAACGCGAAGGGTCGCTCGCTGGACGCGAGGGGGAGCACACTGCTCAGGTACGTCTCTGACTCGTGCGCGACCAAGGCGGTGGGGAGTGACTCGAACCCGGGGCGATTCAGTCGGATGTAGGCAAGGGATTCCTGCACTGCTTGGATCCTGTCGGCCCGATTCCACGGCTTACGCATGCGCGCGGAAAGGACCTTGGCGCCCCCGGCCGTGCGCGTCGTGTTGCAGAGATCGAAGAGGCTGTGGCCCCGGTCCCCCTCGAAGATCTCCAAGTCGAGGTATGTGGGCTCATCCATGACCATCTCGTCCGGATCGACCGTCGCTAGCCGCGGCGACGCCGCGCCAGCGAGGACTTTCGGGAGATGGAGGAGGAACACGCGATACCTCGGGAGTGGGGCGTCGTTCGGGGGTCGCGGCGGGAGACCGTGCGCGACCGGCGACCCTAAGTCGTGAAGCGGTGCGCTGGCAAGGAGGGCCCAGAATGCGTGCGCTGGATGGCGCACGGCCCCGACTACGGAAATGACAAACGGCCCTACGGAAGTCCGTAGAGCCGTTGATCGGGACGGCCGGATTCACGGGGCTTCGCCCCCGTGGCCTCGCGAGGAACGCTCGAGGAATGCCCGATGTCACTCGAGTCGCTCGGCTCGAACCTGCGGTTCGACCGCCCGACCTTCGGTCGGTCGGCGCGTCTCGCTGCGCGAGGCGCGATCCGGCCGTCCCACTCGGGGCCGGAAACATGAAGGGCCCCACAACCGAAGTTGTGAGGCCCCGATCGGGACGGCCGGATTCGAACCGGCGACCCCCTGAACCCCATTCAGGTGCGCTACCGGGCTGCGC
>SXGR01006073.1_pt1 | contig 14381 bp, 8 predicted proteins | sample 3174711 | NCBI WGS metagenome assembly SXGR01 (sample SAMN11356860, study PRJNA531348) | freshwater metagenome | isolation source: freshwater sample F1-60 | place: China: Fuxian Lake, Yuxi | collected 2017-12-25
ACATGCACGCCGTCGTAGCCGGCGCCCACCCAGCCGGCGCTGGCCCAGATGTTGCCGTCGCGGTCGCAACGGATGCCATCGGCGAGCCCGGCGACGTCCTTGCCGTTGAGGTTCATCTTCATCGAGGCGAACTCGCGGCCGTTCTTCAACTTCGTCCCATCGACGTCCCAGACCTTGATGTTCTTCGGCGCGTTCGGATAGTGCGTCGCGCCGGTGTCGGCCACGTAGACCTGCTTGTAGTCGGGCGAGAAACACAGGCCGTTCGGTTTGAAAATCTCGTCGGTGACTTTCTCGACCTTGCCGCTGGGATCGACGCGATAGACGGCTTCCTTGAGAAACAGCTCGCCCTTGTGCCCCTCGAAATTGCCGAGGCTGCCGTAACCGGGATCGGTGAACCAAAGACTGCCGTCGGGGTGTCCGGAGCCGTCGTTGGGGGCGTTGAACGGCTTGCCGTTGAACTTGTCGGCGAGGACGGTGATCGAGTTGTCGGGCTCGTAGCGCACAACCCGGCGGTTGCCGTGCTCGAAGGAAATCTGGCGGCCGGAGCGGTCGAACGTGTTGCCGTTGCTGTGACCGGCGGGTTTGCGGAGCGTGGTCACGCGGCCGTCGTCCTGCAGCCAGCGGTGCTGCACGTCATTCGGAATATCGCTCCACACGAGGTAGTTTCCCCAGCCGCTCCACGCCGGGCCTTCCGCCCAATACATGCCGGTGTGCAGCCGCTCGATGGGCGACATGGCGATCTTGTATTTCTCAAACGCCTTTTCGAGCGCGACGACATCCGGCTCGGGATAACGCACGGGTGCGGCGCCGGGGCCGAAATCGCGGGCCAGCAACGGAGTGGCCGCGAGGGTGCCGAGCGTAGTGAGGAAGGAACGACGGGAGGTGGTCGGGGAGGTGGAGGATTTCATGGGGTGATGGAGTGAGGGAGTATTGGAGTGATGGAGTTGGGGAGCGATGGGCTAGTCGTGCAGGCGGTCCTCGGAGTTGATGAAGGCCCAGCAGATGGCACCGAGGAAATAACTGAGAGCGAAGAGGCCGATGTTGACGCTCCAGTTGTTATTCGTGGCGGCGAGCACGAGAGGCACGGCCATCGGCGCGATGGCACCGCCGGCATTTCCCATCATGTTCATGCTGCCGGAGAGGGCGCCGGTGTGGCGTCCGCCGACGTCCATGCACGCCCCCCAAGACGCGGGCATCGAAAAATCGCTGCACATGGCGGCGAGGCCGATGGCCAGCACGGACGCCACAGGATGGCTGATCTGGATTGAGACGAGCAGCAACGCGCCCGCGGCGCCCATGCCAATCATGCCCAGCCAGCGGCGCGTACGGGCGATGCTGCCGAGCCAGACATCCAAGCGCGCCGAAAAAAGCCCCGCGAGCATTGAGCCGATGCCGCCGAAAAAGAGCGGGACGCACGCGAGCAACGCGCGCTGCATGTCGCCGATGCCGGGGAACTGCTCCTTCAGATACGTGGGGAACCACGTGATGTAGAAATACCAGGCGTAGCCCATGAAGAAATACTGTGCCCACAGCATCCAGACCGTGCGGGAGGCCAGCAGTTTGCCCCAGGGGATGGAATGGTCGCCGGCGTGATGCGTCTCGCCGATGACCGCCAGCTCGCCGGCATTCACCGCCGGATGATCCTTCGGGTGATCGCGGAACCAGCGAAAAAACGACACCGCCCACACGATGCCGAACAGGCCGAAAATGAGGAAGACCCATTTGTAATGCAGACCGAGCCCCGCTTTACCCTCGCCCCCAGTCGCCAGCATCCAGCCGACGAGCAGCGGCGTAAAGGCACCGCCCCAGCGAGCGCTGAGCCACAGGACACCCTGGGCCCTGACCCGCTCGGCGACCGGGAACCAAGTCGTGAAGGCCTTGGTGATGTTCGGAAAGCAACCCGCCTCGCCGACGCCGAAGAAAAAGCGGCAGACCACGAGCGAAACCAGACTCCAGGCCCAGCCGGTGGCGACGGTGAACAGCGACCACATCGCGACGATCCGCATCAGCACCTGGCGCGGGCCGATGCGATCGCCCAGCCAGCCGCCCGGGATTTCAAACAGCGCATAGGCCCAGCCGAACGCGGCGAACGCGTAGCCCATCTCGATTTTTGTCAGCCCCAGCTCCGCCTGCATCGCCGGGGCGGCCTGGGAAATGCAGACGCGGTCCACATAGGTGATGATTGCGAGCGTGGCGGCGAAAAACAGCACCACCCGGCGGGTGCGCGACGGAGTGGGTTCAGTCATCGGGATCCAGGAACCGAAGGGTGAAACTCGATCCAGTTCAGGCCGAGAACGGTGTTTCGGTCGGCGCAGCGCGCGACGACGCAGACGTCGGTCAGGCCGGTGGCGTTCGTGAGCGTCGCGGGGAGCGAGACGAATTCGTTGCCATCGCCGGCGCCGATGGGCGGCACGTCGACGCGGGCGAGCAGGGCGCCGGAGGGTGAGCCGCGGCGGAGTTCGAGCGCGCCGCCCGTCGTGGCGAAGGAGCCGGCGCGGACCGTGAGGCGCGAGACGCCCGTGAGATTCAGGTCACGCCAGAGGATGTGAGTGCCATCCTTGAAGTAACCGACGATCGCCTTCTCCCCGTAGGCGTGCTCGACGTAGGCCATGCCGTGATTCTCGTCATGAAGCGCGGCTTTTTTTCGGCGCGAATGCAGCACCACGGAGCCCTCACCCCGCAGGCGCGGCATCGTGCCCTGTTTGCCGTCATCCGTGTAGGCGGCGGTGAGAATGAGCACGCCTTCATTCACCAAGCGGTCTGCCGGCTGCTTTGGAGCGATAAAGGTGCCGCTGGTGCCCGACTGCGGCGGACTCGACGGATCGTCCTTGAGCGCGAGCACCCAGGCGGCCATGCGACGGGTCTGATCGAGGCTGTGCTGCGGATGCGGCGGCATCGGCATGAGCCCCCAGGCGCCGCTGCCGCCGCTGAGGATTTTCTGCGCGAGACGCTCGGCGGCCGCGGGGTCGTCCTTGTATTTCAACGCGACGGCTTTGTAGGAAGGGCCGGCGGAGGGCGTGTCCGCCATATGGCAGGAGAAGCACGTGCTGGCCCGCATCAGCGCGAGTCCGGGATCGAGCGTGGCCAGGTCGCCATCGGTGGCGAAGCGACGGCCGCGGAACTCGCCTTGCACGGTGGCGAGATTCGTCTCCACGCGGTCGCCGTCGGTTTCGGTGACGGAAACCTGGTAGGGAATCGCGGCCTCCCATTCGAAGAACGAGCCGTGCGTCGGTGAATCGAAGCGCACCGCGGGACGCCCATTGCCGACGTAGATCATCTCTGCCGCCGTGCTCTTCGCCCCGCTCCGATCCAGCGCCGTCACGCGGACCTCATAGTTGCCGGGCTGCCCGAAGGTGTGTGCGAACTTCGCTCCGCCGCCTGGCTGTTCCTGGCCCGCAATGCTCCACGCAAATTTCAACGTGTCGCCGTCGGCGTCGGTGGAGGTGGAAGCATCGAAGGTGAGCGCGAGCGGCTGCCGGCCCGCCGTTTCACTGGCGACGAGTCTCGCCACCGGGGCGCGATTGCCGCGCCGATACACGATCCGCACGATGCGGCTGTCGTTGTTCTGCCACCAAAGATCGCCGTATTCGATCATGTAGAGCGCTCCGTCGGGACCGATCTTCATGTCGATGGGGCGGCGCAGCGTCCAGTTGGGCACGAAGGGTTCGATTTCCGGGCCGGCAGTGTCGAGCTTCACGGTCTGAATCCAGTTTCGCATCCACTCGTAGATAAAGAGGCGGCCATCGAAGGCCGCGGGCAGCTTGTGGGGGGAGGGGTTCGCCGCGTCGTAACGATACACGGGCCCGGCCATGATCGTGCGGCCGCCGCTGCCGAGCGAGGGGAACCGCGGCGACGGCACACTCGGATACCAGACGAGCGCAGGTTTGGCGGGCGGCAGCTTCCGGAGGCCGGTGTTACGCGGCGAGAGATTCTCCGGCGACTGCGGGTCGTAGCGTTTGCCGGGCTTGTCCGCGGCAAAATCGTAAAGCGGCAGCGCCTCGTTCGGACCGACAAAGAGCGGCCAGCCGAAATTGCCGGCGGTCTGCGTGGCATTGATTTCCTCATAGCCGTCCGGAGTCACTCCCAGGGATGGCGGCAGGTTTGGGCCGACATCGCCGAAGTAGAGCGTGCCGGTCTTGTCGTCCACCGAGAGCCGGAACGGATTGCGCACGCCCATGGCGAACACTTCCGGCCTGCCGTCCTTGCCATCGGCGAAGAGATTGCCCGCGGGAATCGAATAGCCGCCTTCCGGCCGCGGATGAATGCGCAGCACCTTGCCGCGCAGGTCGCGCGAGTTTGCGGCGGTGCGGAAGGCGTCCCAGTTCTTGCGGTCCGGCCGCGTGTCCTGCGGCAGGCCCGGGTCAAAGTGACAATTGTCACCCGTGCCGATGTAGAGATCGCCTTTCGCATTCAGCCACATCGCGCCGCCCATGTGAAAGACGTGCTCGGTATCGTAGGGCCAGGAAAGCAGCTCCAACTCGGACTCCGCCGGCATTTTTCCGTCTTTCACCGTAAACCGGCTCACGCGCATCGTCCCCTGTTTCGCGGCCGGACAAAACTGCACATACAAATGTCCGCTTCGCTCAAAATCACGCGCGGCGGCCAGGCCGAGCAGCCCGAGTTCGCCCTTCGCATACGCCGGCACCTGCCCCAGCTTGCTGACCGCGCCCGACTTCGCGTCCCAGCGTTTCACTCCGCCCCAGTATTCGACAAAGAGCACGTCACCACCGGGTAGCACCTCCAGTTGGATCGCATCGCGCGCCGCTTTCACGAGCACTTCCTTTTCGAAGCGGTTCGGATCGACCGGCTCGGCGGCCGGTAGCACGGCCGGCGATGCGAGCCACAGGGCGAGAAGAAGCCGCGGACAACCCGGGCGGAAACGGAAAAAGGAGCGGTGGGTTTTCATTTTTCGATTCGGATTCTATCGTCCGGATTTCGAGCGACGGACGGGGTTGGGGTAGATGGGCCTGGGGTCGAAGACAGGGCGGATCAGGCGTAGGCGCGAGCCACCTGACGCTGCGTGCCCAAGCCGTCGATGCCCAGTTCAACCACATCGCCGGGCTGCAGGAAAATCGGCTGCGGCTTGAGTCCCAGGCCGACCCCGGGCGGCGTGCCCGTGCTGATTACATCGCCGGGCAGGAGCGTCATGAACTGGCTGATATAGCTGACCAGCTGTCGCACGCCGAAAATCATCTGCGCCGTCGTGCTGTGCTGGCGCCTCACGCCGTTGACGCTGAGCCAGAGCTTGAGCGCCTGCGGGTCGGCCACTTCATCGCGCGTGGCCAGGAACGGCCCGAGCGGCGCAAAAGTGTCGCAGCTTTTTCCCTTCACCCACTGGCCGCCGCGCTCGAGCTGCCACTCGCGCTCGCTGTAGTCGTTGTGCAGCGCATACCCGGCCACATGCTGCATCGCGTCCGCCTCACTCACGTAGCTGGCGCGCCGGCCGATGATGACGGCCAGTTCCACTTCCCAGTCCGTTTTCTTCGAGCCGCGCGGGATGACGACCGCATCGTTCGGCCCGGCGATGGACGTGGTGCTCTTGAAAAAGAGAATCGGCTCGGGCGGGATCGGCATGCCCGATTCCTTTGCATGGTCCGCGTAGTTCAGACCCACGCACACGATCTTGCTCGGGCGCGCCAGGCACGGCCCGAGGCGCACATCCGGAGCGATCACCGGAGCGGAAGCGGCATTTGCCTGCGCCCAGGCGGCCAGCCGCGCCAGGCCGTCGCCGCCGAAGAAAGCTTCGTCGTAGTCGGCACCGAAGCCCGAGGCATCGATGCGCCGGCCATCGCTGAGCAGCAGGCCGGGAATTTCATGACCGGACGCGCCGGTGCGAATCAGTTTCATGGTGTGCGGGGGATCAAAACCGAGAGGAAAGGTCAGAGGTCATACCTGTGGCCAAACGCTGTCAATGGCCGAAACTTCAGGTCGGAGAATCCTGGCCGAGACGCCGCGCCCGCGAAGCTCCATCTTGAAGAGATACCCATGGCTGGCGTTGGGGCCAGTCGGGGTCACGTGGGGGTGTTCGGCCTTGGGGGTCGGGCCGCAGTTTGTCCCATTTCGCAGGATGGGGGTCGAGCCGTTAACCCGCGATCGCGGCGGCGGGAGAATTTCCTTAAGGGTTTCAGCGGCCGGTCCGTCTATGCGATTTCTATGTCACGCCGCACGCCCGCGGAATACCCAAATTTTGCCTTCCGCCGAAGTGCGAGGCCCACAAAGATTCGACGCCGCGCACCCCGCGCGCAGTCCCGGCTACCCCTCACCATGCACCCCACCCGCCTGCTCTCTGTCTCGCTTTCTCTCTTTCTTCGCGGTCTCAGCCGCCCGCGCCGTACTTGCTCGGACTCGACCACGAAAAGCTGAGCTTCTACCACAACGGCATCAACCGCCGCCTCACCGACGTGCATGGCCACGTCCTCAAGGCCCTCTTCACCTGATCTACTCCCCATGCCAACATTCCTCCGCCGCCCGGTCATTGCGCTCCTCTCGCTTTCATTCATCGCGCTTCACGCGTCCACGACCGACGCGCCGAAACGCCGCGCCTGGGAGGATGCGCCCGCAGAACAGAGAGCAGCGTGGGAACGCCAGAAAGCCGCGCTCAAGATCCTCGACATCTCACAGGAGACGCAGCGCCACGTGATCATCGCCCAAGGCACGCCGCAGGACTACCACGCGCACCCGACGACCGCGATGCTCGCCGACAACCGCACGATCCTCGCCGTGTGGAATATCGGCCACGGCGGACACGGCGGCCCGATGGCGCGCAGCGAGGACGGCGGCCTCACGTGGACCCGCCCCGACGAATCGCTCCCGCCCAACTACCGGAATTTCAAAAACTGCCCGAGCCTCTACCGCATTGTCGATCCGCAGGGAAAGGAGCGGCTATGGATCTTCGCCGCCCGAACGCTGACCGACAAGGAAAGCCCGCGTGAGATTCCCGGCCGCTTCCAAGGCTACATGCCGCGGATCGTGAGCGAGGACGACGGCCGCACGTGGCGCGAACTGCCGCCGCTCGGCGATCGCATCGCGATGGACAATCCATTTCGCAACGTGATGACGTTTTCCAGCATCGTGCGGCTCAAGGACGGATCGTCGCTCGGCCTGTTTCACCGCGGCGACGGCCTCGGCGAGGGCGGCACGCTGCAGGTGCTGCAATCGATCACGCGCGACGGCGGCTTCACGTGGTCACAGCCGGTGGTCGTCGCCGACGGCCACGCGATCGCGCCCAAGCTTCCGTGCGAGCCCTACGTCTTCCGCTCGCCCGACGGCACCGAGCTCTGCTGCGTCATGCGCGAGAACAAGCGCACTGGCACGAGCCTCGTGATGTTCAGCCGCGACGAGGGGAAGACGTGGAGCAAACCCATGGACACCCCGTGGGGCCTCACCGGCGACCGTCACCATGGGATTCGCCTGCCCGACAGCCGGCTCGTGATCGTGTTCCGCAACTCCGCGCCGCTCGCACCCGCGCACTTCATCGCGTGGATCGGCACCTACGACGACATCAAGCAGGGCAAGCCCGGCCAATATCGCGTGAGCCTGCTGCGCACGTTCAAGGACGGCTTCTACCCCGGCATTCACCAACTCCTCGACGGCACCATCGTCGCGACGACCTACACGACCTACCGCGAAAACGACGGCGGCTGCTCCATCGTGAGCGTGCGTTTCAAGATTGAGGAGATTGAAGCACTCTACGCGCGGACGAATCCATAACCACCGCACACGGGTGCGACGCGGGAGGGGTTGGCGGCACTCCCCATGAAATCCGCGGAGAAACAAGCTTCGGCTCCGGCTTCACGTGTCGTCGGCCGCCGATGGCGAGGCTCGGTCGCGATCACAACGGCAACCGGAAGCGACCGCTCACTTCAAAGCCTGCAGTCGTTTTCCCAACTCAGCCAAGCCGAGCACCTCGGTTTCTGCATCCAGCGGGAATCGGTCGTCGCCCGGATAAACGACAAAGCGTTTGGCCGGCTTCAGATCGGCGCAGGCGAGATGAAACCCCCGTTCCAATTTCGGCGCGGAGCTGCGCTTGATTTCGACGGCCCACAATTTGCCGCCCGGCAGGGTGAGGACCAGATCGATTTCCGCGCCGGCCGCGGTCCGGTAGAAGTTAGCCTCGGTCCCGCGGGGTGCCAGAACGAGCAGGGTCTCGAGGACGAAACTCACCCAGCTCGGGCCGACCACGGGGTGCCCGAGCAGTTGCTCCTTGTTCCCCAAGCCGAGCAAGGCGTGGACGAGGCCGCTGTCGCGCACGAAGACTTTCGGCGATTTGACGAGGCGTTTGCCGACGTTGCGATGCCATGGGAACAAGCGGCGCACGATCAGCAGATCGACCAGCAGATCAAGGTAGCGGGCCACCGTCTTGCCGTCGACGCCGAGCCCTTGGGCCAGCGTGGCCGCGTTGTGCATCCCGGCCTGATGGTGCGCGAGCATCGTCCAGAAACGCCGCAGCGTTTCAGCCGGGATGCGGGAGCCAAACTGCGGAACATCGCGCTCAAGATAGGTGCGGATGAAATCTTCCCGCCAGTCCAAGCTGATCCGGTCGTTTGCAGCCAGGAAACTCCCGGGAAACCCACCGCGAATCCAGAGGCGGTCCATCCGTTCGCCATCAACTTCAGTCGCATCGAAGGGAGTCAACTCCAAGTATGAAATCCGCCCGGCCAAGCTTTCGCCGGACTGCTTCAGCAACTCGACCGAAGCCGATCCAAGGAGCAGGAATCGGCCGCCTGCTTTCCCGCGCCGCCGGCCCTGATCAATCAGTCCGCGCAGAATCTGGAAAATCTCCGGCGCACGATGCACCTCGTCCAAAATGACCAACTTGTCTTCGTGCTCCGCGAGGTAGCGGCCCGCATCCGCCAGCTTCGCGCGGTCGGCCGGCGATTCGAGGTCGAGATAGAGGGACGGTCGCGTCGCTCCCATCTCTAGGGCTAGCGTCGTCTTGCCCACCTGCCGCGGCCCTAACAGTGCCACGGCCGGGCTATGGTCGATAGACTCGTCAAGTTTGTCGCGGATCCGGCGTTTTATCATCCTAGCAATAGTGGCGCGTATTGCCAGATTTGCAAGGATGCCATTTACGCACTTCGGCGCGCTTTGGGCCGCCATCACTTGTTCTCTTCAGACGAGAGAAGGGGGAGGGAGGGATTGGCGCGATCCCCTTTGCACTTGCCTCACCCCGCACCGGCGGCAACGGCTTCGACGCAATTTTGGCCCACCCCGCCGTGAGTCTACCAACGCCGCAACGCCTGCCGACCGCCGAAGAGAACCGCTGGTTCTCCGAGGAAGTGCACGTGCATGAGCCGTCGTTGCGCGCGTATCTGCGCACGCAGTTTCCGTTCGCGCCGGATATCGACGATGTCGTGCAGGAGTCGTTTCTCCGGCTCTGGCGGGTCCGCATGGGGCAGCCCGTCCGCTATGCGAAGGCTCTCTTGTTCAAGGTGGCGCGGCACCTGTTGATCGACACGGCGCGGCGAAATCAGATTTCTCCCATCGACCACGTAACAGATTTGGCTGCGTTGCCCGTCATAGCTGATGGAAGGTCAGGCCCCGCTGAGGCCGCCTGCATACGCGACGAAGTCGTCTTGCTCGCGGCCGCCATCGATGCCCTGCCGGCCCGTTGTCGTGAAATCCTCATCCTCCGCAAACTCCGTGGCGTGACGCAAAAGGCGATCGCCGCCCAGCTTGGCCTCTCGGAACAAACCGTGCAGGTCCAGGTGTCCCGTGGCGTGCGCCGCTGCGAAGACTTTCTGAGAGCCCACGGCGTTCAGCCCTGATCCGATCATGAAACGTCCTCCGCCATTCAATCACGACCGTATCGAGGCGGTCACCACGCCGATCCCTGCGGCGATCCGCGCAGCGGCGGCGGACTGGGTGGCTCGTCGCGACGCCGGGTTGTCCGTGCGCGAGGAGCTCGACTACACCGCGTGGCTCGACGCCGCCCCCGCGCATCGCACCGCCGCAGATGGCCTTGATCTTGCGTGGAAGACTTTGGACCGCCCGCTCGCGAACGGAGCGGCCGACGCCGTGCTGGGCCAACTCGCGTTCCGCGCCCGGCAACGGCGCCAGCGACGCACCGTCGCGCTCGGAGTTGCGTCGCTCGTCCTGCTGGTCGGTGCAGGCCTCGGCTGGCAAGCCAGCCGCCCGCCGCCCGACTTGAGATCGTCGGCCGCCGTTTCCGCAGTCGTTCTGCTCCCGTCGATCCAATGGCTGCCTGATGGTTCGGTGGCCGAATTGCGGGACGGCGCGGAAATCACAGTGGCGTTCACCGACGGCCAGCGGCGCGTCATCTTGCGAAGCGGCGAAGCGTATTTTAAGGTCGCGAGGAATCCTGCGCGGCCCTTCGTCGTCGCGGCGGGCGGCGTGGAGGTTCGCGCCGTCGGCACCGCCTTCTCCGTTGATTTCGGACAGAGTGCCGTCGAGGTGCTCGTCACTGAAGGTAAAGTCTCCGTGGCAACGCCTCCTCGTAACTCGGCACCGGCCGGCGCGACGCAGCCAATGCCCGAGCCCCTCTTCGTCGACGCGGGCCACGGCCTCACCGTCCTCGCGTCAGCGCGCCCAAAAGAGGCGGAGAGTCGTCCGGTATCCGCCGCCGACCTCCAGTCGCGATTGGCTTGGCGCAGCCCGCGACTGGAATTTTCCGGCACGCCTCTCATCGAAGCCGTCGCCCTGATCAATCGTCACAACCGGGTGCAGTTTATCATCGAAGATCCCGAGCTGGCACGCACGCGGGTCAGCGGCATTTTCGGCGCGGTCAACACGGCCGCCTTTGTCCGCCTGCTCGAATCCGGTTTCGACATCCAGTCCGAGCGGCGCGGCGCCGATGAGATCGTCCTGCGGCAAAAGCCGTAGTGCGGGAACGCGACAGCCGTAAGTTGCCTCAGTTTACGCTCACCTGCAAGCAACTGAGACGCGCCCGGCCTGGTCGGTGCTGCGTAAATTCGGTTTCCTTCTCGCAGTCGCTCCCTACGGTGCATGGACTGCGTACTCCGACCGGTTCTGCGTCCGGAGTGTCGTCCCATTTCCCGTGCATCGTTCTCTCCGCCGCCCACTGACCATCGCCACCGTCTTGGCGTGTCTCACCCTGCGAGTTTTCGCTGCCGACGTTCCGATGGGCACGCGGCCTAACGTCCTCTTCATCGCCGTCGACGACCTCAACGACTGGATCGGGCCGTTGCGCGGCCATCCGCAGGTCAAGACGCCGCACATCGACCGCCTCGCGCAGCGCGGCGTCACGTTCACCAACGCCCACTGCGCCGCTCCGCTTTGCAACCCGTCCCGCGCCGCAGTCTTCAGCGGCCACCAGCCGTTTCAAACCGGCGTGCTCGCCAACGACGAGAAAGCCATCCGCACCGCGCGGCCCGACCTCGTTTTGATCCCTCAGCACTTTCAACAAGCCGGCTATCGCACCTATGCGACGGGAAAACTCCTGCACCAAAAAGGCACCGGCCTGTGCGAAAGAGAGTTCTACCCTGAACAGCGCTGGAGCCCCTTCGCGCCCGCCGCGACCAGCTACACCGCTGAGGAACTGCCCTCCAAGGGCTCCGCCAACCCGCAACACCGCACCGTCCTCAAAGGCCGTCCCGTCGTCCTCCCGCTCAACCGTATGCCGAGTGACCGCGCCGCCGCTTCCCCCGGCGGAGAATCCTTCGACTGGGGTCCGCTCGAAGTGGACGACGCCGACATGGGCGACGGCCAAATCGCCGACTGGGCCGTGCAACAAATCCGCAACCAACCGCCCGCCTCCGCGCAGCCCTGGTTTCTCGCCGTCGGATTTTATCGTCCGCATATCCCGCTCTTCGCGCCGAAAAAATACTTCGATCTCTACGCCGGCCTCGACATCCAGCTCCCGGTCGTAAAGGCCGACGACCTCGCCGACCTCAGCGCCACCGGTCGCAAATGGGCGAGCGATCCCGTCACCGCCGGCTCCCACGCCTCCGTGATAAAACACGGTCAGTGGAAAGCCGCCGTGACGGCTTACCTCGCGTGCGTCTCGTTCATCGACGCGCAGGTCGGCAAACTGCTCGACGCGCTCGACGCCAGCCCCGCCGCAGCCAACACCGTGATCGTCTTCTGGGGCGACCACGGCTGGCACCTCGGCGAAAAAGAACACTGGGGCAAGTGGACCGGCTGGCAGCGCTCCACCCGCGTGCCACTCATCGTGGCCCCCACAAAAAACGCCACGACGGGCAAATCCTCCCGCGGCGCGACCTGCGCTGCCCCCGTGGGCCTGATCGATCTCTATCCAACGCTGGTCGACGTTTGCGGCCTCGCGCCGCGTCCCGGCCTCGCCGGCAAATCCCTCGCGCCGCTGCTGCAAGACCCGACGACCACGTCCGACCGCCACATCCTCACGAGCTTCGATGTCGGCAACTTCGCAGTGACTGGACCACGCTGGCGCTACGTCCGTTACGCCAACGGCAGCGAAGAACTCTACGACTCCGTCAACGACCCGCACGAATGGACCAACCTCGCCGGTCGCCATGAAGTGCGCGCTGCCCAACAGGCGATGGCCGCAAAAATTCCGGTCGTCGCCGCCCACCCCAACGACGCTTCCGAGCCCCCACCCAAGTCCGGCCGCAAGAAAAAGAACCCTGCGCCGTAAACCCGCTTTCCGCCGCAACGAGATTTTTCGCCCTACTTTCCCGGCGTTCCCCACCTCACTTCTCCGGCCACACCGCCACCGAACTGCCGAAAGCCGAAATCCTGAAGTCCAAACGCGCCGACTACCGGCGCACTTGGTAGGCCCGCCTCAAAACTCCCGAGCCCACCGCCGCCGCCCGCCTCACATGGTGGGAAAAAGCCCACAGCCTCACACCGTGAATCGGCTGCGCCCCGCCGTCGTCCAGCGTGTTTCACCACCGCAACCTCTCGGGGCTGGGATAAGAAGATAGCGAAAACGAGTCCTTGAGATTACCGCGTTCCGGACGCCTCACCGACGCACCGGGCGCGCCTTACGGGTCGGTTCAAACGCTGCAGGCTCGGGCCACAGATGCGGCAGTCGGGCTGCGAGCAACGAACCGTGCTCTCTGGCGGCCCGCGGCCGACAACGCAGACCAATCGGCCCGCGGCGGCGCTCTGCACGCGCGGGAGCACTGCCGGCAAATCTCAAGCGCCCAAAAGATTCAGACTTTGATTTGCCGGGTAGCCGCGAGCGCCATCGAGTGATGATCCGTCCACTCGCTGGCGCTCTCGGCTACCGAAAAGTCCAGAGTTCAAAGGACGTTGGCATAATGCCTCCATCCACTCCGCGCTCGATCTAGGGCCTCGCGGCAAAAACCCTCTGACTACCCCGCTCTTCCCACGCCCCACGGTGAAAACGTCACCACTACCGTGAGCCAGACGATCGCCAGCACCACGAGCGTGAGCCGATATTTGCGGCGCTCGCCCGGACTCATCGAGTTTCCGGCGGCAGCGGCCGTGAGATCGGCCACTTCGGCCGCACCGGGATTCGCACCGCCGCTGCGGCTGACCAACGCCATCGTCGCTGCACACACCAGCGTGATCACAAAGCCGCAGTTCAACGCACTGCGCAAATAGCGCGGGAGTTGCGCGACGATGTCAGGCTGGCCGAGGGCCCAAAATGTAATCGCCCCGAGCACCGTGCCCACCGTCAGCGTGGCCACGGCACCACGCGGCGTCGCCCGGCGAGTGAAGATGCCCGCTACGACACACACGAAAACGGGCGGAGCGAGCAGCGACCAGATTTGTACGAGATAACCGTAGACGCCCTTGAATTGCTTGATCTCTGGCGCCAGCACCGCACACAGCACCAACACCAACACCATAATGCCGCGGCCCATCCGCACGCGCGCCGGCTCGGTGAATTTCGGTACGAAGCGCAGCACAAAATCATACGACACCATCGAAGCCGCCGCGGAAAGACCCGCCGCCACCGTGCCGAGAATCGCCGCGAGCAATCCCGCGAGCACGAGTCCCGCGAGGCCCGGTGGCACATAGGTCGACACCAATCGGGCATAAACTTGGTCGGCCTGCGCCAGCCCGGGACTCAGTTTCGCCGCAATCACACCCGGCGCCGCGATGATGAAGAGCGCAAGAATCTTCAGAAACGCCGCGAACACCGCGCCCATCTTCGATTGATACACACTCCGCGCCGCGAGTGCGCGCTGCACGTAGTCGTGATCCGTGCAGTGCCCGTGCACGGCGAGCACCAGTCCACCCGTAATCATCGGCAGCCAGCCAAAGGCGTGATCCCACGGCAGCACCACGGTCCACAGGCTGTTGCCCGCCGTGCCCGTGGTGGGCAACACCGCCGCCCACCCGCCAGCCGCCGAGAGCGTCAGCAGAAACGTAATCGCTCCGCCGAGAATCAGCAGCGAAGTCTGCAGGAGGTCAGTCCACAACACCGAGCGGAGTCCGCCGAAAATCGT
>SXGR01291408.1_pt1 | contig 14380 bp, 10 predicted proteins | sample 3174711 | NCBI WGS metagenome assembly SXGR01 (sample SAMN11356860, study PRJNA531348) | freshwater metagenome | isolation source: freshwater sample F1-60 | place: China: Fuxian Lake, Yuxi | collected 2017-12-25
AGACGACCTGCGACCTGCTCGTCGCCGCTGATCCGGCCTCAACCTCCGGCAAGGCCCAGAAGGCTCGGCAGTTTGGCATCCCGGTGATCTCCGTTCGCGATTTCATGTTGCAGATTGACGCCCTAGCGTCATAGGGGTATTTCTGGTGCACATCGGCTGTACGTACAGCCGGATAGGCGGAACGTGCGCCCGCCAATTTGCCGCCCTGTGGCACCAAACTGGCCAGGCAGGTGGTGCCGGTTCTGTATGGCCACGGCTCGCGCAGAAATTACTGCCCGGGCATTTGTGGCCCCTAATTGTTACTTGTCAGTTGGTTTTACTTCCTTTGAATTCCTTTTGAATTGTATGGCCTCTTCGCTGTAACTCTTTAGCGAATTCAGTCTCCGTCTTTCTGAGCAGCTTGATGTAGCGCTCATCGCGCGGCACCTCTAATGTGACGAGACTCTCGTCTGGTCGGTATGCCGCGAAGCACAGAACGTCGAGACCGCTAACCATGAGGATGTGTTGAACCTGACCCACGTAGTAATCCGGCACTTTCTTGAACTCTTTTGTACGCTCGTAGGCTTTCACCCCACATTTGATTTCATAAACATGCATATTCGTTTCATCCATGGCGTCTAGGGAAGCTGCTAGAAAAGCATCCTGTGAATCTTGAATTATCACCGGGCGCAATTTGCGGGAATGCTTTTTGCTCAACTGCTTTCGAGCGACGGCCTCAAGTTGACTGCCCTCACGAGTAGCAGCATTGCCAGAAAACTCAGGATGCAGACCCATCTTCTCTTCCATCAGCCTTCGAGGGCTTGCCCAGGGGTTTTCACCCATGACTGTTGGCGCGTCAGATGCCCCGATTACTCCTCGGCGCCATTCGCGCCACGCATCCGTGCCCTGCTCTAAGTGAGTAATCAGGTAGAACATCTAAAGTCTCCCTATTCTCGGATGCTCTCATAGAAGAAACTTGAGTCCTGATCCACTCGCACATCTTCAGCACGGATCGCTTTCGAGAATGTCAATTGGTCTATGGTGCGCACCCGCGAAAGAGCAACATAGGTTTGCCCGGATGCAAATGCCCCAGCTCCCAAATCCAGGTGGACGGCGTCCAAAGTCAGACCCTGACTTTTATGAATCGTCATCGCCCACGCTAATATTGTGGGTATTTGTGTAAATGTGCCAATCACGATTCTCTCGATCGCACCGGACGACTTATTGATGACATAATCGTATTGTTCCCAAGTTGCCATATGAACTTCGACAATTTTCTGGGCCTTTAATAGTCTTACCTTAATCTTGTCAGTTTCGATTTCTGTAACAAAAGCGATGGAACCGTTGACCCAGTCAGCCGAATTTTTGGTCATGACAACCTGAGCCCCAACTTTGAGCTCTAAAACTGCTGGGGCGGGCAGCCGGTCGTCCTTGAACTTACCCTTCAATATTCCGGTGTAGAGTTTTGCTTTGCCGGGTAGCTCGCTCAGACGGCTGGAGTTAACTTCATTAACTTGGGCATTTCGCGGGCAAAGCCAAACCGCACCATCGGGTGGCAGCTCGGTGACCTCGCAAGAGGAATTGAGGACATCGAGAGTCTCACCTAATTGATTTCCTTCGCGGATGTTTGCGAGAAGACGAAAAAACTTTGCATTTGTTTGTCGAAATGGCTTGGTCAACTCAACGGCAGCAAAATCCGCGTTCGTGAGTGCGTGTGCTGAAAAAAACTTTGGCGTATCGTACTCGCTTTTGAATAGTGGCTGGGTATCACTTTTCACAACAGGAGGTAGCTGAAATAGATCGCCGACCATAACTAGTTGCACCCCGCCAAATGGCTCTGCTGAGTTCCGATTAAGTTTAAAGAATTCACTCACTGCATCGAGCAGATTTGCATTCACCATTGAAATCTCGTCAATGACCAGAAGCTCTGCCTTCGCGGCAACTGACTGTGGTCTAAAGCGGATATCGCTGCTCAGTATCCAGGAGGGAGGAAAGCCACAGAGTTGGTGAAGAGTTTTGCCCCCAATGGTCAAAGCGGCGATGCCCGTTGGCGCGCAGAGTAGGACTTTGCCAACGTATTCATTTTCGATCCAGCGAATAAAGGTACTTTTTCCAGTTCCCGCGCCGCCGGTGACAAGTACGATCGGACAACCGTTTTTCAACAGGCTCTTGATTTTGAGATACTCGGGAATGACTTGGATAGGCGCAGTTCTCGCATTAGAATTCACTTTACGAACGGTGGGTTGACTCTCTTGCCTACCTGTGTTCGCCGCAGCAATGCTGGCACTGATCTTGCCGAACGTTCGCTTAAGTACCATATTGCACCCCCTTGAGGACGATACGGTACTCCCACGAAATATGTCACTGTTTTTGAAACATTACCGGGAGACAATGATCAACGAAGCTGGCAGTTACTCCTAAAGAGGGCTTGTCGGCAGGCCATGGGATATTAACTCTTGCGCGCAGTCACTGTGTTGGTTTACTCAGTACCGAACTAATTCAGCTATACACATAGAATCCGATGTGGGATTGCTCAAAGAGCCGAATCAGAACTTAGTTGAGCGCGGCTGGTACTCGACCGGCTTTCGCCTGGTCGCTCACTGCTTTGCTCATGCGTCATTATACGGCCTCAAAAGGAGTCGCTTGGTTGAAAATATAGGCCACTTCTAACATCCCGGACAGCTAGCCTTGGCTCTATGTCTGCCGCTCCCTCCGACGTAATCCCGGTCCTCGCAGGCGAGGCAGCGGCTGCGGTTGCTCACCGGGGTGGGCATGTTCAGATCATTGCCGCGGCCGGTTCGGGCAAGACGGAGGTCGTGTCTCAGAGGGTGGCATCGCTGCTCCAGGACGAGGAGCCGCCAGAGTCGATCGTTGCGTTCACTTTCACAAAGAAGGCAGCCGAGGAACTGAAAGAGAGGATCCGGGAGCGGTCCGTTGCGCTCATGGGTCCCTCGGTCACCGACAAGCTCGGGCATCTGTACGTCGGCACCATACACGGATACTGCTTCCGACTCCTTCAGACGCACGTACCGCGGTTCGAGACCTACACTCCGCTCGACCCCAACCAATTGACCAACCTCCTTTACCGCGAAGCTAACCGCCTTGGACTTCGTCATTTTGACCAGCGCAACAGAGTCTTCTCGGGAATCGAGTTTTTCCAGCAGACCGTGGAAGTCGTCGAGAACGAGTACATCCCGTTCCATGACATTCCCGACTGCGAATTCAAGGACGCACTTGTCAAGTACTATGCGATGCTTCACAACTACCGGTTCATGTCTTTTGGCACGCAGATTGTCGAGGCGGTCCGCGCACTTGAAGACCGGGGAGTGCACGCCGCTGTTACTGTCGGTCTTAAGCACCTAATTGTGGACGAGTACCAGGATGTGAATCCGGCACAGGAACGCCTTATCGAGTTGATCGGGAAGCCAAACGGCTCAGCCGATGTCGTCGTCGTCGGCGATGACGATCAGGCCATATACCAGTGGCGGGGATCCCACGTGGATAACATCGTGGGCTTCTCGATTCGGTACCCGCAGGTGACGGCGTTCCAGCTCCTGGCTAACCATCGATCGCGTCCGGAGATAGTGGCCCTCGCTAACGCGTTCGCAAAGTCCATCCCGGGACGCATCCCAAAAGAGATGACCGCGGTGCGTCCGTCGGTCGGTCCGTCAGTCTCGATCGCCATTGGACATCTAATGGAGCAGGATGAAGCCGACTCGATCGCTTTAGACATTGAAGCTCTCCACAATGACGGGGTGCGCTACAGGGACATTGCCATCCTTGCACGTGGGAAGACCGCTTACACAAAAATCCTGGACGCGTTAGCTCTTTCGAAGATTCCAGTTCAGCCAGGTGGACGTACCGGCCTCTTCGAGCAACCCGAAGCTGATGTATTTGGGGCGACATTCGCCTGGATGTCCAACGTTGACTGGAGCGTGAGAAAATGGAAACCCCGCGCGGCCATTAATCTAAGAGATCTCATTGACCAATATGTGCATGTCTTCGACCTCGACAGCGGAAAGCGCCAGGCCCTTAACGCGCACCTGCAAACGTGGAAGTCGCATCGTGACGACGTAAACTGGACACCGAGCCTTGTTGGGGAGTTTTACACACTGATCGACCTTCTCGGAATTCGCGACTGGGACCTCACAAACGATTTGCAACTTAACCGTCTCGGAACCATCGCGCGATTCACAACAGTCATGGCTGACTACGAGTCTGTTACCCGACGTTCGCGCCGTGACGCCGACAATCCAGGAGAACAGGTCGGCGGTGCGGTCGGCGGTGAATGGTTTTACAAAAACTTCGCACTTATACTCACCAACTACGCAACCGGTAGCTACGACGACTTCGATGGTGAGGGCAATATCCTCGGTGATGGAGTCGCTCTCGGCACCATTCATGGCGCAAAGGGACTTGAATGGCCCGTCGTCTTTCTGCCTTCTCTCAAGGAGGGGCGCTTCCCGTCAGACAAGTCCGGTTCGCTGAAGTCGTGGCTAATCCCTCGAGAACTCTTCGATGCTGCGCGATACGAAGGATCTGATGCGGAAGAGCGCCGTCTCTTCTACGTCGCCCTGACCCGAGCCCGCGATTGGATCGGTCTTTCGTCGCACCAGCGCGTAAATACGCAGTCGAGACAACCGTCTTCATACATTCTCGAAGCACAAGCGATGGCCTCTAGTAGTGGCCCACCCACCGAAGTCGAACCTCGCGGCGTTGCCTCGACCAGCATCGCCATTTCCTATAGCGAACTCGATGCTTACATGGAGTGCCCTCGGAGCTATCTTCTGCGCAAGGAGCTCGGATTAAAGCCAGCAGTGCAGGTGGAGATCGGCTACGGCAATGCCGTGCACCACGTACTGCGAATTATTTCCGAGCACGTGAAGGCAACAGGATCAGTGCCGGACGCCTTGGCTATCCACGATCTCTTGGAGGTTGAGTTCTTCCTTCCATTCGCCAACAAGGCGGCCCATAAGGAGATGCGCGAGAAGGGTCGGGCGCTCATACAGGCTTACGTCTCCGAGAACACTGCAGAGTTGGAACGGACCTGGGCGACCGAACGCCCCTTCGAACTGTACCTCGACGGCGTCGTAGTCAGTGGCCGGGCAGACGTCGTCTTCGACGAACACGACGGAATCGCCGACAATCTTTCGATCGTTGACTACAAGACGGCGCTCGGCGACGAGCTCAGGCCATTGCAGTTGCAGATCTACGCTGACGCAGCGAGGCGCGAGGGTCTCACCGTGGGAGCCGCGTTCATCCAAGATCTCAGCGCCACCGTGCGGCACGAAGTAAGCATCACCGAGGCGGACATAGCTGTGGCCGAGGTGATGGTTATCGAAGCTGCGAGAGGACTCAAGGGGCGCGACTTCAAGCCTAAACCCGAACGCAGCAAGTGCTCGTTCTGTGATGTGCGGACCGTCTGCGGTTCGGCTTCAGCCAGATGAGCCTTAAGGAGATAGCCACATCGTCTTCCGTCACAGGGTCTCTCTAGAATTCTGCTCAAATGCTTCCGTCGACGTTCCTAAAAGGGGGCCATCGTGGTTGACGTCATCGCACGCCGTGGCTCCCACGCGAGCCCACTACGCTATCCGGGCGGGAAGGCTACTCTCGCGCCCTTCTTCGAGACTGCGATTAACGCCCTCGGCCTCAACAAGCCCACTTACATCGAGCCCTATGCCGGAGGCGCCGGAGCAGGCCTTGAACTACTGCAGAAGGGGGTCGTGGGCATGGTGGTCATCAATGATCTTGATCCCGCGATCCACGCGTGCTGGTATGCGATGGTCAAGGACTCGGAAGCTTTTCTCAGGCGGCTGAAGCGCACCCCCCTATCTGTCGAGGAGTGGAGGAAGCAACGAGAAATCTACCGACGCCGTCACGACACGGACGTCGATCCGCTGACCTTGGGCTTTGCTACCTTCTACCTCAACCGCACGAGCCGCTCGGGTGTGCTTGGAGCTGGTGTGATCGGCGGCTTCGGGCAAAAAGGGACCTACAAGATGGACGCCCGCTATAACAGGGAGACCCTCCAAACGCGGATAGAGAAGTTGGCGGAGCTTAGTGAAAGAATCAGAGTCACCAAACAAGACGGTGTGGCACGTCTCCGAGAGTATCTCCCCAAAGATAACGTCTTCGCCTACGTTGACCCGCCATACGTCGGAAAGGGCAGCTCGCTATACATGAGCTCCTTTGAGGAGGAAGACCACGTAGCGCTGGCGAGAGTTCTAAATGGATACTCGAACACCAACTGGGTGCTGACCTACGACGTTGTAGGCTTGATCAGGAAGCTGTACAAGGCGCGGGACGTGTATGAATTTCGGCTTCTATACTCCGCTTACCTACGAGGCGCGAAGAACGACCTCAAGCGTGCTTCAGCCAATGAATTGATCGTGCTGTCGAATCCAGTCGCAGACGCTCTCCTCTAGGGCTCAGCGGGAACCCACGAACGGCCCAGATTGACGACTCTGGCTTCGGCTCGGTAGTCCGAGGGACTGTTGTACGAGTGCACGTAGAACCGACTGCCCAACGCCCAACGGCAAAGAGGCGGCCGAATGCGCTAATGCCACTGGTATCACGGCATTCTCGTATAGCCGTGTTTGAACATGGTCGAGCACCTCACAGATTGGCCGCAGTGTGGGGTAACTAGACCACTGTTCTCCATCCGGATCGCCATAAGGAGTAACTCCTGGCTTGGGAGGCACTGTGAAGACCAGAGCACGTTCGTTACGTGTCCGATAGATGAACCGTCTTCCGTAGAACTCATCCGATCCATAGGAATTGTTAGGCGGTCTTCCTGTAACCCTGTTGATATATTCGGTTGTTAGTAACATGACATGACCTGGCTCAATCAGATGAGCGATTAGTTGGGCATGCTCAACGAAGGCACCCGACTTCTCAACACCCACAAGTAGCGGAGCGGAGGGGCGGTTGTTGATGATGCACTGCTTCGCGAACACGCCTAAGTAATCCTGAAAGCGGCGCTTCAAAGGGGCCACAGTCCCGTGAAGGGCTAGAGGCCCATCAGTGATGAACAGAGTTCTTCCGAGTACCTCGTAGCTGTTGGCGTCCTCATAAAGTAGCTGCATGTATCCGAGTGACATCAAACGTTCAGCCACCAACATCAATCGTGTAAGCGCACTGCGATTCGATCCCTCCGGCATATACTCCTCATCGGTTCTGAGAATGTCACCGAGGAAGACTTTGGATCCGCATTCGGGACAGGTCGCACCCTCCTTGGGCACGTTGATCTGACCACCGGAGAGTTGCGCTTCCTTTGCGCCGCATGACGGACAGCGCCGAAGTGGCGCCGTTGATGGAGGGGCACTTGGGTTCCCATATAGGGCCAGGAGCATGTCCGCAAGCGTTCGATCAGATGCTTCATCGAATTTCGTCTCTTGCAGGAACCGATCTAGCTCCTGTCTCCAAGTGTCAACGCCGGTCGATCCGGGGATCACGAGCCCAGAGCCGGGAAGTGCTCTGTCGAAAGCCGCGTACTGATGTGACTCACGCAGCAGGTGTGGGTTTACGAAGTCGCCGGTACCAGACGCGTGCAGCTTCTCGAAATCAATGAAGGATGCCGCCACGCGTAGGTACCCAACCTTGATGGTCGGGTGTTCGCGAGTGGCTTCTACCTCGGTGTCTGATCCATCAACCGTGATAGCGAAACGGACTGATTCCGCGACGCTGGCATTGTCGAGATCTGAAATGGGGCGGCAGAGCGACGTCACCCTTTTCTCGTCATCTGGTGTGGCCTGAGTGACCACCCAGCGTGAGAACGCGGCGTGTACCGTGGCGTTGTTGACCACAGGTACATGTCCGAGTCGTGAGGCGCGCTCGAATGGGTATGGCATTTCTACTTGGCTTCCACCGGCGGCAGCCCCGCTGATTCCCGGGCACGGTTGATCATGGCGTGGTCGAACTTAGCGACCTGCACGGGCACGATGTACTTGCCCGAGTACGTCTTCATCCTCACGAATCCTTGATCCTCAACCCGACGAATGCTCTCGGCCCAGGTCTTGAAGTCGTAGTAGTGCGAGAGCTCGCGCGTCTCGTTGTCAGAGTTTAGATGTGCCACAATCCAGTTAGAAGTGTTAGACAGGATTCGTTGGTCGACACTCGATACCTCCTGCGTGGCGTACACGAGTCCGATTTGGTATTTTGCGGCCTCTTTGGAGAGCCGAACCCACGGGTTGCCTGCTACGTCCTTCGACCCCCTTTCGAATAGATTGTGAGCCTCCTCCACAACGATCTGGAAGGGAACCGCTTCGGTACCCGAGCGGAACCGCTCGTTGGCTTGGGAGAGTAGGTAGTTTACCGTTTTCTCGGAAATAGTTTTCGAGACGTTTCCCGTTCCATGGGCGAGGTCAACGATGGCGAGACGGCCGGCCTGCATGTCGTCCCAGATCTGCTCCTCGACAAGCTGAGTCGCGCTGGTTGAATGGAATTCGCGCAACTGGCGTACAGCCGCCTTGCCGCTGGCACGGTTGTTGAAGTCGGCGATAAACTTGAATGGGGTGTCACCTCCGGTCGAGCGCTGATTCCACGAGCCATCGTTCGCCATGTGTAGCATGACGCGCTTGGCAGCCTCGGGAGTCGTGGCGCGATAGTTTTTTCCCTCCTTCACCACTAGCCCTGGGTTTGTATTGTTGAAGTTCTGGAAGAGCGCGTCGGTCCACCCGAACTCTAGACCTCTGCCTGCAAAGGTAGTCGCAGAGATACCGCACTCAACGAGAAGCCCGTAGAGACCCAAAACCGCCTTCGTCCAGGTGACCCAATCGCCCGGGTCGGCAACGCGATCCGGCTCGGTCCAGTTTATGGAAGTGAACGTCTTCACGTAGGCATACGATCCAAACTGATCGTTGACCACCGAGTTGACGAAGTCGACCACGGGCTCGAAGTTAGCAGGATCGAAGAAGTTCATGGCCAGCGGAAGAATCTGCGGATCAGAGCCGTTCGCGCCGAGTCGGTAGATGCGCACTCTTCTCTCGTCACCGAGGAGCCTCAGCCCAGTCTGGTCTTGCTCGTTCACGTTGGCATATTCGCCCTGTGGGTCAAAGATCAACTGTCCGACGGAAGTCCCAGAAATGGCCGCCTGAGTCGCTATGGCGGTGACGAGGGTCTTGATCGTGTTCGACTTACCTGTGCGCGTCATTCCGAATACGGCGGTCTTTCGCGCCACGAAGTCACCGATGTGGACATGAACAAGCGCGTTGTCAGTTCCAGATTCACGAGCACGCCTTCGTGTTGACGCGAACCTGACTGCGCCGAGCGTGAGAAGGTCGTTTCCGGCTGGCTCCGGATACGAGGCAACCCAAGAAAGTACGTTGAGAGAAGGGAGGAAGACATGGTACCTCGCGGACGAGACAACATTGTCGATGTCGGAGCCAAATTGGATCTTCGTTTCGTTGCGGTCGACATAGAACGTGCCTATGACATCGCAGTCGAAGGCTGACTGCTGGAGCTCGCTCCGAGTGAGCTCGTCGGTGACTTCATTGAATCCCTTACCCGAGTTCCCGGCGTCACGCACGACGGCTAGGCGAGTCTGGACGAGATCTGACTCGTTCGGGAGCGGAGCCGTCCCGCTGACTCGCAGGAGTATCAACTCCTCGTCATCGAGCGCGAAACCTTCGGTTGTCGGCACCCCGGCAGCCGCAAGCAGGAAGGCACCATGTGGAACACCACCGGCTTGCGACTTGCGCCAGTCATCGGTCAAGACCACCGCATGTGCATAGTTCAATCGAAATATGCCTCCGACGGCCCTGCAATCCGAGTTGATCAACTCGGCAAGTTGAGTGGTAGTACGCGATGCCTGCAGAATTTTGGAGCTTATACTCATGGCTTCACTATAGTCACTGTATCCAGAAAGCGTTGGATCGCTGCAATTTTTAGTATCCGCTCCGGGCTCCCCCACGCACACTCACGACATGGATTTCAGCAAAATAATCTGCAAAAGCAATACACTATCCAGATTGGGTAGATAGCACACTTAATAGTTGAGTAGGGTATTTCGATACTCATGCACGACCTCGCCACACAAACTTGCCGCAACCTATGATTCTCTAGAGACGGTGCAGATGTTCGTAATCGCCTGGCTGAAAAAATCAGTAATCGTCGGGAAGCTGAACGGATTTCAAATGATGACTTCATTCGGACTAGATTCCTGCTCGCACCTAAATGAGCTGAACGACTTATCACACTGCGCGCTTGGCAATTGCGGTACGTACCGAAGCTATTTACAGTTGTAGTTCTTGTGACCGTTAGCATAATGAGTGGACAATTTGACTAATAGCCTGGCAAGCTCGCCCTATGGTCGTTTCTGGGAAACGCGAGCCGTACGGATGGTCTGGGACAGTTGCCCAGTTTCTAAATAGCCCGCAGGGGGAGGTGATTTCCGCGCTTGAAGTGCATTTGAAAGCACTTCTTGGGATGCCAACGGCGGGTAGTCAGCGGACTGCGTGGACTGATGAGATCGGCGTATTACGGGCGGCATTACGAGATGCGGCGATCGCCAAGCCGGATCTAGTTCGGTGGGGGATGGTATTCGAATATGAACTTCACCTGGAGGGTGGCCGGAGACCTGATGTTGTACTGCACACCGGACGTGAAGTTGTTGTCTTGGAGTTCAAAAATCAAGCGAAAGTGAAGCTTGCGGATGTTGAGCAAGCAGCGGCATATGCACGAGACCTACAGGAATATCACTCTGAAAGTCACCTGATGGCCGTGCAAGGGGTGTTGGTGCCAACCAAATCCTTAAATGCCGGCTGGGTCGTTGATGGGGTGAGGATTTGCCCGCCCTGGGAGTTAGCGGGCTATTTAGAATCACAGTCAGGAACAGGGATAAACGATTTCCCTACCTGGCTGGGTGCGGAGTATGCGCCGCTCCCCAGTTTGATTGAGGCGGCGAGGATGATATTTAGGCAGGAGCGGCTTCCCAGCATTCGCCGGTGTCTGTCATCTGGAGTGCCAGAGGCCGTTGAGCTCCTTGGCCAAATTGCCGAAGTATCCGAGAAGTCAAGCTCACGATCTTTATCGTTTCTCGCGGGCGTGCCTGGCGCGGGCAAGACGTTAGCGGGCCTGCAACTTGTTTACGAACGTTCCGAATCACTGGGCAACGCAGTATTCCTCTCGGGCAATGTTCCATTAGTCGAAGTTCTCAGGGGCGCGCTCGACAGCAAGGTCTTCGTGAAAGATCTACACGCATTCATCAAAACCTACAGTGATACGACTCGAGCACCGATCGAGCACGTTGTTGTCTTTGACGAGGCACAGCGAGCGTGGGACAAGGGCTATATGGAATTCAAGAAGGGGGTTTCACGGAGTGAGCCCCAAATTCTCATTGAAATTGGCGAAAGAATTACGGAGTGGATTAGCCTGGTTGGATTAGTTGGAGATGGGCAAGAGATTCACTCAGGTGAAGAGTCGGGCATGGGCCAATGGGCTGAGGCGCTCCGTAGCGGAGATGAGAGTATATGGTCGGTTTACTGCCCTTCGCGTCTAGCCCCTGATTTCGTGGGCCTAGATGTGAAAGTGGATGAGCGTTTGGATCTCACAGTGTCTTTACGATCGCGTGTTGCAGAACGCTTACATGAGTGGGTGCAGGCAGTTCTTGACGGCCGATTTAGCCAAGCAGCCCGTTGGGCTCAACAAATACGCGCCTCCGCATTCACCATGTACTTGACTCGAGACTTGGAGTCAGCTAAACAGTATGCGCGTGATCGATACGAAAGGGACACGGAGGCACGTTACGGGATGCTGGCGTCGTCGCGTACGCAGTCTTTCCTGCCAAAGTTTAATGTCGATACCTCTTGGACCGCTACAAAGAGGGTTAAGTTTTCGCAGTGGTACAACGCTGCTGCTGGGAAAGTGGGTTCTTGCTGCGAATTGAACGATGTGGTTACTGAGTTTGGATGTCAAGGGCTGGAATTAGACATGCCAATTGTTGCATGGGGAAATGAATTCTTTTGGTCTGGTGAATCTTGGACGATCAAATCTTATGGCTCACGATATGCGCTACGTGACCCAGAACAATTGCGAAAAAATGCCTACCGGGTATTACTCACGCGGGGTCGCGATGGTCTAGTGATCTACATTCCTGACACCCCGGCTTTAGACGCGACCGAACTAGCTCTCCTATCTGCAGGTGTCCAATTGATTCCATCGGAGATGTCACTAGCCGTATGATTCGACTTCTGTTAGATGCCTTGAAGGGGGTCTGGCGAGCCCTGATCTAATTGTGCAGGACTTGGAAGTTCAGTGTACGGTAGCAATGGGGGATAGGTCACGTCTTTCGTTAGGCACCAATTTCACCTAGTCTAGTTCTCATCTAAGATGAGGAGGGCTGGGGGAGGCACATTTACCATGCATCACATTATTTGTCTTGCGAACTCAAGAAAGTTAAGTGGGCACTGCGTAGCTGGTCGCACCTGGTCCTCTTCGGGGGCTGGCGAATGGATCAGGCCCGTTAGTAATCGGCCAAAGGAGGAGCTTTCGGCTGAGGAGCGGTGCTATCAGGATGGGGCGGAGCCCGCGGTGCTTGATGTAATGGACGTGGCCCTTCTTGAGCGCAGGCCGCATGGCCACCAGCATGAGAATTGGGTCGTTGACCCGCTGGTTGCTTGGCGTAAATTGGGCTCACTCAGAACTGATCGAAAAGTTCTTGATCCAATTCTTTCACCGATACAGTCGCTATGGTCTGATCATCAGAAGCGTTCAGATGAGAAAAACGACAGAGTGTCGGAGGAAGAGGCACGTAATTTGGGGGATTCACTCCGGTTTATCGCGGTGGACCGAGCCGCGCTAAAGTACGAAGATAGGCAAGGACCTCTGAAACCGCGTTTGGTTTTCAATTATTCTGGTGATGACTACAACTTATCGGTAACGGACCCGAAGTATGCTGTTCCATCGAGTGGAGTTGTGCCGGAAAGCATGGAACTTGGCTACTCGTATCTGACCGTCAGTCTGGGTGAGCTCTGGCATGGTGATTGCTACAAGCTGGTCGCTTCGATCTTGGAGGTTCCATGAACCCGGCCGACGGAACGGTATTCACTGTCGGGCATTCGACTCATAGTGTAGGCCACCTAATCGAAATCCTCCGAGGCTCAGGGATCGAGGTAATCGCAGATGTCCGGTCATCTCCGTACAGCAGAAGGCTTCCCCAATTTAACCGTGAAAGCCTAGTGAGTGACCTGAAGGTTGCAGGCATTGAATATGTATTTTTGGGCCGGGAGTTAGGTGGTCGTGGTGCCAGCGCAGATGTGCTGGATAGCGATGGGCGCGTGAACTACGTCAAGCTAGCCGAAAGGGAGGAATTCGCTGAAGGCATGCGTCGTGTGCTTCAGGGCAGACTCCAGTATCGAATGGCTCTTTTATGTGCTGAACGCGATCCCCTGGAGTGTCACAGGGGGCTTGTCATCGCACGCAAACTTAGCGGCAGCGGAATCGAAGTCCAGCACATTCGGGCGGAAGGCGAAGTTGAGTCACATACAGAATTCGAAAATCGTCTGCTGACTATGTTCGGGCTGTCGTTGCCGGACATGTTGCACACTGATGAAGAGGTATATGACGATGCATATAGTAGGCAGGCAGTGAAAGTTGCTTACGTCGAACAGGAAACTAAATGCTCAGAAGACGAGCCCGCGTGAAGATCTACACCATAGGATTTACGAAGAAGTCAGCGGAGGAGTTCTTCGGTGCTATTCGGAGAGCGGGGGTTAAACGAATAGTTGACGTGCGCCTAAATAATGTTTCGCAACTCGCTGGATTCGCTAAGCGGGACGACTTGCGATTCCTACTCAGTGCAGTCGCAGATATTGATTACATGCACATGCTTGAACTTGCTCCGGAAAAAGAGGTTCTCAAGGACTATCAAAATGGCCGAATATCCTGGTCCAAATATGAAAAGGCATATGTGAGCCTGCTTAGCGAGCGTAACGTTGCTGAAGGTGGAATACTGGAGATTCGAGAGGGAGACTGCTTACTGTGCAGTGAGGAGACGCCAGAGAATTGCCATAGGCGCCTGGCTTCGGAATTTCTGGCCCAGCATCAATCCGGTATTGAGATAGTACATATCCTCTGAATGAATGGCGAAATTTTACACCCAGAATCTGCAAAATGTGAAAAGGATTACGACCAGGGACTCGAGTTTTTAACGGAGCGTGGTGGTTGTCCTATAGCCTTAATGAGGCGGTCCCGTGGAACACCAATTTATGGAACCGGTGCGAGTCAAGCGCGAAACTAGGGCCGCCAGGTGCGCATCGTAGGGGGGGGGAGCGTCAAGATGCCACCTCTTTGCCTGCCTGCGGCGCCCACCTTCGCCGATGCAAGTGAGTCGTTGGTGTGGGGGGCACTGAGGCATCAGCTGCGCGAATGCGACGTGCTGCTGCACGGCGTTCGGTTCACCGAC
>SXGR01064537.1_pt1 | contig 14378 bp, 9 predicted proteins | sample 3174711 | NCBI WGS metagenome assembly SXGR01 (sample SAMN11356860, study PRJNA531348) | freshwater metagenome | isolation source: freshwater sample F1-60 | place: China: Fuxian Lake, Yuxi | collected 2017-12-25
GAAGCCTACGTGCCGGCGACGGACACCTTCATCGAGAAGGATTCGGCCATCAACGAGGACATCGAGCGCCTGCGTATCAGCGCCAGCAGCGCCCTGCTCTCCCGCCGGGACGTGATCGTGATCGCCTCGGTGTCCTGCATCTACGGCCTCGGCTCGCCCGAGGACTTCCTGGCCGCGATGATCGCGCTGAAGACGGGCATGACCCTGCGCCGCGACGAGCTCCTGGCGAAGCTGGTGGCCAACCAATACGTGCGTAACGACGCCATCCTGGAGCGCTGCAACTTCCGCGCCCGCGGCGAGACGATCGACGTCTGGCCGGCCTACATGGAATCCGCCGTCCGCCTGGAATTCTGGGGCGACACGCTCGAGGCCATCCGCGAACTCGACCCGGTCAGCGTGAAGCCGGGCAAGCAGCTCCAGAAGTTCGACCTTTATCCGGCCAACCAATACGTGATGGCCCCGGGCCGGGTGAAGGCCGCCGGCGACGCCATCCGCGCCGAGCTCGAGGAACGCGTGGCCTATTTCGAGAAGACGAACCGCCTCGTGGAGGCCCAGCGCATCCGCATGCGGGTCGAGCACGACCTCGAGATGCTCCGCGAGACGGGCTTCTGCCCGGGCATCGAGAACTACTCGATGCACATGTCCGGCCGCCGCCCCGGCGAGCGCCCGCACTGCCTCCTGGACTTCTTCCCGAAGGACAAGCTCGTCTTCATCGACGAGAGCCACGTCTCGGTCTCCCAGATCGGCGGGATGTATCATGGTGACCGCGCCCGCAAGGAGCGCCTCGTCGAATTCGGCTTCCGTCTGCCCTCCGCCCTCGAGAACCGCCCGCTCCGTCCGGAAGAATTCGACGAACTCGTCGACCAGGCGGTCTATGTCTCCGCCACGCCGGCGCCCCACGAATACAAAGTCTCGGCCGTCATCGCCGAGCAGGTCATCCGTCCGACGGGCCTGCTGGATCCGATCATGGAAGTCCGTCCGATCGCCGGCCAGGTCGAGGACATCATCGGGGAAGCCAAGGCCGTCGCGGCACGCGGCTACCGCACGCTCGTCACGACGCTGACGAAACGGATGTCCGAGGACCTCGCCAACTTCATGCGGGACAGCGGCCTGAAGGTCGAATACCTGCACTCCGACATCGATGCGATCGAACGCGTCGAGATCCTCCGTCGCCTGCGCGCCGGCCACTTCGACGTCCTCGTGGGGGTCAATCTCCTCCGCGAAGGCCTCGACCTGCCTGAAGTAGCGCTCGTGGGCATCCTTGACGCCGATAAGGAAGGCTTCCTCCGCAGCGAGACGAGCCTCATCCAGACCTCCGGCCGTGCGGCGCGTCACCTGGAAGGCAAGGTACTGCTCTACGCCGACGTGATGACGAAGTCCCTCACGCGCGCCCTCACGATCTGCGGCGACCGCCGCAAGCGCCAGGAAGCCTACAACACCAAGCACGGCATCACGCCCAAGAGCACGCAGCGCAAGATCGAGGAGAGCCTGGTCGAGCTCGAGGCCGACGCGGCGCTGGCGGTGGGCGAGGGCACCGACGACCGTGACATCGCGCGCGTGCTGGCCGACATGGAGGCCGAGATGCTCGCGGCAGCGGACGAGCTACAGTTCGAGCGCGCGGCCACCCTGCGCGACCAGATCGAGGCCCTGCGTACCGGCAAGCCGGCCACGCCGAAGCGCCATAAGGGCCGCCGCTGATCAGCCGAAACGGCGCGTCAGGTCGGCGTCCGTCCACTCGACATACGTCCGGCGACCCCGCGGGCAGGTGCCCGGCTGGGCGGTGCGGAACAAAGCCTGGACGAGCTCCATCAGTTCGCCGTCCGAGAGGTTGTCGCCCTTGCGGCGGGCTTTGTTGACGGCGAGTTTGGCCAAGGCGTCATAAGCCAGCGAGGGCCGGCCAAAATCGCCTTCCCGACGGGCCATCTCGGCGAGCAGGTCGCGCACGAAGGCCAGCGCTTGCTCCGGCTCAAGCCATGCCGGCAGCGCCTGGATACGCCAGAAGTTACGGCCGTATTCCTCGAAGTCGAAGCCGGCGGAGGCCAGCAACGACAGTCGCTCCTTGAGCACCGCGGCGGGCAGCGGCTCGAGCTCGATGCTCAAGGGCACGAGGAGCGGCTGGCTGACGGGCTTCTGCGCGGTGAACTGCGCGAGGATGGACTCGTAAAGCACGCGCTGATGCGCGGCGCCGAGATCGAGCACGGCTAGTCCGGTGGGAGTCTCGAAGACGGCGCGCTCTTCGCGCAGGCGCGACAGGAGACGCCAGCCGAGACGGACGGTCGGGGCGTGGGACGGAGAAACGGATCCTGACGCGGCGGGAGGGACGTAAGGCGGGGGCGTGGCTCCGGCGGAGACCGGCGCGCTGACGGCCGGGACGGCGACGGCCAAAGGAGTGGCCGGCGCGATCGTCGGGACGGTCTCGGTCGGCAGGCCGTCGTCGGCGCGGGCGCGCAGGACCGCGAGGACGGACTCGATCAGGAAATTGCGGACCTTGGCTTCGTCGCGGAAGCGCACCTCGCGCTTGGCCGGGTGGACGTTCACGTCGACCCACGCCGGATCCATCTCCAGGAAGACGAAGGCCAGCGGATAGCGCCCCTTCGGGATCAGCGTGTGATAACTCTCCGTCAGCGCGAAGGCCATCGTCCGGCTGTCCACGGGTCGGCCGTTGACGACCGTGACGAGATCCTGGCGGGTGCCGCGGCTGACGCCCGGCCTGCCCAGCAGCCCGCTGAGACGCATGCCCGGACGTTCGAACAGCGGCATCAGCGTGACCTCCTCGGCGACCTGACGTCCCCAGATCTCGCGGACGCGGTCCAGCAAAGGCGCATTGCCCGGCGAGCGGAAGATCTCGCGGCCGTCTTCGCGCAGCAGGAAACCGACCTCCGGATGGGCGATGGCGTAGAGGCGGACGAGGCGGACGATGTGCGCGGCCTCGGTCTCGTCGGACTTCAGGAACTTCAGGCGGGCCGGGACGGGATGGAAAAGATTCGCGACCTCGATGCGCGTGCCCGGCGCCATGCCGTGGTCGCGGCGGTGGACGAGCTTGCCGCCGTTGACCGCGATCTCCGTGCCCGAGGGGGCCGCGGCCGGACGCGTCTGCATCGTGAAGCGGGCCACGCTGGCGATCGAAGGCAGCGCCTCGCCGCGGAAACCGAAGGTCGCGATCCGGTCGAGGTCTGCGGCCAGCCGGATCTTGCTGGTCGCGTGGCGTTCGAGGCTCAGCAGGGCTTCGTCGCCCGTCATGCCCTTGCCGTCGTCTTCGACGATCATGCGGGCCTTGCCCCCGCGGGAGAAGTCCACCGTCACGCGGCGGGCGCCGGCGTCGAGGGAGTTCTCCAGCAGCTCCTTGATGACCGCGGCCGGGCGCTCCACCCCCTCGCCGGCGGCGATCTGGTTGGCCACGGTCGGCTCGAGGATGCGGATGGTCGACATGGTCAGGCAGGCCCCGGCACGGACCGTCCGGAAGGACGGCCGAGGACGCGGCTGGGGCGGGCGAAAGGCACCCCGAGACCTTTGCCCGCGACCCCCTCCCCTGCAAGTCGAACGGCTTGGAAACGGTCTTTGTTGCGCCCGGCCGACGGATGCCAACCTTGCTGACGTGTCGAACCGCCTGGCCCACGAAAACTCGCTCTACCTCCGCCAGCATGCGGCCAACCCCGTGCACTGGTGGCCTTGGTGCGCCGAGGCCTTCGCGACGGCCAAGGCCGAGGACAAGCCCGTCCTGGTCTCCGTCGGCTACTCGTCGTGCCACTGGTGCCACGTGATGGCCCGCGAATCCTTCGAGCAGCCTTGGATCGCCGACCTGATGAACCAGCACTTCGTCTGCGTCAAGGTCGACCGCGAGGAACGCCCCGAGGTCGACAAGCTGATGATGGACGCCGTGCAGATGATCCAAGGCCACGGCGGCTGGCCCCTCAACTGCTTCTGCCTGCCGGACGGACGTCCGTTCTTCGGCGGCACCTATTTCCCGCCCGAGGACCGCGGCCACGGCCAGGTACCGTGGCCCCAGCTGCTGATGCGCGTCGCGGATTTCTACCACCGGAACAAGTCCGAGCTCGCCGCCAACGCCGACGCCATCGCCCGGAACCTCACCCACCAGACCCGGGCGCCCGACGCCGACGGGAGCGCGCCGACGCCGGACGACCTCGTCACAGCCGCCCGCCGCCTCTGCGAACAGCATGACGACACCTATGGCGGCTTCGGGGCGGCGCCGAAATTCCCCTCCCCGCACACGCTCAACCTCCTGCTCGGCCTGCGCGGCGCCGCCGCGGTCGAAGCCGACCGGGCCCTCGCGACGCGCATCGACGCCGTCCTGACCATCACCCTCGGCGCCATGGCCCGCGGCGGACTCTTCGACCAAGTCGGCGGCGGCTTCCATCGCTACTGCGTGGACCGCGACTGGACGGTGCCGCACTTCGAGAAGATGCTCTAAGACAACGCCCAGCTGCTCGGCACCTACGCCGAGGCCTGGGCCCGCTACCGCGACCCGCTCTACGCCGACATCTGCGAAGAGACGGTCGGATGGCTCCTCCGCGAGATGCGCACGGCCGACGGGCTGTTCGCGGCCTCGCTGGACGCCGACACGGATCACCACGAAGGCACCACCTACGTCTGGACGGCCCCTGAAGTGGCCGCCGCGCTGGGCGAAGAGGCTTTCCCTTTCGCGCAGGCCTACGGCCTCTCTGACCAGGGCAACTTCGAGGGCAAGAACATCCCGAAGCTCAAGGGCGACCACGCCGCCCGGAAGCGTTTCGCCGCAGCCCGCGCCAAGCTGCTGGCGCTGCGCGACCGACGACCGCAGCCGGCCCGGGATGACAAGAACCTCCTCAGCTGGAACGCCCTCCTCATCGGCAACCTCGCGAAGGCCGGCTGGATCCTTGGCCGCAAGGATTGGGTCGAACTCGCGCTCGAGACGGAAGCCATCCTCTGGGCGCGCTTCGCCCGGGATGACGGCGCCCGACTGCTGTCCGTCGCGCACGGCGACAAGACCACCCTCGACGGCAACCTCAGCGACTTCGCGTGGCTCGCCGAAACCGAGCTCGCGCTCGCCGCCTACGCGCCCTGGGTCCGCCCCGGCACGGAACACCCTCACGCCGCCCGTGCCGAGCGCCTCCTGCTCGCGGCGCTAGGCCGCTTCGGCGACCCCCATTCCGTCGGCGCCTTCGTCGTGCCGGCCGAGCGTGACGACCTTTCCGTCCGCCAGAAAGACTGGTTCGATAACGCCGTCCCGGCGGGCAACTCCTCCCTGCTCCACGGCTTCGGCCAGCTCCAGATGCTTTCCGCCGACCCGCGCTGGGCGCGCGAGTTCGCCGACCTCTCGACCGCGTACGGCGGCCTCTGCAGGAACGTCCCGAACGGCATCGCCCACGCCCTCGACGGCATCGCCCGTTTCGCGCTCGGTCACGCCGCCGTGAAAGCGGCCGGCGGCTGGGCGGAACTGCGCGCGGCCTTGCTCGGCGACGAACGGACGCCTCCGCACGAGCGGCCCTTCCGTCTCGTGTTCCTGCTCGAAGAACCCACGGCCGTGGGCTTCGCCGTCTGCGTCGGGCAGACCTGCCTGGCGGCCGCCGGGACGGCGGACGAGGCCGTCGCGAGGCTCTGAGGGCAAATCCGCGCTTGCCGACGCCGATCGCAGCACGAACATCGTGGCAGGCATGTCAGCCGAACCCCGCTACGTCTACGGCCAAGGGCAGAGTTCCCGCTCAAGCCACGCCATCCTGCTGGGGTTGGTCATCGTCGAGACCATCGGCTATAAAGAACGCAAATACCGGCCGAACTGGCGGCGACTGGCCCTGCTCTCCCCGGCCTTCCTGATCGTGCTCTGGGTCGGCTTGTCGGAGATGAACTACTTCAAGGAGCGGTTCATGAACGGCATCCCCTCCACCCGGCGGGCGGACATGTATCTCTACCTCCCCGACACTTTGGCCGACTCCGCCGCCAACCTGTTCCTCGACAAGGAGCAGATCCGGCTCAAGGCCCGCGCCAAGCTCCTCACGGCGAAGGATTCCTACGGACGAGCCGCGCACCTCTACCGCAAAGGCGAGTATTTCGTCCAGGTCGCGAAGGCCGCCCTCGCCCGCCAGGACTATGCCGAGTTCGCCCGCTACATCGGCACCGGCGCGCAGCTCACCCCGGCCAATCTGGAAGCGCAGCGGCTCTGCGCCGACCTCTTCTTCGCCTTCCAGCGGCCGCTCGACGCCTACCAGCTGCTGGAGGGGTCGCTGGAGTTCGCCCGTCATGACCGGGAATACTTCCGTTATTACGTCCAGCGTTGCTTCATGCTGGACCAGGACGCGCGGCTGATCGCCACGGCCGGCAAGCAGCTCGCGGACCCCGGCCTCGACCCGCTGATCCAAGCCGACCTGCGGCTGGCCTCGGCCCAGGCCCACTTCCTGCGCGGCGAATACGCCGAGGCCGCGCGGCTCATCAAGGCCTATCGGCTGACCGAGACGGCCGACGGGTATCTGCTCAACTGCCAGATCCTCTGGGAGACCGACGACCGCGCCGCGGCCCGCGCCGAACTCGACACCGCCCTCGCGACCTACCCCGCCGGCGTCCGACTGCTCGAGATGAAGGCCCGCTGGCTCAAGGAAAGCGGCGACCTGCGCGGCGCGAAGGACGCCCTCGACCTGCTCGCGATCAGCATGCCCGACAAGCCCGGACCGATGCTGCAGTCCCTCTACCTGCTGCCGGGCGAAGCCGAACGCGCCCGCCGGGAAGCCCTGATCGCACGTTATGAGGCGCGTTTCGGCCTCCAGGAACTGGCCATGCTTGATCTGGCCCGCTATGGCAACGACACGGCGGACGTGGCGCTGACCACCCGTCTCGCCCAGCTCGCCAAGGAACGCCGTTTCAGCAACCGGGTGCGCTTCGACCTGGTGAACGTGGAATGCCTGCTCAACGCGAACAGGCCGCGCGAGGCGATCCTCCTGGTCGACGCCCTCTACAAGCAGGCCGAGCGGGATCATTGGGTGGCGGAGACGCGCATCGCCTTCGAAGCCCTCCGGACGATCGCCTACTTCGCCGACGGACAGACGGAGATCGGCCTGATCAACCTGCAGAAACTCATGCAGAACCGGAGCGTGCCGCCGCAAGTCCTGACCGCGGCCAGCCGCAAACTGATCGCCGCGAAGCGATACGACGAGGCCAACGACGTGCTCATCCAGGCCCACCTCCAGAACGAAGCCAACCAAGGCGTGCTGATGCAGATCGTGCAGCTCAAGCTGGACCACCCCCGGATCTCCGGCGATCTCGAGACCTACCTCCGCCGGCTGATGCTCAACCGCCGGCCGCCGAAGGAGACCCTGCGGGCCGCGCTACGCCGCCTGGGCTCGGACACCTACCTGTTCTCCGGCGATCGCGAGACGCTGCTGAACGAGATCGAGTCGCGCCTCAACTAGCCGCCTCGGGCGACGCCGCCGGCGAGGCGCCCGACCCCGGCCGCGCCGTGACTTCGAAATAAGTCACCGAACCGAGCTTGGTGCCGTCCGGCAGCCAGAGCCCGCGGCTGCAGCCGCGGTTGACGAACTCCTCGGCTTCGGCGGGGTTGAGCACGGCGCCGGCCATGGCCAGCCCTTCCGCCTCGAGGGCGGAGGTCGCGATGGCACGGACGGGCCCCGCCGGCGGCACGGGCTGACCGGCGCGAGGGTCGACAAGGTTGTTCCGGGCGGAATCCGCGGCCTTGCTCGCCATCGCGAAACGGCAGAGCTTGAGCTCGGCGTCCGCGCCGACGCCGATGCGCCAGCCGGCCGACTCGCCGGGAGGGTCGAGCGCGAGGGTCACGCTGCCCGAAGCCATCAGCAGGGCGCGGTGGATGCCCCAGCTGCTCTCCAGCATGTCGGCCATGCGGTCGAGGGCGTAGCCGCGGACGATCGCGCCGAAATCGACGGCGGCGCCGAACTTGTCGCAATGCAGTTCGCAGCCCTCGAGACGGAACGCGCCTTCGCGATAGGCGTTCATGACCTGGGTCCAGGCGGCGTCGTCGGGATTGAAACCGAGGTCGCCGCGTTCGCGCCAGTAGCGGAAAAGCGCGCCGGCGGTGACGTCGAACGCCCGGCCGGTTTCGGCGGCGGCGTCCTTCGAGAAGTTCCAGAGGGCCTGGACGTGCTCCGAGGCGGCGATCATCGCGCCCTCGGGCATCAGGTTGATCGAGGCGACCGGACCGCTGTCATGCCGCAGGTCGGTCTGGAAATCGAGGTCGTCGAGCAGCTGGAACAAGGCCTCGGCGGCGTTGCGGGCATAGACGCCGTCCTCGGAGGCGATGCGGACCCAGAAACGGGAGCCGAAGGCCTCATGGGAGAAATTGTGGATGATCGGGGTGTCTTCCATGGCTTACTTCACGTTCACGAAAACGCTTTCGTAGCCTTTGGCAACCAGCACCCAGTAGCGATCCCCGCCCTCCCGGAGCGTCAGACTCGTGACCACGTACCCGGGCACGACCGGCTCGCTGGCGTCCGTCGCCGGGACGAGGCGCAACGGCGCCCTGGCCGCCTGGGGAAATTCGCCGAAGCCCACGGGATGACCCCTCAGGTAATAAGGCAGGGGCCAATAATGGCCGCCTTCGACGGCGACATAGAACTTATCCCCGTAGGCCTTGGCCAGCCGGGCGACCTGAGACTGGAAAACCGTCACCTCGGCCGAAGTCGGCGAGTGCGCGGCCAAGGATCGGTGCGCCAGGAGGCCCACCGCCGCCAAAGCCGGCGAGAGCAGGAACGCCCGCGCGGTCCTGCCGGCGATCAGATAGGGCAAGGCGAGCGCGAGGGGCAGCGAGAAGACCAGCAGCAGGAGCCACGGCGTCTTGTAAGGCAACGCAAGGTGGAACAAGAACACGAGGCCGGCGACCAGGCACGGCAGGTCGGCCTCATGACGGCTCCGCCAGGCGGTGCGCGCGAAACCGGAACGAGCCAGCGCGAAGACCGTCAGCCAGGCCGCGGCCCAGCCCCAAGGGGCGAGGCTGACGGCCAAGAGCGTGTCTTCGGATCGGCCGCTCGCCACGCCCAAGGCCCTCGCCAGCTGCAGCCACCAGGTCTTTAGTCCGGGCAGATCGGTGAAGCCGACGGACTGGAACAGTGCCCAGGAAGCGACCAAGCCGAAACCGAAACGCAGCCAGCGGCGATCGGGAACGAAACAGCGCAGCAACAGGAGAGCCACGAGGAAGAAGACCAGGTAGGCGGCGGCGGTGACCTTGCAGGCAAGGGCAAAGCCGAAGGCGACGCCGGAAAGGATCCGCCAACGCGAAGTCGCCGACGTCCCTTCGGCGCGCATCCACAAGGCGACGCCCCATACGAAGCCCGCCGTCAGGAGCATCTCCTGGACGTAGTAATAGCCGAACGGCGTGCAGCCGCCGGTGAGCACGATGAAAGCCGCCGTGGCATAACGCGGCGCCTTGGCGACTCCCGGCAGAACCAAGGCCGCCGCCGCCATGAGCCCGACAAAGACCGAGACGACGCTGCGGAGGTAATGCTCGGACATCTCCATCGGCGCGGTCCCGGTCAGCTTCGCCGAGACGAGCAAGGCCGTGGCCAAGGTCGGTCCGTGGAACTTGTCCTGATGCGCGCTGTAAGGCGTGCCCGCGGAGAGTTCCCTGGCCAAGGACCACTGCACGGCTTCGTCGGCATGCAGCGGCCCCCCGCGGAAACCGATGGTCGTCCAGAGCAAGCCGCAGACGATCACGACGACCAGGCCGAACCGCGAGACCTTGCCCGACTGGTTCGCGGCGTCCGTCATCACGCGCCGAAATGCCGTTGCAACGCCGCCTTGACCTCGAGAGGCACCAGCGCGGCCGACATCGGCCCCTGCCCTTCACGCCAGGCATAGACGGTGGTGAGGGCCCCTTTGGCGACGGCGCGTCCGCCAACCGAGGTGTGGAAGGCCCAGACGAGCTTCTTGTCGCCGATTTCGGCGGGCGTCAGCGCGACGGTCACGACGTCCTCCCGGTAGATCGGCGAAAGGAAATCGCACTCCACGCGCACGCGGGGGAAGCCGGTCAGTTTGGCGCCTTCGGTCCGGAGGAACGGCAGCTTGAGATGACGGAAGAGGGCTTCCTCGGTCGCCTCGACCCAGAAGAAGATGGTCGAAAAGTGCACGATGCCCGCGGCGTCGGTGTCGGAGAAATTGGCGCGGTAATCCGCCGTGAAAGGGACCATGCGCCTATCCAAGCCGTCCCGCCCGAAGGTGCAACCGTCAAGGCGGCCTCCCGTCGCCCTTGCGCAACCAGGACACCGACGTGGACGACCCGCCGGAAGCCGCTACGCAGGCCTGCAGGAAGGCCTGCGGCTCCTGCTGGACGGTGAACAGGTAGAGCCGGGGTCCCGCGCCCTGCGGGGCCTTGCCGAAGGCCTCCAGCCACTCGCGCTGCCAACGGGCATGCCCCTTCTGCGCTCCGCCGACCTTGTGATAGGAGCTGTCCGAATAGACCAATTTCGGCTCCCCCTTCTTCGCCTCGTACAGGCGGACGCCGTCCTGGAAATCGGAGAAGACCACCAAGGCGTCGTAAGGCTCGGCCAGCAGGCGATCCACCCAGGCCCCGAGCGAGCCCTTCTCGCAGGCGGTGCGTACCTTCGCCTGCACCGAGCGACCGTTAGGCGTGAGCGTCTCCAGCACCGTCTGCGTCGGTCCCTCGCGCAGCTTGGGCGCCGTGCCATGGAAGCGACGCCCATGCACGACCATGTCGCCCAAGCCCACGACCCGCGCGCCGTCGAAGCGGAAGACGTCCGCGTCCGGGAATTCCTTCCGGATCTCGGCCTCGACGCGTGGCAGGTAACTACGCATCGAGCCCGAGCAGTCCAAGTAGACCGCGACGCGCTTCGCGCGGATGAACGCGCCCATGACCGGACGGCCGACGAACCCCGCCCGATTGCCTAAGCCCGCGCCGAGACCATTGCCGCCGAAGGAACCGAGCCCGCGGCCGAAGCCGCCCTTCCCTTGCCCGGCGGACAATCCGGCCAACCCCATCTCCGGCGTCATCGGCTTCATCGGCGGCAGCGCCAACGTCGCGGACGCGGACTTCGAGACGAGCCGCTTCGCCGGCACGACGACCTTGGGCTTACGCTGCACCGGATGGACGGTAGCGGGCGCGCCGGACCTTCCGCCGGCGACGGCATGCGCGACGAATTCCTTCGCCGGCGTCGGACGGGTCGGCGTCCGCAGGACGACCCAGCAGGCGACCACGACCAGCGCGCCATGAAGGAGCAAGGAACCGGCCAGGCTCCGCCATGAGCGAGGACGACGGCGCGAGGCCACGAGAGGTTCAGCCGGAGGCATGGCCCGCAGGTTAGCGGACCGGCGACCGACTCAACGCAGGGAGCGGTCGTTCATCCCCGAGGCCTCGCCCTCGCGAAGCCCTCAGGAACGGACCTCAGTTGCCAGGACGCTGCGGGCCGTCGGGTCGAAGCCGGTCGACCAGCGTGAACTTGCCGCCGGAAACCTCGGCGCATTTCTGGAGCACGCGGGCGGCCGGATGGCGCGTCGAGAACAGATAGAGCGCAGGACCCTGACCGACCTTGGCCGACTCGAAGGAGCCGACCCAAGCGTCTTCCCAGACCTTCTCGGCGACGGTGCGCGCGTCGGCGACCTCCGCTTCGGGCAAGGCGCGCTGGGCGGCGTCATCGACGTAGACCTGGCCGGCCCCGGCGCGGGTCTGGAGGACTTGGTCGTTGAAGTCCGAGAAGATCACCAAGGCGGCGTAGCGTTTCTCGCGACGGAGGATATCGACCCAGGCGCCGACGGAACCGGTCTCGAAATTGCCGGCATAGCGGGTGAGCAGCTCACGGCCGACCGGCGTCATGCGGCTCGCATCGGTGGAGACACGCGGACCGGTCGCGGCCGGCCGATGCGGGAGGACCGAGGGGCCGCCGCCGCGGACGGCGACGCCGTCGACCCAGACCTTGATCGCCGGGACGCTGAAGACGTCCGCGTCGGGGAACTGCTTGCGGACTTCGGCTTCGACCGCCGGGAGATAGGGAGCCATCGAGTCGGAGCAATCGAGATAGACGGCGACGCGCGACGACGCTGCCTCGGGGGCGGCGCCAACGGCCTGGGCGGACGCCAGGACCGGCAGCAGGACAAGCAGGGCGAAAGCGGCGAATCGGCGCATCGGTGAAGGGCCGCCATCCTAAGAGCGGACCTTGTCCGACGGAAGACCAAAGGCTAGGCCGGCAGATCCGCGCCGACGGAAAGGCCAAGCCGAGCGGCTTGGCCTCCGGGAACCGCGCAGGCAGATGACTCAGCGCACAGGCGCGCCGCCGCGGGAATTGCCGGTGCTCGAATCCGCCGGACGGAATCGCAGGACCGCGTTGGCGGCGGCGGAGGCGGCCGGAGCGGACATTTCCACGGTGAAGAAACCCGGGGAGAGCTTGTTCGGCACGACGGCGACGACTTTGGTGCCGGGAGGAAAACGGCCGTCCATGATGGACATGCCGGACTTGAGGTCGATCGAACCGGAGACGTCTTCGATGGTCTTGGAGTCCTTGGCGAGCGTCCCGACCGCCTGGACGAGCGGCGTGAAGGCGAAGACCGCGTTGAGGGCGTCATCGGTGAGCGGAGCCGAGATCGTGAGCTGCCGGTCCACCACGCGCTTCTGCCGCTTCTTCTCGGGATCGTCGGGATCCGGGATGTTCTTGAAGGTCGGCATCGAGACCAGCGTCGCGCCCGTCGGGACGCCGCGTCCGCTGACCGGCATGCCGACGTACAGGTCGTCGTAATTATGCAGGTTGTTGAGCGTGTTCTCGCCTTTCTTGCCGTTGCCGAACTTCACCATGATGGCCCCGCCATCGGAAGCCGAGACGCAACGCTGGAGGATGGTGCCGGGCTTGTTGCCATAGGCGCGCGAAGTGCTGATGAGGTAGAGACGGGGGCCCTTGTTCTCGCGCGCGCCGGCGAAGGCCTTCTCCCACTCGTCCTCCCACTTCTTCTCCTCGGGAAAACGCTTGTCCCCGCCGTTATTGCAGGTCACCCGCCCGGTGGCCATGGCGGTGAGCGGCTTGCTCAGGGTGAAACTGACATTCTCCTTGATCTCGGTGACCGTGGTGCCCGCGGGGATGCCGGAGCCGAGGGCGACCATGCCGACGATCAGGCCCGTCGTGTCCTTGCACTGCACGACCGGCTGACCGGAAGCCCCGCCGCTGGCGATCAGGGTGACGGAACGGGAGAAACCGGCGCCTTGGTTGGTGCGGTCGGAGAAGACCACGGGCGGGTCCGCGCGCATGCCCTTGTCGGGCTTGTAGGCGGGCACGTTGCCGACGGCCTTGGTGCGGATCTGGCGGACGCCGTCCTGGAAGTCGGAGAAGACGATGAGGGCGTCGTAGGTGCGGTCGTCCTTGAGCACGTCGAGCCAGCCGCCGACGGAGCCGACCTTGAAGTTCTGTGCGTACTTCTTGTAGATGCTGCGGCCCTGCGTGGTGAGCTTGTTCACGTCGGTCTCGGTGGGGACGAGTTCGCCCTTGGCGTTCTTCTTCGAACCGCCGCCGGTGGGGCGGTTGAGGAAAGGCGTGCCCTTGAACTTGTCGCCGCCGACGATCTCGTTGTCGTGGACGTCGATGAAGACGCCGTTGCTCAGGAAGACGTCGGCGTCGGGGAACTTGTCGCGGATCTCCGCCTCCACGCGCTCAAGGTAGGGCAGCATGGAGGCCGAGGCGTCGAAATAGACCGCGAGACGCTGGGAGAAGATGTTGGCCCCCATGACGGGCTTCGCCACGAAGTTCTTGCCGCCGCCGGAGCCCATGCCGCGGCCGGTGCCGATGCCGCCGCCGGAGCCGCCGCCGAAGCCCTTGGAGGAACCGCCGGCCATCATGCCGGAGACCATCGTCGAGGCCGAAGCCGCGTTGGGCATGTCCGGCAGGGCGATCGAAGCCGAAGCGCTCTTGGACGTGATGCGCGTGGTCGTCTTGGCGAGCGACTTGACGTTCTTCGGCTTGATCTTGTGCTGGGTGTTCTTGACGCGTTCGCCGCCGGAACCGCCGCCCGCTCCGGTCGCGAAAGAATTAGGGTCCTTCCTGGCGTTGTCGGTGACGGTCGAGACGACGTAGGCCGCGGCGATGAAGACCAGCAGGGCGTGGAAAGCGATGGAGACCGAAAGTCCGCTGGCGCCGATACGCTGCCAGAAGGACTTCTTGGCCCGCTTGGAGCCCAGGACCTCGTCGGTCTCGACCTGCTTGACTTCAGCCGGGGGCACGTCGCCGGGGGGAGGCGTAGGGGTTTCTTCGCTCATCGTAAAAAGGGGGGTGGTTAATCTTCCCCCCTGCCCTGCCTGCATCAACCCTTTTTGGACGGCTCTGCGGGCCAATAAGTCGGACAAGAAATGGCTTGCGGGCCTGCCCGCGTGCCTTTCTCCTTCGCTTCCCACTGATTGCAGGGTGGAGCAGCCCGGTTAGCTCGTCAGGCTC
>SXGR01348561.1_pt1 | contig 14372 bp, 14 predicted proteins | sample 3174711 | NCBI WGS metagenome assembly SXGR01 (sample SAMN11356860, study PRJNA531348) | freshwater metagenome | isolation source: freshwater sample F1-60 | place: China: Fuxian Lake, Yuxi | collected 2017-12-25
ACCAGGCGCTCTACCAGACTAAGCTACACCCCGAGAGTTCAAGAGAGGACGGGGGAAGGGTTGGCGTGTCAATGGCGACGTTGGGTTATTATTCTAAATTTTCCAAAGGGGTCGGGCACGGGACGCGTTGGCAATAAATCTCTTAGTGGGGTGGGGCTGGTTTCCGTCCAAGGGGCTGGTCAAAGCTGGAGCTCAAAACGGACGGATCTTCCGAATTCGTTTCCTAGGTAGATTGTAAATAATCTCTGCTTGCCTCGTTCTGCGATAGTCCTTCTTCTGCGTTTTTACATGTCAACCATGGACACCATTTCTCGCGAAAATAATAGCATGCTTCCCGTCGGCGGCATTGTCGTCGGCGTCATCGGATTGCTGCTCGGCGGCATCGCCCTTCTTCAAATTTCGAAGGTCAACAAGACCCTCGCTGAGCACCAAGTAAAAGTGGATTTGGTGGATACCGTCAAGGGTCAGGCTGAGACCGCTGCCGCAGTTGCCGAAAAAACCGCCAAGGAAGTCTCGGGTCTTACCCGTTCGACGCAGGACGCTTTCAACCAGGTCGGTGGTGAGCTCGGAAATCTCCGCGGCGCGATCACCAAACTCGAGGAAGCGGCCAAGAAGCCCGCTCCCGTGGCTGCCGACAAAAAAGGTGGCAAGAGTGGTCCCGCGGTTGCTGGTCCCGGTGAATACGTCGTCAAGGCTGGTGATGGTGGCGCCAAAATCGCGAAAGCGAGTGGGGTCTCGCTCGCCGATCTTCAAGCTGTCAACCCCGGCGTTGACTGGACCAAATTGAAGCCTGGCCAGAAGGTTAAGCTTCCCAGAAAATAATTCTCGCGCTTGCCGCGCGATGTCCTGATGCCTCCTCGCCCCGCGGCTCGGAGGCATTTTTATTTCCCGGCTGTCACCCCATGACTATCGCTGCCGCTTCCACTGGCCCCTCGCGCTGGGAAAAACTCGGTTCAACGACGGTGGCGCAGACGCGCGTGCTCGATTTACTCAGTGTGCGTTACCGCCATCCGGTGCGCGGAACCGAGAAGGACTTTGTCGTCGTGGTGCCGTCCGATTGGTGTAATGTCCTCGCCCTTACGCCCGACGGTCGGCTCGTGCTGGTGCGGCAGTTCCGCTTCGGGATCGACGGATTTTCCTTGGAGATTCCGGGCGGTGTGATGGAGGCGGGCGAGGATCCGATCGAGGCGGGGTTGCGCGAATTGCGCGAAGAAACGGGCTTCACGGGTGAGCGGGCGCGCCTGCTCGGGAGCGTGCATCCGAATCCGGCGATTCAGTCGAACCGCTGCCACTTTGTGCTGGTCGAGGATGCGGTGCAGTCCGCCTCGCTGGCATGGGATGCGGACGAAGAAATCGCAGTCGTGACGATGCCTGTGGACGCGGTTCTCGCGCACGCCCGGGTTGGCGGCCTCACCCACGCACTCGCGCTCAACGCGCTGTTTCTATTTGAACCGCATTGGCGCGCACGCGAGCACGCTTCCGAGGCGGCCGTTTGACTTGCGGACATCGCCCGATTATGTCAGCTCGCTTTCGATCACTCTGATGTCTGCTCACCTTTTCGCGAACGCTCCCGACACGCTGGGCTCCGCACCTGCGGGTTTTTTACCTGAGGGGTTGGAGCGGGAAGTGCGAAAAATTTACGAACGCAGTCCGGTTTACGTGCAGCGTTTCCCGCTGCACTTCGAGCGGTTGAAATGGTCGTGTTTTCACGAGATTCCAGCTCTTTCGAAAAAAGAAATTGTGGAGCGTGGACACCATGCGTTTTTCGCTGACTACGAAGAGATCGAACGCGGGTTGACGGAGAAAAAATTTGAATACGAAAGCACCGGCGGCACCACGCAATCGCCGATGACGGTGATCATGGAAGCGGGCTGGTGGAATGCGCAGACCGAGCGGGCCTATCGCGCGTCGCCGATTCTGAGCGAATTCGCCGGTCGGCCGTATCGCAAGTGCGTCCTCGCTCCGGTGGGCTGCTCGAGCAATCTCTGCCCTTTCGAGGATCATCCGTTTCCGCACCGGTATTTTGACGGGGTGGTTTACCTCAATCTTTCAAGTGATCCGTTTGCCTTTCCGGAGGGAGAGTGGGACCGGATTATGCGCGAGTTGCAGGCGACGAAACCTGAGGTCATCGAGGGCGAGCCGGTGTATCTTTCGCTCTTGGCGCGCGCGGCTAAGAAGCGTGGCGTCACCGTGCCTAGCGTGCGTGCGGTGATCCTCACTTATGGGAAGGCGAGCACCCAGCACGGCCGGCGCATAGCGGAGACTTTTCCGGCGGCGCAGGTCGATCTCTACGGCTCGACGGAGGCGGGTTACTTGTTTGTCGGCGAGGCGTTCAAGGAAAACTCGCAGGCCGTCGACGCGAACGCGTTTATCGAGCTCGTGCCGTGGCGTGCCAGTCTGCCGGACGTGTTTCAGATTTACGTCACCACGCGTGACCGCGAGGCCATGCCGCTGTTGCGTTATCACACCGGCGACATTGTGCAGAAATTCGCCGGCGGATTTCGCCTGTTGGGCCGTGAGGGCAACCTGTTCTTCCGCGCCGACGGATCGTTGGTCTCGCCGACAGAGGTCGACGCTGCGCTGCCACTGGACTTCGCGTGCTGGCACTACTCGCTCGTGCAGACTGGAGAGATGCGATGGGACTTTCACTATGTGGCCGATGAGACGGCCGCGCACCGTGAAGTCGAAACTGCACTTGCGCAGATGCTCGGCGGCGGGGCCCGCGTAAACGCCTTCCGCCGCAAATTTATCGCACCGGCGGCGAGTGGTAAGTTTTCATTGTTGAAGCCCTTGGCGCGGTAACGGGCCGGGTCGGGTTAGGTGATCGCGGGGTTTCTTCTTGAAAAGGTTAGGCTCGCTAATTCTGTGTGTATGTTGTGACGCGCCACTTTACTTCGAGCGGATTGGTGAGCAGGTTTCCGCTGTCCTGCGCTTCCACTCCCCCTGCGACTCTTTGCGATGAACCTCGTTGGCTCCCTCTTCGGCTCCTCTATCGGCCGGAAAATAATCATGGCCCTCACTGGCCTGATTCTGATCGGCTTCGTGGTCGTTCATCTGGTGGGTAACCTCCAGATTTTCCAGGACCCTGATCACCTCAACGGCTACGCTCAATTTCTCCATCAGCTCGGACCGCTCCTGTGGGTCGTGCGCATTGGTCTCATTGTTTCTGTGGTGCTGCACATTTGGGCGGCGACCGTGCTGACGCTTGAAAACAAGCGGGCGCGCGGCGCCGAGTATGGTTTCAAGCACACGATCCAGGCGACGTTGGCTTCCCGCGCGATGCGCTGGACGGGCGTCATCGTCCTCGCGTTCGTTATCTATCATTTGGCCCACTTCACTTGGGGTGTGGTACAAACCGAGACTTTTAAGGAAACGCCCCCGTTGAATCACTATACGATGGCCAAAGATTACCGGGTGGCTGGATTCACGGTCGTGAAGGCCGGCGCCGATGTCGCCAATGTCTACAACATGGTGGTCCTTGGATTTCAGAACAAAGTCGTCGCGCTCTTTTATATCATCGCCGTCGGTTTGCTGAGCATCCATCTTCTGCACGGCTTCGATAGCCTCTTCCAGACGCTCGGCCTGCGGAACGTCAAATGGTCCGCGCTCGTACGTAAGGCCGCGCTCGCGCTCTGCTGGGTCTACTTTCTCGGCAACCTCGCCATCCCCGGCGCTGTGCTCGCCGGTAAACTCCAGCCGCACTCCGCCAAGGTCGCTCCCGCAGTCCAACGCTAATCCCTCTCTGCCATGGCCACGCTCGATTCCAAAATTCCCTCTGGTCCGCTCGCCGACAAGTGGCGCAAGCACAAGATGGACAGCAAGCTCGTCAATCCCGCCAACAAGCGGAAATACGAGGTGATCGTCGTCGGTGCCGGCCTCGCCGGCTCCTCGGCTGCATCGTCGCTCGCGGACATGGGCTATAAGGTGAAGTGCTTCGTTTTTCACGACAGCCCGCGCCGCGCCCACTCCATCGCTGCGCAGGGCGGCATCAATGCCGCCAAGAATTATCAGAATGACGGCGACAGCGTTCACCGCCTTTTCTACGACACCATCAAGGGTGGCGATTACCGCGCCCGCGAGGCCAACGTTCATCGTCTCGCCGAAGTTTCCGCGAACATCATTGACCAGTGCGTCGCGCAGGGCGTGCCCTTCGCGCGCGAATACGGCGGCCTCCTTGCGAACCGCTCCTTCGGTGGCGCGCAGGTTTCCCGCACGTTTTACGCCCGCGGTCAGACCGGCCAGCAACTGCTCCTCGGCGCTTACTCGGCGCTCTCCCGCACCGTCGGCCAGGGACTCGTCGAGCTCCATACGAATTCCGAAATGCTCGATCTCGTGCTGGTCAACGGCCACGCGAAGGGCGTCATCATCCGCGATCTCATCACTGGAGTCGTCACGCGCCACACCGCCGACGCCGTCATCCTCGCGACCGGCGGTTACGGCAACGTTTTCAATCTCTCGACCTACGCGCGCCAGTCGAACGCCACGGCGATCTGGCGCGCCTACAAGCGCGGCGCCTGCATGGCGAATCCTTGCTACACCCAAATCCACCCGACGTGTATCCCCGTGAGCGGCGACTACCAGTCGAAGCTCACGCTCATGTCCGAGTCGCTCCGCAACGATGGTCGGATCTGGGCACCGAAGCGCATGGGCGAAAACCGCGCGCCCGCTGAGATTCCCGAGGACGATCGTGACTACTATCTCGAGCGCCTCTATCCCAGCTTTGGCAATCTCGCCCCGCGCGACATCGCCTCGCGCGCCGCGAAACGCGTGTGCGACGAGGGCCGCGGCGTCGGCGAGACCGGGCTGGGGGTTTACCTCGATTTTGCCGACGCGATCAAGCGTCTCGGCGAGCCCGCTGTGCGCGAGCGCTACGGCAATCTCTTCGACATCTACCACGAGATCACCGCCGAGAGCGCCTACAAGGCTCCGATGCGCATTTACCCGGCGGTTCACTACACCATGGGCGGTCTCTGGGTGGACTATAACCTCATGTCGAATGTCCCCGGCCTGTTCGTGCTCGGCGAGGCGAACTTCTCTGATCACGGCGCCAATCGTCTCGGTGCGAGCGCGCTCATGCAGGGCCTCGCCGACGGCTATTTCGTCATCCCCTACACGGTGGGCGACTACCTCGCTGGGCAGAAGCCCGGTTCGCGTCTGAGCGCCGACTCCGCTGAATGCAAGGCCGCCGAAGACACTGTGAACGCGATGTCGAAACGCTTCCTCGGCACGAAGGGCAAACAGCCCGTCAGCCATTTTCACAAACGCCTCGGTAAAATCATGTGGGATCATTGCGGCATGGCGCGCACGAAGGAAGGCTTGGAGGCGGCGTTGCAAAAAATCCCCGCGCTCCGCGAAGAGTATCACGCGACAGTCAATGTCCCCGGCTCCGGCGACACGCTCAACCAGTCGCTCGAACGGGCGGGCCGCGTCGCCGACTTTATCGAACTGGGCGAGCTCATGTGCCGCGACGCCCTCACGCGTGAGGAAAGCTGCGGCGGTCATTTCCGCGAAGAGCACCAATATCCCGACGGCGAATGCAAACGTGACGACGATAAGTTCGGTCACGTCGCCGCGTGGGAATTCCAAGGCGTCGGTAAAACGCCCATCCGCAACGTTGAGCCGCTCAACTACGAGTTCGTGAAGATGAGCGTCCGTAATTACAAATAAGCCTTCGCCTCGATGCCTGCGAACGAGTCAGCCAAACCGATGGTGAATGTGATCCCCGCTGAGCGGATCGAGTCGCGGGTCTTGCTGATTCGTGGCGAGAAAGTGCTGATCGATTCTGAATTGGCCGAGCTCTATGGCGTAGAAACCGGAGCGCTGAATCGCGCGGTTCTACGCAACCCCGCGCGGTTTCCGGCCGATTTCATGTTTCGGCTCACGGCGGATGAGTTCAAAAACTTGAGATGCCAAATTGGCACCTCAAGCTACGGTGGACGCCGGTTTCTTCCCTATGCCTTCACCGAGCAAGGTGGCGCCATGCTCTCGGGTCTTCTCAACTCACCGCGCGGCGTCGCCGTCAACTTCGAGATCATGCGCGCTTTCGTCCGCCTCCGTCAGCTGATCACCACGCACGTCGAGCTCGCCCGCAAACTCGTGACCATCGAGCGGAAATACGACGCGCAGTTCAAAGTCGTGTTCGACGCCATCCGCGAACTCATGACTCCGATCGTCCCCGAAAAAAAAGGCGAGATGGGCTTTCACACCCGCATTTCCTCGCTCAAGCCGAAGCGCGCCACGACCTAGCTTCGCGCATTCGCCCCTGTCCCCGCTTAACCTCATTTCTCTCTATGGTCGCCGCATCTTCTTACCAATCCATCAGCGTCACCCTCCGTGTTTGGCGCCAAGCCGGCCCCAAGGCTCTCGGCCAATTCAAGGACTACGCCGCGAAAGATCTGAATTCGAACATGTCCTTCCTCGAGATGCTCGACGTCGTGAACGACGAGCTGACCTTGAAAGGCGAAGAGCCGATTGCGTTTGCGCACGATTGTCGCGAGGGCATCTGCGGCACCTGCTCGCTCACGATCAACGGCAAGCCCCACGGTCCCGGCAAAGGCATCGCCACCTGCCAGACCTACATGCGCAGTTTCCGCGACGGAGACATCATCGTCGTCGAGCCCTTCCGCGCGGCGGCGTTTCCGTTGATCAAAGACCTCGTGGTCGACCGCACGTCGTTCGACAAAATCATGCAGGCGGGTGGCTTCATCACCGCGCGTGCCGGCTCTGCGCCCGAAGCCAATGCGGCCCCGGTGCCGAAGGGCGATTCCGATTTGGCGATGGATGCGGCCCAATGCATTGGTTGCGGTGCGTGCGTCGCGGCGTGCAAGAACGCGAGTGCGATGCTCTTTGTATCCGCAAAAGTTGGCCACCTCGGATTGTTGCCACAGGGCCAAGCCGAGCGGGATCGTCGGGTGCTCGCGATGGTGCACACGATGGACGAGGAAGGCTTTGGCAACTGCACGAATCAATATGAGTGCAGCGCCGCGTGCCCGAAGACGATCAGTCACGACTTCATTGCGCGCATGAACCGCGATTATCTCGGCGCGACGTTGCGGAGTGCATTCAAGCCCGAGGCTGCCAGCTCCGCGGGTGGCGCGTAGGCCATAACGATGCCGTAGTGGAGGGCCGTCGCTGGCCGACGCGCCGTCCTTCGACTGAAACATCCGGCGCGGTGCCGAGCACCAGCCCTACACCTATTGTGGTGTCCACGTTTTCATTCGTAAAAAGAGCTTCGATTGCCTAGCTACGGGTAAGCTCTCGCCGACCGTTTCGATTTCAGAGGCGCGGCCAAGAGGTCGCGCCTTTTTCGTAACGTTCCGGGCCTCGCGCGGGAGCAGCTTTTTTGTGCTCAAAACACGGCCAGTGCTTTGGCGCTTTCGACGACGACCCAAGCGCCGCCACCGAAGAGAGCGAGGCGGAAGAGATTTTTCATTAACTTGCGCCCGCGGAGGACGGTGTCGTGCAGGTCGGTGTCGAGCTTGGTCCGGTTGTTTTGACCGATAAAGCTGGCGAACCGGGGGTCCCGAAAACGGCCGCGTCGATCGTTCCGCAGACCAAACCGGAGGGGCGGACGACGACAGAAATTGAGCAACGCGCGAAGCACATTGGCATCTCGAAAATTTGGTGTCGTTTTATCAAGGGTAAACTCGCTACGTTTCTATTTTTCACGCTTTTTTCTCAAACCCATCCACGACCATGCACCACTTCCAATACTCCGGCCATAATTTGCACTGTGAGTCCGTTGATCTCGCCGCCGTCGCCAAACTCTACGGTACGCCCACCTACGTCTACAGCGCGGCGACGATGGCGGACAATTACACGCGCCTTGCCCGCGGGCTCGCCGGCCTCGATGTGCAGCTGTGCTTCGCGATGAAGGCTAACTCAAACATCGCCGTGCTGCGCCACTTCGCGAATCTCGGCGCGGGCTTCGATCTGGTGAGCGGCGGCGAAATCCGCCGGGTGCTCGTGGCTGGGTCGACTGTGAGCACGAGTGTTTTTGCGGGTGTCGGTAAGACGGAAGGGGAGATCAGACTGGCGCTGGAAAACGGCATTTTCGCCTTCCACGTCGAGAGCGAGCCCGAGTTGGCCCGCATTAACCACGTCGCCGGTACGCTCGGCGTGAAGGCCCCGATCGCGATCCGCATCAATCCAGACGTCGACGCTCACACGCATGCGAAAATCACGACGGGTAAGAGCGGCAATAAGTTTGGTATCCCTCTGAAGCATGCGGCGGCGGCCTATGAGGCGGCCTCGAAGTACCCGCACATCGCGATCAAGGGCGTGCAGATGCACATCGGCTCGCAGCTCACTTCGGCGGGTCCGTTTGTCGAAGCCGTTGAAAAGGTTTCATCCTTTGTAGCCGAATTGAAGGTGAAGTATGGCATCACCTACTTCTCGATCGGTGGCGGCATGGGCATCGTTTACAAGGACGCGCTCGCGAGCGGTGAGAAGGCGTGGTGGGACGCGCAACCTGCCGACCAGCGCCCGCTCACGCCCGAGAGCTATGGCGCGGCGCTGGTACCGTTGCTGCAACCGCTCGGCCTCAAGATTCTCCTCGAACACGGGCGTTTTATGGTCGGCAATGCCGGCGTGCTCGTCTCCCGCGTCGAACATCTCAAGCGGGGTGCCGGCAAGAATTTCCTGATCGTCGATGCGGCGATGAACGACCTGGTTCGTCCCGCGATGTACGACAGCTTTCACGAGATTGTCCCCCTGCAGCGCGACTCTTCGCGTCATGCGCTCCTCGCCGATATCGTCGGGCCGATTTGCGAGAGCGGTGACTGCTTTGCGAAGGATCGTCAGATCCAAGAGGTCGGCGAAGGCGAACTCTTGGCGTTCATGAGCGCTGGCGCCTATGGCTATGCGATGGCGAACCGCTACAACACGCGCGGCATGGCGGCTGAGGTGTTCGTCAAGGGCAGCTCGTTTGAGTTGATCAATACGCGGGAGACCTTCGAGCAGATGATCGCGGGCGAAAAGATCCCGGCGTTTCTGAAGTAAGTTCGTTCGCCACGGATGGACGCGGATAAACACGGATTGCACGGAAGCTTCGGCCGGGAGCAACTCCGAGTTATCGGTCGCTTGCTGCGGTCATCCCGCTTCTCACGAAGCGGGCTACAACGGCGAACGTGATAGTCTGGTAGCCCGTTTCGTGAGAGGCGGGACTGAGACAGAGAAAGGGCGTCCCTCCGGTTGGTCGGTTTCTTTTTCCGTGTATTCCGGGTATTCCGTCGGCAAACAGATGACATGAAATTCGTCGTCGTCGGTTCCGGGGCTTGGGGCACGGCCTTCGCGCTGCACCTCGCGCGCGCCGGTCACGCGACGGTGCTCGTCCCTCGTCGGGCCGAGCAAGCAGCGCTCATGGCGACGTCCCGTGAAAATACGGACTATCTTCCGGGGATTGCTTTGCCTTCACCTGTGTTGGTGACGGCCGACCTCGCGACTGCACTGGCGAATGCTGACGTGATTTTGTTGGCGTGTCCGACCCAAGCATTGCGGGAAACCGGTGCGCGGGTCCGGGTGGCGCTGCCGGTCGATGCACGGTTGAAGATGATCGTGAGTCTGGCGAAGGGCATCGAACTCGAGACGCACCTCCGGCCCTCGCAAGTGATCGCCGAGGTGTTGCCCGGACGAGTGGCGGGGGCGCTCACCGGGCCGACCAACGCGGGCGAAGTGGCGCGGAGCTTGCCGGCGGCGATGGTGTTGGCGTCGAAGGGGCCGACGGTATGCTTGGCCGAGGTGCAAGCGGCGATCAGCGGACCGACGCTGAGGGTTTACACCAGTAGCGATTTGGCCGGTGTTGAATTTGGCGGGTGCCTCAAAAATATCTACGCGATCGCGGCGGGTTGCTGCGATGGGTTAAGGCTCGGGGATAACACGCGCGCTGCGTTGTTGACGCGGGCGTTGGCGGAGATGGTGCGGGTGGGCGAGGCGCTCGGTGCGCGGGCGGAAACGTTTTACGGCCTGAGCGGGTTCGGTGACCTCGTGGCCACGTGTCATGGGGAGTGGAGCCGCAATCGCGAGTTCGGTCTGCGCCTCGGCGAAGGCGCGAGTGTCGCGTCGCTGCTCGCGCATCGGAAAACCGTCGTCGAAGGACACAAGTCAGCGGAGTCGTTTGCCGGATTGTGTGTCGAAAAGGGCATCGACGCGCCGATTTTGCGCGAGGTGCACGCGATTTTATTTGAAGGTAAAAAGCCCGCCGCGGCGTTGTCCGCGCTGATGACACGCGGGTTGAAGCGCGAGTGACTCCCGCTGGCGGGCGCGGGGGAATCATGCAGCCGACGTTAATTTTTCCCGAGGAGCCGCAATTGAATCGCGGGCCGGAGGTCGTGGCGGAGACGGGTTCTGCGGCGCTGACGGTGGAAAATCTTTGCGCGGCGTATCGGCGGGGGATTTTTCCGTGGCCGGACCGACCGGGCGACCCAATCCCTTGGTGCAGTCCGCGCCGACGCGCGGTGCTGAAGTTCGCTGAACTCACACCAGGGCGAACGTTGGAGAAGACGGCACGAAAGCCGGGCTGGAGTTACTCGATCGATCGGGCATTTCCCGAAGTGATTGCGGCGTGCGCAGCGGCTGGGCGACCCGGGCAGGACGGCACGTGGATCAGCCCGGCAGTGGTGGCTGCTTACACGGCGCTGCACCACGCGGGCTGGGCGCACAGCGTCGAAGTGTGGCGCAATAGCGAGTTGGTCGGCGGACTTTATGGCGTCGACGCGGGCGGATTTTTCGGTGGGGAAAGCATGTTTCATCACGTGGACAACGCGTCGAAGCTCGCGGTCTGTTTTCTGGCCCGCCACCTGACCGAGCGCGGACAGACGTGGATGGATATCCAGCAACTCACGCCGCACATGGAGCGGCTCGGCGCGCGGGAGGTGACGCGGGCGACATTTCTGGCGCAGTTGGCAAAGGAGATTGCGGTGGGGCGGGTGGTGTTTGCGTCCGGAGAAAGCGGCGGGAAAAAGCCATGATCAGTAAAACCGGATTTGCACCACAACCTTGGGGGATATCGCCACCAAAACCTTGGGGCGCCACAACCGGGCCGCGAAACTAAGCCGCGTGTGAACCGTCGGGCTAATGCTCACCAGCGCGTGCGGAGCAGGGCAGGTCAGAGACCTTGCCCTATTCCAGACGGGATCAGTGTCCGGCGCCGGCTTGGTGCTCTTGGATGTATTCCTGCTTCAGCCCGAGTTTCTCGGGGGCGTGGAGGACGAGCATTTTCATACGGATGTCGGCGGGGACTTGGGCGGAGGTCGCCTTGGACACGACGATCATCAGGCCAATCGCGAGCGGCACGGTCCAGATCGCGGGCTGTTCGCAAAGGATGCGGAGGAGCGGGTGTTGCGCCCAGAAGCCGTTGAGTGGGGCGAAGCCAGCGAAGATTTTGCCCATCGGGCCCTTGTCGAGCGCGAGCGTGCCGAGGTTGGTGAGCGCGGCAGCGCCGAGAGCGCACAGGCCGCCGGTGAGCATGCCGGTAGCGGCACCCTTCATTGTCATCCCACGCCACCACACGCTCATAAAGAGCAGTGGAAAATAACTCGCGGCGGCGATCGCGAAGGCTTGGCCGACCATGAAGTTGATTTCGAGCGGCTCGACGAAGCAACCGAGCGTGACGGCGACGCCGCCGATGAGCACGGCGGCGACTTTGAAGGCAAACATCCGCTCGGCCGGTTGGGACTTGGGTCGCAACATGCGTCCGTAGACGTCGTGGGCGAGCGCGCCCGTCATCGAGACGAGCAGGCCGCTGAACGTACTCATGAAGGCGGCGAACGCCCCGGCGCAGGTGATGCCGCTGAGGATGGAGCCGACGACACCGTATTTCGCCCCGATGAGGGTGGGGAGTTCGAGGACGATCTTGTCCGTGCCCTTCGCGCCGACGCCGCTGTAGAGTTCAGGGAGAAGATTGCGACCGATCACGCCGAAGATCGGCGGGAAAACATAGAAGACACCGATCAAAATCATCACCCACATCGTGGTCTTCTTGGCGGCGACGCCGTCGGGATTCGTGTAGAAGCGGACCAAAATGTGCGGGAGTCCGGCGGTACCGCAGACGAGCGCGATGATGAGCGAGTAGGTGTAGAGGAGTGAGTAGGGCTTCTGGTGTTCGGCGAGAAACGCGGGGCGCTGTTCGGCGGGGAGCGCGTTGGCTGCGGCGGTGACGGCCTTGGTGGTGAGCGGGCCGAACGGGGCGATCCATGCGGTGTCCTTCGGGGCTTTTTCGACGAGCGGTTTGCGTTCGACGGAGGAAACGGGTGGCACGGTTTCACCGGGAGCGAGGTTGGCGCCGATCTGGGTGTTGTAGAACCCGACGACGGCCATGAGCACGAAAACCGGCACGCTGATCGCGAACATTTTTATCCAATATTGGAATGCCTGCACGAGGGTGATGCCCTTCATACCGCCGAGCGCGACGTTGAAGGTGATCACTGCGCCGACGAGCACGACGCCGACCCAGTAAGGGAGACCTGGGAAAATGTAGGCGAGGGTGACGCCCGCGCCTTTCATCTGAGGCATCGTGTAGAAAAATCCGATGAAGAGGACGAAACACACGGCGATTTTGCGGAAGAGCGGCGAGTCGAACCGGCCCTCGGCGAAATCGGGGATCGTATAGGCACCAAAGCGACGCAGGGGGCCTGCGATGAAGAGCAGGAGAAACAGGTAGCCGCAGGCGTAACACACCGGATACCACAGCGCGTCGTAGCCGGACGACATTACCATGCCGGCGACGCCCATGAAGGACGCGGCGGAGAGGTATTCGCCGGAGATGGCGGAGGCGTTCCAGCCGACTGAGACGGAGCGGCCGGCGACGAAGAAGTCGCTCGCGGTCTTGGAGGTTTTCGCGGAGCGGAAACCCATCCACAGGGTGACGGCGACGGTGAGAAAGGAGAAGCCGAAGATCCAAGGATCGACGCCGTTGAGGAGTGCGAGCGGTAGATTCATAGCTTAGCGGCGCGCTTCGTTGACTTCATCTTCCTCGAGGCGCAGGGAGCGCTTGATGAAGACGTAGGAAATAATCCAGACGAAGGGGAAAAACAGAATGCCCAGAATCAGCCAGCTCAGCGTAAAGCCGGCGACGCGCGTCGCCATGAAGGCGGGCGCGACATAGTTGAGGAGCGGCAGGCCGAGGAGGGAGACGAGGAACGTCGCGGCGCAGGCGACGGAGAGGGCGAGTTGGCGGCGCATCAGCGAGCGGAGAAACGGCTCGCTGTGCACGACGTCTTCGTGGGCGGGGGTGGGGGAGGACATGCGAGGCGGGAGTGTGCAAGGGGGAGGGCGCTGCGCAAGCCCGGCGGTGGGCGGACAGTCGGCGGCGAGGCGAACGGTTCGTCACAGGGAACGGAGCGTTCGCAGCCTCTTTCGGTGGATTCGTCCCATGCGCGTTGGCCCAGGGGCTGTTTCTGGCTTTCTCGGCCTAATGAATCCTCCCCGCTGCTTTTTCCTCCCCGTTGCCGAAATATCTGCCAACACCGAGGTGTTGGCGGTCCAAGCGAAGGCGGAGTTGATCGATCTCGTGGTTCGAGCCCAGCGCAATGAAATGGCGGCGCAGTCGGAGCTCGTGCGGCGCTACACGGTGCGGATCTCGGCGTTTGTTCGGCCGATTCTATTTCAACCGAGCGCGGTCGAGGACGTGGTGCAGATGGTGTTCATAAAAATGGTGCGGCGGCTGATGCTGTTGCGCGATCCGGCGGTGTTTCAGTCGTGGTTGTTCCGGTTGGCCCGCAACACGGCCGTGGATTTTCTGCGGCGGCAGCGTTGCCGGCCGACCATGGTGTCGGATGATATTGAATTTGAGCGTGCGCCCGATACGAGCAGTGAACGGTCGGTGGCGGAAATCATGGAGGCACTGAATCTCGCCTTGGAGCGGCTGAGTCCGAAGGACCGGGATTTGGTGACGATGATCGTTGAGGGAAACAGCTATCAAACTGTGGCGGCCCGCGAAGGTCTGACGGTGGGTGCGGTGAAAGTGAGACTGAACCGGGTGCGGCCGTTTTTGCGCGCGAGCGTCGGCGCGGCGGTCGGGGTACGCGTGGGTGCGCCGACGGGTGGTAAGTGGCGGCAGCCGTCGCGGGCGGGGATGGCGGTGGCGGCGTAGGGGGAAGACCCGGCCGCCGGCCGGGCCTAGTGTGCCCGGCATGGGCATGAACTTAACATATGAAACGAAATGTTCGGAAACAGTGACAATAACCGTAGCGAAGGACAAGGCGGGTGGCGCGAGGCACTCAGCACGAAAGAAGTCTGGAGCTAAGGCACGACCGTAGGAACACGAACAGGTAGCGAGGCCGCGATGCGGGCGATGAGCATGCTAGAGAATGCGAAATCCAACTGTCACCAAAAGACGCATCGGGTAGAGCCTGACGGCGCGGGCCGAAAGTTCA
>SXGR01182762.1_pt1 | contig 14368 bp, 10 predicted proteins | sample 3174711 | NCBI WGS metagenome assembly SXGR01 (sample SAMN11356860, study PRJNA531348) | freshwater metagenome | isolation source: freshwater sample F1-60 | place: China: Fuxian Lake, Yuxi | collected 2017-12-25
CTGCGCGCCATGGAGATCCACGCCGAGGTCCTGCTCAAGGCCACCAAGGTCGACGGCGTCTACGACGACGACCCGGTTCGCAACCCCCAGGCGAGGCGCTTCGAGCAGCTCACCTTCATGGACGTCCTCAACCGCGAGCTGCGCGTCATGGACACCCCCGCCATCAGCCTCTGCAAGGACAACAACCTGCCCATCGTCGTCTTTGACCTGCGCCGAGACGGCAACATCGAGCGGGTCGTCAAGGGCGAGCCCATCGGGACTCTTGTCACTTCCGGGCCGCTTGGGTAGACTCCCCGCCTGATTTCAACCCACTTTCGTGAGGACGGACATGCTCGACGAGGTTTTTGGAGATCTGACGGAGAGCTTCAAGGGGGTTATTGCTGGCCTCAAGCGCGACCTGAGCAAGATCCGCACGGGCCGCGCCAACCCCGCCATCTTCGACGGCCTGCGCGTCGACTATTACGGCACGCCCACCCCGCTCAACCAGGTCGGCGCCGTCAAGGTCGTCGACGCCAACCTCATCACCATCCAGCCCTGGGAGAAGGCCATGCTGCCCCTGATCGAGAAGGCCATCCACGCCTCCGATCTCGGCCTCAACCCCTCCAACGACGGCGTCCTGGTCCGCGTGCCCATCCCCCCCCTGACCGGCGAGCGCCGACAGGACCTCGTCAAGCTCGTCAAGCGCACCGGCGAGGAGCACAAGATCGCCACGCGCACCCACCGCCGCGACGCCAACGACATGATCAAGGCCCTGCAGAAGGACTCGGAGATCTCCGAGGACGAGATGCACCGCGCCCTCAAGTCCGTCCAGGACAGCACCGACAAGACGGTCGCCACCGTCGACGAGCTGCTCGCCGCCAAGGAGAAGGAGATCCTCGAAGTCTAGACCGCTGATCTTCCTCAAGAAATCGGCTCCGTCGCGCCAGAGAGCGAGCGCCCCTCGACCGGGCCGCCCCAAGGCGCGTCGGGGCCACCGCACGACGTGCCACACAATGAAGATGAACAACGCCGATTACGCGCGCCTCCTGTCCGACACCGCCGCGCTCATCGAGATCTCCGGCGGCAACACCTTCCGTGTGCGCGCCTTCGAGGGCGCCGCGCGCACCCTCTCCAAGCTCCCCGTCAGCGTCGAGTCCATCATGGACGCCGGCACCCTGACGAGCCTGAGCGGCATCGGCAAGTCCATCGCCCAGGACCTGATCAGCATCCGCGCCACCGGCTCCTTCGAACTCTACGACACCCTGCGCGCCGACCTCCCCGATCACATCCTCGACCTGACCCGCGTCCAGGGCCTCGGCCCCAAGAAGGTCAAGGCCCTCTACGACAAGCTCGGCATCGGCGACCTCGACCAGCTCGAGGCCGCCGCCCTCTCCGGCGCCATCGCCGGCCTGCCCGGCTTCGGCCAGAAGACCCAGGACAACATCTCGCGCGAGATCGAGCGCCTGCGCCGCGTCGGCGGCCGCAGGCCCCTGACCCTGGCCCTGATGATCGCGCAGCCCATCGTCGAGGCCCTGCGCGCCCTGCCCCAGGTCCAGCGCGCCGAGATCGCCGGCTCCGCGCGGCGCTGGCGAGAGACCGTCGGGGATCTGGACTTCGTCGCCGCCAGCGACGACCCCGAGGCCGTCATGGCCGCCTTCGTCGCCCTGCCCGGCGTCCAGGAGGTCATCGCGCGCGGACCCACCAAGACCTCCATCATCCTCGCCGGTGAGCTCCAGGCCGACCTGCGCGTCGTCACCCTCGACCAGTTCGGCGCCCTGCTCCACCACTTCACCGGCAGCAAGGAGCACCACGTCGAGCTGCGAAAGCGCGCCCGCGCCCGCGGCCTGAAGATCTCCGAATACGGCGTCTTCAAGATCGACGCCGCCGACGGCGACCCCCCCGTCGCCTCTCGCACCGAGGCCGACATCTACGCCGCCCTCGACCTCCCCTACATCGCCCCCGAGCTGCGCGAGGCCGCCGGCGAGATCGAGGCCGCCGAGCGCCGCGCCCTCCCCGCCCTCATCGAGCTGGCCGACCTGCGCGGCGACCTCCACATGCACACCACCGCCTCCGACGGCCGACACTCCATCCTGGAGATGGCCCTGGCCGCCCGCGCCTTCGGACACACCTACATCGTCATCACCGACCACTCCCAGTCCTCGACCATCGCCAACGGCCTCGACCCCGCGCGCCTGCGACAGCACATGCTCGACATCGACGCCGTCAACGCCCAGATCGACGGCATCGAGGTCAAGAAGGGCATCGAGGTCGACATCCTCAAGGACGGCTCCCTCGATCTCCCCGACGATCTGCTCGATGAGCTCGACTTCGTCATCGCCTCCGTCCACTCCAACATGCGACAGGACCGCGACACCATGACCGCCCGCGTCCTGCGCGCCGTCGAGAGCGGCCACGTCCACGCCATCGGCCACCCCACCGGCCGCCTCCTCGGACAGCGCGACCCCTTCGACATCGACATCGAGGCCCTCATCCAGGCCTGCCTCAAGCACCGCGTCGCCCTCGAGATCAACGCCGGCGCAGGACGCCTCGACCTCAAGGACGAGCACGCCCGCCTCGCCGCACAGGCCGGCCTCCCCCTCGTCATCAACACCGACACCCACTCCGCCGAAGGCTTCGCCCAGCTCGCCTTCGGCGTCGGCGTCGCACGCCGCGCCTGGCTCGAACCTCGTCAGGTCCTCAACACCCTCCCCTGGGACGACATGATGGCCTGGTTCGCCCGCTGAACAGGTGCTCAGGCATTTGCTTCGCACTCCACCCCCTGTCCCCCGAGAGGCACTGCCTCCCGAGGGGCACTGACCTCGCTGCGCAAGGGGGGCACTGCCCCTCGTGGGGACCCTTGAATTACGGGAGGAGGTGGATCGTCCCCGACAGGGTCTTCATACCCCACGGGCTCTCGCGTTGTGCCTCGCCTTGAAGCGCACGCAATCCTCGATGCGCTCTCGGACCTCATCGCTGTACTTGAAAAAATCCTGATCCAGCGTCGGATCGTGCTCCAGCGCCGCCATCGCAGACGCCCCGTCCATCGACGACAGATCCGGCTCGTCGACGATCCGCCCCGGCTCCAGCCACCACCGCTCAAAGCCGTAGACCCCCTTCCACTCGTCGTAGATGGACGTCCCTGGGAAGGGGATCAACACCCCGCGGTTGTTGAAGTAATCCACATCCGACGACAGCGCCTCCATCAACCCCAGCGTCTCCCCCAGCCCCTCCACGCCCTCCCCCGGGAAGCCGAACATGAAGTTGACGATCGTCACCATCCCCTCGGCCTTGGCCACCGCCACCGCCTCGCGCACCTGGGTTGGCCGCTGACCCTTCTGGATGATCTTCAACACCGTCGGATCGCCGCTCTCGATCCCGAAGTTCACCCCCACGCAGCCCGCCCGGGCCATCTTCTCCAGATCGCCCGGCTTGACCATGTTCGCCGGCGTGATGCACGTCCACGTCACCCCACGCAGCGCCTCCTCGGCGACGATCGCCGCGCAGAGGTCATCCAGGCGATCGCGCCGCGCCGTGAAGGCGTCGTCCCAGAAGGAGAAGTGCCGCAGCCCGTGCTCCGCGCTCAGCCGCAGCATCTCCTTGACCACATTGCCTGCCGAGCGCCATCGGAAGGCCCGCCCCGTGACGTAGTTCGCGCAGAAGGTGCACCGCGCCGGACACCCCCGGCTGGTCATCATCCCCCCAGGCACCACCAGCGCCCCCGCGCTGTACCACCCAGGATCGTAGAGCCCGTAGCTCCCCATCGGCAGCGGCAGCGCGTCCAGGTCCTCGATCACCTCGCGCGGCCTCCCCTCCCCCGCGCGCGTGACCACGCCAGGGATCGACGCGACCTGCCCGCGCCCGTCCAGCGCCTCGGCCAGCGCCACCAGCGCAAGCTCCCCCTCCCCCTTGACCGACACGTCGAAGCCGTATTGAAGGGGCTCCTCGGCGCACACCGTCGGGTGAGCGCCGCCCGCGACCATCATCCGGGCCACCCCACGCAGCCGCTCGGCCAGCCTGTAGCCTCGCGCCGCGTTCCAGGTGAAGAGCGTCATCCCGATCAGATCCGGCCCCCAGCGCTCGACCTCCTGGGCCACATGCTCGTCGTCGTGACACCACCGCACCGCCGCCATGTCCAGCGCCCGCACCTCGTGGCCCCGATCCAGCAAGCTCGCCGCCACATACTGCTGGCCCAGGTAGGGCGCGCCGAGCTTCTGAGGCAGCCGAGGCATGATCAACATCACCCGCGCCATGATCCCTCCTGGATGCCTTCGCCCGCACCCTGGTGCGATCTTCAGGGCAGCGGCCTCCAGACGCAAGGGGCAGGCGAGGGGCGGGTCACTCGATGCAGACGAAAGGGGCGGGCGAGGGGCGGGTCACTCGATGGTCAGGGTGTAGACGTTGGTGGCGCCGTTGGCCCCGTAGACCTCGACGTAGCCGGGGCCGATGCCTCGGACGAGCTCGCGGCTGCCGTTGTTGCGGCTGAGCCAGGAGAGGGAGCCCTGGCCGTCGTAGGCGCGCAGGTCGAGGTTGCCCGCCGGCCCGTCGAAGGTCAGCACCGCGGCCCAGGCGCCCTGGACGTTGACGAAGTACCAGTCGGCGTCGGCGCCGCAGACCCCGCCCTCGTGGCGGCCAGCGCCGATGCGGGTGGCTCTGGCCTGATCGTCATTGCGCTCGCCGGCCTCTTCGCGGCAGTTGTCGCCGGGCGGATTCGGGGCCGGGTCAGGGTTGGGGTCGGGGGCGCCCTGGTTGCGCCTCAAATCGGCGAGGATCAGGACGTCCTCATTGCCCATGCCGTCGGCGCCAAAGATCCGCACCGTGTGCCGCCCGCTGACCTGGGCGGTCCAGCGCATGAACTCGTGATCGCTGGTGGAGTCGGCCCAGGTCAGCACCTGACCGTCGGGGCCAAGCAGGGTCATGTCCAGATCCCCCAGCGCGTTCTGGAAGATGGCGGTCAGGTCCAGCCTGTCGCCGGGGTTGAGGTCGAAGGCCAGCCAGGAGTCTCGCCCCTCGCACACGAACCCGCTGAGCTGGCCCGCCATGGGCGCGGCCTGCTCCCGCGTGGCGCCGCCCATGCACTGGGGCGGCGGCGCAGGCGAGGGCGGCTCGGGGGCCTCGCCGTTGTCGGGGCGCGGCGCGCCCTCGTTGGCGGGGGGAGGCGGCGCGGGCTCGCGCGGGTCGGGGGCGCCGGGATCATCGGGCGGGGGCGAGCCTGGGTCGTCCGGTTCGCCGCCGACGGGCTCGAAGGGCGAGGCGGGGTTGGGGAAGATGGTGACGTTGGGAGCGGGGGCGACGACCTGGACGCGGCTCATCCGGGCCGAGGGCAGGAAGTCCTGGTTGTCGAGGATGAGGCGCCGACCGGGAGAGGTGATCAGGACGCTGGCATCGCGCTCAAGCAAGCGCCAGCCCGTGCAGGTGGCGGCCTCTCGCCCGTTGCAGGCCACCCACAGGCGCGCGCCCGTCGCGTTGGTCACCCGGACCTCGGCGACCGGCTCGGGCGAGCCCAGCTGGTTGTCCCAGTCCGCGATCTGGCCGCGCAGCCGCACCTCAAGCTGCCACGGCTCCCCGAAGATGTCCTCGCCGCCGCCGACGTAATAGCCGCTGTTGATCAGGAAGACCGGCCCGTCCACGCCGAGCACCCCCGGCCCGCCCGAGTCGCCCGGGCACAGGTTGCGCGAGGTCTCGAAGGCGAAGGTGACCTTGCGCTTGCGGAACGCGCCGCTGTTGGAACGTCGGCTCGTGCAGCCGTAGCCGAAGAGCGTCACCTGCTCACCCGCCCTCGCGCCGCGCGTCGAGATCGACGTCGGCGTCGCCACGCTCGTCGGCACCGGCGTCGACAGCCTCAAGAGCGACACGTCGTCGCGGCCAAGCTGCCCGTTGGAGTAGCTCTTGATCCGCTCGATGGTGAACGAGCGCGACTGCCCGTCGGCCATGTCCACGGTGAAGCGCCCGTAATCGCCCGAGCGCTCCCGCGAGACGAAGCCGACGCAGTGCGCGGCCGTGATGGCGACGTTGGGCGCCACCAGCGTCGCCGTGCAGCCGCTGATCCGCCCGATCTCGGGCCGCTCGTCCGTCGGCGTCCCGTTGATCAGCTCGTCCTGCACCGCCGCCGTGTCGACCTCCGTGCCGCTGACGCAGCCCGCCGCGCCGACCCCCCAGAGGACCGCCGCCCGCAACACCCACGCTCTCCACGCTCGCTCACCCATCGACGCTCTCCTCCCTGTGCGGCTCCCTTCACCTCCCCAACCCCTTCGCACAGCCCATGCCAGCCCGCCAAAGCATCATAAACGCTATTATATCAAAGAGATACAACACGACGCCTTGCTGGAACCAGGCGGTTGTGACACGCGCGCCACGTCGAAGAATGAGACAGCGGCGCCTCGGATGTGGCGCCCTGACCACAGATCCAGATCACGGCAGCAGGCGAGGGGCGGTGAGGAGAGGGCGGGCGAGCGGTCGGGTCTTCAGGGCAGCAGGGTCATCAGCTCCGCGCCTGCGTTGGCGAGCCTGGGGCGTCTGTCGTGCCAATGGCCTCTCGGAGTCTCGCCCCATGATCGCTGCCTGCTCCACACCCCCAGTCAAGTCGTTGACCGACCCATTGAAGGGCCGCCCGACGATCTGCGCGGCTTGTGGAGTGCTTGCTCGGGCCGGGCCCTTCGAATCGGCGGAGGGCGGGGGTGGGTGGGCCGCAGGAGCCCTTGTCGGGATCACGGGCGGTCTGGGGCGGGTGGCGATGTCGTCGTGGCGGGGAGTGGTCGAGGGGCGGGGTGCGGGGATCAGAAGGGGTGCGGAGCAGGCTCACCGGGCGCAGCGGAAGCCCACGGCGTCGCCGCCGTCGTAATCGTGGGTGAAGCCGCCGTCGCGGTTGGCGCAGCGCGGGCCGTCCTCGCCCATGCCATAGCCGCCGCCGCGCACCGAGCGCCGGGTGCCCCTCACCGGGCCGCCGGGATCGCGCGGCGGCGCGGCGGCGTAATAATCCTCACCAAAGTAATCCGCCGTCCACTCCCACACGTTGCCGGCCATGTCCTGCAAGCCAAAAGGGCTCGCGCCCGAGGGGTACTTGCCCACCGGACAGGTCCCGCCGTCGCCGCATCCCCAGTTGCCCTCGCTCATGCACGCGCGCTCGCACGTCGCGGCGGCCTCTCCCCAGGGGTAGGTGCGGCCGTCGGTGCCCCGGGCGGCCTTCTCCCACTCGGCCTCGGTGGGCAGCCGCTTGCCGACCCACTTGCAGTAAGCCTCGGCCTGTCCCCAGGAGACGCAGTTGATCGGGTGGTCGCCGTGGCCGGCCAGCGACCAGTTGCACAGCGCCTCGGTGAGCGCCGGGGTCGCGCAGGCGCCCGCGTTGACGCAGGAGCGGTAGTCGTCGGTCTTCACCTCAAGGCGGTCGATCCAGAAGGCGCCGAGCCACAGGCTGCGCTGCGGCTGCTCGCTGGGGTTGCCCACCCCGACGGGAGAGCCCCGCAAGAAGGCCCCCTCCGGGATCAACACCATGCCAGGGGACCCCCGCCGCCCGCGCGACCGATGTCTCACAAGTTCCCCAACGGGCTGGAGATTGTCGATCCCGGACGGGCGATCCTGACGCCGCTGACGCGGGATCGTCGCCTCGGGCGCGAAGCTCTGAGCCGCGCACCCCGCCCCGACCGCGAGGCTTATCAACACCAGGGACCACCGCATCCTCACCCTCCGGCCAGGATCATAGATCGGCGGGCGCCCAGACTCCAGCCGAAGGTCCCACGCTCGACGAACACCCCACGCTCCTCGCACCGCCCCCGTTGGGGACGGGCTCGTCGGGTGGGGCTAGAAGCCCGGGGTGGGCTGCGCCCTGGCGGTCGCAGGCCCGCGCGCGGCCCATGTCGACACCTGGGGGGCGTGAAAATTCCAATCCACAGGCCCACTTCGACACGGTGATCCGGCCTTGCGGTTCTCTGGCGCCCGTGCGCTGGCCTGCGACCGACAGGGCGCAGCCCACCCCGGGCTTCTAGCCCCACCCGACGAGCCCGTCCCCGCAGGGGGCGGTGCGAGGAGCGTGGGGCGCTCGTGGAGCGTGGGGCGCTCGTCGAGCGTGGGGCGGCGCAGCGGTTGTCTCAGGCCAGGGCACTCGGTACATTGAACGCAGAGCCTCATGGTGGACAGAGAGCGGGGATCTTATGCGCACAGCCTGGGCATTGTTGATCGGGTCAGTCGCGCTCCTGGCGACGAGCGGGGCCTGGGCCTTGCCCCAGACGACCTCGGCGGTGGGCAGCGATCGGGACGCGACCTTGACGTTGACGACGTGGGACAAGGTCATCATCGGCGACACGCGCAGCCGCTGCGCGCTGCGGCTGGTGGTCGGGTCCGCGGAGATAGCCTTCACGGACGGCGATACGATCCAGGTCAAGGTCTACGAGGACGACGTCCTGGGCGACGACGTGATCTGGCAGCAGGAGATCGTGGTCAGCGGCGCCGAGGTCCGCGCTGGGCGCCTGGATCGCACCTTTGACTGCTCGTCGAACTTCGGCGCCGATCAGATCGGGCAGATCGAGATCTTCGGCGAGGCGACGATCGTCAAGGACGAATGCGGCTTTTTGTGCACCTATGAGGCGCCGCAGACGGGGTTGATCGCTCTGGAGGAGATCGCCGACGACGCCAGCGAGCCGGACGACACCCTGCAGGCGGCCACGGAGATCGACGAGGGCGAGCGCGCCGGGCTGGTGTCGGCCGATGAGGACTGGCTGGAGTTGTCCTTCAACCTCGGGGCGGTGGATCTGAGGTTGCTCGTGGCGCACCTGCCGGCCTTCGGGCGTCTGGACGTGACGCTCCTTGACGCCGCCCAGCGGCGGGTGGCCGACGCGGCGGACGTCGACGGCGGCGCGCTGCTGACGGCCTCCTCGCTGGCGCCTGGGCGCTACTTCGTCAAGATCGCGCCAAGATCGCGCGGCGACTTCAATTTTTACGACACGGACCTGCTCGTCGACCTGGCAAGCGACGCCTGCACGCCGGGCGACGAGGAGACGCTGCCCTGCGGCGACTGCGGCTCCACCCGCCGGCTCTGCAACAACGGCGGTCGCTGGGAGCCCTTCGACAGCTGCGCCGGTGAGGGCGAGTGCACGCCGGGCGACGAGCGGGTGACGGTCTGCGGCGACTGCGGCAGCGCGCCGGAGGTCTGCGGCCTGGGGTGCGCCTGGGAGAGCGCGGGGCAGTGCACCGGCGAGGGCGAGTGCAGCCGGGGGGAGACGGACAGGCTCCCGTGTCGGGACGGTTTTGAGTTCAGGATCTGCGACAATGCCTGCCAATGGGGGGAGTTTGGGGCTTGTGTCGGCGAGGAGTGCGGTGAGGGGGAGGTGAGGGACTGCTATGAGGGGGAGGAGGGGAGCGAGGGGCGCGGGGTGTGCCACGGCGGCCGGCAGGTCTGCGATCAGGGTCGCTTCGGGGCGTGCGTCGGGCAGGTGGTCCCCTTCACCGAGCGCTGCGGCGACGGGCAGGACAACGACTGCGACGGCGACGCCGATGAGGACGACGGCGACTGCGCCGATCAGGGCGCTGGCGTCGGCAGCGCCTGCCGCCTGTCGAGCGAGTGCCAGGGAGAGCTGGTCTGCCTGATCAACCAGTTCACCAACGGCTACTGCAGCCTGGAGGGTTGCGCGTCCGACGGCGACTGCGGCCCCCAGGGGGTCTGCGGCGAGGCCTTCGGCCAGCGCCTCTGCCTGCACGCCTGCCAGAGTGACGCCAACTGCCGCACCAGCTACCTGTGCGCCGAGGTCGGCGCCGCCTCCGACGCCTGCCTGCCCCGCTGCACCGACGACGAGGGCTGCCCGGACCCCGCCAACCCCTTCTGCGACCTCGCCCGCGGCCTGTGCGCCGACACCCCGACCGAGCCTGCCGAGCCCGAGGGCGCGCCCGAAGGAGGGCCCGAAGGAGAGCCCGAGGGCCAGCCCGAGCCGGACCCCGGCTTCGTCAACGCCCCGCCGCCCGCCGATGAGGGGTGCGCCGCCCTCGACGCCCCCCTCGGCGGCGCCGCGCCCGCCCTGCTGGCCGTCCTGCTCGGGCTGGCCCTGATCCGGCGTCGACGGCCCTGAGGCTATCGACGGGATCGCGGGCCGTGTGGTAGAACCCGAGCACCTGGATCGAGGACGAGCGCCCGCACCATGCCACTGACCGACCCCGAAAAGCGCGCGCTTCGGCAGACCGCCCGCCGCGTCCGCGACCGCATCATCGACGTCGTCTTCGAGTCAGGCAGCGGACACGTCGGCGCGGCCTTGAGCCAGGCCGACATCCTCGTCGCGCTCTACTTCCGCGCGCTGAACCTGCACCCCACGGACCCGCTCTGGCCCGATCGCGACCGCGTCGTGCTCTCCAAGGGCCACGGCGGCCTGGGGCTGGTCGCGGTCCTGGCCGAGCGCGGGCTCTTGCCGGCGCAAGACCTGCGGCGCTTCGGGGAGACGGGCTACCGCCTCGGGATGCACATGGACTGGACGAAGGTCCCGGGCGTCGAGGTGTCCACGGGCTCCCTCGGCCACGGCCTGGGCGTGTCGGTGGGCATGGCGCTCGGGGCAAGGCTCCAGGGCTTGCCCTGGTGGACCTTCTGCCTGTTGAGCGACGGCGAGCTCTACGAGGGCTCGACCTGGGAGGCGGCGATCTCGGCGGCCGGCTTCGGCCTCGACAGGCTCGTCGCGATCGTCGACCGCAACCGCCTGACCATGGACGGCTTCACCGAGGTGCAGATGCCCCTTGAGCCCATCGAGGCGCGCTGGGCCGCCTTCGGCTGGCGCACCCTGCGCGTCGACGGCCACGACCTCGACGCCCTCTGCGACGCTCTCGACCAGGTCCGCGAGGCCGCCGGCCCGGCGGTGATCATCGCCGACACCACCAAGGGCCGCGGCGTCGACTTCATGGAGGACGAGGCGAAGTGGCACTACGGCGCCCTCGACACCGCCATGGCCGCACGCGCAAGGGCCTCCATCGCCGCGACCGTCGCGGACCTGGAGGGCGGCAATGTCTGATAAAATCCAAGGGTTTACCTGGACCGGCGCCGACGAGAACCTGATCACCTACAACGCCATCTACGGGGACGTGCTGGTGGAGCTGGGCCGCAAGGACCCCCGGATCGTGGCGCTGACGGCGGACCTGGGCAACTCGACCCGGATCGGGCGCTTCAAGGAGGCCTTCCCCGAGCGCTTCTTCAACGTCGGGATCGCCGAGCAGAACATGATCGCCGTGGCCGCCGGCCTCGCCGCCACGGGGCTGATCCCGGTGGTGTCGAGCTACGCCACCTTCGCGATCCTGCGCGCGGCCGAGTTCGTCAGGACCGACCTGGCCTACAACCGCCGCAACGTCAAGATCATCGGCGAGCTCGCCGGCGTCTCCTTCGGCCAGGGCGGCCCCACCCACCACGCCATCGAGGACGTCGCCTTCATGAGGGCGGTGCCCGGCATGGTCGTCATCGCCCCCTGCGACGGCTTCGAAACCGCCCGCGCCCTGGAGGCCGCGCTGGCCTGGGAGGGGCCAGTCTACCTGCGCATCGGCCGGAGCATGGAGCCGCTCGTCCACAAGGCGCGCGACCTCGACTTCGAGATCGGCCGCGCCGCCGAGCTGCGCCAGGGCAGCGACGTGACCGTCATCGCCTGCGGCGTCGCCGTCTACCACGCCCTCTCCGCCGCCGAGCGCGCCGCCCACCAGGGCCTCAGCGTCCGCGTCCTGAACATGCACACCCTCAAGCCGCTCGACGTCGAGGCCGTCCGCCGCGCCATCAACGACACGCGCCGGATCGTCACCGCCGAGGATCACAGCGTCATCGGCGGGCTCGGCAGCGCCGTCGCCGAGGTCATCGCCGACTCCGGCCGCGCCTGCGCCCTGCGCCGCCTCGGCCACCAGGACCGCTTCTCGCCCATGGGCGTCCCCGAGGACCTCGTCCACCTCGCCGGCTTCGACGACGACGGCATCCTGGCCGCCATCGCCGCCCTGGCCCGCGTCCCCGTCGACGAGGACGAGGACTGGGAGGACGACCCGTGAGCCTCGCCGATGACCCCCTCTCCCCCGACGAGCGCGAGGCGCTGCGCGCCCTGATCTTCACCCGCTCGCTCCTGCCGCTGCTGGAGGTCGTCATGGACGACCGGCCCGCGATGGCCGCGCGCTTCGCCCGCACCCGCGCCGCCGTCCAGTTCCGCCTCGACGGCGCCGACGAGCCTTGCGTCCACCTCGACTTCAACAGGGGCGCCCTCAGGGTGGTCCAGGGCCGGCACGCCTCCCCCGATCTCGACTTTGTCTTTGACAACCTGCCGAACTTCAACGGCTTTTTCGCGGGCAAGGCCGTCAGGCCGAAGATCCGGGGGTTGGCCCGCCACCCGCTGCTGCTGTGGCGCACCTCGGCGCTGCTCGGGGCGCTGCGCATCCTGACGCCCGAGGCCCGCGTCGAGTCGCCCGAAGACCGCGCGCTCTACGTCAAGCTGGTGCTGCGCATGATCACGCGCGCGATGAGCCTGCTGCACCGCGGCGGCCACCCTGGCATGCGGCAGCTGGCCGCCGACAGCCCCGATCGCGTCTACCAGTGGACAGTCGTTGAGTCCGGCGAAGGGGTGTTCTTGCGGATGCACGCGGGGAGGGTGCGGGCAGGGCGAGGGGTGTATGGGCGGCGGCGTCCCTTCGTGAGCACGACCTTCCCGACGGTCGACGCCGCCTTCCGGGTCTTCACCACCACGGGCAGCCAGATGGAGGCCGTCGTACGCGGTGACGTCGTCCCCGAGGGCTCCCCTGAGTACTCCCGCAAGATCAGCCTCATGATGCAGCAGATCGACGCTCTGCTGACCGGTGAGTGACGTGACCCCCAGAGCGCTGATGGGTTTGAGGGACCGAGGTCGTCGAGGCCGAGAGCGACGCCGTCGGCAAGATCGAGGCCAAGGAGGAGAGCGCAGGCGGGCCTTTGGCCCGTCGAGCATCGACGACGACGGCATCGGCGCTGTCGGACCGACGACCGACGGGAGTCAAACCCATCAGCGCTCTAGGCTCCACCCCGCCATCGCGCCCCTGGCGACGATCTTCTACCTCGCCCACGCCGCCGAGCTGCTCACCGCCTTCCCGGCCGCCAACCTCCTGTGGTCGTGCAATGTCGGCGCCGCCGCGATCTGCGTCGGGATGTGGCTCCGACGACCCGCGCCGCTGGCCGCCGGCTGCTTCCTCCTGCTCATCGGCAATGTCATCTGGCTGCTGGACCTCGCCGCCGGCGGCCAGCTCCTCTGGACCGCGCCGCTGACCCACGTCGGCCTCTTCGCCCTCGCCCTGGCCTCGATGCGCCGCCTCGGCCTCCCCGCAGGCACCTGGTGGCGCGCGCTGGCCCTGCTCGCCGCCGCCCTGGCCGCCGCCCGCGCCCTCGGCCCCCCCGATGAGAACGTCAACTTCGCCTTCAGCGTCCCCAAAGGCTGGTCCGCCTTCGGTCTCCCCCTCTCCGCCCTCCCCGCCCCCCTCTCCCCCTGGGCCCACTCCCAACCCCTCTTCCTCCCCTCCATCTGCCTCGTCTTCACCCTCCCCGCCGCACTCCACCAACGCCTCCTCCCTCGCCGACATCACGTCCGCCAACGTGCAGAAGCTGCAGATCGCCTGGCAGTGGGAGCATGGGGAAGACCAGCTCGCGGAATATCGGACTGTCCCGAGCGTGTTCCAGACGCAGCCCGTGATGCTCGATGGCGTGCTGTATGTAACGACCCCTTATGCGAATGCCGCGGCGCTCGACGCCGGCACCGGCAAGGAACTCTGGCGATTCAACGACAGCGAAGCCGTCAAGCTTGGACCTGTGCAGGGGACCGGCGTGTTTTTCAAGCACCGGGGTCCCGCCGTGTGGCGCGACAGCAGGGACGGTAACAAATTGCGCGTCCTGCTGGCGGCGCGCAACAAGATGTTCAGCCTCGACGCCGCGACCGGCAGGCCGGTGCCGACGTTTGGGATCAACGGGGCCGCTTCCCTCAGTGACGGGTACCCGCGGGCGATTTCCGATGTGACGCACGTCAACCACGGAAGCACGCCGCCGGTTGTCTACAAGGACCTCGTGATTCTCGGCAGCGCGATCCCCGATCGGGTGCAGTTGCGCACCGATCCTCCGGGCATCGTGCAGGCCATCAACGCGCGGACGGGCAAGCGCGAATGGGTATGGAACGCGATTCCGCAGTCGCCGACCGACTTCGGCGCGGCGACCTGGGAAGAGGAATCGTGGCGCTATACCGGCCACGCCAACGTCTGGGGCGGGATCACACTCGATGAGGTGCGCGGCCTTGTCTATTTCGGCACCAGCACGCCGAGCAACGACTGGTACGGCGGCCGCAGGCCCGGCAAGAATGAACCGGCGGAATCGATCGTCTGCCTGGATGCCAACACCGGCCAGCGGAAGTGGTCGTTCCAGATGGTGCATCACGGCCTCTGGGATTAC
>SXGR01483248.1_pt1 | contig 14368 bp, 13 predicted proteins | sample 3174711 | NCBI WGS metagenome assembly SXGR01 (sample SAMN11356860, study PRJNA531348) | freshwater metagenome | isolation source: freshwater sample F1-60 | place: China: Fuxian Lake, Yuxi | collected 2017-12-25
ACCCACTGCGCTGCCTGACGGCAACAAACTGTGTGCGCTGCACCGGATTAAAATCTGATTCGGAAGTTCGTTCTTAAATGAAGTTGGTTCTTAAAAAAGTGTCAGGCGTGATGCCAGTCTGGACTCAAACCAGATCCATCAGCCTGACACCAGCTTGCCCCTTGCATTTTTTCTTTTTGCAACCCGGCAGCTATCCAGCAATGTCCCTCAGCCTGTGTCCCTGCTGCAGCAACAAAATCTATAAACAATGTTGTGGCCGCTTCTTGCTCGGCCTGAATTCACCAAGGACTGTGCAACAACTGATGCGCTCGCGCTTCACCGCGTTCGCTCTCGGTGGACATGGTGATTATTTGCTTGCCACCTGGCATCCTGATACGCGACCACCGCTCACAGCGACCGAATTGTCTGCGCAGGAGTGGTCTGCACAGGAAGTCCAGTGGCAACGACTGCAGATACTCACCTCAGAGCAGCACGGCGATGAGGGCACTGTGGAGCTCAAGGCAACGTTTGTCGACTCCAATGGCAATGCCGCTACCCACCATGAACTCTCACGCTTTGTACGCCTGGCCGGAAAATGGTTATATGTAGATGGCACACACTCAACCGTGCATGCGACTGCAGTTGAAGAATGATGTCGAAGACCGCAGTTGTAGACTTCAGCAGTAGACTGAAAAAATTGGACTGAAGATTAAACCTCACCATGACTCAAGCCCTGTTCCAACAATTTCTGATCATTCTGAGCTTCTCGCTGGTTGGAGTGGTGCTGTTGCAGCGGCTGCGTATGGCGACCATCGTCGCCTATATCATTATCGGTTCCGTCATCGGTCCCGCCGCGCTTGGCCTGATTGATGACCCCGGGCAATTCAGTCTTCTGGCCGAGTTCGGGGTCGTGTTCCTGTTGTTCACTCTGGGTCTGGAGTTCAATTTCAGCAAAATGCTGGCAATGCGTTTTACCGTTTTTGGTGTCGGCAGCGTTCAAGTTATCGTATGCACAGCAGTGTTCGCGCTCGCTGTGTATTTCTGGGGAGCTTCCTGGCCGGCTGCAATCATTATTGCCGGGACGCTGGCGCTTTCTTCGACGGCAATCGTTACTCGCGAATTGCTGAATAGCCACCAGATTCACAGTCTGCATGCCCAACTCTCCATAGGAGTGCTGTTATTCCAGGATCTGGTTGCAGTGTTATTTCTGGTACTGGTACCTGTTTTTGGGCAGGGTGAGGGCGAGTCCGGTTCCTTGCTCACCAATCTGTCACAGGCTGGAATCAACGCAGTCCTGCTGTTGTTATTGCTGCTTGCCGCCGGCAAATGGTTGTTGCCTTTCATCTATGGTGAAGTGGCGCGGAGCAAATCGGAAGAGATATTCGCGCTTACCACACTTGTGATAGTGCTGCTTGCAGCCTGGCTGACCCATAGCTTTCAGTTGTCCATGGCGCTGGGCGGGTTCGTCACCGGCATGATGCTGGGCGAAGGCTCCTTTCGATACCAAATACAGAGTGATATACGCGCATTTCGCGACATTCTTCTCGGCCTATTTTTTGTCACCATCGGCATGAGTGTTGATCTCTCCGTGTTGCTGACTTACTGGCCAAGGATACTGCTATTCACCCTGCTGTTACTCGTGATCAAGACTGCTATTGTGGCGGTATCGGTGCGAGTGCTGGGTTATGGGACTCGGGATGCTTTTCGGGTGGGGCTCAATCTCGCCCAGGCGGGAGAATTCGGCATTGCATTGATGGCACTGGCACTACTGAATCAGATTGTGACTTCTGAGCAGGCATCCTTTGTGACCATTATTGCGATATTGAGCATGGTGGTCAGTCCGTTCCTGATTCGACATACAGAGAGTATCAGCCGGCGTTTTGCCGGCAACGAGATATCGCAAGGGAAATTGTCTTCAGAACAGAATGTGCTCCATGACCATGTGATCATTGGCGGATACGGCAGACTTGGCAAGACGCTGTGCAGCTTTCTGGAAATGAATGATATTGCCCATATCACCATCGAATCCGACATTAATATTGTCGAGAAATATCGCAAGCTCGGCAAGAATATCGTCTACGGCGACAGTCACAACGCTGAGATTCTTGGGCTTTGTCACCTTACCAGCGCCCGGCTTGTCGTGCTCACCTTCAAATCCCTTGAGCAAGGCAAGGCAGCAATCACCTCGATCCGGCAACGCGCGCCCGATGTCGCTATCATCGTGCGCTGCATTGAGCAGGATGGATTCGATGAACTCATTTCCGTGGGAGCGAATCAGGTATTTGCGGAATTGCTGGAATCCAGTGTGATGATCAGTCGGCAGTCACTGCAATTGCTGGGAGTAAGTACCGCAGAAATTGAAGCCCAGATAGATGATTATCGCCGCAAGACTTCAGCGAATTCATTTGCCTCCGAAGCAAGCAAACAATAGCCGCATGCAGTCAATGCATTGGGTGCGAAAGCAACCTGCAACTGATCAGGTACGAGAAGTGACGCGAAACGTCCACCAGCGGTCGAAGCGTTGCTCATCGATCGGCGGACGCGGAGTCACCATGGTTTCCAGATCGGTATGTTGCAGCTTCAATACTCTTGCACGGAACGCGCGATCCATCACTTCCGGGTCTGTTTCCCGATTCAATAGTACCGGGTAAACCAGATTTCCCAATCGTAAAGTGGCCGGTTCATCCGCCTCCACTCGTACGGCCCAATATTTCAAGTCACAGACAGAACAGCTGAGAAACAATTCGCCCTCGGGTGTAGCCATGCAATTCAGGTTTACCGAGTGTGGGCGAATGCCATCCCAGATCTGGATCTGGCACAGATTCTCGGCATTCGCGGTGGTGGTGTTCCAGTCGGTCACAGGTGTGTCGACGCGCTCACCGAACAGGTATCCCCCGGGAGCCGTCGCACAGGGACAGACGGCAGAGAACACGAGAAATCCGATCACAACGCTCAAAGCCGTGGCGACTACGCCACCGCCGATCCACATTTTCAGTCTTGAGTTTGAAGAGGGAAGAGACACGCGAACCTCGCTGTAGTTGGAAACTATTGTTATGAACTGTTGTTTTAAACTGTTGTATAAAACTGTTGTTATAAACTGCTGATGGAAACTGTTGTCGGTAAGCACTGTCGGACTCAGTAGTCGATTTTTGTACTGAGAATTTGGAGTCAAAAGCATTCAGTGCCTCAGGCTAACCCAGAGAACTTGCAATGGCAATGCTGCCTGAGGCTGAATGCGCTGACGGTGAAGTTCGCACTGGTGTTAACAAAAATGATAACAATCGTGATGTCGATAGTTTGGAATACAAACGCTGGCAATGAAGCAATGCTTCCTTCAAGGCTTTTTAGCGCGGTATGTTCTGGTCCCAGTTCAACGCCTGGTACTGTTCCAGAATGCGCATCAGGTCAGTCAGGGGTACCGCGCGCAACTCGCCACGAGAACTCGTCACCGTGGTGGCCTTGAAGATGGCGTTATAGATCGCCTCTTCCGTCGCATCCGCCGTGGCAGCGAAGAGAGGTGACATCGACGCATTCACCAATTCCTCTATGGCAACTGCGGAATCACTTACTCTTGGTTTACGCACTGCCGGGTGTGTGGAAAACGCGATGACATAATCTCCAGAACCATTGCTTGCGAACGAGCCCGTGCGTGCGAGTCCCATGATGGCACGCATACCAAGCCGATCAAGGCTGCGGGCATTGAGCGGCGCATCGGTGGCAACCACGATCATGATGGAGCCGTCTTCACGATTGCCGTCATCTACTGGCGGCAGGTTTTCGCGAAATGAATAGGTGCCTAACTCACGTCCGACGGGGGCGCCATTGATGCTCATGATGCCACCGTAGTTCGTCTGTACCAGCACACCCACGGAGTAACCACCGAGTGAATCCGGTAACACGCGTGAACTGGTGCCAATGCCTCCTTTCCAGCCAAATGCCTGTGTACCCGTACCGGCACCGACGCTGCCTTCTGCCACTGGACCACTGCTGGCATTGTCCAACGCGGCAAACACCTCTGCACGCTGAATCGGATCAGCCCACATATTGTTAACCTGGCTGTCGTTGGTCTCACCGACGATGGGATTGATTGTGTGTTCACCCATGCCAGGCTGTTCGTATACCCATTCCTTCAGGGCATTGGCCGCACTCCAGACGCAGAGCGTGCAGGTGAGCAGAATGGGCGTTTCGATTTCGCCGAATTCCCTTACCTGGGTTTCGCCGATGAGTTTGCCGTAGCCATTGGCGACATGAATCCATGCCGGAACCGGGTTGGTGTAAAGATTTCCGGGGGCCGGAATGATGGCCGTGACTCCGGAACGGATGTCATCACCGCGAATGACGGTGGTATGCCCGACCCGAACACCCTCGACGTCAGTGATGGCATTCAATGGCCCGGTTTCAAACACACCAATGACGAGTCCGGCTTCGCGCGCACGTGGTCGTGGCTCTTCAGGCTGGGCGAACAGCGTGCCAGCAACAACCATAACGGTAAACGCTATAACAATTCTTATGCGAAGTGCTGACACGATTTGACTCCTGTGCGGTTTGAGTGAACGAGTATCAGTTTAATTAAGCGGTCGAAATTAATGTGGAACTATTGGGTCTGGAATTAGGGGTTCTGGAACTATGGGGTCTGGAATTAGGGGGTCTGGAATTAGGGGGGCCTGGAATGAAGAGGTCGGTGGTGAATTACCCCTTAATTTAAAGCCATCACCCTATTCGATAGCCAGCGCGAGAAAGCTCCTGTTCAATTTGTCGATGAGCTCGTCAATGTGCTGATCTGACAGAATGAAGGGCGGTGCCAGCAGGACGTGATCGCCTTGTTTGCCATCTACCGTGCCTCCCATCGGATAACAGATCAATCCATTGTCCATGGCTGCCTGTTTCAGTTTTTTGTGCAATTGCAGGGCGGGATCGAACGCTGCTTTGGTGGACTTGTCTTTTACGATTTCAATGCCGATGAACAAACCGCGACCCCGGATATCACCAATATAGTCTCGACTTGAGAATTCTGCAGCCAGTGCTTGCTGCAGTTTGGCGCCCTTCGCATTGACTCGCGCAATCAAGCCACGGTCCATGATTGCCTTGAGCACGGCGAGCGCGGTCGCGCAGGCGACAGGGTGACCGAGATAAGTATGCCCGTGCTGGAAAAAGCCGGTACCCTCCTTGACTGCCGCATAGATTTCCGCACTGCATAACATGGCGCCTATGGGTTGGTAACCGGCACCGAGACCCTTGGCAATGGCCAGAATGTCCGGCGCGACACCTTCCTGAGAAAATGCATAAAGACTGCCGGTGCGACCCATGCCGCACATCACTTCATCCAGTATCAGCAACACGCCATACTCGTCGCAGATTTCGCGAATCCTCTGAAAATAGCCTTCGACAGCAGGCACTGCACCGAGGGTGGCTCCAACCACCGTCTCCGCGACAAAAGCCATGACATTCTCCGCCCCGAGTCGTTCGATCTCGGTACGCAGCTCTTCGGCGACTCGGTGGCCGTATTCGCGGTCGGTTTCGCCGGCCTGCCTGCCTCGATAGGCATAGCAGGGAGCGATATGGGAAGTCTCGATTAACAACGGCGCGAATGCCTGCCGCCGCCAGGCGTTTCCGCCAGTGGCGAGTGCGCCAAGGGTATTACCGTGATAGCTCTGGCGGCGGGCGATAATCCGGTGTCGCGCGGGCTGGCCAATTTCCAGAAAATACTGCCGAGCGAGTTTTAGCGCTGCCTCTATCGCCTCCGAACCGCCAGAGACGAAATACACACGGTCGAGTTTTTCCAGGGCGCTTAATGGGACATTTCCGGGGACGTTTGCGATGAGAGTATTGGCGAGTTGTTCGGCAGGCTCGCTGGTGAAGAAGCCTGTGTGTGCAAATTCCAGTTTGTCCAACTGGGTCTTGATGGCGGCGATGATCTCCGGATCATTGTGACCAAGGCAGGATACTGCTGCGCCACCCGAGGCGTCGAGATAGCGCTTTCCCGTGCTGTCCACAAGATACACGCCGTCACCACTTACAGCAACGGGAAGCTCTACTGCGGTATGCCGTGGGAAGACCTTGCTCATTCTGGCGCGCGTAAAAACTGAAACTGCCCAGATCTGCTGGTGGCAATTTCTGGAACAGTCTCCATCAATTCCTGTGTTTCAACAATTTCTAAGCTTCTGACAATTCCTTCATCTTCGCCAGTGCACCTTCGAACATGCCACGTCGCTGCGCGATATTGGCATCTTTGGCTGCCTGGTCTGGCAGATTGGAGACATCCAGCAGGAGCGTATACAGCAATTTGCTGCTGTTTGCGCTCACTGGTCTGGCTTCGAGGAAGCCGTGATAGAGGTTGTAAAAAGTGCCTTCCACCGCCGGCTGGGTATAGCCGTAGGACAGTTCTGTCTGCGCAACCAGAATTTCGATGACGCGACCACCCACCAGTGAACGCACAGAACCCATACCGCCGTCACCGGAAGTCATGGTGCAATCGAGACTGAGCCATTCAGAGATCGCGCAGTAACCACCTACTTTTTCCCAAACTTCAGCCGCCGGTTTGGCGACTTCAATCTCCATTTCTATCGTGACATATTCAGGCTGTGCGAATACGGAAGCAGTGATGAAGAGCGAATAGAGTCCAGCCAGTCCAGCGACAATGCATTTCATATGAAAATTCCCGGATTGTTGATTGGTGCAGTGCTGTGATGGTACACATTCTGCGCTAAAACTGGAAATACCATTTATCGTGTCGCTGTGTCGGTAGTAGCGTTCACCCTGGCTCTCGAAAAGCCAGTCAGCTGGATCCTGAATTAGGGGGTCGGAATTAGGGGCTCTCCAGAATTAAGGGGTCGAAAAGTAATCCCTCCGACCCCTTAATTCAATCGCTGGCGGTCAGCAGTGAGCACTCCTCTGGCTTCGTCACTGCACGGGTTGTCTGTATCAGCGATTGATAAATGCCGGCAACATGCGCTTTAACGTGTCGTCTCCCACAAGGTAGTGGTGATATAGGGCTGCCGCTGCATGTACCAGGATGAACAGATAGCCCGACACACCCAATACTTCATGCGCCTCTTCGGCAAATTCTGCCAGAGCCTCTGATGCCGGGGCGATTCCCGGCAGCGGGATCATGAATAAATTCACTGCCTCACCTTCCGCACTCATGTATAACCAACCGAGAACGGGCATGAGTATCATCAATAGATAGAGGTATATTTTCATTAGCTTTGTTATGTGTAATTGCCATTAGGGAGGTCTCGGCATAATGCCGGGAGGCTGCATCTTCAGGTTAATGACAAGCCGATAAACTCCCAGAGGCAACATGCACAGGCCAAGGTATATATGCCAATCTTCCATGGCGCCGCGCAATGAGTTGCCCTCAGCTATCACTTCGTGCAATTCGATACTGGCGTAGATGAGAAGCATCAGGATTACAGTTATCCAGTGCAGGGCGATTGAGACGGGCGCATATTTCTGCCGTTGGCTTAAGCTGTTCATTGGGCACTCCCTCAACAGATGAATCGGCGCGGCGATTTCCGCTGCGTGTAAGCTGGTAATGTAGTCGAGTCCTTACGTGACTGTTTTGATCCAGTCGACATCGAACACGTGGGAATCATTTGAGCGCATACAGGTTAAGGAAGTATTAAGCGGATTAAGGGGTCGGAGGGATTAAAAAGTAATTCCCTCCGACCCCTTAATTCCCAAGTACCGATCCTCAGTTTAATTTGCGGTTGGGCCCTTATTAAATACATGCGGTCGCTGCAAGCACTGGCTGCACAGTTTGCACAGCCAGTAGTGCAGATGCCAGTTTACGGGTTTTCTGGCTGGACAATTCCAGGCTAAATGGCTAGTTTCAGTGCCAACCCCGACACTGATCGCGCATCGCCCGGAGCCTTACCCATGACCGTGACAAAAACCAAATCAAGATCCAGCGTTCTCCACTTACTGCTGCCAGTCCTGTGCCTGGCAAATCTGTTACCTCAGAGCGTTTTCGCCCAGACGCTGGATGACACTGCGCAGCTATTGCAGCAACTGAGTGAAGCACCTGGCCCCTCCGCTTTCGAAGAGCCTGTGCGGGCAATCATGGTGCGCGAATTTGCCGCGCTAGATGCCTCCATTGAATACGATGGTCTCGGTTCGGTCCTCGCAACCCTACCGGGGAACCAGTCCGGTCCGCGCATCATGGTGACAGCTCATATGGACGAAGTCGGGCTGATCGTGCAGCACATCACCGAGGATGGTTTCATCCGCGTCAAAATGCTGGGTGGCATCCTCGAACAGGGTCTGCCTGACCAACGCTGGATCATACTCGGTCGTGATGGCCCGGTGATGGCTGTTAGTGGATTGCCTACCACTCACGTCACCCCACCCTCGCAACGCACACAGGTGTGGCCGCTGGAGGACATCTTCCTCGACGTGGGCGCACGCAGTCGAGCCGAGGCAGAGGCGCTGGGTATTCGCCCTGGCGATGGCATTGCTCCGCAAAGTGCATTCACTGTAATGGCGAATGGTCGTTATGCTGGCAAGGCCTGGGATGATCGGGTCGGACTGGCTGTGATGCTTGCCGCAGCGCGCCGGATTCAGGCAGAGCGCATAAGTCTGCTCTCACAGATAATCTGGGTATCGACCACTCAAGAAGAAATCGGCTTGCGCGGCACGCAGACCTCTGTTGAATTGGCGCGGCCGGTGCTCGGTATTTCGCTGGAAGCTGGCGTGTCTGCAGACTACCCGGGCATTCGGCCGACGCAGGCGCAGGAACGCCTCGGCGGCGGTCCCGGTATTTTCCTGCTGGACAGCTCCATGATTCCCAACCGCAAGCTGCGTGATTTCTTCTTTGCGGTTGCCGCGGAAGCAAACATTCCCCTGCAACCGAATGTGCTGACCGGTTATGGCGAAGATGGCGCCGAGATCCAGCGTTATGATACCGGTCGTCCTACTGTGAACATCACTGTGCCCACTTGATTGTGTCAGTGGATGACCTGCTCAACCACAGACTTTAACGCCGCCTTATCCAGCGTCAAAGGAATGTGCCCAATGCCTGGCAGCAATTGCACTGGCCAGTCTTTTCTTGCACTTTGCACGATGCCTTGAAGCTCTTGCGATTTCAGCAACTCATCGGCGTCCCCTGCCAATATGGCCACTTTGCCCTTGGCATTCAACAAGTCTTGCCGATAGTCTGGGCTGGCAGCAAAGTTCGTATTTAAATTGAAGTCATATTCAGGCGTTAAAAAACTTTTGGCTTCTTCTGTCAGCGCAAAACGCACAACGGGTAAATTGTTCCAGTAGCGAATGCCAACTGCGTTCAAGGCATTTAAAGCCACGATGCGAGGCACACCTACCGAAACCCACCCGCCGCTATCAGGTCTGTAGTTTGGCGCGGTGTGTCCCAAAAAAGGAGCCAGCAAAAGATAACTGTCAAAAGCAGATTGCATTTCGCTCGCCGCGACTCTGAGGACAAAACCACCACCTGAACTGAACCCGATCAAGGTGGATGGCCTAGGCGGCTGCACGGCTTTGACAAACAATTGCAAGTCGGATTCCAGTTGGCCAATGAAAGCAAGATGCCCCTTGGGCCCTGACTTGCCATGGCCTCGGACATCAAGTGCATAGACATGTACCCCAGCTGCGGCCAAAACAGTGGCCATGGGGTGCAAGCTTTCGCTGCTGGCAGATGAGCCGTGCACCAACACAGCGCTGCCTTTCTTGTTGTCGCCTTGGGGCGCGTACTCCCTGTAAAAAAGTTGTTCGCCGTCTGCACCTTGGTAGTTTTTTAAGGGAGGTATTTTGGAGAAATCAACCGATTTGAAGGGGTCGTTGATGCTCGCTATGGGTACTGGTGTACCGGGGCCGCCCCATGCAACGGCTGTTGCGAGCATGGCGCAAAATATTCCCGCGAGGGCAAAAATGGTGTGCTAAGTGGATGATTTCATGCCATACCTCGTTTAAAAAGTTCACATTAAAGAATTATTAATTATTAAGTAACAATTAATTTGAAACAACTAACAAATATCCAATAAAGTAATCATCAGATTCTTGCCCGTGAAAATTGCCTGATCAGTTCAATTTTTGGTTACACTGGCATAACCACAGTTCAATGAGTTCACATTGCGCATCATCCTCGATACATCGGTGCTCGTCGCTGCTTCACGTTCGTGCAATGGCGCAGTTGGCCCACGCCTGATGGCCAACACATCGACCAAATCAGCGATGTGATCCAGACGCTGAAAACCAACCCGGATTCCCGACGCATCATCGTCAGTGCATGGAACGTGGCCGGATTGCAACAAGCCATGCGCCACCCGATGCATGTGTTTTGGGCAGATGAGGTCAACCCCTTGGATGCAAACGCCATTGATTGGCAGCAAGTGCTACGCCCTGCGGACATCACCGACGCTTATCTGCTGGCGTTGGCGGTGCGGCACCAAGCTTGTCTGGTCACCTTAGACAAAAGTATTTCAGTGAAATGCGCAATTGGCGCTGACGAACAACATTTGTTGCGCTTGGCACAAACACAACGGCCTGGTAAGACCCAAGGGGGAAAAACAGTCACTTCATCTTCCCTGCATAAATTCCCACTCGATACCTGCATAGCCACACGAGCATCATCCAACGTTCCGACTTCGATCAGGCAGTGGAGTTGCTCCTGCAGGTGCTGCAACGGCTTGATGCCGACACCGTGGCGGATCTTTCCAGTTTCGCGCCGTAATTCAATGACCTTTACTTCGAAGAACCTAAGATCAAAAGTCTTTAGTTCAATGACCTTTAATTCAATGACTATTGCAATGCCGGGATGGAGCCATGATTGAAAGAGAAGTGGATGTGCTGACAGCGGATGGCGCAATGAATACCTTCATCATCCATCCGGAGGAAGCCGGACCTCACCCGGTTGTGTTATTCCTGATGGACGCGCCTGGCAAGCGCGAGGAATTGCATGACATGGCGCGCCGCCTCGGTACTGCCGGCTATTACGTCATGCTGCCGACTCTCTACTACCGGCGCGTGCGCGAATTCCGCATCGATAACTCCACTCGGGAAATCATGTTCACACATATGGATTCGCTGACGAATGCGATGGTGTGCGAGGACATCGCGAAATTACTCAGCCATGCTGCAAGTGATAATGCAGCGAGAGGCGGCAAGGTTGGTTGCGTCGGCTACTGTATGAGTGGGCCATTCGCGTTTGCCGGTGCTGCTGCTTTTCCAGACCGGATTGCAGCCAGCGCCTCCATTCATGGAGTGAAATTATTCAACGACAGCCCTGACTCACCGCATCTGAATGCGAAACGCATAAAAGGACAGATGTACTTCGCCTGCGCCGAGACAGATGTTTATGCGCCGAAACAGATGGTGGATGATCTTGAACAATATCTGGCTAACACTGGTATCAAGTCGCGGATTGAATGGTACCCCGGTACTGAACACGGTTTTGTGTTTCCGCATAGACTGGGCAAGTATGCGAAGGCTGCAGCCGAGCGCCATTGGGAAAGATTGTTTGCACTTTTCCGCCGTTGTTTGTAACTACTGATGGCTGTAACTGCTGATGCCCGTAACTGCTTTTGACCTCAAATGATGGTGCCTTTGATTGCTGATGCTGGTGAAGCGGCGCGTCAGGGCGAAACTTCCATCCCGTCTCGCCCGACCACTATCGGCCCACTGTACAAATCACTCATGCCTTGAATGAACAGGGCTTCGGCCTGGTCGGTAGGCATGATTGAAGGGAACAGATGAGTGAGCGCCAGTTTTTTCACACCAACTTCCTGCGCCATACGCGCCAAAGCCAGCGACTCGGCATGGTATTCCATACCTTCTTCGATCATCTCCACCTGACGCTGGTTATTGGTATTGCGCGCCATCGCTATCGCGGCGCCGAACATCTGGGCGTTCTCGACTTCACTTATTAGCAAGTCCGCACCGCGCGCACCTTCGGCAAATTCAGGACACACATTGGTGTCTCCCGAGATCACGACGCTTTGTCCCTTATACTCAAAACGATAGCCTACCGCTGGTTCTATGGGCGCGTGGCAGACATTGAACATCGTTACCTTGAGACCATCTTCATCCAGGATCACACCGGGTTCATGTTCGGTAACAGGAGGCTGCATCACCGCTGCGCTGAACTTGTCGCCATGATGGGCAAGCCGGTATCCAAGGTCCAACTTATAGGTGGCGAGAATGCCGTCGATCACGTCTCTGGCCCCGACCGGCCCATGCACCGGAATCGGATTGGTATTTCCGGCAATGGCGAAGTTGAGCAGAATTTCGCCAACGCCAATGAAATGATCCGAATGATAATGGGTATAAAAGATGCCATTGAGATCACGAATGCCAGCCTGACTCATTGGCACCACGCAATTGCGCCCGGTGTCCACCGCAAATACGCGATCACCAGCGATGATGGCAGTGCAGGAAGTGGCCCGCGCCGGATTCGGAATAGGTACGCCTGTGCCCAGCAGAATTGCCGATAGCCCGGCGTCCGGGTCAAGTTTTCGCGGCGGTACTGCACCAGCTGGGCCTTGCGCGCTCACTAGTGGCGCGATAAACATCAAAGCGCTTAATACCAGCAGGAAGGCAACCGAAATGAAAGTTCGTGATTTCAAAAGTTTCCGCATTTAATACCTCTACCGTCTGTTGTGCTGCCGAGTTGTGCGGGTGTTTTATACCGCTGTCTTATACTGCTGCGTTATGCCAAAGACAACGCCTGCTCCATATCGGCGACTATGTCATCTATATGCTCTATGCCGACACAGATACGTATCATTTCCGGCGTTACCCCTGCTTTGGCTTGCTCGGCTTCTGAAAGCTGTCGATGGGTAGTGGAAGCAGGATGACACGCCAGGGTCTTTGCATCACCAATATTTACGAGGCGCTTGATCATCTGCAGCGCATCATAAAATTTCACACCTGCTTCAAATCCGCTTTTTATCCCGAATGACAATAGTGAGGCCGGGACGCCACCGCAATATTTCTTTGCTAGCTTGTTGCGCGGGTCATCTTCGAGTCCTGCAAAGTTCACCCACTGCACTTTCTTATGCGCTTTCAGATACTTTGCCACAGCCATCGCATTCGCGCAGTGGCGCTCCATCCGCAGGCTCAAGGTCTCCAGACCCTGCAGAATAAAAAAGGCATTCATGGGAGAAAGCGCCGAGCCTGTGTTGCGCAGCAGAACGGTACGGACACGTCCGATAAATGCTGCCGGGCCCAGCGCGGCGGTATAGACAACGCCGTGATATGAAGGTTCGGGCTCGTTGAGTCCTGGGTAGCGCTGCTTGTGTTCCGCCCAGGGAAACTTGCCAGAGTCGACGATGATGCCGCCGATGGATGTGCCGTGGCCCCCGATGTATTTGGTGAGGGAGTGCACGACGATGTCCGCGCCGAATTCGATCGGCCGGCACAAAGCGGGAGTGGCCACCGTGTTGTCGACTATCACCGCCACGCCGTGCTTGTGCGCCATATTGCACACCGGCTCCAGATCAATGATGTTGCCAGCCGGATTGCCGATGGTCTCGCAGTACACGGCCTTGGTCTTGGCATCTATCAATTTTTCTATGGCAGCTGGTGAATCATCTGCGGCAAAGCGCACTTCAATGCCAAGACTTGGCAGCATATGAGCGAACAGTGTGTACGTGCCGCCGTACAACTGTGGTGTGGAGATAATATTATCACCCGCCTTGGCAATGGTAAGAATGGCATAGTTGATTGCTGCCATCCCCGAACTCACTGCCAAAGCTGCCAGTCCGCCTTCCAGTGCCGCGACACGCTTTTCCAGCACATCATTGGTTGGATTCATGATGCGCGTGTAAATATTACCTGGCACCGCCAGATTGAACAGGTCGGCGCCGTGCTGTGCATTGTCAAATTCGTAGGCTACGGTCTGGTATATCGGTACCGCCACTGACTTGGTAGTGGGATCGGTAATGTAGCCGGCATGGATGGCTAGCGATTCTTTTTTCATATGTAATTTCTCCTCGAAAGCGATACGGATAATTATACCTGCATTGAAGCAGACCAGTCCGCAATTCCTGACGCGCGACTGAACAGGCAGTGAAATTCAGTCCCGTAGGTCAGCGGGGAAGGATCTTGACGTCAATCATCTCCATGCGAGGGTCTGAAGCCTTGCGCCAGCCAGTTCGAACCGGGAATAAGGATTTCTCAGGGACAGATTTATTTTTCCGCAATGCCTACTATTCTGCAACGGTTCAACCCATCGTAGTTGAAGGCATCACTGTGCACTAAAACAATTCTGTTCCTATTTATTCGGTACAGCACTCAGCTGTGTTGCAGTTACTTCCACGCACCAAGAACCAGACCCATCAACGTAAAGAGCACCGTCCAATAGCTGCCAGTGCTCACGATATAACTAAAAGATCTGAGTTCGAACTGTGAATTCACATAAATCACCATCGACACCCAG
>SXGR01092721.1_pt1 | contig 14365 bp, 16 predicted proteins | sample 3174711 | NCBI WGS metagenome assembly SXGR01 (sample SAMN11356860, study PRJNA531348) | freshwater metagenome | isolation source: freshwater sample F1-60 | place: China: Fuxian Lake, Yuxi | collected 2017-12-25
GGTGTGCGATCCATAAGAGCCGGAACCTGCAACGGCACCTGGCCAGGCCGTATCGGACCGAGGCGCATCGGCGGCTCATGTTGGCCTTGGAGCAGACCAGCTACGCCGATGCCAGACGGATGCTACTGGAGCTGGAGGCGTTGAAGGCTATTCCAGATGTCGAGGAGGATTTTATCGACTTTCGTGAAAAACCGCTGGATGGGATTGATTCTGCAGCAATGAGGAAGCGACTGAGGTCGTTTCTTGTTGAAAAAACATACATAGAAGCGTGTGACTACTGCAATGGGCGGCCCTATGGGGCACCGAAGATCATCCCTGCCATTCAGATAGATAAGCCACTTCCTTACAAGAAAGTGATTAACTAGTTTATCTCCTCATAACAGTTCACTGCGCTGTGCTTCCGTTCCAAGCGCTTCATATGTGGGAATCCAAGATGTTCTTCCGTTCCGGGAAGTCGCCAGCCGAATTGGCGACCGACTACGAGATTTATCCAAGTTCACTGCTATATCGACTATGTGAGTGGATCGGCAGGTGTACAGAAACAATTATCCTGACCCCGCATCTGTCGGCGGTAGGGAATTGTGCCGAAGATGTATATTTTGGATTGCTGAAGGCCAGAAGAGAGGGAAAGAGATTAGTCGTCTTGTGGCCGTATGAGCTGCCGTGGATGTTGAAATTCCGATTGACCAATGTTGAGGTCGTTAACGTCGAGTCGGAATTGAGAGCGATTGCTCATGACAGTATTCTTAACGTTGTCGGACGTGTTCTGCTTACCGCCTACTTTGCTGGTTTTCGAGCTCTCAGCCTGGTGCGACGATTTGTTGTTGGGGTGCACCTGAACAATGTGTATCGAATACCGATCATCGGGGAAAGTACTTTGTGGAATCCGGAACGGGTGGCGGAGTTTTCTTGGGATGTGGTCAATCAATATGATTGGTCGAGCCAGCTGGAAACCCCACTTCAAGTATCGCTCACAGAGAAGAAGCGATTGTCAGCAGAGCGTCAACGGGTATTGATGGGGCTTCCTGCAGACGCGTGGTTTGTTTGTTTACATGTAAGGGAGTCAGGTTTTCACAACGACCAGTATTCCGAGCGGAATGCCAATATCCTTAACTATGTTGGCGCAATAGAGGAAATCACCAGCAGGGGGGGCTGGGTAGTGCGGATGGGCGACGCGACGATGCGGAAAATGCCGGTCATGGAGCGGGTGATTGACTATCCGTTTACCAGGGCAAAGAGCGCATTGATGGATGTGTATTTGATCAGCGAATGTCGGTTTTATCTTGGCATGGTATCTGGAATATATGACGTGGCAAGATTGTTTCAGCGCCCGATCATCATGACCAATATGGCTATTTGGATGGCAGGATTTCCTATCAGAAAATGCGATCTTGGAGTGGTGAAACATGTCTATTCGAAGTCGAGGAACCGATTCCTTACGACACGTGAATGGCTTGCCGAGCCGTGGGATTCAGTGGCCTACGTGCACAAGCTGGGCGATGATTACATTTTTCATGAGAATGCCCCTGAGGAACTGAGAGCGGTGGTGAAGGAGTATTTTGATCGCCGGGAGGATTGGGAACCGACTCCGCTGCAGCGGCAGTTCAACGAAGCCCGTGTCCGGAGAGGGAAAGAGCTCCTGAGCAAAAAGATTTATTCCGCAGACGACGTTCAGCTGTACTACCGCAAGAATGTCGTGGATTATGATTTGGTCGAACGATACCGGTTGGCGTCACGCCTGGATTCTGCTGCCGGCATGCTGGGGGCAGAGTTTCTAGAGCAGAATTGGGACTCCAGCGTCGGGAACCGGAAACTCGCGGACTTTTCTGGGTGCTCCCGCTAGAGGTTTTGGATCAGTTTGCGGATCGTTGTATGTCGCTGTCTCGTCACTTCGTCAACGTACGGATAGCCGGATTCTAAAAGTAGGCGCCCCGCTATTTCTCAGCTGCAAGCCGTTCCTCACTGTCCACTTTTCGACTTCTTGAGTTTTCCCGTGATGCAGGGTGGTCATAAAGGGTGCCTGAGCGGTGCATGTCATGCCCGGTGATTGCCTCCGCCGTGAGGAAGACTATCCGTGGCTCAACGTCATCGCATTTCTTTCCGGTCAAGTCTGACTAGAGAATAGATCACGTCATGATTCGCGAAGGCATCAAAAACACGTATCGCCATATTCTGATCCTGGAGTCTAGGGATTGGTGGCCGAGCTGTCGAGATCAGTTTGATCCCGCGCACGACCTGGTGCTGACCTATGATTTCTGGCTTCGGCAGGAAGTGGAGCGTTTGGGTGGACAAGCGCTATACATTGACCATCTCCTGAGCCAGGCAGTTATGCAGGAAAACAATTTCCTGGCCTACCGGTTTTTCCGTGACTGGCATTTGGATCAACACGGGGCAGATATCTTCACGTATCGAGGCGTTCCCTTCGGCTTGGCTTTCCGCCTTGAGATTTGGAACGACTTCAGCTTTTACGTCCGCAATCGAATCTCTCTCGAGCAGCTCAAGGGGCTGAATGCGGAGCAGCTGTTTGTGGGGACTCGGCTCGAACTCGTTGAGGACATTCTCGTGGAAATCGGGCTGCCGTTCTCTCTGGTTGCCCCAAGTGGCACTGGGGGACAGACGGCGTATTTCTTTCCCATTCATCGGTGGATGGATGAGCGGATACGCCATCGGAGCCTCAAGCACCACTTTCGTGATTTTGTCACAGCTTGTCAGGGCATCGTCATGGCGTGGATTGACCAAGCTTTTTGCCGGCAAGAAAATCCAGCCGTCTTTATTCAGGAATATTACCCGACTCGTGATGTGGTGCAGCGTCTGAAAACCGATGGCCGTCTCAGACTCGTGTTCGCGCACTTCTCTTGGGCCGCTGGATGGTTCAAGTATCTCGTTGAGCGCCCCATTCCCGTATGGGGAAGACTGAAGAAGTTTCAGAATGAGGCGGATCGTTTGATACAGGCATTTCGCGAGAGGCGTACGGCACGCTTGATATTGACGGGCAAGGTCGACGTCACGCCCAACGTGTACAGAATTATTGAAGAGCGAGTTTCCAGCCGCATCACGGAATACCTACGCGCATTGGATTGCGTGATTCGCTATCTGCTGCGCAGTCCGGTCAAGCTGACGGTGTTGATTGCAAATCTCGGGCAGATCGCCACTCTGGTGGATTGTGTGTCACGCGCCCACGGTATCCCCAGTTATTTGATTATCAACGGCTGGATGTCAGGCGACTTTTTGGATGAGAGTAAATACGCCACTGTCATCAATGCATATTCCACTAGTATTCGTGAACATTACTATCGTGGGATGGACAATATTATCTGTCTCGGTGATCCGCGGATGGATCACTATGCGCGGGATTGCCCGCCACGTGTCATCAATAGAGAGAGTCCGACAGTCACGATTGGAACATCGGCGCACAGCATTATCGATTTGAATTCCTACCTCGCGGTGGAGTTTGACTTTATGAACGATGTGTTGTCGGCCTTGCGAATCGTGAAGGAGCAAGGCGTCAATCTGCGCATTGTCCTCAAGGTGAGGTCGAATGGCTACCGCGAACAGTATCGTGCCTTTACAGATGAATTGTTCCCCGGGATGGTCGATGAGATTCTGGACGCTGTGCCGATTAGTTCCGTGCTGGCGAGGACCGACTTTTATATTTCCCTCTATTCTCAGACTCTTTTCGAGGCTTCCTGTCTGGGAATTCCCTGCCTCTATTATAAGAATGATCGAGAGGTTCTGGATCCCCCGTTCGATGGCAAATCTGAGCTTGTCACCGTCGATAGCGTGGGTGCGCTCGTGACCGCGTTTACAAATTTCCGTTCCGGCCATGAGCGCTTCGATCCCTTCTTGAAGCGCGCAGTGATGGAGCGATATATTGGGCCTCTTGACGGGGGCAACCTCGAACGAAACGTGGCCTTCATCTATGAGCTTCTCTCGCAGGATCAAAAGAGGAACGAGACGTGATCCCCGGATTTGATCTGGTCAGGCGAGTGCTTTCTGAGTATCGGGTACGCAACCGCTTCCCTCGAAGCGTGATTCACCAAGGGGCCATGGTGGATCAGGAGAGTTGGCTGGGGGAGTCTTCTGTACTGTTTAGCAACGTGAGATTACAGGACTCGCGTGTGGGGGCCTATAGCTATGTGCAGGCAGGTTCAGTCATCTGCAATACGGACATCGGTGCGTTCTGTTCAATCGCCGGGAATGTGACCATAGGTCTTGCGGTGCATCCGACCTCGATGGTAAGTACCAGTCCGGTGTTCTACGATAGCGCGCAGTCCTTGCCAAAGTTCTTTGTCAGGGATCGACTGTTTCCAAACAATCTCCCCAAAACGTGTATTGAGGCCGATGTCTGGATTGGTCAAGGAGTGATGATCAAGGCCGGCAGCAGGATTGGGGTCGGGGCCGTGATCGGTGCCGGCGCGATCGTTACAAAGGATATTCCTCCCTATGTGATTGCTGCCGGTAACCCGTGCCGGCCGATCCGCTCACGATTTTCAGAGGGTATCTCCCAAAGACTACTTGCGTCACGATGGTGGGAACTCAGTGAGACAGAGCTGGAGAAGCTCTCCGCATTGTTTGCCGACCCCGAGTCCTTTCTCGCGGTGCTGGAATCTTGCAAGTGATTCGATTTGTTTTCCGAGTGTTTTCCAAGCTTGACAGGGTATGGTTCCGGCTTCGTTTTCGGTCTGCATTCCGTGTGCTTGGGAAAGATGCGTTTATGTATAGGCCTTTTCGGATCGATGGCCCGGAGGGGATCGAGCTTGGAGCGGAGTCTACCATGCAACGTGGCAGCTGGTTGTACTGTGTCGGGCTTGAAGGGATTCCTGCGTCCCTGAAAATCGGTACGGGGTGCGTCCTGGGCTACAACAATCACATCACGGCAGTGCGTGACGTAGTGATCGGAGACCATGTGCTTACCGCGAACAACGTCTATATTTCAGACAACCTTCATGAGTATGAGGACATTTCCCGCCCTATCTTGCATCAGCCGGTTCGATTCAAAAAAGGAGTCTCTATCGGAGATGGTTCTTGGATCGGCGAGAATGTCAGCATTCTTGGCGCTCGGATTGGGAGAAATTGCGTGATCGGGGCGAACGCGGTAGTCACTTATGATATCCCAGACTATTCCGTGGCCGTGGGTGCTCCCGCCGTTGTGATCAGAGCATTTGATCCTCAGTTGCGACGATGGGTCGCCCGCCCAGGGGCTCACGCATAATCCAGGAAACGACATGGGGAAAAATATCTTGATCACCGGTGGCGCTGGGTTCATTGGGTCAAAATTATCTCTTTGCCTGCTCGCCAAAGGGCACACTGTGCGAGTGCTCGACAACCTCTCCGCTCAAATTCATGGAGCCGATGCAGAGAACTCAGCGTTGTTTCGTTCAATTCAAGGCAAGGTAGAGTTCTTCCGCGGCAGCGTCACAAGCCGTGAAGACCTGATGAAGGTCTTACCGGGAGTGGATACGGTTGTGCATCTGGCCGCAGAAACAGGGACGGGGCAATCGATGTACGCTATTCGACACTACTCCGATGTCAATATCGGGGGAACGGCATTGCTCCTGGATCTGATTGCCAACGAACCAATTCCTGTCCGCAAGATTGTTGTGGCTTCTTCGCGTGCCGTCTATGGAGAAGGAAAGTACGAGTGTGTGGAGCATGGGTACGTATTCCCACCGTCACGTTCTGCCCGGGATATGGCGAGGGGTGATTTTGACGTCCATTGCCCTATGTGTGGCGTGCCGGCTCGGATGGTCTGTACAGATGAAGAATCGCCTGCTCGCCCGGCTTCTGTGTATGGAATTACGAAGCTGACTCAGGAACAATTGGTTCTTACAGTCGGCAAAGCGCTCGGGATTTCCGCCATCGTGTTTCGGTACCAGAATGTCTATGGACCAGGCCAGTCACTTTCCAATCCGTACACCGGTATTCTGTCCGTATTCTCAACAAGAATTCGGAACGGAGGAAACATCAACATTTTTGAAGACGGCAAGGAAAGCAGGGATTTCGTGTTCATCGACGACGTCGTGTCTGTGACCGTACAGGGTATTGAGCATGAGGCGCCGGCGGTGGATATGTTCAATGTAGGATCTGGAAAAGCCACCGATGTTCTGACTATGGCGCAGATGCTGCAGCACAGCTTGGGAAAGACGGCGCCGGTTTCGGTCTCCGGACAGTTTCGGATTGGAGACATTCGTCACAATGTGGCCGACCTTACGAAGGTGCAGGCCACCTTCGGATTTGAGCCGGAGGTCTCTATCGAAGCCGGTCTTCGTTTGTTCGCTGAGTGGGTGGACAGCGAACGAGTTCAGGAAGATCGTTATGAAGAGAGCCTGAGAGAGCTCGGTGCCAAAGGGCTGCTGAAGTGAGTCGCTCCGTGAAACCGGGTTGGGTCACCGCCGTGGTGGCCAGTTACAACCACGCTGAGTTCCTTGCGCAGCGGATGGATACCTTGCTTGCTCAGACGTATGAGAATCTGCAGATTCTAGTCATCGATGATTGCTCGACCGACCATAGTCTCGAAGTCCTTCGCCGGTATCAGTCTCATCCGAATGTCACTCTGATCGTGCGGGAAGTGAATGGGGGCTGGGCGGCGGTGAGCAATCAGGGACTTGAAATGGCGGCGGGAGAATTCATCATTTTTGCCAATTGCGATGACGCATGCGATTCCCAAATGATTCAGCGCCTGGTCGACGCAATGACCGTCAATCCCACGGCCGGCGTCGCGTTTTGCCGCAGCCTGCTGGTCGACGAACACGATACGGAATTGGGGGATGACTTTGCCATAAGGGAACCGTCGTTCCGCGCCAGATGTGCGACCGATACGTTGTTGACCGGTTCGGAGATGGGCCGATTTCTGCTGCATTCGTGTGTGATCCCAAACTTGAGTGCGGCGCTGATTCGAACAGCCTGCTTTTCGCTGGTCGGTAATCTCTCGTCGTCCTATCGGGTCTGCTGTGACTGGGATCTGTATTTCAGGATCGTGGCCCGCTACGATGTGGTCTATGTAGCGGAGGCCTTGAATAGATTCAGGCAACACCGCACCACAATTCGCAGTATGACTAAAGACCGAGTTGTCTACGAAGAGTATTTCAGGCTTCTGCTCGGCCAGATTCGGTTGTTGGACCTCAACTTCTGTGAGCGGTGCCGTTTCCGGTTGCACGTCATGTATTTATGGGCGATGCATCTGCTAACTCCTTCGCTAAGCGGGTTGCGCAATTTCCTGTATCATCTGCGTCGGGTGGTTGCCTTGGATCCGCTTGCCACGCTTTTTCTGTTGCCCAGCCTGCTAATCCGCATGGCTATTCTAGGCGCCAAGGCCTTCTCTCTGCAGGCCAAATCCGGATGCGCGCGAGGGCAAGTTCTTGGTGCGGGGACAAGGGAGTGTGAATGAGGAGTCAGGGTGCTAAGGCGGTTTCACTCCGATCTCAACATCGAACAGTTTGGAGAGAGAGTAATGTGATGAGCCCTATGGATTTTCATACTCAGACTCCCTTGTGACAAAGCGTATTGCAAACCCGCTCGTGTCGGTCATCGTTCCGACCTACAATCGCGCCACCGAACTGCGGCGATGCTTGGATTCGCTTGTCTCGCAATCCATCGACGATTTCGAAGTCATCGTGTGTGATGATGGATCAACCGACCGTACGTCCGAGGTTATTACTGACTATGTCCCGACGCTTGATATTACCTACGAGTACGCCGAAAACTTTGGAGGGCCGGCACGGCCTCGCAATCGCGGCATCAGATTGGCGCGGGCAGCCTACGTTGCATTTCTGGATTCCGACGACTGGTGGGCGCCGGCGAAGTTGGAACGGAGCCTGGCTTTCTTGAAGGCAGGCTCCGATGTCGTGTACCACGACTTGTGGAATGTCGTACAGCTAGATGAAAACCCGGTGAAAGGCCGTATTGTATCGAGCCAACCCCTCTCGCCCATGTTTGAAAGCTTGCTGTGTTCCGCCTATTCGATACCCAACTCAAGCATTGTGGTCAGGAAAAGCGTGCTGCAAGCGATTGGAGAGATCTGTGAAGACACCGAGCTCATTGCCGTCGAGGATTTCGACATGTTGCTTCGTTTGTCGAGAGTCACGGAAAAGTTCGTCAAGGTTCCAGAATGTTTAGGTTATTACTGGAGTGGGGGGGCGAATATTTCCGGAGCGTCGCCCGCACAGATCCGTCGAACCGAGGCTGTATACCGGCGGCATATGAGGCACTTGGATGAATCAAGCAGGAAGCGGGCTGAGGCGCTCCTCGCCTATCGCATCGGTCGGATTGCCCAGCTGCATGGGGATTGGAATGTGGCTGTACCCAATTTGCTGTCGGCCATCCGGGGCCATCTTGACGCGAGCTATAAACTGAAAGCGCTGTGGTTGCTCTCGGTGCACCGTTTGTTCGCCGCAATGTAGCGGCAGCTCCGCATGCGTGGCCGGAATCTCATGGGGCCGCCGCACCGTAGCCGGATCGTCGATATGAATAAAAACTGGATTCATGAGCAAACCGAATGCAATATTTCCCAACTCGATAAAGCGATGGAAACGTCCAATCCTGAAGCGAAGGCGTATCTGTGCGATGCGAAGGAGTATCTTTCGAGGATCTCCGAACAGTGCAATTATCTGGATGCTGCCAAATTAATTGATTGGGAATCGTGGTTGCGAAAGGGTTGCGCGGTTCTGGACTTGGGATGCGGGGGAGGATGGTTGGCTGGGTATCTCTCCAGGCTGGAGGAGGTAAGGACGGTATATGCGTTGGATTCGAGCAAGTACTTTGTCCTGGATATGTTGCCGCAGATTGTCCGGCTCATGGGAGGGCGGCAGGAAAAGATTATTCCGATAGAGGGTTTGTTTACTCCGCTGATGTTCGACGATGGGGCGCTAGACCTTGTCGTTGCTTCCTCGGTACTTCACCATGCCGATAGTTTGGAGACGGTGTTGAAGGAAATGAAACGAGTGTTGAGAAGCGACGGGTTGCTGGTTATTTTGAATGAAACTCCGTCTTCCGGTATTCAGCATGTCTTGTCGCTCGGCAAGGCATTCCTCAAGATCTTTCTGAATGCCGCCTTTCATCGGTACAAACCGATATACCCCTCCATTTCCTCTTCTGGGTATCTCTATGATCCCATGCTTGGGGATCGAGATTGCCCGCTGTGGTATTGGAAGGAGGCCATTCATCGTTCAGGATTTGTCATCGTTGAATGCATGGATACAGGCTTGTCTACCGTTAAGAATGTCAAGGGGCGCAGCCTTGTGCACTTCGTCTGTAGAGCGGCGTAGGTGAGGGACCTGCCTAGTCTGGATGAACAAGGCCCGTGTCGTCAGTTGAGCGTTGGGCCTGATGGGTTTGCGAGAGCAATCTGAGCAGTGAACCGCGTCAGTCTGATCATTCCATGTTACAGAGATGCCTCGACGATCGCCCGGGCATTGGAGTCGGTGTACCGTCAGACCAGGCCTGTCGAAGAAGTGATCGTTGTCATCGATTGTTCTCCGGAAACGGAGGAGATCGAAAGCGCTCTGAAGGCATTCCCTCGCGTTATTCTTATTAAGCACGCTAGCAATCTTGGTTTAGCTGCGACAAGGAATACCGGTGTGGAAGTGGCCACAGGGGATATTGTGACGTTCCTCGACGCCGACGACGAGCTGCACCCCCAGAAAGTCGAATTGCAGTTGCATGTTCTCGGTCAGAATACGGCGGTGACGTGTGCGGTTCGAAGGATATGGCCAGACAAACCTGCCGGTGAGTCGCCCTTGTATGAAAGGGTAGGGGTGGTCCAAAGAGTGACTGGTACTGGGAAAATGGTGCTGACCAATTTTCTGACGGGGGCCTCCCTCATGATCCAGAAGGATCTTATGCAGAAGATGGGCGGCTATGATTCGTCACTGCGTTCATGTGAAGACTATGATCTCTGGCTTCGCCTGATCGAGTGTGGAGTGACAGTGCGCAATATTCAATTGCCGCTGTACTATTACCATCTGAATGAGCGAAGTTTGTCCCGTGATGTGGCGAGCGTATCCTATTGGGAATTGGAAGTCATCAAGCGGTACTATGCCAGGAGGCAACGCGAATTCTTGAGGTCGTTCAGGGATCGATGTATATGGGCTTGGTGGATGTTGAAGCATCTCGCCCGCCTTGAGCAAACTCCGAATGAGACGCTTCGGCGTCAAACGGTGAGCAACATCGAATTATTGGGTGGTTGTTCTTTCCTTGTGTGGGGGTTGAAGGCTGTCGGTAGAACTCATCTGCTGCGGTTGTATGTTTATTTGAAATCGTCGTGACAAGCAGCGCAATGGCTCTCCCTTCGAGGAATAGACACGCATTACAGGCAGGAATCCCTTCCTCGGTTGAGCGTTCGATGTCCGATGCGGCGGTCGATCGGGAAGCGGGGAAGAGGATTCGTGTGTTGGAGGTCTGCACGATTCTTCTGACCGCCAGAGTCTTTGTCGCGCCGGTAGCGAAGTACCTTTCTCGCCGTGGTTATGAAGTTGCTGTCGTGTGCTCGACCGGAAATGTAGCGGACGGTCCCCTTATTCATGGTCACGCGGCTGTTGAAGGGTTTCCTGTCTATCATGTCGATAGACCGAGGACGATTCGTCCAATCAGGGATTTGTTGGCGACGTGGAGTCTGTACCGCTTGTTTCGGATGCAGAAACAGCCATTGTGCATACGCAGACGTCGAAAGCCGGAATCGTCGGCCGTCTTGCGGCCCGCTTGGCAGAGATCCCCGTCATCGTCCATACCGCGCATGCCTTTCCGTTTCACGCCTATCTCTCGCCTCCAGTGCGAAAGGCGTACGTCATGATCGAGCGGATGGCTGCGCGATGGGCGGATTGCATGTTCGTGGATACTGAGAGCGTACGGCAGGACGGCCTCCGGGTGGGCGTCGTCGAGGACCCGTCCAAGCTGGTGGTGGTGCCGATGGGTATCAATTTGGAGCAGTTTTCTCCTGCGTCCGTGCGGCCGGACGATATTCGCGAATCCCTGCGATTTCCATCCGACAGCCTGGTGGTCGGAACGGTTGCCAGATTAGTTCCGGACAAAGGTTTGGAGTGTTTTCTCCGAATGGCATCATTCATAGTCGCGTCCCGCCGCGACACACGCTTTCTCATCGTGGGTGATGGGCCGTTGAGGGAAGAACTGGCACGACAGGCTCGAGAATTACGTATCGATGCGCACGTCGTTTTCGTGGGGCACCGGACCGACATTCCTGATCTGATGGCTGCGATGGACGTGTTTGTCCTTCCGACCAGGCGCGAGGGATTCGGCATCGTTTTTGCCGAAGCGATGGCGATGGAATGTCCGACCGTGGGAAGTCGGATCGGTCCTGTAGCGGAAGTCGTCGAGGAGGGGGTGACCGGCTATCTGGTGCCGCCTGATATACCGGAAGAGTTTGCTGTGCGTGTGCTGGAGTTGCTGGCTGATCGGGCCAAGCGCAGGATGTTCGGACAGGCCGGAGGCTGCCGCGTCGAACGACTTTTTTCGGAAGAGGCCATGTGCCGGACGGTCGAAGGACACTACCGGCGGCTCCTCACGGCAAAAGGGTTGATGTGAGAAATCGAAAGATACAGCTTGCCGTCAAACACCTCGTAGATAGAGCTGTTGCGGCGCTGCTATTGATCCTGCTGGCGCCAGTTCTGCTTGTCCTGGCTGGGCTTATCGTGCTCGACGCCAGATGGCCTCCCTTATTACTCCAGGAGCGTGTAGGGCGAGATAGTAGACCGTTCTTTATTTTTAAGTTCCGCACCATGATCACTAATGCGGTGTTGGAGTCTGGACGAGTTGCCGCAACTCGTGAATATTCTGAAGGGTGAGATGAGCTTGGTCGGACCTCGTCCGACTTTGGCGTATCAGGTGGCGCAGTATAGCAGCGCGCAACGCCGCCTGCTGGAGATGAAACCGGGGGTGACCGGCTGGGCCCAAGTCAACGGCCGGAACGCCTTGCCGTGGAGCTGGAGGATCGAGCTGGATGTGTGGTACGTGGATCATTTTTCGCTATGGCTTGATTTCCGGATCTTGTGGCGTACTGCCGGGGTATTTCTCCGTCGGGAGGGGTTGTATGGCGCCGGGGGAGTCAATGATGATTTCGGTTCTCCGAGGCAGCCATGAATAGGAAACGCGTCATTGTATTTGGGGCAGGCGGGCACGCCAAAGTTGTGGTGGATGTCTTGGAGCAGATGGGGAGCTATCAGATCGCGGGGCTTGTTGATGATAGCCCGGAGCTGAAAGGAACCGTTCGAGGCGATTACTCTGTGCTCGGAAACAAAGACGATCTAGCCGGAATGAGTGGAGCAGGTATCGATGGGGTCATCGTGGCCTTAGGCGACAATAATCGTCGGGAACTTGTCTGCAAAGAGGTTGAACGGATGGGGTTCAAGCTTATTTCGGCGATTCATCCGTCTGCCGTCATCGGCAGCAGGGTTAGGATTGGAGCGGGAACCTTGGTGGTGGCCGGTGTGGTCGTCAATGTGGATGCTGAAATCGGCGAGGACGTGATTGTGAATACCGGGGCCACTATCGATCACGATTGTCGGATCGGAGCACATGTGCATCTTTCTCCCGGTGTGCATCTGGGCGGCCGTGTCAGCGTGGGCGCGCTGACGCACATCGGGATCGGAGCGGTCGTGCTGCCGAATTTCACGATTGGACAGAACTGTATTATCGGCGCGGGGGCTGTGGTACGTGACAATATTCCGGATAACGTCGTTGTCGTCGGGAACCCGGCCAGGATACTTAAACAGAATGAGGTGCGCAGTGGGCTCTGATGGCATGAAGATTCCGCTTTCTCAACCTGATCTAAGCCAGGTTGAGCGGAAAGCGGTTATGGATGTGATAGATTCGACGTTCCTCAGCCTGGGACTGAAACTGCCGGAATTTGAAGAGGCCATGGCCCGATATATCGGCGTCAAGCATGCCGTCGCCGTGAACAGCGGGACGAGTGCGTTACATCTGATTGTGAGGGCTTTGGGCATCGGGGAAGGCGACGAAGTCATCACGACGCCGTTCAGTTTCGTGGCGTCGGCGAATTGTATTTTAATGGAACGAGCGCGTCCGGTGTTCGTCGACATTGATTCTGAGACGTACAATATCGATCCGGAGAAGATCGAAGCGGCGATCACGCCGCGGACGAAGGCCGTTCTCGGAGTGGATGTGTTCGGTCGATGCGCGGCGTGGGACCGGATTGAGGACATCGCTCGTCGGCGCGGATTGCTGGTGATTGAAGACTCCTGTGAAGCGATTGGAGCGGAAACACTCGGCCGGAAAGCGGGCACCTTCGGGGAGGCCGGGTGCTTCGCATTTTATCCCAACAAGCAAATGACGACGGGTGAAGGCGGCATGATTCTCACCAACCGAGACGATGTCGCTGCGTTATCTCGAAGTATGCGGAATCAGGGACGGGATGAAGGGCAAGGGTGGCTCGAACACGGGCGGTTGGGGTTCAACTATCGGTTGAGCGATATTCAGTGTGCGCTGGGACTGGCGCAGCTGTCGCGATTGGAGGAGTTGCTGGCCAAACGAGCCGCGGTGGCCGAAATGTACCGGACCGTCCTTGCGGGAAACCCGGACCTGATCGTTCCTCGAAATCCTGACCAAGGGCGGATGAGCTGGTTCGTGTTTGTCGTCCGGTTGAGCAGTGAATTTTCGCGCGCGCAACGCGATCGGATTCTTCAGGGGCTGAAGGCGGAGGGCATCGGGTGCAACAACTACTTCATGCCCATTCATGTGCAACCGTTTTACCGCCAAGAGTTCGGGTTTCATCTCGGGCAGTTCCCGGTCACCGAATATGTGAGTGATAGAACCATTGCCTTGCCGTTTTTTCCCGTCATGACCAGGGAACAAGTTAAGCAGGTGGCGGCGTGTCTGGAGGAGCAGGTTCGCCTGGTAAAGGCAGGCCCATGAACGCCGCGGAAGAAGCCCGGGCCATAGCCGTTCTCGCCGAATTGCCGTGTGCGGCATGATCTCCACACTTGCCTCGAAGAAGACGTTGCTTCGGACCGCGGTCGGCTTGCAGAATGCAGGGAAACTGTTCCCGCTCGCGGACGTTGAATTGGGCGATGTCTTCAAAGGGAGCATCGATCGTTTCTCCGATATTGCGATACGGTTAAGAGACGCCCACAAGGTGCTCAACGTCGGCGCCGGGCACGGCATGTTGGTGTCCCTTTTGGCGGAGTTGGGGCACGAGTGTCATGCGCTCGATGTGAGGAATCAGCCCTCGGCGTATCCCGACGTATATCGAAAGGGTTGACCAGCCGAGAGTATTTATACCACCTAGCATGTTAGTCCTCAGCTCGCAAGCTGGAGGGTTTCGGGAGCGGGTGGCTGGCCCCCGAGGCTGCTATGCGGACGGACCGTGTTGTAGTGCATCCGCCAGCGTTCGATGATA
>SXGR01417298.1_pt1 | contig 14357 bp, 12 predicted proteins | sample 3174711 | NCBI WGS metagenome assembly SXGR01 (sample SAMN11356860, study PRJNA531348) | freshwater metagenome | isolation source: freshwater sample F1-60 | place: China: Fuxian Lake, Yuxi | collected 2017-12-25
AAGTATTATTTTACGATTAGATCTATGTAATATTACCGGGGATGAAGAAATAGAGTTTTTATTAAATGATAAAATAATACCGCTATCGATGGCAAAATTAGGCATAAGCCAGCAGTATCCTTGGAACTGGAACGGCATGCACAGTCAGTTGGAAATCGAGTTTGATCTGAGTCAAGGCGACTGGGTGGTTGGTGGTGATAATCAGCTCCGGCTTAAATTAGTGCAAAGTCCTTCTGATATTGAACTTCCTCTGATGCTCTGGGCTGTTCGCTTAGAGATTAAATATAATGTTTTTCCGATGCGACTCGGTTATCAAATAATTGTATAAACTTAGTACCGCACGAAGTTGCGTATAAATTATATAAAAATTAAAATCTATTTTATAAAATATTGATACTTTTTTTGTTGAATAAATACATTAAATAGAATGAATCAAAACATAACCGTACGCATTGTATTAATTATTTATTTTGCCTATTTTTGGAATGCTGTGGTTAGCCAAGGCCAAGCCGCTTCTAACAGTGGGCCTGATAAATTGCCGCATTTAGAAATACCTGGCTTTGGTGCGGCGAAATCTGGTTCAAACTACGGAAAATATACTGGTTATAATTCCTTGAATATGCAGGAGATTTATTTGGTTGAAAAGAAAGCGGCCATCCGAGCGCAAATTGCACGCGGTTGGGGTAAGCCTATTATTGTTCGATTACCTTCTGGTGATTTGCTTGCTTCGCAGTACAGAGACTTAGTCGAGCAAAGACCCATTAATGATAAAGTTGTTTTTGATACTGCTATTTGTAGATCCACCGACGACGGATTTTCGTGGTCTGAGCCAAAGTTACTCGGTTTGAAGGGTAAATTTGTTCAATTTTCCTGTCTACGTAGTGGCACTCTGATTATGGCCACAGGCTACAACGAGCATGCTGCTCTTTATCGATCCATTGATGAGGGATTAACTTGGTCCTCTTGTAAGGTATACTGGAACGGAAAGATTGATCTACCGGGTCAAAGTACGTTTCTTTTTGAAGAAACTGCTGGCGTTACCGAATTACCAGACGGGACTTTAATTATTAGTGGCGCTATAGAAATGGGCCAGAATGCAACTTCCTATATATTAAGATCACGAGACGATGGAAAAACTTGGGGCGATGCTTCAGCTGTGCCAACTGGCAGTGTAGCCGTTGAAATTTCTTATGTAGTACTTCCAGCCGGTAAACTAATGGGATTCGCGCGTACTCGAACGGGTGGTTTCGGAGAAGGCGGCGCGGCGCTCAAAATCATCGAATCCTCCGATGGAGGATATAACTGGTCAACTCCTCGTGACTTTGGCTTGGGCATGGCTCAAATTCCAGGCTTTCCCCTTTACCTTAAAGACGGTCGGCTAATTTTGGTTTATGGAAACCGTCAATTTCCTTTTGGGGCCCAAGCCATTGCTAGTCGTGATTTAGGGCAAACGTGGGACACTGATCACCCCATCATCTTATCTTGGTTTAGTTGGGGTATGCCGTGTGGACTTCCCCGCAGTCTGGTGATGCCGGATGGGAGTATTATGACTGGTTATTATGCTCGTATATTTGATTCTTCGCCTCGCGAAGAAGAAGATGTAGTCTCGCATGCGCTTCGCTGGCAAGTTCCTTCAGACTGGCCGAAAATATAATCTAGTTACACCGCTGACCTTAAAAGTAATATAAACCGCAATTAAATAATTTCTATCTTTCCGCAGAAACCGACTGAAAGCACATTTAATATCTTCGCGTGATTCGCTGACTTCAATAGTCCTAGTGTAATTTATAACTCTGATATACTCTAGAAAAGTGCAGACGAATGCCTGGCAATTCTTAGACATTCAATCTTAAAATGATCTATCTTACTGTACGCGCGATTATCTTATTTTTAGCAAATTTTTGCACAAGTGCATGAAAGCTTGGGAAAATGTCTTAGAGTTGAATCACGAGCGTACCGTGGTTGGTGGTAGTCCCGAGAATCTTCGTGCAGCAATTCGCGGCGGCGCCGACCTCCGTATTTATACCGAATTTCGCCACAACGAGCACATTCAGCATGGGGGTGACAATGCAGAAGTGGTTAAGGAGGTGAGTGACTTTCGTATAACCTATCTTATAGCTGACCGTTGGGTGGCAGGTATCATGAATCTCCGAATGCCAATTATCCCACCGGACGGATTCGGGCCGCGACCCTCATTGTCATTGTTCCTTTACAACGAGAACGGCACTCAAGCCATCGCCCGTCCTTATCTTGATGGCTGTACTGCTTCGGGACTATTCGGGCCATCACCTCTCGATGATCATAGCGCTATGCCCAAGTACCATCAAATTGATGCTTGGGACGCAGAAACGAATGCACCGAGTAGCAATTTCATTTATGATTTCGAGGTTTTCCGATATTTCGTGCGAAATGACTGGCGGCAAGTCTTGGCACATGAATCCGATGGTCGAGTGACAGCTGGATCCCTGGAGGCGCTCGTCGCGGCCTTCTGTGAGGGCGCAGAAATCAAGGTTGGTATTGTCGGTCTTTGTGCAGATTTTGGCAGCGATATTTCTCATGAGGTATTTATTCACGCAGGTCCAAGCTACTATAATACCGAGCGACAGATTTTTTCCGCTGGCACCCAACCGGTGGTGCGCGTTAAACCGGATATGCCACTGGCTTATCAAAGCAAAGGGTGGGATTTCGGCTGGTTACTGCCAAGGACGGACGGCTCTGTCGCCCGCTGGTTGTGCGACCCGTACGGGTTGAAATTCGGGAAAAGCGAAGGGAGATATTCGCTGCGGTGGTTTGTACGCTGAGCAGATGCGTTTTTCAGAAATAGCCTCGGCTCGATTCCACTCAATCCATATTATCTGCAGGTACTTGATCAACGTACGACGAGCGCTACCCAATAAGCTCCGAAAAGCTCATAGGCTTCATTGTAACTTGATCGTTTCGACTACTCCTATTTTTTTGCTAACCATCGCTAACACCGCTGTCTTTGCGTCTAAATCATAGGGACCTACTGTATGCGCGAAGGTAATGCAGGTGCCATTAGGGCAGTTAAAAATATGGGCCTCATGGTTATAACCATTATTAATTTTTGGACAATTTCTGCAGCAGCTGAGCATACCGCTGATTTTTTATTTAAGAATTCATCAACCGATCATTTTCAGGTTTTTGTTTTTACGGGTCAATCCAACAGCCTTGGAACTACAGCAGGTTCCCCGGATAAGGATATCTTTCCAGGGGAGAATGCCCTTGATGCCCTCATTCCCTTCTTCTGGAGCAACCGTTCTGCGCTTCCCAGTCATAGCCCTTCTGTGCTTTACGGCGATTCGGGAGGGAAAGTTGTTAGCCTCAGTCCTCAACAGGGTGATGGCAAAAACTATTCATTTTGGGGTCCGGAGATAGGATTTGCTCGGCGTCTCGCAGCATCCGGCTTGACGAATATCTTCATCGTCAAGGCAAGCCGTGGCGGTGGCGGCAATACGTTTTGGCTAAAGCATTCATCCGACGACCACATGTACCAGCACCTTGTCCAAACCGTCAGTAAAGCTTTAGCCGCTTTGCCAAAAGGTACAACCTTCAAGATCGCCGCCCTAATTTATGTTCAAGGCGAGAGCGATTCTAGAGACGAAGCTCTTGCATCGGGCGAGCGTCTACGCAAATTGGCTCAAAATCTGCGACATGACCTGCCGCACGCCGAGAGCCTAAAGGTTCTGGTTGGTGGCATTGCCGCTTCTGGGCCTAACCGTGATATTGTGCGCACACAACAATCCAGTTTGCCTTCACGTGACCCGACTTTCACATACGTGACTACACTTGATTTGCTCCCCCACCTCTATGATGGACTGCACTTCGATCAGTCGGCAAAATTAAAAATAGGTAGCCGCTTAGCTGATGCTTGGCTAGCTGACACAAGATAATTTAAGCGTGCATCACTCTATTTAATTAATTGCTATTTTATTTATCAGATAAAAAATTTCTCAAATGGCTGATTCAATCCGTTATCAATTGGCCGAGTGTATTGCACGCATCCCCACGGTAAATACACACGAACATGCTTGGCAATCGTTCAACCCTTCATGGTCGATGCCCTTCGACCTACCATCTTTTTTCTGGTACGGTTACGTCGCATCAGATCTGGTCTCAGCGGGTCTGAAACCGCAATCGGAACTGCTTAATTACCTGACTGATTCGACAGATAAAAAAGGCGGCCAGCAGGCATGGGACGTAATCAAGCCTTTTCTGGAGCGGGTTCGCAACACGAGTTATTTCCGATACCTATTACTCAGTATGAACGACCTATTCGATGTTAGTGAGGCCGATATTTTTTCAAGCCGCTGGCAAGAAGCTTCTGCTAAGATTAGACAATTCAGCCGAGACCATGCAGGTCGAGGAGCAGATCTATGCAAACGAATGAACGTCACATCCACGGTCATCGATGCTAAGCTATCACCAAAGCACCTTGGGAGGACAATGGGATGTGGGCATACTATTCTACATGTAGCACGACTAGATAGCCTGATCATAGAGGCTCGCGGACTGGCTCTTGAGCTTGAGCAGCATCCAGCTAAGGAGCTAGATGATTGGCTGGGGATATTTGACCAACGGTTCAATGAGTATATTTTAGCAGGGGCTGTTGGGTTTAAGTCCGCGCTCGCTTACAACCGTCGAATTCAGTATGCAGATCCGTCTAGGCGTGAGGTTGAAATCATTTTTCGCAAAGGCATCTTAAATGTAGCACCAGAAGAGAAAACCGTCTTTGAAGATTTTATGATGAATTATCTTTGCCGCAAGTGCGTCGAGGTGGATAAACCACTTCAGATCCATTCTGGTATTCAGATCGGCAACTCGGGAACGCTGGAAGACACTAGCCCAACTGGACTGAATAGTCTTTTCCAGCGCCACGGAGACCTGCGGGTTGACCTTTTTCATGGCGGTTATCCTTGGACCGATCAGGCAGGTATTATGGCCAAATACTTCCCCAACGTCCACATTAACGGGTGCTGGTTAAACTGCATCTCGGCCTCCGGCTATCGCCAAGCCATGCGATCTTGGATTCAGACTGTGCCGATGAGTAAGATCTTCGCTTGGGGAGGCGATAGCTCACCTCTGCTGGAGCATAGCTTTGGTTCTCTTATGACAGTCAGGCACCTGCTGGCTGATGTATTGGCCGAGTTGGTTTGCGAGGAATATTTTGATCTAGACTTAGCAATAGAAATAGCAGGGCGGGTGCTTCACAAAAATCCATCTGCTTTTTGGCGGCTACAAAGCCAAAAAATGTGACTCGACTGGAGCTAAGTGGCCAAATTTGGACTCTATCACATTTGTGGTGCTCCTCAATTTGGCATTTTCGCTTGCCCGTGGTGACCGGGCGGGCGTTCCTCCGTGGCGACTTTTTCGAGCGCGCTTAGATTGCTTGTGGCGGGATACGTTTTTTCGAGCCACTCGGAGAGTTAGTCGGAGTGATGAGTTGCAAAGCCTCGAGCATCACTCTTTCTCATGAGTTGACTTGATAAAGACTGATCTAATTTGCAGCGACACCAGTCAATTTTAATTAGTTCCGGCATAATTTTCTGAAGATAGACCCGTATTTACTTTATACAATTATGTGTAGTTGGCTTCTAATTAAATAAAAATATCAATATACTCATTATTTATATCGAATTTCGTCAGCAGCTCTTTGTGGGGGTCCTAAAAACTGAGCTAGAGAGAATATTAGTCAGTAGCGGTAATTAATGAAATTATTTCGATGGAGGCTGGCAATCCCAGACATAGCCGAGTTTGCTGCGGGATAGCTAGATGTTGTATTCGGGTCGGAAGTATTCGATGACCACTTGGCTGAGATGCTGCCGTCATGAAAATACTGTATCTGAATTTTCAGACAAGCACGCGGTTTTTAATGATTATAATAAATGGTTATGCTTACGGTGAGGAGCCGCTATTATTACGGGGTATTGTTCTTATGGAAGCGGAGGGTTACGCATCTATTAGTAGCGCCCACGACCAATCGGGGTGGTTGAATTGGCCATGGATTAATTCTGTGGCAAATCCGATGCGAAGGCCTCAAATGCGCACAAACCATTGCCGCCTCCACAAGAGCCAAGCAATCAGCAGATGAAGGAGCACGAAGGCGGCAGCAAAGAGTAGCGACGCATTGACCGAAGTGGCATAAGGCGCGAAACCGATCGCGTAAATCCAGCCCTTTAAAGTGACAACATTGCCCGCTGGCTGCACCCATTGAATAACTCCGAACAGTCGTCCCAAAAATCCGGCGAGCACATAAATCACAATCGCATTTGATCCATAGATAATCAACGGCGCGGCCCAGCGACGATAGCGGCGCACTTCGATCAGCCAGTAAAATCCCGCGCAAATCATTGCCGCTGCGCCCGCGGTAAAAAGCACAAATGAACTGGTCCACAGATTTTTATTAATCGGCAACCAAGGGATCAGCCCGAGACCACTCATCAGGAGCGTTACACCGCAGCCACCAAGCCGGAGAACTTTAACGGAATCAGCCGTACCCGCGCGAAGTATCTGACCGGCAAGCACCCCCAGTAAAGTGGTCGCAATCGCCGGCAGCGTGGACAACAGACCCTCCGGATCGAAACCAGGCACCGGCGCCCCCGACCAAGTATGTCCCGCGAGGAGATGCGAGTCGATCCACCACGGCAGGCTCCCCTGCGCAGTTAACTGGCCAGCCCCATAACCGGGCACGGGCACCACGAGCAGCAGCACCCAATAGCCCACGAGCAATCCACCGACCCATGCGATCTGAACGCGCCACGTGCTGTGCAGAAAAATTGCACTCACCGCCAGATAACAAATCGCGATGCGTTGCAACACACCAGGTAGGCGTAGCGTAGCGAAGGAAAAATGATCAGCGGAAAATATTCCGAACGGGAAAGCATTGAGCAATAAACCCAATGTAAAAATAATCGCTGCTCGGCGCCAGACATGGGCCATGAGTTGACGGTGATCGGCCCCAGCCGCGACGCGCTGCGCGAAGGCGAAGGTAATTGCGACACCCACGATCCATAAGAAAAAAGGAAAAATAAGATCCGTCGGCGTCCATCCGTGCCATGCGGCATGTCGCAGTGGGGCATACACGTCACTTGATGAGCCCGGATTATTGACGAGGAGCATCGCAGCAATGGTTGCCCCGCGAAAGGCATCCAATGAAATTAACCGATGACTGAGGCGCATGGTCAAAGTATTATAAATGAGCACGAAAAATAGGCGCCGCAAGAACAAAGCAAGTGATCAAGGGGTGTCAGATCGCCTACGTAATAACTGGGTCATTCTGATAACTTGGCATCCTGCGAAGCGAGTAACACAGCTATTTAATCAAGGGCGGCAGTACCTCGACTCGCAGGGCTATGTCTTGGGTGCCAAGATTCTTTTGTAGAATGGCAAAAGAACAATCCAGGTAGACGCCAAGAAAAAAGTCTCCCTCAGCCAACGAAAAAAAATGAATAATGAGATGTTGGCTGTTGCGGAATTTATCACCGATAAAATATTGAGAGAGACTAAAAAAATGCTGAAGCCTAGCCTTTGCTCAAAAGTTGGAGGCCGAGAAAACCCCAAGCCGAGAAAAGAAGCACATCGGGCGACGAAGCTCAAAGAAAAGTAAGTGTGTGGGAAATAATATTAATCAGGGTTTGCTTAGGGTTTTTTCTAAAGCAGTGTATCTATAAGGGGGATTCACCAACACCACCTGCGAAAGAGGTGCCGCAACTTGCAGTACCGCTTCTAGTAATTAGCCAGACCAAGCCAATCTAATGTTGTAGATTCCCCTAACGAGGGTTGAGGCGATACATGCGCAAAACACTCATTGGATGACAACATCTTCGGGCATCAGGCATAACTCCAAATGTGATTATTATAAGAACTCAAGAGAGCGCCCTTGCGCAAGGATGAAGGGAAAGCTTGCCGAAGGTGCGGCGGATAAATCGAGGTAAAATAACAAAGAATGAAGAGAGCCGATTGATTAGCTAAAATTCCATTGTTATCGTAAAATAGCCCCGGGTGGCTACGGTTGAATACTCACTCCTATGATGAATGCCACATTACCAAAATTATACGCAGTATACTTGCTGTCTTTGACACCAGTCCTATCTGAAAGTCAGCCCATTTAGGGATAACATGCATAGAAGCAATTACGACTGGTGTGTGGATCGTCCGCGTGAATACTTAACAAAGCACCAAGTGGCGCGGCATTCAAACACTGCGCACATTTTACCTCTCTTGCGGAGAAATTTGACGATCATTGACGGCCCCTGCAGCTGGCCACTACAGTTCCTGCGGCGAGAGAATGTCGATGCCTTTTCTATCAGGGCGGATTTTCACTCGCAGGCTCCAGATGGCTGTGCGCGTTTGATCGCCGCACGGATCGTAGTAGACGAGGTAGATTGAGTTGTCTGGCATTTCACAGCCAATCGCGTAGTCATAAGCAGAATTATCTATCGGAAAGCCGCGGTCCTTGGCAGGCGTAATCCAAGTTCGGCCATGGTCATCGCTCCACATCATTTGAATGCCCCCGGTGGGCCCCCAGCCAAACACGCACACAATCGTACCGTCTTTTAGCGTCAGCAGGCACGGTGCGACCATGGCTATTCCCGTAAGTTCTGGTGGCGACCAAGAATTTCCCATATCTTTTGAGAACGCGACTTCGCCGTCGGGCCGGGCGATCATCACTAACGATCCGTCATGGGCGAGGGTTAGTGCAGGTTCATCAAGCGCTTTGAGTTTCGCTTTCAACTGCGAGACGAACTTCCAAGTGGTGCCGGAGTCTTCGCTACGATAAACGCCCAGTTCCTCGTAGCCGCCGTACTTTGGCATCCCATAAGTTGGCAGCAGCAAATGTCCGTTAGGCAGTACTACCGGTTTGCCACACATCCGGTCATAATATTTGAAGGGCGACGGCATAAAGACCGGCTGAGACCACGTTTTGCCTTTGTCAGTCGAGCGAACCGTTGCCACACGGCTATTTTTATTCTGACCCTTAGGCGGAGCGTCATAGCCGTACCAATTGTCGATGACGAAAAATGCGCATAGCAGCGACCCGTCGAGATTCTCCACGATCACAGGATGCCGATCGTCGCCCGGCGTATCGATCAAGGTGACGGGTTGCGTCCACGTTTTGCCGTCGTCGTGTGACCGGCACCATAGCGTCCGGCCGCCGGTCGGAGCGTCGATCGATTTGGGAAAGCCGACTTTCTGCCAATTGGTCAGCAGCTCTGGCTTGATGTCCCATGGAGTAGGAAACGAAACATGCCAATAGCCGGCGCTAAAACTACACAGCATCTCGCCGTTGCTGAGCCGGGTGACCGATTCCCAGCCGATGAAGCCAGTGCAGCCGGGATATTTAGGGTGTTCGTTGTATCCCAGCCCAGTCACGAGCTTGCGCAGGACTTTGGAATCACCAGTTGACTTATTATCGACAACTTTAACCTGGACCGAAGGGTTTGATTTGACCGTACTGAAACACTCGTGCCCCAAAAATATCAACGCGATCACGACCGATCTACACAGAATTCGGAGGGCGGTACAGCGTAATGGATTTATGTGACAGATAGGAAAATTTACTTGCATGGTTGATCAACTAAACTTTGGGGCACCAGCTTAGCCGGAGTATATTGCCGTGAAGCCTAAGAAAATAAAAGATTAGGCAACTTACCTTGCGGATAGTTGCGACTTCCGTGAATAAATGCTTCCGCTGCGCCCACCCCAGCTTCGCGGCCTCTAAAATTGGCAATCATTTCATCATGCTCTCGCCAGATTGCATCACCCCTTTGGCTAACATGAGCATACTGAGCATTTTTTTTCTTTGCTAGTACAGTGGTTACGTCGACGTAGGTATCTGGCGTGAACCCTAAAGTCTGAAATCCAGTAGCAACCTCGTAAAAATAAAGATGAAAGAAGTGAGGATTATTTAATTGAGCACGAATCGTAAGGATACTTGCTACTTGGTGATCCATGTGCGTATCAATAGGCCAGTGGGTGAAAACTATATCAGGCTCCTCTGCGAGGAGTATCTTTGTGAAATCCTCTGTCCGCCCACTATTAAGCTCTGTTTCCCCATCAATCTGACCGGCGAAAACTGGCTTCGCGCCTAAAATTTTGCAGGATGTCTCGCATTCAGTTGTTCGAATAGCCGCAGCTTCTGACATAGATTTCCCCTTGATACCGCGCTCTCCCCTTGTCATATAAATGATGGTTACTGCATGCCCAAGGGCTGCGTAAAGTGCTAGGGTCCCTGCACAACCGGACTCAGGATCATCTGGATGCCCGCCTACGCAGACTATCTTCAACTTACGCGCTAGACTTGAGCTGGAAGCACTAGCTTTGGTAGCCATTCCAGGCAGTATAGTTGATGCAAATAAAATCGGCGCTGTAGCAACAAGACCATGTTTCATAAAAAGCCTGCGGCTTATTTTTTTATTATTAATCTTCATTGAAACATTGCAGAGTTCTAGGTGGTGGTGACCGGATACGTTTGGGCGGTTCCTTGTCGATGACTAATGTCCGAGAACTGTGCCGTGAGGTCGCCTTTATTTTAATAGAAGGCGCCCCAGCGTGTGCTGCCAAAGTTGGAGCAGATGATATTTGTAAGATTGCGCAAACGGCGGCGACTACGACTCGTCCTTGCCTCTGGCGCCGTGTCAATTTTCATGGTACAAAAAATCAAAATTTTATTTGTATGTATTATTAGGTTGTATATTTTGTTATTTTTAAAAATAAACTCCGCTATTATGCAATAGAAATACTTTATAACTGGCATTAGTCTGCTTCTTGCACAGCTTACTATAGAAGCTCAGATAAATAATTCTACACCTGTCGATAGGAAAAGATGTCCGCATCCCACCCCATCCTTCAACAGGAGCCTCCGCTCAAGGATTTCACGGAACAGGTGCGCCGCAACGTGGCGGTCACCTGGTATCGCACCAAGCTGCCGCCGAACGCGGTCAAATCGCTGCATGCCAAGAGCGACATGCAGGGAGGGATCCAAACCTTCGGGTATCTCGCCGTGCTTGCCGTCCTCGCCGGAGCGAGCGTTTATTCGTTCTTCAATTGGCCCTGGTGGGCGACGGTCGGCTACGTTTTCCTTTATGGAATGTCTGCCGCATTTCTCATCAATGCCGTGCACGAACTCGGCCACGGCACGGTCTTCAAGACGCGATGGCTGAACACGTTCTTCTGTCATCTGTTTGCCTTTCTAGGTTGGATCAATCACGAAAAATTCCAGTCCAGCCATATTCGTCACCACCGCTACACTCTGCATCCCCCGGATGACTTGGAGGTCGTTTTGCCGGTTAAGCTCATGCTCTGGCACGTGCTCAAGGTGGGCATTTTCTACCCGGTCGCTTTTTTCCGTGATTCACTTGGCGAAACGTGGCGTATCGTCACCGGAGGATTCAAAGGAGAATGGGAATTGACCCTCTATCCCGAGTCCGACCCGGAAGGTCGCCGTGCCCCGATACGCTGGGCACGTGTCATGCTGGCTGGGCATACGGCGATTCTTGCCCTTTCGCTGGCGACAGGTTGGTGGATCATTCCGATCCTGAGCCTCGGACACCAAGTTTACGGCTCGTGGCTGTTCTTCCTCTGCAACAAAACCCAGCACGTGGGGCTCAAGGACAACGTGGATGATTTCCGCCTGTGCTGCCGCACATTCACCCTCAACCCGGTGCTCCGTTTTCTTTACTGGCAGATGAATTACCATATCGAGCACCACATGTTCGCTGCCGTGCCTTGCTACAATCTGGATCGGCTCCATCGGTTGATCCGCCACGATCTACCGCCGACACCCAGGGGACTCGTCGGAGTCTGGAAAGAAATTGACGCGATTCTCCGCCGGCAGGCTGTCGATCCAAGCTATCAATACGTGGCCCAGCTTCCCAGCAACTCATGAACTCTAAGCAGCGCATGGATGCGGTCATCCCAAGGCTAGATGTTAGCTTCCGTTAACCGACAGGTTCATGCCACGTTGCAACGGACTGGGATTGATAGGCTTTTACTGAGAGGAAACTGGATTGGCCTGTGACGTGAAAATACATCTCACCGAGTCAGTGGCCAGCCTCACTAACCGGCGGCCCCTTAGCCCCATTTTTTAAAATTAAAGGAGGCTGTGGAAATCACCTGATGCATCCCCGGTCTGCCCCTTTGGGATTAAATTTTAGGGAGCAGGTTGATGAATTATAAGCTTCAACCAGCAGGCGAGGGTGACCCCCTCCCCCCAATAGGGGTTAGGAAAGGGCAAAAACGGATCCCGATTCCATTGACATTATATTGACAGGATTTTCATGCTTTTGCTGCCGCATCGAGCGTAACGGTTCGTATCCTTGCCTCTGTAAGAGCCTTTATCAGAGGAAAAAGCACGGTTTTCAAGACCGCCGCGATAGACCACTCTGCCACCCTTCCGTACTGCCTAGCTGATTGAACCTAGCTTAGCGTTAGCGAATTTTTGGTGGTGTCCAGTCTGCATGTGAGGGACCCCGCCTGAAATGGGCTACAAGCACTGTAGAGAATTGGTGAAGCCTGATGCGGCAGTTCAATGATGGAACGTATCGCCGCCTGCGGACTAAGGGCCTTGGCACCGCGTTTGACTCGAGCGCTTCGAGGACCGCGAGCGCGCCGCTAAAGTGGCTCAATCACGATGGGCTGAAATTTTGAGGTCGAGACTTCTGCTGAAAGGCGTGGAGGCATTGCTTGATTGCCAAATCGAATTTCAAATTTCAGGATTCGATCCCATAGATTATGACCATGCTTCAAGGTAAAATCACGCTAGTAACAGGCGCTGGCTCTGGCATCGGTCAGGCCATTGCGCTGGCATTTGCGCAGCAAGGCGCGTTTGTCTGGCTGGTTGACCGCGATGAAAAAGCCGGGAAGGCCACGGCGATGCAGCTGCGGGCTGCCGGGCAGCAGGGTGAGTTTGCTCAACTCGACGTCGCAAACGAAGCCGATGTTTTCGCGCTCGTTGGTCGCCTGCCAACACTTGATGTACTCGCGAATGTGGCAGGTATCGGTCATGTGGGCGGATTAATCGAGACAACAGCGGCTGATCTCGACCGACTCCATGCGGTCAATGTCCGGGGAGTATTCAACCTTTGTAAGGCTTTCGTTCCTGCGATGCTCCAGCGTGGATCGGGTAGCGTAATTAACATGGCCTCAGTAGCGGGTATCGTTGCCGTGCGGGGTCGGCTGGCCTACACCACCACAAAATTTGCGGTGGTCGGGCTGACGAAGGCCCTTGCGCTCGATCACTCGCATACGGGGGTTCGTTTTAATGCGATCTGCCCAGGCCGGGTGGAAACTCCCTTTGTCTCCGCGCGTATTGCTGAATATCCAGATCCCGCAAAGGCCTACCGCGAGATGTCAGCAACTCAGCTTAACGGGCGGATGGTTCGCCCGGAGGAAGTCGCGGCGGCGGCGGTTTATCTCGCGGCTGACCAGTCGGCCATGGTTACAGGTAGCACATTAATGATTGATGGTGGGTGGACGGCGGGCAAGTAGCTGGGGCGGTGTTTTTTTAATATGGCTGGCCGAGTTGGATGACGCCTCAAGGTATGCCGACCACCTAAGATTGATTGCGCGCACTGCCACCGTGCCCGCCACGCGCATTACTCAGGCCCAACTACCCATCCAAAGGAGGGATGAGGAAACGGTCCAGCGGTTGTAAAAAACGCTTTCATCGGGCCGCGAGACCAGCAGAATGACCAGCCATGGGCATGACGTGGCTGAGCAGACTTTTTTAACTAATCCTGAATAGATATGAAATTGTATTTCATGGGCATCGGTGGAACGGCGATGGGCAATACCGCTTTGCTCGCGCGGGCCGCGGGGCATGAAGTGCTCGGGGCGGATACGAATGTTTATCCGCCGATGAGTACTGTGCTGGCGGCGGCGGGAATCGTCTTCCATCAGGGTTACGACGCGGCGCGCCTAGCTCAATTAGCCCCTAACTTAGTTGTTATTGGCAATGCCATGTCTCGGGGAAATGTTGAAGTGGAGTGGCTGCTCGAAACGCGGGCGCTCGGGTTCAGTTCTTTGCCCGCTTTTTTGGCCGAATTTATTCTGAAGGGGCGAAAAAATATTGTGATAGCGGGCACGCACGGGAAGACCACAACGACGGCCATCACAGCTTATTTGCTACGAGAAAATGGGCGCGATCCCGGTTTTTTAATTGGGGGAGTGCCGGTGGATCCGCCCGTGGGGAATCACCTCGGCACGATCGCTGATTCCTTTGTGATTGAGGGCGATGAGTACGATAGCGCTTTTTTTGATAAGCGCAGTAAGTTCATTCATTATGCGCCGCAGATTGCGGTGCTGAACAATCTGGAGTTCGATCATGCCGATATTTTTCG
>SXGR01008399.1_pt1 | contig 14356 bp, 9 predicted proteins | sample 3174711 | NCBI WGS metagenome assembly SXGR01 (sample SAMN11356860, study PRJNA531348) | freshwater metagenome | isolation source: freshwater sample F1-60 | place: China: Fuxian Lake, Yuxi | collected 2017-12-25
CGATGGCGTGATCGAGGCGCAGAATCCGGCACGGCAAGCGCTCGGGCTGGACAACCTGCGGGCCACGCTTTCGCACCGCGATCTGCCGATGGACGTGACGACGCACGTGGCCTCACTCGTCGACAGCTGGACCCGTGGCCGTCGCGACGATGACGTGCTGGTCGTGATGGCCGGACCCATGCAACCTGCGCCCGTGCGGGCACGGCTGGTCGATGCCAAGCCCGAGGCGGAACTGAGCCATGCCGGCTGAACCCGCCCCACGCCGTCACCTGCTCGCCGCCGCACGCCTGGCCCTTCGTGGCCACGGCGGAGCCGAACCCAACCCGATGGTCGGCTGCGTGATCGTGCGAGATGGCGTCGTCGTGGGCCGCGGCTGGCACCGTCGCTGCGGCGAAGCCCATGCCGAAGTGCATGCGCTGGCGGATGCCGGCGATCGTGCACGCGGCGCGACGGCGTACATCACGCTTGAACCCTGCAACCATCACGGTCGCACCGGCCCCTGCTCGCATGCGTTGATCGCTGCCGGCGTGACCCGCGTGGTGTTCGCCACGCGCGATCCGAATCCCACCGCGACCGGCGGCATGCAGGCGCTCGAGGCCGCAGGCATCGAGGTCGTGCATCACCCACTGCCCGAGACCGACGAGCTGAATGCGCCGTTCGTGAAGCGCGTGGCCGCGCGATTGCCGTGGGTCACGGCGAAATGGGCGCAGACGCTTGATGGTGCAATCGCGACCCGCAGCGGCGAGAGCCAGTGGATCTCCTGCGAGACCAGCCGTCGGCGGGTGCATCGCGAGCGCGCGCGCGTGGATGCGATCCTGACCGGCATGGGTACGGTGCGTGCCGACGACCCCCGCCTGACCGCGCGCGGCACGCCGATCCTGCGCCGGGCCCGACGCGTGGTCGTTGATCGGCATTTGGAACTCGAGGCATCGAGCGCGTTGGTGAAGACGATTGCGCAGGCTCCCCTCACGGTGGCCTGCTCGCACGAGGCGATCATCGGACGGGCTGGCCACGCCGATGTCCTGCGCGCCGCCGGCGCCGACGTCATCGCGATCGAGGATGGCGCGGAGGGCCTGACGGCACTCCTGCGGGACCTCCACGCGCGACTGGGTGTCAGCACGCTGCTCGTCGAGGCTGGCGGCGGCCTCGTGGGCAAGCTCGTGGATGCGGGCCTGGTCGACGAACTCTGGGTGTTCCTCGCGCCGATCGTGATGGGCGACGCCGAAGCGCCGGCCCCCGTGCGGGGCATCGATCCCATTCGCCTGGCCGACTGCACGCGCTGGCGCACGATGAGCATGGGTCGATCGGGCGAGGACCTTGAGGTGCGTCTGCGCAGGAAGACCTGACGCCGCGGTGAAAAGCCCTGCGCGACAGTCCAGGTGATGCCGCCAAGCCCGGCGGGGGCCAGCCGCACCTCTGCCAAGCTGGTTCGACGATCCGGGGATCAGCGCACATACTGACCAGGCTCCAGCGGCAGCAGCATGCGTTCGGAGTAGATCCGCAGCAGGCCATCGCCGCATTCGACGCCGAAGCGACCGGCCGGGCCCTCGCGCACGACCGAGAGCGACCCAAGCGCAGCGCCATCGAAACCGACCACCGCGATCGAGGTCCGCACGAGCGCCTCGGGCGCGCCTTGCTCATTCATGGCCATTGCACGGGCCTCGGTGAGCGCCACGAGGAGCGATGCGATCGCGGGATCACGCGCGGGCGCACCATCGGGGTGCGCGGCATCCACCACGAACCACTGGCCTTCGCGCCGTTCGAGCGTGAACCGGCCAGCAGGGCCGTCGATGGCGATCGACTTGAACGTACTCGTGGGGACATCGAGCATGCGACCGTCGATCAGCGATTCAGGCGCGGGGTCCATGGAGGCCAGTGCGCGCTCATCGAGCGAGACGACTGCCGGGGAACCCACACGCCGAGCCACGCGCAGCCCGGTGCCGCGCTCGACGACGCTGCCCCATTCCACAGCCTGCTCCGACGTGCTGGCCATGACCTCGCCATCCTTCATCGTGCGCGTGGTCATGGCGACGGTCACCGATCCCGCCGGCGAGTCCAGCCCGAATCGCGCCACGTCAGCGCTGTCGCCTGCAGGCAGGTCTGCGACCCACGCCTCGGCGCGCACCCGTGAGAGTGCATCGATCAGCCGACCGACAGCTTCGGCATCAGCCCGGGTCTGGACCGGTTCGCGCATCGACCAGCGCTGGCCTGTTCGCTCAAGCACCATGGTTGCGACTCCCTGCTTGAGCACGATGCGGTCGAGCTCGGGCGAAAGCCGTTCGAAGAGTGCGGGGTCGCGCCAACGCCGCGGATCGCTCGAAACGACGAGTGCGTGCAGCGCATCGCTTGTGCTGATGATGCGATCACCGACCCGCACCCAGGCACGACCGGCTGGCGCACGGCGACCCAGTTCAATGCGATACGCGCCGCCCGGACCGGCGAGATCGAGCGTCGCCACCGGCCGATCGAGGCCCAGCGCGGCCGGATCGACCGAATCGACCGCGAAAGACTGATACGCGGGCAACGCTGCAAGCACATCGAGCGTGTCGCGGATCGCCAGCGCATCCGCAACGCATCGGTACGGATCGACCTGCTGCCACGACAGCCCATCGGCGGTGAAGGTCGAGGCACTCCCCCTCGATGCGACCGTCAATGCATCGATCGTCCCGGCATCGATCCCCGCGATCGCAAGGCCTGTCGAACGTGCACCGCCCCCACCGCGCCACGCGATGACGGCCGCCACGATAAGCAGCGCGGCGAGCGCCCAGCGACGCAGCACGATGGACCAGGTCATGCCGCACCTCGCCGGCGAACGATGTACGCACCGACTGCGAGCACAATGCACGGCGTACCCAGGGCCCACCAGAGTCCGGGCACCGCCTGCACCCGAGCGGCCTCGCGGCCGGAGGCAGACGCCGACATCAGTGCATCCAACCCGGCCACCCACAGCGCGCCTTGCGTGGCCAGCGCCATGTTGCCGGGATCCGTCAACGCGGGATGGCCGCCGGCCACCGGTGTGCGACGCGCGGCGACCGCACTGAGCATCCAATCCGGGCACGCCACCACGATCGAGCGGCGCCCAGGCACCGGCTCGTGCGCCACGATCGCAGCGACCGGTGCATCGAGCGATTCGTCGCCCCGGCGACGCGAACCTGCGCGCCACTCACGATCGATGCGCCGTCCGGTGGCAGGATCGATCGCCGCCAGCGTGACGGCACCTGCGCTTGGTTCGAGCGCAACGACCGACGGCAATCGCACGCGCTGGCCATCGAGCGCGCGCGCCAGCGTTCCATCGCCGCGAAGCCCGGCGAAGAGCTGGTCACTGCGCGGCTCGCGACGACCCTCGCCCACCGCAACATCGTCGACCACGATGCCTCCGGTGCTCGCGCCGGCTCCGAGTGCAGCGGCCAGTCCGGCCCACGGATCCTCCTGTCCGGCCAGCGCTCGGACGCTCGGCCCGATCGACAGGATCACGGGATCCCCGCGCTCGATCAAGCGACGCGTGGCAGACAGCAGTTCACGCTCACGCCGCGATGGCTCGCCGACCGCACGCTCATTGGGCGGCACGATCAGGTACGCCCGACGTGCGCCCTCGGCACCGGTGGGTTCACCACCCGCGGTCACGATCCACTCGAGGACCTCACCGCGGCCGAGCCTCACGGCATCGACAAGCGCTGAGAGGTCCGCGCCATTCACCGATGGCTTCATCATCGAACGCTGCTCGGCATGCACGAGCACGACGCACAGCCGCTCGTTCGACTGCAGCGAACGCATGGCCGCAGCAATCGCTTCCTCACCGCGGAAGCGTCGATCCGGCGCGCGTTCACCAACCGCCGCAGGAAAGAGCTGCCACCCGGGAAGGACCGCCACGCCGCTCGGCCCCTCGATCACGGCGGCGGCACCGCGAGAGATCGCCTCGGCGAGCCGGCCCGGCTCATCCTGCGGCAAGAGCAGCAGTCGATCCTGCGCCAGGCGCAGCGACTGCCCCTGCGCATCGAAGGCTCGCGCGTGCTCAGCAACGAACGCCCGCAGCGCATCGGGCACATCGTCACCCACGGATCGCTCGACCAGGTCACGTGCGATGCCCACAAGCTGCTGCGACCATGCGCGGAAGAGTTCCTCGTAGGCTCGTACCGCGCCCGCGCGATCCGGGAACGGTCGTTCCTCGCTCGCCACGCGCAAGCCATCGATGCGCTGGCGGAATGCCGGGAATTGCTCGGAAAGCTGATCAAAGAGGCCGCGGACCTGGTCGAGCGAGGTCCGGTCAGCGCTTGCGGCAGGAAGCGCGGCGACGGTCTCGCGCAGGTCCGGCCTCACGGCCGCCGCGAATCGCTCGAACGCATCGAGGTCCTCGGCTGCGCGTCCGAGCGCCTGGTCATAGGCACGCTGGTCGCTCGCGAAACGCCGGTCGAGCTCCTCGAGCCACACGCCGTAGGCCGGCGCATCGCCGGGAGCCGCGGGATCGAAACTGGCCACCGACAGCTCGCGGCCAGCCGTGCGCGCTGCATCATCGAACGCGCCCAGCACCTGGCCGACTTGCAGCCGGACCTCGGCGTCGATGTCGCCTGGAGCCACGAGCGTGATGCGCCAGTCACCCTTGATCGAGGCGAGCAGATCGCGCGTCGATGGACTGATCTCGAAGAGTCCCGCACGCGTCCAGTCAGACTGCACCCGCGCCATCGGGCTGCGCGCGAGCGCGAAGGCGGCCAGCGCGATCACGCACCAGGCTCCGCCGTGCGCCGCCGGCATCGCCCAACGGCGCAAGCCTGAGTCCTGCGCCGAACGCGCGACCTCGGTCGCACCAAGTCCGATGGCCAAGCCCAGGCCGGCCGCGGCAAGCCCGACGAACATGACGACGTTCGAGAGATCGACGAGACCAAGCAGGAAGTCATCGAGTCGGTGGAGCGGGCTGAGCGCAAAGCCGGCATCGGCAACCCACGGCACGCTCGCGCCCGTGAGCGCACCCGTCACGATCGCCCAGCCTGCAGCGCAGGCAAGCGTGAGGGCATACGCAGCCTCGGCGGATCCAGCGAGTGCTCCAATCGCAAGCGTCCAGGCCATGATGGCAGCCGATGCCAACGCGATGCCCATCACGGCCGCGGCCACGGCTCCCCAGTCAGGCGCGGACGCGATCCATGCCAGCAGACCGCACGCACCGCACGCCACCGCCGCGATGGCCGTGGACACCAGCACGGCGCCGCACCAGCGCCCGGCGGTGAGGACGCGCGCCGTCGCGGGCGTGGCCAGGAGCACTTCCCACAGTCCGGTCCGACGCTCCGTCACGGTGGCCCGGATCCCGAGCGCAGGTGCCAGCAGCAGCATGGACCACATCACGGCGACCAGCGCCGGACGAAGGTCCAGGAGTGCACCATCCACGAGGACTGACTGCAGGGTGACGACGAGCCCGATCGCCAGCACGACCGCGAGCACGGTCCAACCCGACATCGTGCCGACGAGCGCGATGAGTTCGCGCCGCACCATGCCGACGAAGGCGCTCATCGCTTGCCTCCGACAAGACGGGCGAAGACCGCCTCAAGCGCATCGGGTTCGCGTTCGATCCGCCGCACGAGCCGACCGCCTCCCTGCACGGCGTGGGCGAGCCTGTCCTGTGCATCCGGCAGCGCGCTCCGGGCCCGGAGCCTGCACCAGCCGCCGTCAAGCGTTTCGGGATTGGCCTCACACCATCCCTCACCCAGGTTCGGGCGCGAACCCTGCCATTCGATGACGAACGCGGCACCCTCCGCGCCGATGGCGCGAAGTTCGGCCAGCGTGCCCTGCGCGACGGTGGCACCATGGTCCATGAGCACGGCGCCCTCGCACGACTGCTCGACCTCGGCCAGCACGTGGCTGCTCACGAGGACGAGCGCGGACTGCCCCACATCGCGGAGCAAGGCGCGGAAGGCCTGCGCCTGCACGGGATCCAAACCGGCACTCGGCTCGTCCAACAGCACGACGCGGGGGGCGTGCACGAGGCTCGCCGCCAGACCAGCCCGCTGACGGAAGCCAGAGCTGAGCGCTCCGCACAGACGGTCCTGCACCGTGTCGAGGCCACACCGCGAGAGCTCGCGCGCGATCGCCGACGATCGTTCTGCGGCCGGCACCCCCGCCAGCGCACACCGGAACGCGAGGTACTCACGCACCGAAAGGTCACTGGGGAGAGGGCTGCGCTGGGGCAGCGTGCCGAGCCGCACCCTCGCCGCGGGCTCGCACGGATCCAGCCCGCCCACGCGGACCCGACCGGCATCGGCGCCCAGCGTTCCCGACAGGATGCGGAGCGTGGTCGTCTTGCCAGCGCCGTTGGGACCGAGCAAGCCCCAGACGCCAGTCGGCCCCACCGAGAAGGACAGCCCGCGCAGTGCGTGCACGGTGCCGAACCTTCGATGCAGCGAATCGACCTCGATCACAGTGCGGAGTCCTTGTTCGTGAGTGTACGGACTGCGTTGGAAGGCCACACGCGGGTAGACTTCGATCTCACGATGTCGAATGTCCCCGCAGGTCCCGGAGCTGATCAGGCGATCACCATGCTGAACGAGATCGGCGATGGCATCGCCATCGTCGACGTGCACGGAGAGATCCACTGGATGAGCCAGCGCGTGGCGCAGCTCGATGCAGCCACGCTGCGCGCGCTCGCTGATCTTGCGCGCACCCTGATCCCCGACATGGCGGCCGAGTCACGTCGCGCCTGGCGTCGGCGCTTCAGCTGCGGCGAGCACTCCTGGGAGGTCGTGGCCACGAGCCTGGGCTCCGACCGGATGGTGGCGGTGCTCGTCGATGCCACCGTGCGGCAGCGGCTGGCGGCTCGCATGGACCAAGTCGATGCCGCCGGCGGCGAATTGCTCGACCTGGACGCGCACATCGTGAACCCGCTCAACGTGGCGGAACGGCTGCAGCTCATCGAGCGCAAGATCGAGGCCACGATGGGGTCGATCTTCAGCTTCGCGCACTTCGAAGTCCGGCTGCGCAACCGCAAGACCAACCAGCTCGAGCTCGTGATCGGGCACGGTCTCGATCCACTGCGCATCGGCGAGTCGATCAACGCCGAACCGATCGGCCACGGGATCTCGGGACTGGTCGCCTCGAGCGGCCGCTCCTACATCTGCAACGATCCGGCGCGCGATCCCAACTACCTGCCCGGGCTTCCGCTGGCTCGCTCCTCACTGACGGTGCCCCTGCTCCTGCACGAGCGCGTGATCGGCGTGATCAACGTGGAAAGCGTGCGCGAACTCGCCTTCGGCGACGAGGACCAGGTCGGGCTGGAGACCTACGGGCGCTACGTGGCCATGGCGCTGAACATCCTGGACATGCTCATCGTGGAGCGCTCCACGACCAGTGAGCGCATCAGTGGCATCGTCCGTGATGAGATCGCGATTCCCATGCAGCTCGTGCGCGAAGCGGCGACCGGCGTTGCTGCAGGCAAGCTCGATGCTCACGAGCGCCTTGAGGCCGCGCTTGAGACCCTTGAGGCGCGCATCCGCGGCGCCACCGGAGGTCCGCAGACGGTCCTGGGCATCGACAAGATCGAGCGCCGCTCCGAACCCGATCCCGTCATCGCCGGCAAGCGGATCCTCGTCGCCGACGATGAGCCCGGCGTGCGCGATGCGATCAAGTCGATCCTCGGGGAAGCCGGTGCGAGCGTCGATGTCAGGGCCGACGGCGGAGGTGCGCTCGATGCGGTGGCGCGCGCGATCGCGGACCGGAGACCGTACGACCTCGTCGTATCCGATGTCCGCATGCCCGACCGCAACGGCTACGAGGTCTTCCGAGGCACGCGCGACATGAGCCCCGGCACGCCGGTCCTGCTCATGACCGGCTTCGGCTACGACCCCAATCACTCGATCGTGCGCTCGAGCCAGGAAGGCCTTCAGTGCTGCCTCTTCAAGCCGTTTCAGGCATCGCAACTGATCGAGGAAGTCCGCAAGGCACTCATCAGCCGGGCGTGACCGCACGCAGGACGCGCGGCAAGTCATCGCTGTCGCGGAGCACCATGGGATCCCGGAATCCGCAGTCACGGGCCAGGTCGATGGCTGCACGCTCCTGGCTGGCCGCGATCTCCACCAGCAGCAATGCCCCCGGCCTCATGCGGGCCGTTGCGCCCTTGACGATGCGCTCGACGACATCAAGCCCATCGGCACCCCCGTGCAGCGCCGTGCGCGGCTCCCACTGGGCCACGTTGGGCGCGAGTTCGGAGAACTCCGCATCGCTGATGTAAGGCGGGTTCGAGACCACCAGGTCGAACGGGCCATCCGTTCGCTCCATCGCCGACCAAGCATCGCCGACGCGGAACACGCAGTGCTCAGCCAACCCGTGTCGTTGCGCGTTGCGGCGAGCGAGCTCGATCGCCTCGCTCACGAGGTCGGTGAGCACGAACGCGGGCCATGAACCGTCTGCGGCCTGCACCGCGCGAGTGGACGCCTGCTCGGCCGACGGCGCATCGTCCGGCTGACCCTCAATCGGGGGCTCGGCTGCGCTCGACCGAGCGGCACGCGCGAGCACACGATCCTTGCGCTGGCGACCGCGCAACGCGCGCAGGATGCTGAGCGCGATGCAGCCGGTGCCCGTGCCCAGATCCACCGCCGACCGGACGGCACCTGCCGGCTGGGCGACGATCCACTCCAGAGCGGCATCGACGAGCGTCTCGGTGGACGGCCGCGGGATCAGGGTGCACGGCGCCACCTCGAAGTCGCCTGCGTGGAAGCCCCACGAGCCGACGAGGTACTGCACGGGCTCGTGCTGGCCGGCCCGGGCGACCAGTGCGCGAAGCGACGCCAGCTCATCCGCCGTCCACGGCCGTTCAGGTTCCATGTAGAGTCGCATGCGCTCACAGCCGGCGACATGGGCCAGAAGAAGGTCCGTGCACGCGGGCGCGCTCTCGATGCCCTTCTGCTGCAGGAACCCGCGCATCCAGTCGCGCAGGCCGCGGGTCGTCCATGACTCGGTCGCCATGGTCCGGATCCTAGCGAGCCGGTCCCACCGCGCCTGAAACCGCTACCATTTCCGCCCCCACCGAGGCACCATGAGCATTGACCTGAACGCCATCGCAGCCAAGGCCACCGAGAGTGGCGTCTTCGCCAGCGTCACCCTGCACGGCACCGACCTCGAATGCACGGCACTCGAGGCTGCGGCCCCTGCCATCTACTCGCTGCACGCGCTTGGCGGCCAGGTGACCGTGCGGCTCCGGACGGCGGATCGCTGGCTGAGCGAGTCGATCGAGACCGACCTGGTGCACTTCGGCGATTCGGTCGAGGAGCTCGTGGCCGAGGAACTGGTCGAGCTCGGCGGCGATGGACAGGTCCCGAAGATCCGTCACTTCCGCAACGATGCGCGCGAGTACGTCTTCGAGAACGAGGTCCCCCAGGCCGATGACCGCAGCGCGCTGCTCTTCCTGCTCGCGTACGAGGCCGCCTTCCGCCAGCTCGGCGACATGGGCGGCGGCGACGAGGACGAGTGATGCCAGCACCGCGCGTGCTGATGCTCGGATGGGAGTTCCCGCCTTTCATCACGGGAGGCCTCGGCACGGCGTGCTACGGACTCACGAAGGCGCTCGACGCCGATGGCGTGCCTGTGACCTTCGTGCTGCCCAAGAGCGTGGACCGCTCGTTCGCATCGCATGTGAACCTCCTGGCGCCCGAGGCCGGGGCACGCTTCGTGCGCCATGATCAGGCCACGGTACATCAGGCGGTGGCGACAGCATCTCGGCCAACACCGAAGCAGCCCAAGGCGGCGCCAGCCGCGGGGAGCCCGCCGACTTTCATCGATGAGGTGCACTTGCGCGAGTTCCTCCAGGCGCGCCTGCTCGAGCTGCCGGTGATCGCCGATGCCCCGTACTCCGCGGCGCGTGCCGAGGCGGTGGCGCGCTGGATCCATGAAGTCGGTGCAGCACCTGAGGTGCTGAGAACGCTTCGGATTCCAGCAGACGGCGGCGCCTTGGTCCCGCTCACGGACTTCCTCGCACCGCACCGCCCCGACCCTGCTCCTGCCGAGGCCGCACCGATCGTGGGTGCCGCCGACTACAGCGGCGACCTCATCGCCCAGAGCGAGCGCTACGCGCAATTCTGCGTGCAGGCCTCGCGCAGTCTCGAGTTCGACGTGATCCACGCACACGACTGGCTGACCTACCCCGCGGGCATCGCCGTGGCCCGGCTCACGGGAAAGCCGCTGGTGGTGCACGTGCACGCCACCGAGTTCGACCGCAGCGGCGAGCACGTCAACCAGCTCGTCTACAACATCGAGCGCCGGGGCATGCACGCGGCCGCGCGCGTGATCGCGGTGAGCATGCTCACCAAGAACCTCTGCACGAACCGCTACGGCGTGTCTGCCGAGAAGATCGACGTCGTCTACAACGGCGTGGATCTGGATCCGGCACAGGCGGGGATCAAGCGCATCGAGCGCCACGAGAAGATCGTGCTGTACTTCGGCCGGATCACCATGCAGAAGGGGCCCGAGTTCTTCGTGCGTGCAGCCAAGCGCGTGCTCGAGGTGATGGAGGACGTGCGGTTCGTGGTGGCGGGCAGCGGCGACCAGGCCCAGCGCATGATCGAGCTCGCGGCGCAGCTGGGCATCGGCGGAAAGATGACCTTCACGGGGTTCCTGCGCGGCCGCGACATCTCCCGCGTCTTCTCGATGGCGGACCTGTACGTCATGCCCAGCGTGAGCGAGCCCTTCGGCATCGCACCGCTCGAGGCCATGGGGCACCGCGTGCCGGTCATCATCAGCCGCAACAGCGGCGTGAGCGAGATCCTCATGCATGCGCTGAAGGTCGACTTCTGGGATGTCGACGACATCGCCAACAAGATCGTGGCCGTGCTGCGCCACCCCCCCTTGCAGCGGACACTGCAGGACCACGGCGAATTCGAGGTCCGCGGCATTGGCTGGGATGGGGCGGCACGCCAATGCGTGGCGAGCTACGGCCGCGCCATCACGGTCGTGCGCCCTATGATCAAGGGCCCGCCGCACCCCTAGGATCTGCCACGACATGGGCTTCTTCACCAAGCGCCGTCCCACCCCCGCAGTGCCAGCCGCGAGCGCGCCATCGAGTGCCGTCGAGGCACGGATCCGCGAGCTCGGGGGGCAGTTCCTGGACCGTGCACGACGCAACAAGGGTTCGCTCCTGAGCGCGGCGGTCTGGTCGAACAAGCTCATGGACTGGTCCATGAAGGATGAAGCCTTCAAGGTGCAGCTCTTCCGCTTCGTCGATTGCTACCCCATGCTGCGTACGTCCGAAGCCGTGCACGAGCACCTGGCCGACTACATGGCCCAGCCGGGCGTGAAGGCGCCGCCGGGCTTCGAGCTGGGCATGAAGGCCGGCGGGCTCTTCAAGGGGCTGATGAACTGGGGCATGGAGGGCCAGATCACCGCCATGGCCGGCAAGTTCATTGCTGGCACCGACGCACAGAGCGCCCTGCCGACCCTTCAATCGCTTTGGAAGCAAGGGTTGGCCTTCAGCGTCGACCTGCTGGGCGAGGCCTGCGTCAGCGATGACGAGGCCACCGCGTACCGGGCCAAGTACCTCGACCTCGTCAACAACCTGCCGTCCACGGTCGCAGGCTGGGCCCACAACGCGCGGCTCGACAGCGATCACCTCGGCGCGATTCCCCGAACGAACGTGAGCATCAAGATCTCGTCGCTCTCGGCGCGCGTGGATCCGATCGATACGGAGGGCTCGATCCAGGGCCTGCTCGAGTCGCTCGACCCGATCTTGGCCTCTGCGGCATCGAAGGGCGTCTTCGTCAACTTCGACATGGAGCAGTTCGCGCTCAAGGACCTGACGCTCGAACTCTTCATGCGCGCGTGCGAACGCCATGCGTTCCCGGCGGGCCTGGCGATGCAGGCGTACCTGCGCAGCGGGCAGGACGATGCCGCGCGCATCATCGACTGGAGCCGCCGCACCGGTCGTCAGGTCACGGTGCGCCTGGTCAAGGGCGCGTACTGGGACTACGAAACGATCCACGCCGAACAGCAGGGCTGGGCAAGCCCGGTCTGGGGCGCCAAGCGCGACACCGATGCGAGCTTTGAGCGCATGGCCGCGCAGTTCATCGCCAGCACCCCCACCACCGCAGGCGAAGGCGGCGTGAAGCTTGCGCTGGGCTCCCACAACGCACGCTCGATCGCCGCAGCCATGACGGCACTGGAACGCCGCAGCCTGCCCGCCAGCGCACTCGAACTGCAGATGCTGCATGGCATGGCCGACGAGCTCAAGGCGGCAGCGGTCGACCTGGGCCTGCGCATCCGCGAGTACGTCCCGGTCGGCGAGCTCGTGCCGGGCATGGCGTACCTGGTGCGTCGCCTGCTCGAGAACACCAGCAACGAAAGCTGGCTCAAGGCAGGCTTCCTCGACAACGCGAGCGCTGACACGCTGCTTGCCGATCCTGCCCGCCCCGATCCGGTCAGCGCGACGGCGCGGCTCGAGGCGGCGCCCGAGCGCCACGCGCTCAGCGATGCGGTCGGTGGCGTGGGCGACGGACGGCCCTTCTACACCGAACCCATGCGCGACTTCTCGCGCCAGGACATGCGTGAACGGTTCGCCACTGCGCTCGCCGCCGCACGCGTGCCTCACGTCGCCAACGACGGCACCATCGACCAGGCCTGCGCGATGGTCGAGGCCGCGCCCCGGGCCTTCCCTGCCTGGTGCGCTGCCGAGCACCGCTCGCGTGCCGCCGTCTTGGTGCGCGCAGCGCAGGCCATGCGCGAACGACGTGATGAACTCAGCGCCATCATCATCCGCGAGAGCGGCAAGACCTGGCGCGAGGCCGATGCAGATGTCTGCGAAGCCATCGACTTCTGCGAGTTCTACGCCCGTGAGTCGTGCCGGCTCTTTGCGGCGCAGCGCCTTGGGCGCTTCGTCGGCGAGCTCGACGAGCAGTGGCACCAGCCACGGGGAGTGGCCGTCGTCATCGCTCCATGGAACTTCCCCCTCGCAATCTGCTGCGGCATGGCGGTGGCCGCACTCGTCACGGGCAACACCTGCATCGTGAAGCCAGCCGAGCAGACGCCGGGGATCGCGAAGTTGCTGTGCGACATCCTCTGGTCGGCCGGGGCCCCGCGGGATGTGCTGCACTTCATCGCAGGCCAAGGCGAGACCGTCGGGGCCGCGCTGGTGCGCCATCCGCGCACGGCGCTCGTGGCCTTCACCGGCTCGAAGGCGGTCGGCTTGGACATCGTGTCGGCCTGCGGCATGCCCGGCGACGGCTTCGTGAAGAAGGTCGTCTGCGAGATGGGCGGCAAGAATGCGATCATCGTCGATGCGAGCGCCGACCTTGACGAGGCCGTGCTCGGCGTGCGGCAATCGGCCTTCGGGTTCTGCGGCCAGAAGTGCTCGGCCTGCAGCCGCGTGATCGTGGTCGACTCAGCGCACGATGCGTTCCTGCATCGGCTCGTGGGCGCGACCCAGGCGCTGGTCGTGGGCGATCCAACCCTGCCCGGAACCGACATCGGCCCGGTCATCGACGCTGATGCAGCACGAAAGATCGCGTCGTATGTGGAGCTCAGTCGCACCGAAGGCAAGCTCGAGACCCAGCTTTCGGTCCCGGCGGGCCTGGCCGAACGCGTGGGCAAGCCCTACGTGGGCCCGGCCATCATCAGTGGCATCGAGCCGCATCACCGGCTCGCTCGCGAGGAGATCTTCGGGCCCGTGCTGGCCGTCATGCGGGCGCGGGACTTCGATCACGCGCTCGAGCTGGCCAACCAGGGCGAGTACAAGCTCACCGGCGGTGTCTACAGCCGCAAACCGGCGAACCTGGTGCGTGCGCGCCGCGAGTTCCGCGTGGGCAACCTGTACCTGAACCGTGGGATCACCGGCGCGCTCGTGGGGCGCCAGCCCTTCGGCGGGTTCGGCATGAGCGGGCTCGGCAGCAAGGCCGGCGGCCGCGACTACCTGCTGCATTTCGTGGAACCGAGGTGCGTGTGCGAGAACACGATGCGCCGCGGCTTCGCGCCTGGGCTTGAGTGAGCGCCCAAGAGAACACGATGGGCCACGGTTTCACGCCCGGGCTTGAGTGAGCCGTGGCGGATGATCGCGGAACCTGTCCAGCTAGCCCGACCCGGCATAATCAACCAGCGCGCCGCTGCTGCGATCGAGTTGGCGGTACTGCACGGCCTCGAGCACATGTTCGGGCTCGACGCGGTCGCTCCCCTCAAGGTCAGCGATCGTGCGTGCCACGCGACGGACCTTGTCATACGCGCGGGCCGAGAGCCCCAGCCCAGTCATGGACTCGGACAGGACCGCCGCGGCTGGCGCCGTGATCCCACCGCAACGATCGAGGCTCGATGACGCGAGCGCAGCGTTGAGCACGCTGCCCTGCCTGGCGGACTGGCATGTACGGGCGCGATTGACCAACGCCCGCAGGCTCGCTGAATCGGC